>Ga0209415_10005711_pt1 | contig 22294 bp, 22 predicted proteins | sample PeaSoiSIISIP2007_FD_187696 | JGI IMG/M metagenome (GOLD analysis project Ga0209415, IMG submission 187696) | Peat soil microbial communities from Weissenstadt, Germany - SII-SIP-2007 (SPAdes) (version 2) | ecosystem: Environmental > Terrestrial > Soil > Wetlands > Peat | place: Germany... | reverse complement strand
GAGGGAGCTTCGGGATGCAATGGCTCAACTTCTATCAATCCGGCTGCGATATCTGGGCGCGAGCTGGGACAAAGAGCAAGTACTGTGGGCGGAGTTCGTCCAAGACGATTGGACATCAGTAAGTAAGATGCTTGACGTCATTCTCTGCCACAAAGTGTGGATCGAGCGGAATGTTGCGTACGCTCCATACCTCCAGGACACTCGACAAAAAACCTGGGAGTCTATTCTAACGAAAGGTACATTCCCTGGGGCAACGCAACCAGTTTACGAGCCTCTGAACCACGCGGTTCTGCTGAAATATGCGGCGGCAGCGGCTAAGTAAGCCAAGATGGCCAAGCCGCGCCCCGCAGGAGGCGATGCTCGCTCTCTGAACGGAGCAACGCCTCGTGCGTCATCGCAACTGTCAAGCTCCGTTCCCCGAGTGGCCAGTGAAACGCCGCCGGGGTCATTGAGATCAGAGGTGAGTCTCCGCGCCCTGCCGCGACGCGCGGCCAGCTCCCGGGCGCGGGCAATCGCTTTGCTCACGGCATAGAGAATGACCCGGAACAACCTCTCGGGTGGCAATCGCCAGGGCGTTCATCCAACGACGCGTCGGTCGATGAACTCTCGCATCACGCGGAGCACTTCCGGCAGATGCCCAAGGAAACCCATATGACTGGTGGGGTACCAGCGGCTTGCCTTTTCGACACCGAATCGGCGAGAAGGTGTGAAGGAGGTCGATTGCATGACTGCGACGGCGATGGCGGTACTCGGATATGTGGCGTGGATGCTCGTGCTACTATTGATCCTTGCGGGTCAGCGCAGCTACCTGACCCTGAGCGGGGCGCGGGCCGCGAACAGCTTCCGGCCGGACGGATCAGACGTCTCGCCGTTCTCGGCGCGGCTGTGCCGCGCCCACGCCAATTGCTACGAGAGCTTCCCGATCGTCGGCGGCCTGCTGCTGTTGGCACTGGCCACCGGCCGGACTCACGTCACCGATCCGCTCGCACTGTGGCTCCTGCTGGCCCGGGTTGGGCAATCCACGACACACCTGATTTCGACGAGCGCACAGGCAGTGCAAATCCGCTTCTTCTTCTTTCTGGTGCAGTTCGCGATCGCCGTCTGGTGGCTGATCGCCCTATCTTCGGCCGCGTGAGGCTTGAATTCGCCTCACGGCAGCGGCGATGTTGCGCGTGAGGCGAACACTCCGCGGGTGCAAGACGCGCCGTCCCGTTTCCGTCGGCTTGGCCAGCGTCTCCAGGTGCTCGATCTGCCCATTGAGTCCGCCCTCCCGCTTCGGATAGAGAGGTCAGAGGATCGACGGCGTGGTGATGATCGAGGGTACGATGCGGGAGGGCACCAGGGTGCTGGTCACGGGTGCCGGAGGTTTCATCGGCAGTCATTTGTGTGAGCAGTTGATCGGAACCGGCGCCGCGGTGCGCGGATTGGTGCGCTACCGCTCGCAGGGAAGGCTGGGGCTTTTGCAGTACGTCGACCCGTCCGTGTCGTCGGCAATCGAAATCGTGGCGGGCGATCTGCGCGATTTCGACACCGTGCTCTGCGCCGCAAGCGGTTGCCACGTGATCATCCACCTCGGAGCGCTGATTTCGGTTCCATACAGCTACGAGCGGCCGCGCGAGGTCGCCGAAATCAACATGCTGGGAGCGCTCAACGTCCTCTTGGCTGGCCGCGATGTCGGGGCCCGACGCGTCGTCCACATCTCGAGCAGCGAGGTCTACGGTACGGCGGTTACACCGCAGGTGCGCGAAGACCACCCCCTGCAGGGACAGTCCCCGTACGCGGCGAGCAAGATCGGCGCCGACAAGCTGGCGCAAAGCTTCCATCTGTCGTACGGCGTGCCGGTGGTGACGCTACGACCCTTCAACGCCTACGGGCCACGGCAGTCCGGGCGCGCCATCATCCCAACCATCGTTGCGCAAGCGCTGCGGGGACGGGTCGTGAGACTCGGCGCCCTCGATGCGACGCGTGATTTCACCTTCGTGACCGACGTCGTCCGCGGGATCATGGCCGGCGCGAGCATTGCCGGCATCGAGGGCCAAGAGATCAACCTGGGATCGGACACCGAGGTGAGCGTCGGCGACCTTGTGGGTCGGGTCGCTACGATTCTGGGTCGCGAGTTGGAGCCTCGGGTCGAAGAGCGCCGGCTGCGGCCGCCACGCAGTGAAGTGACGCGCTTGCGCGCCGACAACACCCACGCACGACAGCGGCTCGGCTGGCAGCCGACCGTTGGGTTGGACGAAGGGTTGCGCCGTGTCGTCGGTTGGATTGAGGCGCACCCGGAGCTGTACGAGCCCCGTCGGTATGAGGTGTGATGCGATGCCGATGATCGAGCGCGCCGTCATCCTCGCCGGTGGCCGAGGGCTTCGGCTCGGGCCCCACACCGGCGTGCTGCCCAAGCCCCTCCTGCCGGTGGGTGGCGTCCCGATCCTCGAGATCGTTGTGCGGCAGCTGCGCGCCGCCGGGGTGCAACGCGTGACCCTGGCGGTGGGACACCTTGGATCGTTGGTCGCGACGCATTTCGGCGACGGGCGGCGCTTCGGCCTGCGCATCGATTACTCATGGGAACCGTACCCGTTGGGCACGGCTGGTCCGCTGGGTATGATCGACGACTTGTCCGACACGTGCATACTCATGAACGCTGATCTGCTCACCGACATCGACTACCAAGACCTCTGCCGATTTCATCGTGTGCGCGGTGCGGCGGCGACGATTGCGACGTACCGCCGTGAGGAACGCAGCGCGTTCGGCATCATCGACGTGGATGCGCAGGGCCGCGTCACCCGGTACGTGGAGAAGCCGGCGCGCGACGTACGGGTCAGCATGGGCATCTATGTCATCGAGCCCCACGTCGCGCAGCGGCTCTCCGCCGGCACGGCAATCGATTTCCCGGAGCTCGCGCAGATCCTGATCCATGCCCAGGAGGCAGTGGTGGCCTATCCTTTTTCAGGGGTCTGGCTCGATATCGGCGACGCCGACGGCTACGCGCAGGCCGCCGCGGCCTTTGCGCGGCTGCCGCACCAATTTCTGCCGCCGGGTGCTGATGCGAACAACCGGGCGCGCGACCAGGAGGTGGATGCGTGACCCGCAACCAGGACTCGGGCGCGGTGGACGGCGGCGCGAGCCGTCCGCGCATCAGCGTGATCATTCCCACACACAATCGGCCCGCGCCGCTCGCCCGTGCGATCAGCAGCGTGCGGTCGCAGACGTGGACCGACTACGAGATTCTTGTTGTCGATGATGGCTCGAATGACCCGGTGGCGATGGCCCTCGACGGCTTTCCGGACGCGCGGCTGCGCTTGCTCGCGCACCCGTGCCGCCGCGGCGCCGCCGCCGCACGCAACACCGGCCTCCGCGCCGCGCGCGGCGACTACGTCGCGTTTCTCGACGACGATGATGAATGGGTGCCGCAGAAGCTCGAACGGCAGCTCGCGCAGTTCACGGCCGCGCCTGCTGATACGGGTCTGGTGTACAGCGGGGCGCAGATCGTATCCGATCGCAGCGGGCAGGTGGTGTTGACGCGCGTTCCGTATCCACCGGCGGTGCAGTTCGTCGATCTTCTCGGTGCCACCGTGTTTTCGACCTCGACGCCGCTGATTCGCCGGGCGTGCTTCGCGGCCAGCGGCCCGTTCGACGAATCGCTTCCGGGATTGCAGGATCGCGACCTGTGGCTGCGGATAGCGCGGCACTTCCGCTTCGCATTCATCCCCGAGGCGCTGACGATCCGCCATATTCATGGGCGTCAAATCAGCACGACGCTGGCCCTGAAGGTCGCTGCGGCGGAGAGAATGTTGGCGAAGTATCACGCCGACCTCTCGCGGCATCCGCCGCTGCTGGCCAGACAGCTGGCGCGGCTCGCAATGCTCTACTTTGCGGACGGACACGCGGCGAAAGGCCGGCGCTGCCTGCTGCGCGCCCTGCGGCGCGGGCTTGCCTGGCGCGAGCTCGGCTCGCACATTGCGCTCTCATTCGTCGCGCCCACCTACCATCGCCGCTTGGTTACGAAGACGGCGTTCCGCCAGATCGATGGGCTCGCGCTCTTTGGTTGAAACGTGCGCGGCATCGCGTTTCGCATCGTTCCGTATGACGACCACCTGCGCAACGTGAGGCAAGCCTGAATGCAGAACATCGTCGTCTTCGGGGCCTCGGGCTTTGCCAAGGGTGTGATCGACATCATCGAGAAGGCAGGGCAGTACGCCATTGCCGGACTGGTCGACACACGCAACGTGGTTGGAACGTCGGTGTTCGGATATCCCGTGGTCGGTACAGACGCGGACCTACCGCACCTGATGAAAACCCTTGGTGTCTCGATTGGCGCCATCGCGATCGGGGACAACTGGACGCGGTATCGCGTCGCCCGTCGTCTGCGGGATCTCGCTCCAGCGTTGGGCTTTCCCTGTCTCATCCACCCATCGGCGCAGCTGGCGCGCGGCGCGCAGATTGGATCGGGAACGATCGTTTCATCCGGAGCGGTGGTGAACGCCGACGCGACCATCGGCGAGTTCGTCTTGCTGATGACGCACGCATCAGTGGGCCACGACGGTTGCATCGGCGACTTCGCAACCTTGGCGGCAAGAGCGGCGGCTGCGGGTGGCGCGCGGATCGGAGCCTTCTCCATGCTCGGGATGGGTGTCAGTGTGATCCGTGAGGTCGTCGTCGGCGAACACACGGTCATTGGCGCCGGCTCGACCGTCATCCGCAACATTGGTGACCGCGTGGTCGCATGCGGCTATCCGGCGAGAGTGGTCCGCTCTCGTGAGCCGGGGGATGCGTACCTCTAAGAGTGCGAACCTGCCGGCACGGGTCGCCGCGCCGATACCGTTCCGTGCACCGCAGCACGGCGTCGGGCTCCGTGCCCTGCATGAACCAGTCTTCGCCGGCAACGAGTGGCGCTACCTGCGCGCGTGCCTCGATGGCGGATGGGTCTCATCGGCCGGCCCGCTGGTGCAGCGCTTCGAGAACGCCTTTGCCGATTACGTCGGCGCGCGGCACGCGGTCGCGACGGTCAACGGCACGGCCGCCCTGCACGTCGCGCTGTGCGTTGCCGGGATCCAAGCCGGCGACGAGGTGCTCGTACCCGACCTGACGTTCGTCGCCTCCGTGCACGCCGTCCGTTACTGCGGGGCGCATCCGGTCCTGATGGATGCCGCGCCGGCGACCTGGCAGATCGATGCGGGCAAAGTAGCCGATTTCCTCGCCCGCCAGTGCGAGCGCCGCGACGGGCTCACGATCAACAAACACACGGGACGGCCGGTGCGCGCCATCGTCCCGGTGCATCTGTTGGGTCTCGCCTGTGAGATCGATCGCCTGATGGCCATTGCCAAGCGTTACCGCCTCGCGGTCGTGGAGGACGCGGCACAGGCGGTGGGCGTGCGATACGGCGGCCGACACGTGGGCACATTCGGGGACCTCGGTGCGTTCAGCTTCAACGGCAACAAAATCATCACCACCGGCGGCGGCGGCATGGTGGTCACCAACAACCGGCAGCTGGCGGTGCGGGCTCGCCGGCTGACGACGCTGACCGCCGCCGACACGCGGCAGAAGATCCGCGAACCGGTCGGTTTCAACTACCGCATGAACAACCTGGAAGCCGCTATGGGTCTCGCCCAGCTCGAGCAGCTGGATACCTTCATCACGCGCCAGCGCCGCATCGCTAAGACGTACGGCCGCGCGCTGAACATCGAGGGCCTGATCCCGATGACTGCCCCGCCAGGTACAGAGCCGACCTTCTGGCTATACACGATTCGCCTCGGTCCTCGGAGCACCCTCGCCGACCGTAACCGGTTCCTGCGCCGTCTCGCGGCACGGGGCATCGGAGCCCGGCCGCTTTGGCGTCCTATGCACGGCCTGCCTGTGAACCGCGACTGTTATGCCCACCAGACTGAGCACGCACAACGCCTCTATGAGCAGAGCGTGTGCTTGCCGTCCGGCACCGGTCTCAGCGACCGCGATCTGCAGCGCTGTATCGTTGCCGTCATCGACGCGAGCCGCGTGCAACGGCATGGACGCTCGACCCGGCGTTGAGGTGGACGCCCGTCGGCGGGACGTCGGATCCGGCCCCGGCAGGGCGAACGCACCCCGCTGCGTGATCTATGTGGCCAGCACGTCGCTGTATCTTGCCGGAGCGCAGCTGCCGCTGCTGCGCCGCGCGGTCGCCGACGGCTGGCGGGTCATTGCCGCCGCTCCGCCGGATTCGGACGCACACCGGTTGCAGGGAGCGGGAATCGAGTACCGGCCGCTGCCGATGGAAAGACAGATCGCGCGCCCCATTCGTCATTGCCGTTCGTTCGTTGCTCTGCTCAACTTGTATCGCCGCGAGCGTCCCGGCGTGGCGCATCACTTTACCACCAACCCGATCATCTACGGGTCGCTGGCCGCCCGCGCCGCGCACGTCCCGTCGGTCGTGAACAGCCTACCGGGTCTCGGGTCGGTGTTCACCAGTCGGCGGTGGGACGCTGCGCCGTTGCGGGCGTGGATTCGGACCGGGTTGCGCGTCGTCCTGCATCGGCCGAATACATGGACGACCTTCGAGAACCCCACCGACTTGAGCCTCTGCGTGCGCTGGGGCATCGTGCCTGCGGGGCGTGCGCTGTTGATGCGCGGCCTGGGGGTCGACACGAACGTCTTTGCGCCGGCGCCCGAACCATCGGGTGCACCGGTGCTGCTCTTCTGCGGGCGCATGCTGTGGAGCAAGGGCGTTGGCGATCTGGTTGCTGCCGCGCGTATGCTGCGCACCCGCGACCTCGCCGCCCGAGTCGTGCTCGCCGGGCGTCATGATGCCGAACATCGAGATGCGATCGGGGTGCGACAACTTGAAGCGTGGACTGCCGAGGGCATCGCCACCTGGATTGGACGGCGGAGCGACATGCCCAACGTCTACGCCGGCGCCCACGTGGTCGTGCTTCCAACGCGGTATGGCGAAGGCATACCGCGGGTCCTGATCGAGGCGGCCGCTTGCGCGCGGCCGATCGTGGCCTCCGCTGTCCCGGGTTGTCACGAGATTGTCCGCGATGGCCAGAACGGGCTTTTGGTGGAACCGGGAAACCCGGTGGCGCTCGCCGACGCTTTGGTGAGGCTGATTGGCGATGGTGCGCTCCGCCAGTCAATGGGAAGGCGTGGGCGCGAGATTGCGGTTGCTGAGTTTGCGCAGGAGAAGAAAGTCGACGAAGCACTATCCGTGTACAGCCGAGGGAAGGATGAGTCCACGGCCTCGTGGGTCGCGGATTGAAACCGGCGGCTTTTGGTGGCAGACCCATGCATACGTCCAATTCGAAATCGGGCTCTAACGATCCGTCACCATGAGCAGGATCCAGAGGATGGGCAGTCATGAGCACTAGAGCGTGGCGCGTGGGGTTGGCGCCCCTGATCGTTACCCTTGCGGTCGCGGCTGGCATCAGCGGCTGGGAAATGTACCGGCGCGTCAAAGTCATTCCGTCGGTGGCAGGCGCAGCGGTCACGGAGGTGGTGCCACAACCGGCGGGTGTCAGCGCGATCGGCCGGCTCGAACCCAAGGACGGGCTGCGGCGCATTGCCGGTCCGTCCCGACCGAGCGTCGTCATCGGCAAGCTCCTGGTGGAAGAGGGAGACGCGGTGACGGAGGGGCAGCCGATCGCCGTCCTCGACGACCTCTCCGTGCTGGAAAGCCATGTGGCGCGGTTGCGGGCACGGCTCGAGAATGATCAGGCGGAGTACGAGCGCAATGAGCAGCTCTTTCGTGAGCACACGGTCTCAGCCTCGCAGCGCGATACGTGGCGCATGCGGGTCGACGTGGCCACGGCGGATCTGCAGAGCGCGCAAGCGGAGCTCGACCTGGCCACGGTGCGCGCCCCGATCGGCGGCAAGGTGGTGAAGATCTATGCGCGCACCGGCGAGCGAGTGGGCGCGGACGGTATCGCCGAGATCGGCGCGACCGACAAGATGTATGCGGTTGCCGAAGTGTACGAAACCGACATCGGCCGCGTCCATGTCGGCGAGCGGGCCACCGTCACGAGCGCGGCGCTTTCCGAGCCCGTCTACGGCACGGTTGAGCGGATCGGGCTCAAGGTGGCGAAGCAAGACGTCTTGCACACCGATCCCGCGGCTGAGACCGATGCGCGCATCGTCGAGGTGAAGGTACGTCTCGACGACAGCACCAAGGTCGCGGGCCTCACCAACCTGGAAACCGAAGTGATGATCACGCCATAGCGGTCGGTGATCATCGTCGGAAGCCCGAGGGAATGTGCGGATTCGACCAGATATTCCATTGGCGTGGCTGCAGCTGACGCGGGAGTGGCCGCGGTTTCTGGCGGCGCTCGCCGGCGTCACCTTCGCCGTCGTCCTGGTGTTCATGCAGCTCGGCTTCAGCGACGCCCTGTACGCCAGCTCGGTGCGCATGCACGAGGCGCTGGCGGGTGACCTCTTCTTGGTTCACCCGCAAGCATCGTACCTGGCGCTCATGAAGCCCTTCTCGCGGCGCCGCTTGTATCAGACCTTGGCCTTTCCCGGCGTGGCGTCGGTGACTCCGGTGTATACGATCCAGACCCTGTGGAAGAATCCGGTCACCGCGGCCACCCGCAACATCTTCATCGTCGGCATCGACCCGACGGTAACGGTGCTGAACCTACCGGAGGTCAACCGCCAGCGCGACCAGATTCGGCGTCCGGATGTCGTCTTGTTCGACGAGGCGTCGCGCCCCGAGTACGGGCCGGTGGCCCAGGAGCTCAATGCCGGACGGCTGGTGGTTACCGACGTCGGCAACCGCCGCATCACCGTCACCGGCCTGTTTCGCTTGGGCACGTCGTTTGCCATCGACGGAATCATCATCACCAGTGAGGCGAATTTTCTCCGGCTAGTGCCCGTACGCCCCAAGGGGTTGATCGACATCGGCGTGATCAAGCTGCGTCCCGGCGTCAATCCGGAGATCATCCAAAAGGTGTTGGCCGCGTCCCTGCCGCGTGACGTGGAGGTGCTGACGAAGGCGGGGTTCGAGGAGCGCGAGAAGTCGTACTGGCGGAAAAGCACCCCGATCGGATTCGTCTTCGCCTTCGGCACGATCATGGGTACGGTCGTCGGCTTGATCATCGTGTATCAGATCCTCTTTGCCGACATCTCCGACCATTTGGCCGAGTACGCCACGCTCAAGGCCATCGGCTACACCAACCGGGATTTGTTCTCGGTGGTGTTTCAGGAGGCGACGATCGTGGCGGTTGTGGGCTTCGTTCCCGGCTTCGTGCTCTGCTTGTGGTTGTATCAGTTTGCCGGGAACGCGACGTTTCTGCCGTTGCGGATGAACCTGCCGCTGGTGGTTGCCGTTCTGACGCTCACCATAGCCATGTGCTGCGCATCGGGAGCGCTGGCGCTCCGCAAGGTGCGCACCGCCGATCCCGCGGAGGTGTTCTGAGTGTCGGTCGCTGGCTCATCCGCGATGGAAGCCGAATCACCACGCCCCCCTCTGGTGGTCCTCGAACGGCTGAATCACTCCTTCGGAGAAGGGAGCCTGCGGCGGCAGATTCTCTTCGATATCAACGTCGAGATACAAGCCGGCGAGATCGTCATCCTCACGGGACCATCAGGCGGCGGCAAAACGACGCTGCTGAGTCTCATCGGCGGCTTGCGCTCGGTGCAGGAAGGCAGCCTGCAGGTGCTCGGGCAGCAGCTGAACGGTGCGACCGAAGCGGCGCTGGTGAGCGTGCGCAAACAAATCGGCTACGTCTTCCAAGCCCACAACTTGCTGGATTCGCTCACCGCGCTGCAGAACGTGCAAATGGCGCTACGCTTGCAACCGGGATATGCGGAGTACTCGCGCAAGCAGGCCCAGGGCGTGTGCATGGAGATTCTGGGCGCCGTTGGATTGGCGGAGCGTGCCCATCACTTGACCCGCGAGCTCTCCGGCGGGCAGAAGCAGCGGGTGGCCATTGCCCGCGCTCTGGTGAACAACCCGCAAATCATTCTGGCGGATGAGCCGACCGCGTCGCTCGACAGGCAGTCGGGGCGCGACATCGTCAACATTCTGCAGCGGCTCGCCAAGCAGCACGGCTGCACCGTCTTCTTGGTTACGCACGACAACCGGATTCTTGACATCGCCGATCGCCTGCTGAATCTCGAAGACGGACGACTGGTGTCGTTCACCGATGCGGTGACCACCAACACGCGGCAATTGCTGGCCATGCTGGCCGAGCAGAACCGCAAGGGGCAGCTGGTCCGCCATGTCAAGGATTTGACCGTCATTCAGTTTGCGCAACTCCTCGAAAGAACCACCGGCGAATTCCAGCAGCTCCTGCACGTCACCGAGGTCAGCCACAGCGATGCCTTCGAGACCATGCTCGACCAAGTGCTGGAAGCCTTTACGCTGAAAGTGGGGCAGATCTTGCACGCCGATCGGGCGACGCTGTTTCTCGTCGATGCGGCCAAAGGCGAGCTGTGGTCCAAGGTCGCACAGAGCGACGGCGAGCGGCCGCTGGAAATCCGGATGCCCATCGCCGCCGGCATTGCCGGGCAAGTCGCAACGACCGGCGAGGCAAGGAACATCACCGACGTCTACGACGAGCCGCTGTTCAACCGTGACGTCGACACGCGGACCGGCTACCGCACGCGCAGCATGCTCTGTGTGCCGATTGCGAATTCCAAGCAGCGGGTCTTCGCGGTCGCCCAGCTGCTCAACAAGAACGGCGGTGAGCCGTTCGACCGCGACGACGAGCGGCGTCTGCGCGAATTTGCCGCGTCGATCGGCGTGGTCCTCGAGAGTTGGTGGCGCATGACCGAGAGAACCTTGGCATCCGCCCAGTGACGCCGCGATCCGACCCGGCCGCGCCCCCGCCCTTGCCTTTGCGCTGGAAATCGCGCACAAGAGGCGAGACGTTATGATTAGCGACGGCCTCGGTGGGCGAAGCGGCGCTCGGTGTCGCTTCCGGCGGTAACGCCGTCTTGCGTTGTGGTCGGGCCTTCACCCGCGCGGGACGGGCAGAATTCGACCAATGAAGCGTCCCGCGTTCCTCAGCGTACCGGATCTCCTGCGCCGCAGGCGCCCGTCCAATCAAGGTTCGGCCGTCACCCGAGACATGTGGCGGCGGCTGCGGATCTTCCTCGTCATCTTGGGTCCCGGCATGATCACCGCCAACGTCGACAACGATGCCGGCGGCATCACCACGTATTCGCTTGCCGGCGCGCACTTCGGCACCGCCCTGCTGTGGACGATCATTCCGATGACCGTGGCCTTGGTCGTCACCCAGGAAGTGTGCGCCCGCATGGGGGTGGTGACCGGCAAGGGACTGTCCGACTTGATCCGCGAGCAGTACGGCGTCAAGACGACCTTCTGGGTCATGGTCGCGCTCGTGCTGACGAACCTGGGCAACACCATGGCGGAGTTCGCCGGCATCGCCGCCGCGACGGAGATCTTCGGAGTGAGCCGCTACGTCGCCGTTCCGATCGCGGCGATTGCCGTCTGGGTGCTGGTCGTCCGCGGCAACAATCGCGTCGTCGAGCGCATCTTCCTGGTCGCCTGCGTGGTGTACATCGCCTACCCCATCTCCGGTTTCCTTGCCGCACCGCCGTGGCACGAGGTGCTGGCGGCGACGGTCACGCCGCCGATGCGTTTCGATCGAGAGTATCTGCAGATGACCATCGGCTTGGTGGGCACCACCATCGCGCCGTGGATGCAGTTCTACCAGCAGTCCGCCGTCGTCGAGAAGGGCATCGGCACGGCCAACCTGCAATACGAGCGCTGGGACGTCATCGTCGGCTGCATGATCACCGACATCGTGGCGTTCTTCATCATCGTGGCCTGCGCGGCGACGCTGTACACGCATCACATCCGCATCGAAGATGCGAGCGATGCCGCGCGCGCGCTGGCGCCGCTGGCGGGGAGGTATGCGGCGGGCCTGTTCGCGTTCGGTTTGCTCAACGCATCGCTGTTTGCGGCGTCGGTTCTGCCGCTGTCGACGGCGTTCGTGGTGTGCGAGGCGTTCGGCTGGGAATCGGGCGTCTCGCAGCGCTGGCGCTCGGCGCCGCAGTTCTTTGGGCTGTACACGGCGCTGATCGTGATCGGCGCCGGCGTCGTGCTGATGCCGCATTTTCCGCTGATCGCGGTGATGTTTCTCTCGCAGGTGGTCAACGGCATGGTGCTCCCGCTGGTCCTGTTCTTCATGGTGCGCTTGGCGAATCGGCGGGATCTCATGGGCGCACTGGTCAACACCCGGAGCGGCAACATGGCCCTCTGGTCGACGGCGGGGATCATGACCGTTCTGACGGTCCTTTCCCTGATCAGCCTGTTCGGCCTATGGTAAGCGTGCGCGCATGAAGTGCCCATTCTGTCACGACCTGGAAAACCGCGTCATCGATTCGCGCCTGACCAAGGACGGCGGGATCATCCGCCGCCGCCGCGAGTGCTTCCACTGCAAGCGGCGCTTCACCACCTACGAGCGCGTCGAGGAGATGCTGCCGATGGTGGTCAAGAAGGACGGCCGCCGCGAAGTCTTCGATCGCCAGAAGATCATCGGCGGGTTGAAGAAGGCCTGCGAGAAGCGGCCGGTAAGCATCGCGGCGATCGAACAGGTGGTCGACCGCATCGAGCAAACGCTGCAGGAGCGCGGCGAGAAGGAGGTGCCGAGCTCGGTCATCGGCGAAGCCATCATGCGCGAGCTGCACAAGCTCGACAAGGTCGCCTACGTCCGTTTCGCATCGGTGTACCGCTCGTTCAAGGACGTCGGCGAGTTCATGCGTGAGCTCGAGGATCTGATCAAGGAACGGCGCGGCGGCGACGAGCGCGCCCCGCGGCGCCCGGCGCGGGTGCCGAAATAGGATCGTGCCGACCCGCGACGATCTGCGCTCCATGCGTCTGGCGCTGCGGCTGGCGCGCCGCGGGATCGGACGCACCAGTCCGAACCCGCCCGTCGGCGCGGTCGTCGTCCGGGATGGCGTCGTGGTCGGCCGCGGCTATCACCGGCGCGCCGGGCTGCCGCATGGCGAAGCCGAGGCGCTGTGCGACGCCGGCGCGGACGCCCGCGGCGCCACGCTGTATGTAACCCTGGAGCCGTGCGTGCACCACGGCCGCACGCCGCCGTGCACCGATGCGGTCATCGCCGCCGGTGTGCGCCGCGTCGTGATCGGCAGCCGCGACCCCAACCCGTCGGTGCCCGGTAACGGCATCGCCCGACTGCGTGCCGCCGGCATCGACGTGAGCAGCGGCGTCTTGCAACCGGAGTGTGACGAGTTGATCGCGGCGTTTCGCAAGCACGTCACCACCGGACTGCCGCTGGTGACGCTGAAGCTTGCCGCATCACTGGACGGCCGCATCGCGACGGCGAGCGGTGAATCCCGCTGGATCACCGGCGAGGCCAGCCGGCGGTTCGTGCACCGCCTGCGGGCCGCGCACGATGCGATTCTGGTCGGCGCGCAGACGGTGATCCATGATGATCCCGAGCTGACCTGCCGGCTGCGCGGCGGCCGCAATCCATTGCGCGTGATCCTGGACGGCCGGCTGCGCCTGCCGCCGCGGGCGCGGGTGCTCACACACACCGCCGCGGCCGCGACCCTCGTGATTGCCGGCCGGCACGTGTCGGCAGCGAAGATCAAACAGGTAGAAGCGCGCGGCGCGCAGGTGCTCCGTCTGCCAGCCACCGAAGGACACATCGCGCTGCGGCGTGTGTTACGTGCGTTGGGTGCGCGCAACGTGATGTCGGTGCTGATCGAGGGTGGAGCGACGGTGGCGGCTGCCGCGCTCAAGGCCCGACTGGTAGATCGGCTGCTGATCTTCTATGCTCCAAAGCTGATTGGTGGCGACGGCCGGCCGATGCTCGGTGCGCTCGGCGTACGCCGCTTGCAGGCGACGCCGCAGCTCGGACGGCTGCGGCTCAGACGGTTTGCGGAGGACGTGTTAGTTGCTACAGAAGTGCTGACGAGCCAAGTGCCAACGACCCATGACCGCTCATCCGATTGACACGGCGCTGGACGCGATCCGCAAAGGACGCATGGTGATCCTTGCCGACGGCGCGCAGGGCGAAGCACAGCTGTGCATGGCGGCGGAGCTGACCACGCCCGATGCCGTCAACTTCATGGCGACCCATGCTCGCGGTCTCGTTTGTCTGCCCCTGACCCAAGATCGGATGCGGCAGCTCGGCATCCCGTTGATGGTGCCCGACGGCGTCGGGACACGGCAGCCGTTCGGCGCGTCGATCGAGGCCCGCAAGGGAGTGACGACCGGTATCTCCGCCGCCGATCGCGCCACGACCATTCAGGCGGTGATGGGCGACGCCGCCGGCCCGGCGGACATCGTCATGCCGGGCCACATCTTTCCGATCCTCGCCCGCGAAGGCGGCGTGCTGGTGCGCGCGGCGCTCACGGAGGCGTCGGTCGATTTGGCGCGCCTCGCCGGTCTCAAACCGGCGGCGACGGTGTGTACGATTCTCGACGACCAGGGCGCCCTGGCGACGCGTGCCGATCTCGATGCGCTGGCGGAGCTCTTCGATCTGACCATCGTCGAAGTGAGCGAAGTCGTCGCCTACCGGCTGCGCAAAGAGTCCCTCGTCCATCGCGTCGTCGATGCCCCCATCACGACCGAGCTCGGCGGCAAGTTCCGCATGGTGGCGTACCGCAACGACGTCGATCCGCACGAGCACATCGCGTTGGTGCGCGGACGGATCCGCCCCAACGATGCGGTGCTGGTGCGCATTCATTCCGAGTGTTTGACCGGCGATGTCTTCGGCTCCGAACGCTGCGATTGCGGCGATCAGCTGCGCAAGGCGATCGAGATGATCAACACCGCCGGCAAGGGCGTCCTGGTGTACATGAACCAGGAGGGCCGCGGCATCGGCCTGGCCAACAAGATCCGAGCCTACGCGCTGCAGGACCAAGGGCGCGACACGGTCGAAGCCAACTTGGAGCTGGGCTTCAAGGACGACGGACGCGACTACGGCCTCGCGGCGCAGATCCTGCGTGATCTCGGCGTCACCAAAGTCCGCCTGCTCACCAACAACCCGAAGAAGATCGACGGACTGACCCGCTACGGCATCGAGGTGGTGGCGCGCCTCCCCATCGAGATCCCGCCGCATCAAGGCAACATCCATTACCTACGCACCAAGCAGCAGAAGCTCGGGCATCTGTTTACCGGGCTCAAGCTCCTGACCTGAGCAACGCCGATGGCGACGGTGCACAAAGGACGGCTCGAGGCGCAACCGCTGCGCTTCGGCATCGTGGTGTCGCGCTTCAACAGCGCCGTCACGGAGCGGCTGTTGGAGGGCGCGCTGCGGGCGTTGCATCAGCAGGGGGCTGCGGAGCAGCACATCGACGTGGTCCATGTTCCAGGCGCATTCGAGATCCCCCTGTTCGCCGAGTCGCTCGCCAACAGCGGCCGGCTCGATGCGCTCATCTGTCTGGGCGCGATCGTCCGCGGCGAGACGCAGCATCACGACTACCTTGCCCGCGCCGTCTTCGCTGCCCTGCAACACTTGCAGACGGCGCGCCACATTCCCATCGCGCTCGGCATCCTCACCACCGAGAACGTCGACCAGGCGCTGCGGCGCGCCGGCGCCGACGCCGGCAACAAGGGATTCGAAGCGGCGATGACGGCGATCGAAACCGCGAACCTGCTGCGGCAACTTGGTTGAGGTAGCCATGGGCGCACGCAGAAAGGGGCGGGAGCTCGCCGTGCAGGCGCTGTATCAGATCGACGTGACCGGCGAGGCGTCCGTCGCGGCGCTCAAGCTGTTCTTCGAACGTGCCGACGCCGGCAGCCGCGCCAAGGAGTTCAGCGCGGCGCTGGTGGCCGGAGTGCACGAGCAGCAAACGCGCATCGACGAGCTGATCGCGCAGGTGAGCGAGCACTGGCGCTTCGAACGCTTGTCGCGGGTCGACCTGAATGTCCTGCGCGTTGCCGCCTTCGAGCTGATGACGCACGGTGCGCCGACCAGCGTCGTGCTCGACGAGGCCATCGAGATCGCGCGTCGCTTCGGTACCGAGGAATCGGCGGTGTTTGTGAACGGCATTCTCGACCAGATCGCCGCACGGTTGGGCGTGAAGGAGGAGGCCGCCGAACGGCGGACGCACGGCAATGGATGAGCGCTACGACCCCGCGGTCGTCGAGGCCAGGTGGCAGGGCCGGTGGCACGACCGGCGCACCGACAGCGTGGACCTGCACGCCGCGCGGCGGCCGTACTACACGCTGATGATGTTTCCGTATCCGTCGGCGGAAGGGCTACACGTCGGGCACGCCTTCGCCTTTCCCGGCGTCGACATCCACGGCCGCTTCCGCCGCCTGCAGGGCCATGACGTCTTCGAGCCCATCGGCTTTGACGCCTTCGGCATCCATTCGGAGAACTATGCGCTACGCCTCGGCAAGAACCCGAAGCGGCTGATCCCACAGACGATCGAAAATTTTCGCCGCCAGCTGAAGCGCCTCGGCCTCATGGTCGACTGGGAGCACGCGGTTGATACGACCGCGCCGTCGTATTATCGATGGACGCAGTGGATCTTCCTGCAGCTGTACAAGCACGGTCTTGCGATGCGCCAGAAGGCGCCCGTCAACTGGTGCCCCACCTGCCAGACGGTGCTGGCTAACGAGCAGGTCATCGACGGCTACTGCGAGCGCCATCCCGATACGCTGGTGGAGCCGCGCCTCACTGAACAGTGGTTCTTCGCGATCACCAAATACGCGGAACGCCTGCTGAAGAACCTCGACTGGATCGACTGGTCGGAGATTACCAAGACCGCGCAGCGCAATTGGATCGGACGCTCGGACGGGGCGGAGATCGATTTTCCGCTGGCGGCGACGCCGCAGCGCGCGCTGCGCGTGTTCACGACGCGGCCGGACACGGTGTTCGGCGCATCCTACATGGTGCTCGCCCCGGAGCACGACTGCGTCGAGGAGCTGGCGACACCGGAGCACCGTGCGGCGGTGGACGCATACCGCGAGCGCGTCGCCAAGATGGATGTGGTGTCGCGTAAAGCCGTGAAGGAGAAGACCGGCGTCTTTACCGGTTCGTACGCCATCAACCCCGCGACCGGGGCGCGCATCCCGATCTGGATCGCCGACTATGTGCTGGCGCAGTACGGGACCGGTGCGATCATGGCAGTGCCGGCGCACGATCAACGCGACTTCGAGTTTGCGCAGGTCTTCGAGCTGCCGATCGTGCGGGTGATCGCGGCCGCAGGCGAGACGGGGGAGACCCCGTTGGAAGCGGCGTACGACGGTCCGGGGCATTTGGTGAACAGCAGCCAGTTCGATGGCATGGAGGTCGAGGCGGCGAAGCAGGCGATTACCAAATGGCTCGCGGGCCGCGGCGCCGGCAAGGCGCGCGTCGAATACCGCTTGCACGACTGGTGCATCTCGCGCCAGCGTTACTGGGGCCCGCCGATCCCGATGATCTATTGCGACGCTTGCGGCATCGTGCCGGTGCCGGAGGCGGATCTCCCGGTGGTGCTGCCCGAGATCGAAGACTTCCGGCCCGACGCGAGCGGCGTCGCGCCGCTCGCCCGCGTCCGTTCATTCTACGAAGTCGCCTGCCCGCAGTGCGGCAAGCCGGGTCGCCGCGAAACCGACGTGTCCGACACGTTCCTCGACTCAGCCTGGTACTTTCTGCGTTACCCGTCGACCGAACGCGACGATGTCGCCATGGATCCGGAGCTCACCCGCAAGTGGCTGCCGGTCGACACCTACATCGGCGGCAACGAGCACGCGGTGCTGCACCTCATGTACACCCGCTTCATCACCATGGCGCTGCACGACATCGGCCTGCTGCCGTTCGAGGAGCCGTTCAAGAAGTTCCGCGCCCACGGCTTGATCATCAAAGACGGCGCCAAGATGTCGAAGTCGCGCGGCAACGTGGTCAACCCGGACCGCTATCTCGATCAGCACGGCGCCGACGTCTTCCGCATGTACATGATGTTCCTCGGTCCGTACGAAGAGGGCGGCGACTTTCGCGACGAGGGCATCGCCGGCATCCGCCGCTTCCTCGACGGCGTGTGGCGCCTGGTGCGCGAGCACGACGCTTCCGTCACGTCATCGGACGCGCTCGCCCGTGCCACGCATCGCGCCATCAAGAAGGTCACCGAAGACGTCGAAAATCTCCGCTACAACACCGCCATCGCGGCGTTGATGACCCTGCTGAACGACGTCCGCCGCCTGGGACCGCCCGACCGCTGGGTGATCGAAGCGCTGCTCGTCATGATCGCCCCGTTTGCGCCGCACATCGCCGAGGAGCTGTGGGAGGCGCTCGGCCATCCGTCGAGCATTTTCGAGGCGCGCTGGCCGGTGTTCGATCCCGCATTGACCGTCGAAGATAGGGTGGTGATGGCGGTGCAGGTGAACGGCAAGGTGCGCGGGCGGATCGAGGTGGCGCGTGATGCGGCCGAGACGGACGTCATCGCCGCGGCGCTGTCGGATGAAGTGGTGCGCGCACACGTCGACGGCAAACCGATTCGCCGCCGCGTCGTCGTGCCCGGTCGCTTGGTCAACCTGGTGGTGTGAACGTGCGGCACGCTGCGCTCGTGCTCGTGGTCGCGCTTGCGGGATGCGGCTATCACCTCGCCGGCGAGAAGTTCGGCCTGCCGGAGGACGTGCGCTCGGTCAGCATCGGCACGATCAATAACCGCTCGCGCGAGCACGGCTTGGAAAAGACGCTGGCTTTTGCGATGGAGCGCGAGATCGCCGAGCGCGGGCAGCTGCGGATGGAGGAAGACCCCGGCGGCGGCGATGCGGTGTTGAGCGGAACGATTCGCGACGTCAGGGTCCGCCCGGTGGCGTACGATGCGAACGACCAGGCGGTGCAATACGAGATCATGTTGGTGATGGACCTTGCGCTGACGCGGCAGCGCGACGGTCACGTGCTGTGGCACGTCACCGGCTTGCGGGAAATCGACGAGTACAGCACCAGTGCCAGCGTCGTGGTCACCAGCTCATCGCAGTTTCAACAGGGCACGCTGGATGCGCCCGACATCAACAGTCCGCAGTTTGCCCGCGTGCAGCTGGCGGAGACCGAGCGCCGCAGCGCGATCGGGCGTCTCCTCAGCCACGCGGTGCGCGACGTTTACAACCAGATGGTCGAGAATTTCTAAGTGGTCGCGCCGTCGTAATGGGCGCGCGTTCAGGAGGCCTTCAGGCTGGCCACCTGCCGGCTCAAGCGGGAAATGCGACGCGACGCGTTGTTCCGGTGCAGGACCCCTTGGGTGACCGCCTTGCTCAACGTCTTCACGACGCTGCGCAGCTCGGTTTCCGCGGTCGCGCTATCCTTGCGGGCGATGATCTCGCGCAGCTCGCGCACCGCGTGACGGACGTGCGTACGTACGCCTTGGTTGCGCGCCACGCGCTTGACGCTCTGACGGTGCCGTTTGATTGCCGACTTGTGACGCTGTGCCAAAGGGATCCTCCTGAAGGTGATGAGTGTGGGTAGCACACGGGCTGCATCGGGTCAATTCACACTGAAGGCGGCTTTCTGACATGAGTGAGAACCGGCAGATTGCGCGCGCCGCAGGGCTGGTGGGCTTCTTCACGCTCCTCAGCCGCATCGCTGGTCTCGTCCGTGACGCGGTGGTCGGGTACTACTTCGGTACCGGGCCGGCCGCTGACGCGTTCTTTGTGGCGTTCCGCATCCCGAACTTGCTGCGTCGCTGGGTCGCGGAAGGGGCCATGGGTGTGGCGTTCATCCCGGTGTTCACCGACTACCTGACCAATCGCTCGCGCGCCGAGGCCCTCGAAGCGGCTGCGGCGCTGCTGACCGTCATGGCCGCCGGCCTCGCCGTGCTGACCGCCGCGGGCGTGTTGTTGGCCCCGCTCTTGACGCAGCTGTTCGCGCCGGGCTTCACGGACGATCCGATGAAGTTCGCGCTGACGGTGACGCTGACGCGCCTGATCTTTCCCTACGTGTTTCTCATCAGTCTGGTGGCACTGGCGGCCGGGATCCTCAATGCGCTGCGCCACTTCACCGCGCCGGCCATGTCGCCCATCCTCCTCAACCTGTCGGTGATCGCGGCGGCGTTGTTTCTTTGTCCGCGGCTCGACGTGCCGGTGGAAGGACTGGCGTATGGAGTTGTGATCGGCGGAATCCTGCAACTGGGACTCCAACTGGTACCGCTGCTGCGACTGCGCGTGCGGATCGTGCCGCGTTGGCAGCCGCGCCACGACGCGGTCCGGCGCACCTTTGCGCTGATGGCGCCGATGGTGTTCGGCGCCGGCGTGTACCAGATCAACATCATGATCAACACGGTGCTCGCGTCGCTGCTGCCGAGCGGGAGCGTTTCGTTGCTCTGGTATGCCGACCGGGTCTTTCAATTTCCGCTCGGGATCTTTGCCGTCGCGCTGGGAACGGCGGCGTTGCCCAGCTTTGCGGCGCAGGCGGCGCGTGGGGCATACGACGAGCTACGGCGCAGCTTGGTCTTCTCCATGCGATTGACGAATTTCGTCGTCTTGCCGGCGACGGCCGGCATCGTCACGCTGGCGACGCCGATCACGGCGGTGCTGTTCCAACGGGGTGCCTTCGGCTTCGACCAAGCGGCGGCGGCGGCGCAGGCGCTGGCGGCCTTCGCTGCCGGGTTGTGGTCGGTGTCGATGGTGCGCTTGATCGTCCCGGCGTTTTACGCCATGGAGGATACGCGCACTCCGGTGATCGCTGCGGTGGCGGCATTCGTCGCCAACTGCGGATTCAGTCTGCTGTTGATGGGTCCGGTCGCCGGCAGCGGGTCGCACTTCGCCCGCGCCCTCGCGGCGTTGAGCCAGCGCGCGGCGCTGTTTGATCTGCGACACGCTGGCTTGGCCCTGGCCACCTCACTGTCCGCTACGGTAAACTTGATTCTGCTGCTCGTTGCGTTGCGCCGCCGCGTCGGGATGCTCGGGGCAGCCGAGCTCGTGCCCTCGTTCGCGCGCAGCCTGGCGGCCTCCATCGCGATGATCCCCGCCGTCGTGTACGTGTCCCGACTCGCGCTGTGGTCACAACCGGGTGCGCTCATGGCGCATGCCGCGGTGCTGGGGCTCGCCGTCGGTGTCGGTGTCACCGTCTTTGCCGTGGTGGCGTTTCTTCTCGGTGCGGAAGAGCTGCAGGCGATGCTGCGGATTCTCCGCCATCGCCTTGGGCGCCGATTGGCGATTGGCTAGGCGAGGCGTAGCCCGCTGCGCTGCTACACTTTACCTTTTGCTTCTTCCCAGAGCGTGTTCATTTCCTGCACGGACGTTTGGTGCAGGTCCTGTTGGCGCTCGGCGAGCCGCGCTTCGATGTAACGGAAGCGGCGGATGAAGCGATCGTTGGCGCGCTGCAGCGCGTCTTCCGCTTGCACGTCGAGGTGCCGGCCCAGCGACGTGAGCGCGAAGAGCACGTCGCCCAGCTCGGCTTCCACCGCGGCCGGGTCGCCGAGCGCGACCGCCGCCTGCAGCTCGGTCACCTCTTCGTGCACCTTGTCGAACACCTCGCCGGCGTTCTCCCAATCGAAACCGACGCGTGAGGCCTTCTCGCTGAGGCGATGCGCGCGCAGCAGCGCCGGCATGGCGCGCGGGACACCGGCGACATGCGACCGGTCTTCATGATCCTTGCGTTCCTCGGCCTTGATGCGTGCCCAGTTGCGCAGCACCTCGGCGGAGTCTTTGACTTCGGTGTCGCTGAACACGTGCGGGTGGCGGCGGATCATTTTTTCGGTGATGGCGCCGATCACGTCTTCAATCGTGAACAGGCCTTCCTCGCGGGCCAGCTCGGCGTGGAAGACGATCTGCAGCAGCAGGTCGCCGAGCTCCGTGCGCAGCTCGTCGATATTGTCGTCTTCGATGGCTTCGGCGACCTCGTAGGCCTCTTCGATGACGTAGGGCTTGATCGACTGGCGCGTCTGCTCGCGGTCCCACGGGCAGCCGCCGGGCCCGCGCAATCGTTCCATGATGCGAACGAGCTCCGCAAACGCTTCGCCGGCACTCATCGGCGTACTCGCTAGCGCAGGCTGTCCGGGGAGTCAACGCGGCGCAGAGTATCTTGCGAGTACGTTGCACGCGCGTTACGGTTTGACGCAGGGAGACGGTGTGCGCGTATGGCGAAAGTGGTGATGTATACGACGCAGTACTGCCCGTACTGCGTGCGGGCCAAGGCCCTGCTGCGGCACAAGGGCGTGGCGTTCGAGGAGATCGACGTCAGCGACGACGAGGCGTTGCGCGAAAAAATGATCGAAGCCTCCGGCCGCCGCACCGTCCCGCAGATCTTCATCGACGACGCGCCCATCGGCGGCTTCGAAGAGCTGCGTGCCCTCGAAGACGAGGGCGCGCTCGACCGCCTGCTGGCGGCCTAAGTACCGCTATTCATAAATACGGTTACGTATTCTTGGTGGGAATTTCCCCGCTGCCGTGCTACACTGCTCTCCA
>Ga0209415_10005709_pt1 | contig 22301 bp, 22 predicted proteins | sample PeaSoiSIISIP2007_FD_187696 | JGI IMG/M metagenome (GOLD analysis project Ga0209415, IMG submission 187696) | Peat soil microbial communities from Weissenstadt, Germany - SII-SIP-2007 (SPAdes) (version 2) | ecosystem: Environmental > Terrestrial > Soil > Wetlands > Peat | place: Germany... | reverse complement strand
CGCCGGTAACGCCCAAGCTGACACCCACGCCGCCAGTCCGGGCTGCGCTGCAACCGATGGCTGCTCAACCCAAGTAAACGCTGCCGGCAGATGACAACTGCACTGAAACAAAAGGGGGCCAAGGCTGCGAGCCCGGGCCCCCTTCAGAGCAGTGTGTGATCGAGATCGTGCTGAAGAAGCGGCATCAAACGGAAAGCAAAGAAAAGCCGCCCGCTGACGCGATCACTGCACGGGCGGGAGGCCGAGCTTGGCTTCTAGTTCGCGAAACTCCGGGTCCTGACGGAGGTGTTGAAATTCCGGGTTGGTCGTGAGCGTGGTGAGTAGAAGGTCGTGCCGCTGGTAGGCAATTTCGAGATATTTCAGAGCATCATTATCGTGACCCAGGGCTGCGTAAGCTTCGGCCACGGCATAAGCCGACCCCGTGCCGTGGTCGAATGACTCGCGCCTGGTCGTGAGCCGCTCCTCAAACAGTCCCCGGCGGCCGCCGATTTCGTAAGCCTTCTTCTCCAGGTCGATATCTTTCTGTGCCTTGGCATCGTGGCGCAGACGCGCGACCGTCCCGCTTTCCGCGAAATATCCCGCGTAATTTCCTTCGGGGAAATAAATGTCCTGAGCCAGATAGCGGTGCGAAGGAATGAACTCGGGCTGGGAGGCCGCGAGTTGCACAAGGAGTGTTCTGGCCTCTTCCGTTTTTCCTGCGACCGCGAGAATGCATCCCTTGTCGGCAAGGATGGGCGTTGAAGAAGGATCGAGTCGCCGGGCACGTTCGATTTCCGCCAAGGCTTCCTGCGCCCGCCCGGTCTCGAGGAGGAAGGTGGCGTACCAGTGGTGGGCGCGGGGCAAGTTCGGATTCAGCTCGATGGCTCGCTTGAACTCGCGGTCGGCCGTGGCCACGTCGAAGAGTCCCCAAAAACTGGCAAACGCCAGAGAGTTGTGGGCTTCGGCGGAGTTGGGATCGAGCTCCACCGCTTTGGCAGCGGCCGCCCGGGCGCGCGGAAACGCTTCCTGGGAAAGCATGGCGCTGTATTCCCGAAGCAGGTTGTAGCTGTCGGCCAGTCCCACGTAGGGCGCCGCATAGGCTGGGTCATGCACGATCGCCTGCGTGAAGAAGTCCACCGCCTGGTTCAGATCGTCAGGAGTGCGTTTCTCGAAATGGTAGCGACCCTTGAGGTAGAGATCCTGGGCCTCGGTGCTGGGCGGCTGCGGGGCAGCCAGCGCATTCTTATACCGGGGTTCCCGATGGCTGAACGAAAGGGCAAGAAACGAGCCTGCGATCAGCACTAGGGGCAGCAGCCAAAGGAAAGTTCTCGCCGCGGCCAGCCGGGACGGTGGCGGAACAAGGTGAATAGCGGGGGCGGGAACTTGGGCCGGAGGCTTGATGGTCAGCACATTGGCCGGGATGGTGCGGTGACGGTCGTCATCGGCGGAGGCGGATTCCGGGGCGGTGATTTCCGCGGCTTCCCAGTTGTGGTTGGGCGCCTGCAGCCACTCTGCCAGTTCCTCGGCGTAAGCAAAGACGCCACCGCGAGCACTCCCCGGCAGGCGGTACACGGGAAGCCCGCGTTCTTTTTCCCAACGCTTTACGGTGCGCTCGTCGCGATCGAAGAAGGCGGCAATTTCCTTCCAGGAATCTAAACGCTTCTTCGCCGGGAGAGGCTCACTATGAGCGGCCATAACTTTTCAATGCCTTGAATAATCCTGAGAGTTTTCCAGCTGGTGCAAGCAAGGCTCGCGTAGTGTAGCTTCGATCCCCCCGCCCTGGGAACGCCACCAACGTGCCTTGGCGTGGCCCGATTGAGGGAGAGCACTCGAGCAGGCAGGGAAATCCGCGCCCAGCCTGCCAATAGAGACTTTCGTCTGCGGTTGACAGGTTCCGGCGGAACGCGCCATACTGCGTCGCCGGCCCCTGATGCGTTTGTCGGTGCTTCCGCAAGGCCGCGGCTGGCAAGGGTTTTGCCGCAATCTCCCAGGAGGATTCCATGCCCCGAAGCATTCGTCTGGCGCGAAACTTCTTTCCGCTTCTGCTGGTTGTAACGACCTTAATTCCGTTTGCCTCGGCTTCCGGCCCCTATGTGATTGGCTCGGCCAATACCGTGACTGCCGATCCCACGGTGAAGCGTCCTGCGACAACGCCTTGCGTGGTGCCGCTTTTCAGCGGCGCGCAGTTCTTCGATTTCAACGTGGAGAACTTCACCTACGCTCCGCCCGCCGACTGTCCCGGCCCCTGGGCCAAGGTGGTGCTGGAGGCCGACATCAGCCTGAACGCCGGCATTCAATACGACCGCACCGCTAATTTCTGGCTGGGCCCGGTCAACATTTATTTTGGCACCACGGCCGAGCCCTCGAATATTGGTCCGTCGTGGCATATCGAAAACGATCTTACCGATTACAGTTCGATCTTCTACACCGCGCAGACCGGCCAGGCCGATATCGGAAATACGCTGTGCTGCGGGCTCACTTCGACCATCTATGCTTCGGCGTCGCTGGAGTTCTATCCTTTGGCTAAGGGCGAGAAGCCGCCCCTTGCGGCCGACCAGGTCTTGGCGCTATCGGCAGGTTCCTCGGGCGGCACGGTTGGACTCGGTTCAACTTCCAGCACGCTCTCCGGCACTTTCACCCTGCCCGCAAACGTGGAGCAGGCGTATCTGGACGTCTATTCCCAAAGCCAGTCGAACGATGAATTCTGGTACACCTGCGTTTCCAACGACGTTGCCGCGGAATTGCAGAACTGCGGCAATACCGGTTTCCGAGAGACCGAGATCACTATCGACGGCCAGCCCGCCGGCGTGGCGCCCGTCTCTCCCTGGGTTTTTACCGGCGGCATCGATCCTTACCTGTGGTTCCCGATCCCCGGCGTGCAGACGCTGAACTTCAAGCCTTATCGGGTGAACCTCACACCGTTCGCCGGACTGCTGAGCAACGGCTCGCCTCATACGGTTTCGCTCAGCGTTTACAATGCCGACAGTTATTTCTCGGCGACGGCGTCGCTGCTGCTTTATCTTGATGCTGGCGCTACCCAGGTTACCGGCGCCATCACCCGAAACACTCTGACCGCAGCGCCATCTCCGGTGGTTACCGAGAACCTCAACGTGCAGCCGACCGTCACCAAGGGTACGGTCGACTTGAAGTCGAACCGCAGTTTTACGATCTCGGGCTACGTCAACACTTCGCACGGCAAGGTGACGACCAAGGTTGCGCAGAACGTGAACTTCTTCAACAACCAGTATTACGACATAACCAGTACCCTCTACCTGGAAAACATTTCGCTGGGTTCGTCAGTCTGGTCAACGACCACAACGTCGAGCGGCGGGGAGACGACCGTCACCAGCCAGTCGTTCAATTTCCCACTGGTCATGGATCTCGACGAAGTTGTGGAGACAAGCGGAGACGTTGTTCTGACCACGAAGGCGACTCAAACCTACGAGTCGTTTGCGACGAAGTGGAAGAACAATTGGCCGATTTCCTCCAGTTTTGCGTCGAACACCGGGCGGCATGTGGACACGGTCGACTTCACCACCTTCCTCAATTCGAACCAATCCGCCGAGCAGCAATACTTTTCCTGGGACTCGGACAGCGCTCCGTACTTCTGCAGCATTTCTGCGAAGGCCAACTTGCTGACAGCCTTCAGCCCGGGGTGCGCGAAGTAGGGTGATTGAGGGCGGGATAGTTTAGACGACGCGCCGAGAAGCAAGAAGGTAGCGGCCATGCCGCTCCCTGATTTACTTGAAGTCGACTGTGATTCGGAGTGCGCACTTCATTGCGGCGGTCGGGTGATCGCTCCTTGCGAGGCCGACGAGACCAAGGCCGCATACTTGGCGAACACGCCGGTGGGATAGCGCGGCTGCGGCGGTTTCCACTCCTTCATGCGCTGGCGCAGAACCGCGTCGCTGATTTCAACTTCCAAAACCCGCTGGCTGACGTCGAACCGGATCATGTCTCCATCGCGCACCGCGGCGATGGGGCCGCCCAGCGCGGCCTCCGGCGAGACGTGGCCTGCCATGAGTCCGTGCGTCGCGCCACTGAACCGGCCGTCGGTCAACAGCGCAACCGATGATCCCAATCCTTCACCAACAATGGCGCCAGTCACGCTTAGCATTTCACGCATGCCCGGCCCGCCCTTAGGGCCCTCGTTGCGGATGACGACGACATCACCGGACTTGATTTTCTTCGACGTGACAGCGGTCATGGCGTCTTCTTCGCAATCGAAAACGCGCGCCGGGCCACGGTGGCTGAGCCGCTCATGCCCGCTGATCTTGGCCACGCAACCTTCGGGCGCAAGATTTCCCTTCAGGATGACGAGCCCTCCGGTTTTCTTCAGCGGATGATCGAGCGGCGCAATAACCGGCTGACCCGGAGTTTCTTTCGCGTCGTTGGCTTCCTCGGCGAACGTCCGGCCTGTGACCGTCAGTGTGGAGCCGTCGACGCATTTAGCATCCAGCAGGCGCTTGGCGATGACCGGGATGCCGCCCGCTTTGTCGACGTCGGCGGCCACGTATTTTCCCGAAGGCTTAAGGTCTGCGAGCAGAGGAGTACGCTCGCTGACTCGCTGAAAGTCTTCAATTTCGAGCGCAACACCGGCTTCGCGCGAGATCGCCAGCAGATGCAGCACGGCGTTGGTCGATCCGCCGGTCGCAGCCACGGACGCAATTGCGTTTTCAAAAGCCGCGCGGGTGAGAATGCGGCGCGGCAGAATGCCAGTCCGCAGAAGATTCAGCACCACTTCGCCACAGCGGAATGCGACTTCATCTTTCCGCGCATCCATCGCAGGCACGCTGTTGAAACCCATCGGAGACAGCCCGATCATCTCCATCACCGTCGACATGGTGTTCGCTGTATATTGACCGCCGCAGGCTCCGGCGCCGGGGCAAGCCACATTCTCAAGATCGTGCAGCTCCTTGTCAGTGATTTTCCCCGCAGCGTTGGCGCCCACAGCTTCAAACACATCCTGAATGGTGACGTCTTTGCCGCGATAGATGCCCGCCGCGATCGTGCCGCCATAGAGCACGAGCCCGGGAATATCCATCCGGGCCAGTGCCATGGCCGCGGCCGGTATCGTCTTATCGCAGCCCACCACGCACACCACCGCGTCGAACAACTGCCCGCGGCACACCAATTCAATCGAATCAGCGATCAACTCGCGGCTTACCAGCGAAGCCCGCATACCTTCCGTGCCCATGGTTTCGCCGTCGGAGATGGCGATGGTGTTGAACTCCATGGGAGTGCCGCCGGCGGCGCGAATGCCCTCTTTCACCTTGGCGGAGAGCCGCCGCAAGTGAAAGTTACAAGGCATGGTTTCGATCCAGGTGTTGGCCACGCCGATCAGCGGCTTGCCGAGGTCGTCGTCAGTGAAGCCAATGGCTTTGAACATAGAGCGCGCCGGAGCCCGGTCGCGTCCATCGGTAATTCCGCGGCTGCGATGTTTAAGATCCATAATGCTCAAGACCCGTGACGCATTAAACCCAAGGGAAAGATTACAACAGAGATGAAGATGCGGGCAGAGAGATCGTCACCAGATCAGAAAAACGGGGAACCCACGGGTGCGATGCCCAGAGGCCGCATTCCAATTGCAGGTTCCCCAATCGCATGACGCTCGCCCAGTGAGCGTTCATGCTGCTGACAATACCAAACCCGAAACCAAAACCTAAGCCAGTGCCGCCCGCGCCGACTGCTCCGCGATGCTCTCCGAGGCCGGAGGATGCGGCCCCCACGCCGGTACTTCCTGCTCATGCAAAATCGCCCGGGATCGCACTTCGATGACATCGACGATCGCATACCACTCACGATAAAGCTGCCCGGTCTGCTTGTGGTTGACTTCCAGCAGCATGGTGACCGCGTAATCGGGCCCGGCGCCCTCGGCGTGCACCGAAGTAAGCTCGAGCCCCCGGCGCGAAATCGCGTTGAGGATGCGCATCAGTGCGCCTTGCGCGTTGCGATAGCGGATGTGAAAGACTTGCATGGTCGTTCCCTCTCTAAATTTTGCGATTTGCGATTGGGTGTAGAGATTGAAGACCCCTGAACCTTGGGTTTTCAATTGCACAATCACCCGATCGCTCAATCACTCAATTCCTATTCGTCCCCGAACACCATCTCCGAAAGCGCCGCTCCCGCCGGAACCATGGGATAAACGTTTGCCTCGGGATGACAGTCAAACACCAGCAACTCCGGCTCCGGCGAGCGCAGGAAGTTCTCGATCAGATCTCCCGTCTCGGCCGCGACCGGATACTCCATCATGGCAGCCTCATTCAGCCGCCATCCGTGAATCTTGTAAGCCTTGGCAATCTCAACGAAATCCGGATTGTCGCTCAAATCGGTTTCGGCATAGTTGCGCGCATAGAAAAGCTGCTGCCACTGCCGCACCATGCCCAGGTATTTGTTATCGACGATCACCATCTTTATAGGAAGCCCGAGCCGGTGCACCGTGGCCAGTTCCTGAATGTTCATCTGGAAGCCGCCATCGCCGGAAACACAAAGCACGCAAGTCTCAGGCTTCGCCAGTTGCACGCCGACCGCGGCAGGCAGAGCAAAACCCATCGCTCCCAGTCCGCCGGAAGTAATAAAGCCGCGCGGCGACGAAGAACGGTAACGCTGCGCTGCCCACATCTGATGCTGGCCTACGTCGGCAATGATCACGTTGTCTTGCGGCAGGCGGCTGAAAAGTTCGTCCAGAAAACGAATCGTCGGCTGCGCCAGGCCCCGCGGATCAAGCTCCGCCCGCTCGGCTCCGCAAGCCACGGCGCGCCAGCCGCTCCAGTCGGGCAGGGAAGCCTTGCGCACTTCCGCATGAAATGCCGGAATCGTGTCGGCCAGATTGCCAATCACCGGCAGCTCGCAAGCCCGCACTCGGTCAAGCTGCGCCGGATCGATCTCAAAGTGGACGATCTTCGCATTGGGCGCAAAGCGCGTGGGATCGCCGGTCACGCGGTCGTCGAGCCGCGCTCCAAACACCATCAGCAAATCAGTCTCGTGCAGCGCAGTGTTAGCGGCACGCGTCCCATGCATGCCCACCATGCCCAGGTAATACGGCGATTGCGGCGGAACCGCGCCTAGTCCATGCACCGTGGCGAATGTCGGAACATTCAAATCGTTGAGCAACCGCCGCAACTCCGGAATCGCCCCCGAAAGCTTCGCCCCCGCGCCCACCAGCGCCACCGGCCGTGTCGCCCGTTGCAGCAAAGCCACAATCGTGTCGCTGAACGCGCCATCTGCTTTCGCATCGGCAGGGCGGGCGTGCGGCTTGAACTTCACCGGCCCGGAGAATTCCTTCTTGGCTTTCAATATGTCGGTAGGAATGTCGATCACGACCGGCCCCGGCCGTCCGCTGCGCGCCCAGTAGAAGCCCTCGGCGATTACGTCAGGAATCTCGTCGATTGTCCGCACCAGCCGGCTCCACTTCGTAAGCGAAAGCGTCACTCCGAAAACGTCGGTTTCCTGAAACGCATCAGTGCCGATCATCGCCGTCCGCACCTGCCCCGTAATGCAGACCAGAGGGACCGAGTCCATCTTGGCATCGGCAATGCCGGTAACCAGGTTGGTCGCACCCGGCCCGCTGGTAGCCATGGCCACGCCCACCTTGCCCGTAACCCGCGCGTAGCCTTCCGCGGCAAACACCGCGCCCTGCTCGTGTCGCGTAAGGACGTGCCGCACTCCGCTGCCGTCCAAAGCGTCATACAACGGCATGATCGCGCCGCCGGGGTAGCCGAACACCAGGTCGACCCCTTCGGCGCGCATGCACCGCAGAACGATTTCGGCTCCCTTAAGCATTCACGACCTGTTTCGGCTCGGGCTTCGGCGCCTCGGCCGGTTTCTTTCCTTCGCGACCGGGCAGCCAACTCATCATGCCGCGCAACTGCGCACCCACAATCTCGATCGGATGCTTCTGCTCTTTCTCCCGCAGCGCCGCAAAGTTGTAGCCGCCGTCTTTGTTTTCCTTGATCCACTCCCGAGCAAACGTTCCATCCTGAATGTCGGCCAGAGTCTTCTTCATAGCGGCCCGCGTCGCGTCACCCACAACTTTCTCACCGCGCGTCAGGTCGCCATATTCGGCCGTATTCGAAATCGAGTACCGCATGCGCCCGAGGCCGCCTTCGTAGATCAGATCGACGATCAGCTTCATCTCATGCAGGCACTCAAAGTAAGCGATCTCGGGGGCGTAGCCAGCCTCGACAAGCGTCTCGAATCCTTTCTTGATCAGCGACGTCAGACCGCCGCACAGTACCGCCTGCTCACCAAACAAATCGCTCTCGGTTTCTTCGCGGAACGTAGTCTGCAGCACGCCCGCTCGGGTCGAGCCGATGCCATGCGCGTAGGCCAGGGCAAACTCGTGCGCCCGCTTGCTCGAGTCCTGCTGAATCGCGATCAGCGACGGCACCCCGCGCCCCTCAGCGTAAACCCGCCGCAGCAGATGGCCAGGGCTCTTGGGCGCGATCATCACCACGTCCACATCGCTAGGCGGGACGATCGTCTTGAAATGAATGCTGAAGCCGTGCGAGAACCCCAGAATCTTCCCCGGATGCAGGTAAGGCTGGATGTACTGCTCATACACCGCCGCCTGCGTCTCATCCGGCGTGAGCACGTGGATCCAGTCAGCCCGCTTGGCCGCCTCATCCGGCGCCACCACCACCATGCCATCGGCGCGAGCCTGCTGCGCGCTGGGGCGGTTGGGCTCGAGGCCCACGACCACCTTGTAGCCGCTGTCGCGCAAGTTCTGCGCCTGTGCGTGTCCCTGGCTGCCGTAGCCCAGGATGGCAATGGTTTTACCCTTCAGGGCCTCGGGATTCGCGTCGTGTTCATAAAAAATAGTAGCCACCAGCGTGCTCCTCTCGTGCACAAGGGGAGGAAAGATGCCCTTGCTTTTTGGGGATGGATTCCAGTCGGAACCCTATTGCAAACCGACCGGTCGGTCGGTTACTAAAGAAATGCTACCTTCGCCCGCCCTCCATGTCAAGCGGGAAGTCGGGCCCGGCTATGTGGAGTACCCGGCAAAATAAGGTTGGGCCAGCCCCCCAGATTTCTAGGGTCGTTCGGAGTTGTAGACTACAGCGGATGGAAAATAACACCCAAGGCGGGAATTGTGGGCTCTGTGGCGCGCCGCTGCTTTTCTCGACCTCGAACCGCAACAAAGGAGCGCCGATCGTCTGCGTCTGCCGTCGCCGTGAGTACTTCCGCAACTACCAGCGCGCCCGCTACGCTGAGAGCGGAGGGACGTACCACGCGCAGCGGTTTCAGGAAAAAAAGGAAGACATCATCGCGCAGCGCCGAGAGCGGCGTCGTCTTCAGCGCACTGGAAACTGGAAGCCCCGCGAGCGGATTACCACCGAGCAAGCGGTCGAGCGCATACGCGCCAAAAACACAGACTACAGACGCAGGCATCCAGAGCGGATCGCCAATTACGGCCGGAAAGCCGCCTATGGGCTTCCTCATGGCGAGTACCAGTGCATGGTGGAGGAACAGAAAAACCTCTGCTATCTCTGTCACAAGCCGATGCGTCGCCCGCATCTCGATCACTCTCACGCGACAGGCAAAATCCGCAAGTTACTTTGCCGCGGCTGCAACATGGCCGTGGGGAAGATCGAACTTGATCCGACCTGGTTACCTCGGGTTCTGGATTATCTGCAGCTAGCGGCTTAATTTCAAGTAGTGGCTGAATTTGAGCTTGCATCGTTGAATCGGGTGGCGAGACAATTGCTTATGCAGACCAAAATTAGCGTCAGCAAGAAGCCAGACGGAAAATTCGATGTCTCCAATAACGACGAACTCCTCAACGGTTCCGTGACTGAGGAATGGCTTCCGAGATACCTGAATGCGTATCTTGTCGAAGACAAACGCGACGACGTGCTGCGCCGATTGAAGATGGAAGACGAAGTAACAGCCGAAATTCTTTCTTTCGGAAAATTTGAGCAGATATAAGGGAAAGCGCGGATGCCAGTCGGGGGGGCTGCCCATCTTTTTTGCTGACACTATGAACGCAATGGGTTGCCCACGCTTCACGTTTTTTCGAAAGGTGGTTGCCGCGGACCTCGTCCCTCCCGAATCTTTACTTTTCCAGAATCAGTTGTGACATCTAACCTTGCCTCAACAATTCAAAATCGGCGATCATGATCGAGGCCGAGACGGTGCAAAGACACCGAGTTAGCTCGTCGTAAATCTTTTGTTGTCAAGATTTTGACCTCTAAGCTCTTTGACATCAAGATTTTGCACGCCATTTTTGCAGAACCCGTGCCAGGCAAGGCTTTCAGAGGTATGGGGGGAGGGGGGCCCCCGATTTTAGCCCGTGCACAGCCAAATCCTCCCATTTCCGGAACCTCAGCCAAACTTTATTTCAACGAGAAATCCACACACCCAGCGAACCTCAAAGGGTTTGGCTAGAAGCTAGGAGCTAGAAGCTAGGAGCACATTGGCATTCCGCCCCGCAACTGTTTACCATGTCACCCGATGACCCGCGAGACTGTGGTCGACTCCCGCCAGGAAATCCTGCGCACCGCCGCCCGCTTGTTCCAGCAGCGCGGCTATGACGCGACTTCCATGAACGATGTCGCCGCGGCGCTCAAGCTGAGCAAAGGAGGCCTCTACCACCACTTTCAGAGCAAAGACGAAATCCTCTACGAAATCATGAATCACGCCATGGAGATCACCCAGGAGCGCGTGCTCAACCCCGTCCGTAGCATCGCCGATCCCGAAGAGCGCCTCCGCGCCCTGATCCGCCTGCACATCGAGGTCGTGCTCAGCCCTCGCGACCGCGAAATCACCGTAATGCTGCACGAAAATCATCCTCTGCCGCCGGCCCTGCGCAAGCGCATCAACGCCCGCAAGAAGGACTACATCCACTTCCTCGAAAGCCTGATGGCCGAAGTTCAAGACAAAGTTCAGGAAAAAATTCAAAACAAGGCTCCGCATCAGACAAGAGGCAAAGTCAGCCCGCGCGCCGCTGCCTTCGCCCTGCTCGGCATGATCAACTGGATATATCAGTGGTATAAGCCGGAAGGCGAACTGCAGGCCCAGAACCTGATTCCACAGTTTACCGACCTCATTTTCGGAGGCATCTTCGCGTGAAAACCATGTTCGCCAGCCTTCCGAAGATCGCCGAGCAACGCGCCCAGAGCGGCAAGTCCTACCGCGAGTTCCTGCGCGTGCCGGCCATGAGCGCCGGCCTCTACGTCCTGTCTGCCGGAGGCACAGACCTGCAGAGGCCGCATCACGAAGACGAGATCTATTATGTAATCCGAGGACGTGCCCGTTTCAAAGCCGGCCCCGAAGACCGGGAAGTCTCCGCGGGCAGCGTAATCTTCGTAGCAGCCGAAATCGGGTATCGCTTCTACGACATTACAGAAGAACTCGAGGTCCTGGTCTTCTTCGCCCCCGCCGAAACCTAGGCCGACGGGCTCACCATGACGTACCACATCACACCGATGCAGACCGTGGACTGGCCCACGGTTCGCGAGATCTACCACGAAGGCATCGCCACCGGTCAGGCAACGTTTGAAACTCAGCTACCCGACCGGGAAAAGTGGGACAACAGCCATCGCCAGGATTGCCGCCTAATCGCGCGCCAAGGGGACCAAGTTCTCGGCTGGGCCGCGCTCAGCCCGGTCTCGGGCCGCCGCGTCTATGCGGGAGTGGCGGAGGTCTCCGTCTACGTGGCCGCTGCCGCGCGGGGCCGCGGGCGTCGGCAAAGCGCTGCTGAAAGCGTTGATCGAGGAATCCGAGCGCTGCGGTGTGTGGACGCTGCAAGCCGGAATTTTTCCCGAAAACGCCGCCAGCATCGCTATTCACAAGTCTTGTGGGTTCCGCGAAGTTGGGAATAGGCAACGCATCGGCAAACTGGGCGAGATCTGGAGAGACGTGCTCCTGCTGGAGCGACGAAGCACGGCAGTAGGCATCTAGCCGAGAGCTTGTTCACTCGCAACTCGGTACAAGGTACTCGGTACTACTTCGCCGGCACCCAATAAATCTCTTCCTTGACCCCGGTTTTGTCCAGGAACCCGCGCCGCTTCAGGATAGCCTTGCTGTTAGCGATCATGTCGGGATGCCCGCACAGATAGGCCGTCGTATTCGTCGCGTCAAGCTCCCAGTGGTCGGCATATTTTCGCAGAATGTCGTCGGCCCGCCCGATTTCGCCCGGCCAGTCGGCGTGATCCCACGGACGGCTTACCGTGGGCACATACTTGAACCACGGCAATTCCGCGTCGAAGTGGGTCAACTCCTCTTTGTAGCCGAACTCCCACGGCCGGCTGGCGCCGTTGAGCAAGTAGAGGTTGTGGCCGCCGTCGAAGCGGCCTTCCTTCCAGTCTTTCGACAGCGTGCGGACAAAACTCACGAACGGAGCCACTCCGGTCACGGTTGAAACCAGCAGATGATTCTTCCGCCCGCTCTCCGTGTCGAGCGTAAACCGCCCCTTGGGCGCCTTGCGCATTAGTAATTGGTCGCCCGGCTGCAGCTTATACAGTCGCGGAGTGAGCGCCCCCTCGGGCACCAGCTCAAAGAAAAACTCGATTTCATTTTCGAAGGGAGCCGAGGCAATCGAATACGGACGCTCCGTGCGCTTGCCATCGTGTTCCACCCCGAGCGTGGCATATTGTCCAGGAGCAAACTTGAACTCCCCACCGGCCTGGATGCGAAACATCCACAGGTCTGGAGCAAAGTCCACGCGTTTGGTAACCCGCGCCTGAAAAAACTTGTCGTCCAAAGTCGCCATGAATTCAAAACCTCACCATACCCGAACCAAAATTAGATGCCACGGCGAAAAAGCGGAGAATCTGTGCCAGTAAAGTGGAGAGATAATACACGCCAAGCAGAAAGATGACAACCGAACGGTCGTTCTACATTGCAGCCCGCCGAAAATGAGGTTGGGCTCGCACAAAACTGTTTCGAAAGGTATTCTTCATGGACAAACGTCCCAGGAGGTAAGGCAGGAGAATCCCGAGTATGAAACCGAAGGCTTACGTCTTTGTCTTTGACGGGCTGGCGGACTGGGAGCCCGCGCTGGCTTTGTGCGAGATCCGCAAATCCGGCAAGTACGAGGTGCTGGTAGCGGCGCATTCATCCGAGACCGTCGTTACCATGGGCGGGCTAAAAGTCACACCTGACATCACGATTGATCAGATCGAGCCCCGCGAAACCGCGATTTTCATCCTGCCCGGCGGTAACCGGTGGGAAGAGGCGCCCGACCCCAAGGTGGACGACCTTCTCCAGCGACTGCATGCCGCCGGGATCCTGATCGGCGCCCTGTGCGCGGCGACGCTGGAGATTGCCCGCGCCGGGCTCACTCGCGGGGTTCGCCACACCAGCAACGCAGAAAGTTACTTGAAGAAAATGGTCCCGGAGTACAAGGATAACGATGAGCGTTTCTACGTGGATCAGTTAGCCGTGGCTGATCAGAAGATCATAACGGCGAGCGGACTGGGAAGCGTCGAGTTCGCCCGCGAGGTGATCCGCGAGTTAGGCATCTACGACCAAGCCACCACGCAGATGTGGTTTGACATGTTCAAGAACGGCGTAATCCCAGCGGGCATGCGCTAAACGAAGAGCAGACGCTGTCCTTCCACACCAACTCCACAGCTCCCCGAAAGCCGCTTCATTTACTCACAACCAGAACCACAAAGCTGTCGGGCAAAATAGTTCGCCGCGGATGCGGATTATCCGCCGTGGCTGCCGGAGGTGGACCAAACTTCGCCGTCACCACGTATACATTGTGCGTCTTCGAGTCGAGCGCCAGCGTGCGCGCCCCGGCCTGCGTCGGAACATTTTCCGCCACGCTGAATTTATCCGGCGATTCCTCCCGCACCACCGTCAGCACGCCCTCGCCGCACGAAGCGAAAGCCAGCCCGGTTTCGTCGTCAAATGCAGTCGCATCCACGCCGTCGCCGATCGCCGGCGTGGCCAGAACCTTGCCGGTGTCCGCATTCACCACCGCCATCATCTTGTCGCAGCCCGCAAATAGCCGGCGATTTTTCCGGTCCATCGACAAGCCTGAAGGCGATTCGCACGGCGCCAGCGGCCACGTCGACTTGACCACCAGTTTGCTCGCATCAATCGCCGTCAACTCGTTCTTGTCTTCGATGTTGACGAACACTCCGCCTTTGCCGTCACTGGCCGCGAATTCCGGTTTGCCGTCCAGCTTGATCGTGCCCAGCACCGTGCCCTTGGCCGCATCGACGGCCGTCGAATCCTGGCTTTTCCCGTTGAACGTGAACACCCGCTGGGTTGACGGATCGTAAAGAATCGCGTCCGGATTATCTCCCACCTTCACTTTGCTGATCGTTGCCAGCGTCTTCAGATCAAAGATGCTGACCGTGCCTTCGCGGCCGTTGCTCGTAAACCCGCGCCCCAACTCCGGCGCCAGCGCGATGCCATGCACTCCCGGCGTGTCCGCAATATCGCCCACCGTCTTGCCAGAATCGAGATCGAGCACGATGACGTGAGTCGCGCGCGAAACATAAAGCCGGCGCGCCGCCGCATCCGCAGTCAAATAATCCCAACCGCCATCGCCACCCACCTTGTAAGTATTCACAACCTTATATCCCGGGGCCGCCACAGCCAGAGCGGCAGCAGCAAACAGCAGAGCAAACAAAGACGTCAACCAACCGCGCATCGAATTTCCTTTCATAGGCATGATCTTCTCCGAAAACCACGTAGCCGCGACCTTGCATCTAACCACAATTGGGCGGGGCCCAGAAGTAACTTTACCCTATTCCGGGCCGTCCCTAAACTGTGGCTATGGATGTATTTCGACCCAGCCTGCCGGAGCAAGCGGCGCGTGAGCGCCAGCTGTCGCCCGCAGGCCGGCGCGCGCTTCACTCCGTTGCCATGATGGCGGGGGTCGCCTTCGCGTTCCTGCTCTCGATGGGTGGGGGCCCGGTTGCCGTCTGGGGAAAAACCACCGGCCTGTTTTCGTCGCGGCCGAATTCTGAACTTTCCTCCGCGCAGCTTTCCGAAACCGATCTCGATCGCCAAAGACCGCAGAAACAAGCGGAACTGCTTCTCGAGCGCGCCGTGAGTCGCTCCGAGGGAGACCCGAATCAGATCGAGGCCCAGATCGAATCGCGCAGCGATGCCTGGCGCGGGCAACTTCAGTGGGACTCGCAACTCGGCGACCTCACCACGGTCGCGCTGAATTCCAGCGACCTGAGCGTGCGCGCCTCCGCCATCGAAGTGCAACTCGCGGCCTATGGACTCACCAAAACTGAATCCACTGTCGATGCGATGGTGCGCCAGGCCGACTCCCGCGATCACCGGCAAAGGATTTGGGCCCTGTGGGCTCTGGGCTTGCTCGGCAACCGCGGCGTTGAGCCCGATCGCGTTGTCCAGGTGCTGGCCGCGCATCTGAAAGATCCCGGCAAGAATTCCGACGCAGACAGAAGTAAGGACAAGAATGACAAGAATAAAGAGAGGGAGAAGGACGCAGACGCCCGCCGCTGGGCCGTCGAAGGCCTGGCTCTCGTTGGGACGACGCCAACCATCGCGCCTCTGCTCGAAGCCATGCGCAATGATCCATCCCCCGTGGTGCGCGAACACGCGGCTTGCAGCCTCGCCCAATCCGGTATGTTGAGCCGCGAGCAGCGCCTCATCGCCGTGCCGCAACTGATCAACTACTCCGCCGATCCCGCCCTCGACGCTCAAACTCGTGCCTGGGCGTTCCAGGCCCTGGCCGATATCACCCAGCAACACCTACCCAACGACTCCGGGGCCTGGCGAAACTGGTACCAAACGTCAGTGGCCAGTAATCAGTGACCAGATCGAGCCTGCAAGGTTCTCACCGGCCACTGACCACTGACCACTGGCCACTGTTTTTCACTCCGCCATCTTCGCAATGTGCAAATCAAACCCGGTCTTAGGCAGCAGCGACGTCAGTGCGAACGCCTTGAATCCATCGCCGTTGGCTTCCGTGTGACGGTAGACTCCCGGTTCGATCTCGATCGTTTCCCGGCGTCCCTCTATGTCAGCGAGAAACGCCTCGGCTTGCGCCGAACTCACGTCTCCACCTTTCGCCCGTGTAACCACCGCTTCTGACGCATACGAGCGCACCAGCTTTGGCCAGTATCTTTCCAGCAGCTCCGTGCTGGCGAACACGTCGGCCCAGATGATGCGCCCATTCACCGCGACCACCACCCCGACCGCCTTCCGATCGCGCAGTTGCCGGATCAAGCTTTCATAGTTCTGTTGGATGGGCGCGGCAATCTCGTCCACTTTCTCTTTCACATCTTTGTTCTCCATCACTCGCGCGTAAGAACTGGTGGAGCGTATCTCCTCGGTGCTTATGGGCGAGGCCGCCGTTTCTGATTCGACCGTGACTACCGCCTGCTGCTGTTTCCTCACCTCCGCCCAAACCTCGGCTTGATCTTTATCCCCCATAGCTTTGGCGCGCACCGAGGGCTGCGCCATCATCGTGCCCGGCACTGCTGCCCCGTGAATCGCGCCTCCAATCGAGCCACCATACGCAGCTCCCGAAGTCCCGAAGTGCTCGCTGTTCGCGACCCACCGTCCAGGCTCAACGCAGAACACGCTAAGATCCACGGGATCGCTCTCTGGCGGAACGATGCGATCTTTCCCGATCACCCGGTCCTGCTTGCCTCCGGCAACAATCTCGCCGGCCAGCAACAGCAGCGGACGCTTCGAGTTATTGATCAGCACCAGCCGGTTCACCTCGGCGCTCTGGACTTGTGCTTGCACCGCCGGTGCCGGCCGCCGCCGCATCAGCCCGCGAATGTTTCCGTACTCGGTCACCACTACCTCGCCGGATCGCAACCCTTCATCCAGCGTCATAAACTCGCCCGTAGCGTAAGACCTCGACGCGACCACAGGAAACACGGTCAAACTTCCATGCCGGATCGGATCCAGCACCTTATAGCCGGAGGTAGAAGGCTCCTCCCCGGCATGAACCGGCCGCAGATCCACAGAGACCATCGCAGCCACGGCCACCAACGCGATCACGACCACAAATAATCTCGGACGCATACGTCTCCCCCTTTGGCGGGCAGGTGCGCCCCGGTCCCAGGAGGCTGTAGTGCCAGCTCCACGGGGCGCACCACCCATCGCATCGCCCATCTCGACTTCGAGAGAAGAACGAAAAAAGAAGTGACGCCTTGCGGCCAAAATTAACCTTGCAAGCGTCTAATGTATTGGTAGCATCGGGGTCAGCAGTCGTCGAGCTCTCTTCTCTTCTACATGCGCGCCACCAAACCGATCTCCGCTCCGGTGCAGTCGGCAGTCTCCGATCTGCTGGCCGAACTGCACGAGAAAAGTGGTTGCGAGAAAATCGGACTCACCCGCGAATCATTCGCCGTAATTCTCTGTGAAGTATCCACGAAGTATCTGCCGACAAGCGCGACCCACGCGGACACTCGCACCTTCCTGCTGACTCTGCGCATCGACGAACTAGCGCTAGCCCAGGCCTGCGCCGCGGGCAACAATTCCGCATGGGAGCTTTTTCTCACCCGCTATCGCGAAAAGCTCTATCAGTCGGCGCTGCGCATCGCGCGTGAAGATTCAGCCGCCCGCGATCTAGCCGACAGTCTCTATGCCGAGCTCTACGGCACCACCGCACGCGACGGCGAACGCGTTTCCAAGCTGGCTTCTTTCACTGGCCGCGGGTCGCTCGAAGGCTGGCTTCGCACCGTGCTCGCGCAGGAATTCGTAAATCGTTACCGCCGCACCAAACGCCTGGTCAGCCTCGACGAAGAAAGCGAAGATGGCGCCCAGTTCGCCGCGCCCCAGCCGGAGCCGCTTCCCTCCGCCGACTCCCGCCTGGAATCCGCCACCGATGCGGCCCTGGCCGCGCTCGACCGCGAAGACCGCATGGTGCTGGCGGCGTATTATCTCGACGGACGCACCCTGGCCGAAATCGCCCGCATGCTGGGCGTACACGAGTCCACCATCAGCCGCAAAGTCGACAAGCTCGCCAAGTCACTGCGCAAGAAAATCCTGGCGGGCATGATGCAGCAAGGCATGGCCCGCCGCCAGGCCGAAGAAGCGTTGGAGGTAGACGTCCGCGACCTCCAGGTGGATATTCGCCGCAGCCTGGCGCAAGATTCCCCGGTAGCAACGTTCTCAGAAAAGGAGGACGCCGTACCTCTCCAGCAAAAGGTGGCGCCGAGAGCAAAAAGCTAGAAACCGGAAACCGGAAACAGAAGCAGAGTCGCAAATGCAGAACGTTCCAAAAATCGTCGTAACGCGTTTGCAGTCGCCAGCCGCGGACTCGCATCCCGATGCCGATCTGCTCACCGCCTTCGCCGAGCAGTCTCTAGCCGGCCTCGAGCGCGACCACGTCGTCGACCACCTGGCTCGCTGCGCCGATTGCAGGGAAGTAGTCTCACTAGCTCTTCCCCCTCAAGTGGAGGTACTGCCAACAGCTCACGGCAGCGGAAACCGGTTCCGTCGGCCGCTTCTTCGCGGATCGGCCTTGCGCTGGGTCGCGATTGCTGCGGGCGTGGTGCTGATCGCTTCGATCGGAACCCTGCAATACCGCCGTCAGCAGCGCGGCGAGCTGGCGTCGTACGTCCCCCCAGCCCAGCGGGCGATTGCCACCCCAGCTCCAAGTCCAGAGCCTGCTTCGCAGGTGGCCGTTCCTCAAACTCGGATGCAGAAAGACAAACTAGCCACTCCCAGCGCTCAAACCGCTTTAGCCGAGAACAAGCCTGCTTCGTCTGAAGGTGCAAACTTCCACCCTCGCGCAAATTCAGCAGTTGCGATCCACGGGGACGTTGGTGGCGTCGGAATTGGTTCCGGCGCTGGACGCAGCTTCAACGGCGGGTCTTTCCACGGTTCAGCTGTTGCGGTAGCCCCGCAGAATCTGGTCCCCGCAGGGTCCGCCGCGAAGCAGAATCCAGCTCCAGCACCCGCCCAACAGAACGCTGTTGTCGCAGGCGCTCAGCCGACCGTCGAAGTGCAAACCGAGACTGCCCAAGTCGCGACCCAATCCACCGCACAGGGCCAGATTCAAGACCAGCTCATTCAGAGTAAGTCAGCGGAGCAGTCGCAGGCCTACGCGAATCGCGTCGACAAAGCAAAACCCGCATCGCCGCAAGGTTCTCTTGCCATGGCGCCTGCGCCCTTGCTGCACACCGTTCCCAGTCTCATAAAGGGCTGGCTAGCGGCGCCGCGCTGGACCATCAGCGCCAGCGGCTCGTTGCAGCGTTCCTTTGACGGCGCCAAGACCTGGCTGGATGTCAACCCAGCGGCGGATGGCTCATCGCTCGATCGCCGTCAGAAAACCCAAATGGCGACGGTCGAAGTGCAGGCCGAATCGACTTCCGAAGCGCAGCTGGAAGCCCAGCCCGAAGCAAAAAAGCAAGCGAAGTTCAAGAATAACGAGAAGCAGCCGGCCCCAACCGCGGCCACAATCTTTCGTGCCCTTTCCGTATCTTCCAATGCCGCCGAAGTCTGGGCCGGAGGTTCGGGTGGAGCGCTGTATCACAGCGTCGATGCCGGCAACAGCTGGGCCCGCGTGCTTCCTTCCACCGCCGGCCTCAATCTCACCGGCGACATTCTCAGCATTCAGTTCTCTGACCCGCGAAACGGAACCGTGACCACCTCAACCCCCGAAGTCTGGACCACCGCCGACGATGGCCAAACCTGGCAGAAGCAACCATAGACCTTGATTTTGGATATCCCTTCAGGAGGCAAGCGGGTGGAGCAGGACTTCAGGCCTGCGTCAAAAGGCACCAGAAAATTCGCGGGTTTCAGCCGCTAAGTCGCATTGGCGCACCGACTCAGCAGCTCTCCCGAAGCCGGCAAAATCCCGTTACCAAAGTGACGTTTACACTAATTCGTTAGTTCACTACTATCCATTTCGTGGTTTGGCAGTTCTGGGGGAGGGCTGCCGAGGCGTCCTGAACTGAAAAGTTCGGGGCGCTTTTTTTTGCCTTGCGAGGCTATGAGTGCTCATGTGGGGACAGCCGCCCCGCCTGCCCTGAGCGGAGCCGAAGGGGTTGTCCGGCCAGAGCGAAACTCGGCCACTTCGGACCTCGATGTCAGGTTCTACTTCGAACACCCCGCGCAGTACCCCCCAATTTCCAACCGCGACACCACAATCCGGAACCGGCAGTCTTTCTCCACCTGCCCCTTCAGCTTCTCGAAAATGTCGCTCACAAACTCCATGATCTTGCCACAGCGCAGGCAGGCCATGTGGATGTGGTCCCGGTTCAACTTGCGTTCGTAATAGTGTCCCTCGCCGTGGATGTGCATCAGGTCGAGCTCGTCGATCAGCCCGTGCCGCTTCAGCAGCCGCAGCGTCCGGTAAACCGTGCTGCGGTCGACCGTGGCGTCCAGCTTCTGCGCTTTGCGCAAAAGCTGGGCCGCATCCAGATGTTTGGAAGCGGTCTCCATCACCCGCAGAATGGCCCGCCGCTGCTCGGTCATGCGGATTCCACGGTCGGCGAGATGGGACTGCAGCCGGCCCGGGATTTCAGTTTGCGGTAGTGGCATGTGGGACGTTCCTCGACTGTCGCAACTGGTCGCAATCACCCTGCGACGGAATCTTCGGCCGGAACTCGACACCACCAGCTCTCTCCGGCATGATTACGAAGGTTACTCCTAGATGCGACCCGGTTGCAACTACTGAAAAGGATTCACTCTATCGATGAAGACAATAAACGCCTGCCTTTCCTTCCTAAATACGACTAAGTTGCATCTAGCCTTAGCCATCGCCGCCACCTTCATCTCGCCCGCGCAGGCGCAGGAGAGTCCCTACATCGTCACCTACGATCATTATCTCGAGGAGCCCGGCAGCCTCGAAGTTGAGTACTTCTCAACCTTCGGCACCCAGCGCGCGGGCAATGACTTTCACTCCTTCTGGAGCGAGTTCGAGTACGGCGCTACCGCCTGGTGGACCACCGAGCTCTACTTCGACGGCCAGACCACATTCAACGACAGCACCATCTTCACCGGCTTTCGCTGGGAGAACCGCTTCCGCCTGCTTCAACGCGAACATTTCATCAATCCCGTCCTCTATATCGAATACGAACAAACCAGCGGCGCCGACAAGATCCTGAAAGAAGTCGAAGGCCACGACGTCGAATCCGACTACGCCATCCCCAACGCCATCGCCCGCAAGGAGCACGATCACGAACTCGAATCCAAGCTCCTGCTGTCCAGAACTTTCAAGGGTTGGAACGTGGCCGAAAACACCATCGCCACCAAGAACCTCACCGGCGGCAATCCCTGGGAGTTCGGCTACGCCATCGGCGCCAGCCGTCCTCTAGCTCTGAAAGCTTCCGCCAAGCGCTGCAGTTTCTGCCGCGAGAACGTTATCGCCGGAATTGAAATGTACGGCGGCCTCGGCGATCGCTACAGCTTCGGTTTGCACGACACATCTCACTACCTTGCAGGCGTGGCCGCCTGGAACTTGCCTTCGGATTGGACCCTGCGCCTGTCGCCCGGCTTCGGCCTGAACGACGACAGTCACCGTTTCCTGCTGCGCTGGGGCGTCTCTCGCGAGTTTTCCGGCTTCGGCGACATGATCGCCCGCCTCATCGGAGGCCGCAAACCATGACCAAGGCGACAGGACACATTCCCATAACTTCGGCGGCGTTCGCTCTTGTTTTTGTGCTAGCCGTTCCGCTTGTCTCCGCGCAGAAACAGAACTCCGCACCTTCCAAGAAGGACAACTCCGTCTATGCCGAACTCGCGAAAGCTCCCCGGAAAGCCGTAGCCAGGCGCAACCCGCTTGAGACCGACCCTGAGGCTGTGGCCGCGGGCGCAAACCTTTTTGATCAGCACTGCGCCGAGTGTCACGGTGAAATGGCGGAAGGCGGCCGGAAGGCGCCCAGTCTGCTCGCAGACCCCGTGCAGCAGGCCACTCCCGGCACGCTTTTCTGGATCCTCACCAACGGCGTGGTCCGCCGCGGCATGCCCGTCTGGTCCAAGCTGCCCGAACCCCAACGCTGGCAGCTTGTAAGCTATCTCAAGTCGCTCAATCCCGCTCCAAAGCCCGCCCAGTAACCGAGGGTTGTTTTGCGACCTTCGCACCCCCCCACGCATCGAATGGCAGGTGGTACGATAAAGGGTTGTCCCTGATCGGGGCGGCATTTATAGATCGTATTCATTAAGATCGTATTCATTAAGATCGTATTCAATAAGATCGTCCGGGCCCGGCCACGACTGCTCGTTGTTTCCGAAACATGGGAGCGTCTGCCGAACAACGCGACGTTACAACGAGGAGAAATACATATGGCAGGCAATGGAATCGTCGAAGTCACCGATGCGAACTTCGACCAGGACGTTTTGAAATCAGACAAGCCCGTGCTGGTGGACTTCTGGGCGACATGGTGCGGTCCCTGCCGCGCCATCGCTCCCATCGTCGAAGAACT
>Ga0209415_10005708_pt1 | contig 22303 bp, 15 predicted proteins | sample PeaSoiSIISIP2007_FD_187696 | JGI IMG/M metagenome (GOLD analysis project Ga0209415, IMG submission 187696) | Peat soil microbial communities from Weissenstadt, Germany - SII-SIP-2007 (SPAdes) (version 2) | ecosystem: Environmental > Terrestrial > Soil > Wetlands > Peat | place: Germany... | reverse complement strand
CCCCGCTTCTTGCTCCCGCGGGCCGGAAGGAAGCGGGGACGAAGCCGTCCCCGCCCCTTTCTTGGCTCGGCCCAGTAAGGAGGCGGTAATGAACCGAGACCACTTGCCCCCGAGGGGCGGTGCGGGTAGTCTTCGCCGATGCTTTACGACACGCACGCGCACCTGGGCGACCGCGTGTTTGCGGCGGACCTGGCGGGGGTGCTGGACCGCGCGCGGGCCGCGGGCATCGCCCGGCTCAATTGCATCGCTACCGACCTGGCGTCGAGCCGGCGGGCGATCGAACTGGCAGAGCAATTCCCAGGCGTCTCGGCGGTCGTAGGCTGGCACCCCGGCGACGCGGCGCAAGCGCCGGAGGATTGGCGGCCCGCGCTGCGCGACCTGGCGCGGCATCCCAAAGTTGTGGCGGTGGGCGAAACCGGCCTCGATTACTATCGCCTGCCGAGCCGCCAGCCCGGCTTCACGGCTGCGGATGACGAACCCATCAAGCGCAAACAGGCCGAGCTGTTTCGACAGCACCTCGAGGTGGCCGCCGAACTGGGGCTCAATTGCGTCATTCACCAACGCGATTCGATGGAGGACGCCTTGGCCCAATTGCAACCCTTCGCTCACCGGGTGCGCGGGGTCTTTCATTGCTTCGCCGGCGATGCCGCGGCGCTCGAGCGCATACTGGCCCTGAACTCCTTGGTCAGTTACACCGGCATCCTCACTTTCAAAAACGCCCACAGCGTCCGCGCCGCCCTGGCGGCCACGCCTTTCGACCGGTTCATGCTGGAAACCGACTGTCCTTATCTGGCCCCGGAGCCTTACCGTGGCAAACGTTGCGAGCCGGCGTTCCTCAAGGAGACCGCCGCGGTCGCCGGCCAAGTCAAAAGCTGCTCGATCGAGGAACTGGCGGCTGCCACGTCCGCCACCGCCGGGCAATTCTTCTCACGACATGCCGACCACTTCAGACCTGACGCCGGGGCTCTTCCTGGGCATTGACGGCGGCGGAACCCGCACGACCGCCTTGCTGGCCGACAGCGCCGGGCAGGTGCTGGGCCGGATCGAGGCGGGTCCGGCCAACCTGAAGCTCCTGACCGATGCGCAACTCACGCGCCATTTCCGCTCGATTGGCGCCGCCTTCCCCCAGCCGACCGCGGCCGGCATTGGACTGGCCGGGGCCTGGGCGGAGCCGGACCGTCAACGGATACGTCTGGCCGCCGGCAAGGTCTGGCCGCGCGTCCCGTGCTACGCCACGCACGATCTCGAGACGACGCTGGCGGCCGCTACGGACACCAGCCGGGGACCGGCCCTTACACGAGTCCTGGTCCTCAGCGGCACCGGCTCCTGTTGCTACGGCGCCAACGCGGGCGGCCTGGCCGCGAAGGTCGGCGGCTGGGGTCATGTTCTGGGCGACCAGGGCAGCGGTTATGAAATCGGGCTCCGGGCCTTGAGGACCGTAGCCTGCCATTATGACGAAACCTCCTCCTGGCCGAAGCTGGGCGCTCGTCTCCTTGGCGCCCTGGGGCTCAACGAACCGAACGATTTGATCGACTGGGCGCACGCCGCCACCAAAGCGGACGTGGCCGCCCTGGCGTTCGAGGTCTTTGAGGCCTGGCAAGCCGGGGACCAGCTCGCCTCGCGGATTCTCACGACCGCCGCCGGACGCCTGGCCGCCGACGCCGCGAAATGCGCCCGCAAACTCACGGTCCCTGGCACGTGCGTCCGTTTCGTCCTGGCGGGCAGCGTGTTGCTCAAGCAACCCGTCTTCCGCGCTCGGGTCGCTCGCCAATTGCGGCGGCTCTGGCCCGCCGCCCGGATCGAGCCGCTACGCCGGGAGGGCGTGTGGGGGGCGATCGAATTGGCCCGGACCCTCGACGCACGACCCTCGAGCCTCGATCCCGACAAAGGTGTCAGACAAAGGTGTCAGACAAAGGTTCCCACCCTCGACCCTCGACCCTCGACCCCGCACGCCCTCCGGCCCCCGCGGCTGAAAACTGGCGTCACGAGCGAGGCCGCCGGCGCGGAGCTCAAGGTCTCAACCTCGGCATTGTCGCCAACCGAAGAGCGCAATCCGCGCTCGATGGAGCTGGACAAGCTGCCGCTGGCCCAAGCCATCACGCTGATGCTCTCGGAGGAGGCGACGGTGCCGCCGAAGCTCCTGGCTGAGCGAGAGCGCCTGGCGCGGGGGGTGCGGATTCTGGTTCGGGCTTTTCGGCGGGGCGGACGGCTGTTCTACGTCGGGGCGGGAACCAGCGGACGGCTGGGGGTGCTCGATGCCAGCGAGTGCCCGCCGACCTTTGGCACGCGGCCCAGCCTCGTCCAGGGCATCCTGGCAGGCGGCCAGCAAGCCCTCTCGAGCTCGGTGGAAGGAGCGGAGGACGATTTCCGCGCCGGCGGGCGCGCGGCCGAGTTCCGCGGCGTGTGCGAGCGCGACGTGCTGGTCGGTATCGCCGCCAGCGGGACGACGCCCTTTGTCTGGGGGGCACTGGCCGAGGCCAGGAAGCGCGGCGCGGCCGGCATTCTGCTCTGCTTCAACCCCCACCTGAAGATACCCCGCGCCCTCCGGCCCGCCCTGGTCATCGCTCCGAATCTGGGCCCGGAGGTGCTCACCGGTTCCACCCGCTTGAAGGCGGGCACGGCCACCAAGCTCATTTTGAATCTCTTCAGCACGCTCGCGATGGTCCGGCTGGGCAAGGTCGTGAGCAACCTGATGGTCGACGTCAAGGCCTCAAATGTGAAACTGCGCCGCCGTGCTTTGGGGATCGTCCAAGCCCTGACCGGCGCGGAGGAGTCTTTGGCGCGCCGGGAACTGGAACGGCACGGCTGGCGCGTCAAAGACGCTGTCCGGAGCCTGTCGGGGAAGGGTGACGATGAAGAATGACGCGGGCCCGGTTAAAGGGGTGCTGCGCATCGCCTTGCGCGCCCGGGTGGAAGGGATGACCAATTCATGCTGGTGGGGGCGATGAACCCGCCGCCGGCCAACCCAGAGCAGTCGTACTTATTATCCCAGGGAAAAGCGGCGATTTGACGCGGGAAGGGGGAGCCAGGAGATTTCTCTTGCCGATCCTCACCAAGGGAGTATAACGCCGCTCAGGCGGAGAAAGAACTCTCTCCGCCATTGCGAATCATGAGCAATAATGCCGGGGTCATTGAACACTTCTGAGGAGGATTATGATTACACCTCGATCGTTTGCGTGGCACTTTCTGAATGGGGCAACCAGATTTCTGAAGACCATGGCCACACGGTTAAGGAGCGCCTGCGCCTTTGGCCTGCTGTTGGCGTCGGTGCTGCCCGGTGTCGTGCAGGCGCAATTCAGTTATACGGCCACAAACGGCACGATCAGCATCACGGGATACACCGGGCCCGGCGGGGCGGTGACCATTCCGGACAGCATTTCAAACACGACCAATGGGCTCCCGGTGACCAGCATTGGGGACTATGCGTTCTCTGGGTGCACGAGCCTGGCCAGCGTCACGATTCCCCAAAGCGTCACCAACATCGGGGTTGAGGCATTCACTCGCTGCAGCAGGCTGACAGCGATAAACGTAGATACGCTGAATTCCGTCTATAGCAGTGTGGGCGGGGTCCTGTTCGACAAGAGCCAAACCAAGCTTGTCCAATATCCGGGCGGCATAGGCGGAGGCTACACCATCCCCAGCAGCGTCACCAGCATCGGGGACTGGGCGTTCGCATACTGCTCCCGCCTGGTCGGCGTCACGATCGGCAACCGCGTCACCAGCATCGGAGAGGACGCGTTCTATAACTGCACCGGTCTGGCCAGCGCCACGATCCTCAACAGCGTCACCAACCTGGGGACCTTTGCGTTCGCTGAGTGCACCAGCCTGGCCAGCCTCACGATAGACATCAGCGCCATCCCAGACTACGCGTTCAATGATGGCTACGGCCTGACCAGCGTCACAATGGGCAACAGCGTCACCAGCATCGGGGACGAGGCCTTCGAGGGCTGCACCAGCCTGGCCAGCATCACGATCCCGAACAGCGTCACCAGCATCGGGGAATACGCGTTCCTTGTGTGCATGAGCCTCGCCAGCGTCACGATCCCCAACAGCGTCACCAACATCGGAGAGCAGGCTTTCGCTTACTGCACTCAGCTAACGCACGCAACGATAGGCAGCAGTGTCACCAGCATCGGGAACCCGGCGTTCCTTGGCTGCGGCCGCCTTGCAGGCATAACGGTGAATCCACAAAATGCGTTTTATAGCGGTGTGGGTGGAGTGTTGTTCGACAAGGGCCAGACGACGCTCGTTGAATATCCGGGCGGCCTGGGCGGCAGTTACGCGATCCCCAACGGCGTCACCAGCATCGGGGACTCGGCATTCGCTTCATGCAGCAACCTGTTCAGCGTCACGATTCCCGACAGCGTTCTTAACCTCGGGGACTCAGCGTTTCTTGAGTGCTCGAGCCTGACTAACGTCGCGATTCCCAACAGCGTCACGAACATTGGGGATTCGGTGTTCGTTGGCTGCGCAAACCTGACGAGCGTCACGATAGACATCAGCGTTCCCAACACCGTGGGCTTGGCGTCCTTGGGCTGCCACGGCCTGACCAGCGTGACGATAGGCAGCAGCGCCACCAACATCGGATACTGGACCTTCGCGGGCTGCGGCAGCCTTGCGGCGATCACAGTAGATGCGCTCAGCCCGTTCTACAGCAGCGTGGCTGGGGTCTTGTTCGACAAGGGGCAGACCACGCTGATTGCCTGCCCGGAGGCCAAAACCGGAAGCTACACGATCCCCAACGGCGTCGGCAGGATCGGGGACAATGCGTTCAAGAACTGCTCGTACCTGCTCGGCGTCACGATTCCCAACAGCGTCACCAACATCGGGGACTGTGCGTTTTTTGAGTGCTACGAATTGGCCGGCGCGGCGATTCCAAACGCCGTGACCAGCATCGGCAACTGCGCGTTCTACTACTGCGGCAGCTTGAGCACACTCACGATCCCAAACAGCGTCACGACCATTGGGACCAACGCGTTCCAGTCCTGCTATGGCTTGACCAACGTCACGATAGGGAACAGCGTCGCCAGCATCGGGAGCGAGGCGTTCGATGGCTGCGACGGGCTTACAGGTATAACCGTGCAAGCACTCAACTCCGCCTATTGTAGTGTGGAGGGTGTTCTTTTCGACAAGAGCCAGACGACGCTCATTCAATATCCGCCTGCCCGACCGGGACCTTCCTACACAATCCCCACCACCGTTACCAGCATTGGGGACTCGTCCTTTTATGGCTGCGGCAGACTGACTGGCGTGACGATCCCCAACAACGTCACCAACATCGCGCACGCGGCGTTCAGTCGCTGCCCGGCCTTGGCGAACGTGTATTTCCAGGGCAACGCGCCCAGCTCTGGTCCGTATGGTCCGTCTGTGTTCGAGTATTGGCCTCCGACGAGTATAGATGGGCCAGAGTGGGATCCCGCGACGATCTATTACCTGCCCGGGACCACCGGCTGGGGCCCATATTTCGCCGGTCTTCCAACCGTGCTATGGAACGCGCAGGTGCAGACCAGCGATGCCAGCTTCGGTGTCCGGACGAATCGGTTTGGCTTCACTATCACCGGCACCTCCAATCTCACCGTTGTTGTCGAAGCATCCAGCAGTCTTGCCGCCCCCGTTTGGACTCCCGTGCAAACCAATGCCCTCCTCAACGGCAGCTCCTATTTCAGCGATCCGGAGTGGGAGAATTATCGCGGCCGGTTCTACCGGCTGGCCAGGCCATGAGGTGCGGGAGGGGCTCGACCTTTGAGAGGCTCGCACTTGAGGGAGGTCAAGACCTCACGCCTGGCCTCAATCACTGCCTATATCATCGCGGTGTCGGCCTCGTGCTCTACAGCTCCACGAGCATCGTTAGCCTCACCTGCGCCACCGACAGCGGCCGGCCTTACTTCGTGATCGAGTTCGGTCCTTCAACCAGAGCCTTCGCTTCTCTCATGAGGGCGCGGGCGATGATCCAGTCATTCCAGTTGCCACCCAGATCTCTGCCCTCCAGCTTGGGCATTTGGCTCTCCATATCCGCGGCGGCGGCTGCCAAAGCGGCGCGAGCATCCTCGGCACGGTTCAACCGTCGTTGGGCCATCGCCAGAACCAATCTGGCTTCCACATCGAGGACTGGATTGGAGACAGCCAAGGCTTTGGACATCCATTCCTCCGCGCTGGCGACATTTCCGGTGCGATACTCGGCCAGACCTTTGGCAAATTCATAATAGGGGTAAAAATAATTATTTGTGCCCGTGGACACCGCCGTTTGGGCCAGTTTGGCGACGGCGGCTAAATCAATTTCAGAGGAAGGAAGGATAAGGCAAGCCTTGGCCATCCGTTCGCAAACCGTCGGGTCATTGGCTCCGCCGAAATGGGCGACAATGCGCGCGCAAAGGCGTCTGTAGCCCTCCAGGTCTCGACTTTCCACCAGCAGCGGCGCCAGCGAATGGTAATAGAAATGGTTGTCCGGCTGGAACTCGATTAGCTTGAAGTAGTCGGCCGCGGCTTCTTTCCAACGGCCTCGGCGCGCCAGAAAGGAAGCTCGCCATTCGAGCAAGTTAGTCCTGAGTGATGGATTGTGAATCTGCACGGCGAGCGTTTGATTGAGGACTTTCTCCGCATCGTCGTATTTGCCCTCTTGCGCAAGGATGCCCGTCAGCCTCGCGACGTCGTTCTCCCATGCGCCGGGATCAGTGGGCCAATACTTTCGGCTCGCCGCCAACGCCTCGCGATATTTCTCTTCCGCCGGCGCGAGCTTGACTTTCTCGGCCAGCTCCGCCGCTTCCTTTTCAAGCTCGAGGACCTCGCGCGCTTGCGAAACCCCCGCTAAAAGCTCGCTCTTTCCGGCCGCCAGATATTGCGCCTCATCCACCGTTTCAGCGCTTCGTTCCTTCACGAGGTCTTCAATGGACTCGGCCAAAGTCAGGCAGCGCACGGCCGCCAATTCGCCACCGGCGCTCCTCCCCGGCCCCCCCGCTTCATATTTGACAAGATAGCGGTGTGGGTCGCTGGAATACCAATAGGTTTGGGGGCCGATGTCCAGATCGATCTTAAAACACTCGTAGGTTCCGGCCGGCACGGTGACCGTTTCCTTGCCGATTACTTCGAGTTTTGTCCGAACAAGAGTCGAACTCGAGATGTTGAGCAGCATCAGGGTAGCCTTATAGCCGGATGCCAGTGGCAAACGCCGCACCAACTGAAAGAACTCTCGATCGTCAAACACCGGACCATCCAGGTCGACTCTCCTAACCTGCGCGTTGTTCGCCGATCTCAATTCGGCGTGCCCCGGTGCCCAGGTTGCATCCACACCCACGCCCGTGCCCCCGGTCGAGATTTTCCGACGACTTTGAATCGGCTTGAGAGTGTCCGCCTCCGCCTCGACCAGGCTGAAAATTTGAGATGCAGATTGGAGAAGTTCTAAGAGGCGCCACGCGTTTCTGCCTTTGGTGTGGTCTGCCCTGACGCTGTGGCGCATGCTGCCCACGGCAACGCCGGATAATTTGAGATCGAGCCGCATTTCTTCGCCGTCCACCCACGGCGCGGGCAGCAAGACGATTTCGGCGGCCGTGCCGCCGGCGCGCTGGCTCTTATCCGAAGTTGCCTTGGCGAGGTTTTCGAGGGCCGCTTTGGCGGCATGCTCCTTTTTAAAAGACCAGGTGGTGAGCAACAGCGCGATGGCCAGCGCGCTGACGGCGCCCGCGGCCAAAACGGCCCCTCGGTTGCGGCGCAGCAGTTTCTGGAAGCGATAGAGATTGCCCGGCGGACGAGCGAGGATGGCCTCATGGCGCAAATAGCGTTCAACATCCATGGCCAGGCCGTTGGCAGTTTCATAGCGCCGCTCGCGTTCCTTCTCCAGCGCCTTCATCGCAATCCAGTCCAGGTCCCCCTTGACCAGGTGGATCAACCTGGGCGGCTCGGCCTTGCGGCGCTTGGCCACCTGGCCCAGTTCCTCGTTGCTCAGTGAGGTCAGCCGCGTGGACGGCCGCAGGGGCTCCTCCTCCCGGATCTTCCGGCGCATCGCCTCCAGGCCCGCGCGCAGCAGGTCTTTCGCCTCGAACGGCGTCCTGCCGGTGAGCAGTTCGTAGAGCAGCACCCCCAACGAATAGATGTCCGTGCGCGTGTCGATATCCGGCCTGCCCATCTCGGCTTGCTCCGGACTCATGTAGGCCGGCGTCCCAATGACCTGTTCGAATGCGGTGTAAACGGTCTTCTCCGTCAGCCTCGCGCCGGTGGCTTTGGCGATCCCAAAGTCAATGATCTTGGGTATGGGCACGCCATCCTGCACGGCGACCAGGATGTTGGAAGGCTTGAGGTCCCGGTGGATGACCCCTTTTTGGTGAGCGTGCTGGACGGCGTGGCAAACTTGCATGAACAGATTGAGCCGCTCATCGGTGGAGAGCGCGTGCTGGTCGCAGTAATCCGTGATCTTGAGGCCGCGCACCAATTCCATCACGAAGTAAGGCCGGCCAGTGTCGGTGGCGCCGGCCTCCAGAACTTTGGCGATGTTGGAGTGGTCCATTAACGCGAGCGCCTGCCGCTCGGCTTCGAAACGGCCGATTACCTCCTTGGTGTCCATGCCCAGCTTAATGATCTTGAGGGCCACCCGCCGGCGCACCGGCTCCTTCTGCTCGGCCATATACACCGCGCCCATGCCACCGTGGCCAATCTCCTCGAGTATTTCGTAGCCGCCGATAAACCGCGGCATCTCCTCTTCCGGTTTCAGGGCCTCAGGGCCTACTTCAATCGTGGGTTGGGCGGGGGCGGCGGGTGGGCCCAAGCCGCCCTGGAGCAAGCAGGCCGGGCAGAGACCTTCCGGCGCCTCGGCCGGCAACCGAACCCCGCATCCAGGACATGTGCGCGCCTCAGGCACGAAAGGCCCTCCGATTATGATTTGGCCGGCAGGTTCGGCGGCGCCGGCTTCGGTGCGAGACGGACATCCTTCGGAGCTTGCACGTTCCCGGAAGGGACGAACGTCGCCCAGGTCTTGCCCGACTCCGGGTTATACTGAGCGGTCCGCCCCGGGACCGGCGGGATACGGATGAGGGCATGGCAAGCCGGACACTGGATTTCGCGCCCTGCAAACTGCTCCTCGCACTGCAAATGCTGCTGACAATGAGGGCAGGAAAACTTGAACTCGCTCATAAGGTCTTCATTGCTGGCGGGACGGATTATAGGCGGGAGCGGCGAAATCGTCCAGCTTCTTTTTCGACCGACCGAGGGTCGGCTCCAATGAAGGGATCCGACCCTGACGATTTCCTCGTGGCGAATTCGCAACCAGCCTCGGGAGACGACCGTCAAAGGTTAGGGCGGCGGAGAAACATTTGCGGGGGGTTCTTTGCCGGGCGGGGATTTGCGCCCGCGTACGGAGCCGGTCTGGATGAAGGTCAAGCCCAACAGCATACCTCCGACAAAGGCTACGTTGGAGAAGAAGTGGCACCCACCTAGGAATATGAAAAACCCCAGCGGAAATGCCAGCGGACTCCAAAAAGGCTTCTGGCTCAACACTAAGCTCAAGAAGCCCCAGCCCGCTCCGAAAAGGAACCCCGCGGCGCAGCCCAACAGTTTTGCGCCGGGCGCTATGGACGGCATCATCAGCCAGAAGACGGCGAAAGCGACGAGCTCGAGAACCAGAGTCTTCCTCATCGCTGCCCAATTGAGATCCCGCAACTTGGGCGGCGGGGCGAATCTCTCCGGATGTTTCGCCCTGAGTTCTTGAGTGAGTTCTTCCACGAAAAGGTTCGCTTCCACTCGCGAAGCGTCGGGGAACGTCTGGCGGAACAGCTTGATGGCGCCGGCGACATCGCCGGCCAAAATGGCCTGACGCAACGATTCGCTTTGGTTGGCGGACAGGGTCCCGCTCGGCATGCCATAGACGAATTTCTGATAGTCCCGCAATACGTGGAACAGGAGCACGAGACTTAGAAAGAAGCCAACCCAGTCCCAGAACAACGCACCCCATAACCACGAGGGCCACCCAGGCGTGTTTTCCCACACGCTGACCTGGATGATCTTCGCCAGGTAAAGCACCGCGAATCCTAGCCCTGCGAGGCTGATCAGCCCACAGACGACGCGCATACGCCGGCTCACTGGCTTGGGGGGGCGCCCAACGGCTAACCGCCCCAGCAAGTCGCCCTGCTCTCCACGCACATACTGCCGAAAGACCGCAGAGAGGCAGGCTCGGATGTCAACACTAGCCAATCTAAGCACTGACTTCGGCACTCCCAGCACATGCCGTCTAAAGACCGCAAGGGTAAGCACAATCGTCCAGAACGGGAGCAAAGCGGCGAAGTGCCATAAATCGAGATCTCCTGCCATCGAGCCAGGATGGCGGAGAGCCTGATCCGCGAGTAATCGGTTCTCCAGGAGCTTCCCCCGCTCAAACTGCCAGTAAAGCAGACCCATGAGGACCATAGAGATGGACGAAGCGGCGGCCACCAGCTTCCACGGATGCCGGCGCAGCCAAGTCTCGGCCTTGCGCACGGCGCTAACGGGAATCGCTTGAATCGGCTCGTGATTGAGGAAGCGGCCCAATTCCTCGGCCAGCGCGCGCGCCGAGTGATAACGGCGGGCGGGATTCTTTTCCAGGCACTTGAGGCAAATGGTTTCTAAATCGGGGGGCAACGCGGCGTTGAGCTTGCGAGGCGCCGCGGGCTCGGAGTCCATCACCTGGCGCATCGTGGCTACCGGCGTCTCGGCGCGAAAGGGCGGGCGGCCCGTCAGCAGTTCGTAAAGCACCGCCCCCAGCGAATAAACGTCGCTATGCGGCCCCACCTGGTCGAGGTGGCCGGCGGCCTGCTCCGGCGGCATATAACTGGGGCTGCCCATCGCCGCGCCGGTTTGCGTCAGGCTCTCGTCGCGCTCGATGAATTTGGCCAGGCCGAAATCGGTAATGCGCGGAACTCCGGCGGCATCGATGAGCACGTTCTGCGGCTTCAAATCGCGGTGCAGCGTGCCGCGCTGGTGCGCGAAATGGACCGCCTCGGCCAGGGTCTTCACGCACTCCGCCGCCCGTGCCGGCGGCAGCGGGCCGCTTTCCCGCACCAGCGCGCCCAAGTCGCGGCCCTCGACGTAATCCATCGAATAATAATGCTGGCCCTCGTGCTCGCCGACCTCGTGGATGGCCACGATGTTCGGATGCTGCAAATTTGCCGCCGCCTCGGCCTCGCGGCGGAACCGCTGCACCTCGGCCTCGCTGGCTAGCTTTCCGGCAAGGATCATCTTCAGCGCCACGATGCGGTTCAGGCTCGACTGCCGGGCCTTCCAGACGACGCCCATGCCGCCGCGCGCGATTTCCTCCAGCAATTCATAATCTCCGAAGTAATGCACCCGCGCGAAGGCGGCGGGGCTAATCGTCAGCGTGGAGGCCGGTTCGGCGGATGCGCGTTGGGTGAGCGGTTTAACCGTGAGGGTAGGGGCCGGCCCGCCGGCCGGGCCTTTGGTGGGCGATGTTGCCGCCGAGTCGGTTTTGAGCAGGCATACCGGGCAGAGACCGGCCGGCGCATCCGCCGGCAGCGGAGCGCCACAACTGGGACAATTTCGCATCGTGTTCATAGCCTATTTCAGTTTCCGAACTGTTTGGGTTCACCTGCTACTTACGGAAGCGGGGTGAATGGTTACGTCTTCACGGGCTCAAGGCCGCCGGCAAATGGCGCGGTTAGATACGGCCTTTCTTCGATCTCCAGTGGAGAAAACGGCCCAGTCCAGCACCCAAGGCCGCGCCCGCCAGCGATCCGATGAGCGTGGAGGCAACTGGCCGGGCCATGATCGCCACAACGGCTGTAAGGATGCTCGTGACCATAAAGACTCCCCGGGTTTTCTCGAGGAGCGGCCTACCGGTAGGTGGCGCACAGGCGCAAAGGCCGCCGATGCATCCGATGGCGGCAACCAGGAACGGGAATTCGCCTGCGTAATCGGGTCTGCCGCCCAAGTAGTAAACCAGGTAAACCCAACCGAGCAGTACGAAGCCAGGCACCAAAGACCCCACGCGCACCGGCTTTTTCAGCTCTTCTGCCAAATCACTCTGCGCCAAGATTCGGGTTCGGGCAGCCTGCTCTTCATCAGCGCTGCTGTAGAGAACAAAATTGGCTTCCCACCCAGACCTTGATGATCAAAATGCCGCCCCACCAAACTATCATGGCTTGCAAGGAAAGCCTAAACAACAGCTCCCTGTGGGCGGCCACCTTTTCTGCTTCTTTGAGATTCTGTTCAGGGGCAACCTTGAGCGCGGGGTGGCTCGGCGCGGCCATTGCCGACGGAACTTTGGGCAAGGCATGCTGCCCGTACTGCCAATCCTGAATTACGCCGGTTCCAGTATAAATCCCAACGGCAATGCCGATCAGGCCCACCAGCCCAAAACCCAACAGCGCGCGCTGCGGCACGAAATGCCCGGTGAGAACCCGCCGGCGGATGCGCTTCCGAAGCAATGTGTCAAAGCCGATTAGAACGAGGGTCGCGAACAACGAAAGCCCGTATACGAACCCCAGCCAAGGGCTGGCCGGCTCCATTTCGCCAGGGTGAGCCGCTTGCCAGGTGAGGAACCGGTTTTCCGCCCAGAGACCGTATGCGGTCCAAATCAGCCCAAGCGCCACGACCGAGCCGAGCCCCGCAAGCATCAATGGCCGCCGCGCAAACCAGCGGGAAATATTGCGGCCTCGGCTCGATGGCCGGGCCTGGATCGGTTCGTGATTGAGGAACCGCTCGAGGTCTCTGGCCAGAAGGTTGGCCGTGGCGTACCGCAGGTCCGGTCGTTTTTCCAGGCATTTGAGGCAAATGGTCTCCAAGTCGCGTGGGACGCGCGGGTTCAATCGGCTCGGCGGTGTGGGCGCTGATTCGATCGCCTGCGAAATGGTTTCCGCTGCGGTTGCCCCCCGAAACGGCGGCTGCCCCGTGAGCATCTCATAGAGCATCGCGCCCAGGGCGTAGGTGTCGCTGGCCGGGCCCACCAGGTCTTGGCGGCCAGCGGCTTGTTCGGGCGGCATATAGGAGGGCGTGCCGAATGCGGCCCCGCTGGCCGTCAGGCCTTGATCGCGGTCCACCCGCTTGGCCAGGCCAAAATCAGTCAAACGCGGCTGGCCGGCCGGGTCGAGGAGCACATTGGCCGGTTTGAGGTCGCGGTGAAGCACGCCGCGCTGATGCGCGTAGTGGACGGTCTCCGCCATGAGCTTCGCAAGGCGCGTCGCTTCGCCCACCGGCAACGGACCCTCCTTCAGACGCGCAGCCAAACTCTTGCCGTCAACCAGGTCCATCGAGAAGAAATGCTGGCCCTCGTGCTGGCCGATCTCATGGATGGCGACAATGTTTGGGTGCTGCAAATTCGCGGCGGCCTCAGCTTCGATATGGAAGCGCTTGACCTCGGCTTCGCTCGCCACTTGCCCGGCCAGGATCATCTTCACCGCCACCGGCCGGTCCAAGCTCAACTGCCGGGCCCGATAGACCACCCCCATGCCGCCGCGCGCGATTTCCTCCTGCAACTCATAATCGCCGAAGTAGCGCACGCGCGGGCCGCCGGCGGGCTTAACCGTGCGAGTCGGGGCTGGTTCAGCGGACCCGCCCTCGGCGAGGAGGAAAACCCTGATGGTGGGGGCCGGCCCGCCGGAGGGGCCTTCGGTGGGCGATCTTGCCGCCGAGTCGGTTTTGAGCAGGCATACCGGGCAGAGGCCGGCGGGCGCATCCGGCGGCAGCGTGGCGCCGCAACTGGGACAAGTCCCCATCGTGTTCATAGCCTATTTCAGTTTCCGAACCGTTTTGGCTCACCTGCTACTTACGCAAGCGCGGCCAATGGTTACACCTCCCTCACCCGCTCAGCACCGCCAGCAAATACCGCCGCTCTGCCTCAACTTCCTCCGGGGTGGCGACGGTGTTGGCGATTTCCTCTTCCAACAACTCCCGATACCGCTGCCGCAACCGATGCACCGCCGCCTTGACCGCCCCTTCGCTCGTGCCGAGCCGCGCGGCCAATTCCTTGTAGGGTGTTCCGCGTCCGCCGGCCAAAAGGAACTCTTTCAATTGCTCGAAGGCCCCCAACCGCCCCGCCGCCGCCAGCTCGTCGCGAAGCCGGCACAACACCTGTTCCAGCAGCGTCAGTGCCCAGCGGCGCTCGAAAAGTCTATCGGCGCTCAACTGTTCCGCCGGTTCCAGCGCGTAACGTTGTTCGGCGGTCAGACCGTCCAGCGCGATTGGCTTCTGGCCGCCTCCGCGCTTGCGCGCGCGCGATTTGTCGCGCTCCTTGGCCAGGAACCTTTTCAGGGCCAGCAGCAGAAACGAACGGAAACGTCCCTTGGCTTGTTCCGCCGCCGCCAGATAATTCTTCTCCAGGCAGATGGCGAAAAAACCTTGGACGGAATCCTCCGCGTCGTGCGGGCTTTGGCCCATGCGACGCGCGAAGGCGTAGAGGGGATACCAGTAAGCCTGGCAAAGCGCCTCCAGAGCCGCACGCGCGCGCGTCGAGTCGCCGCCCCTGGCCGCGAGCACGACGCTCCAGTGCGTCGCGGCGAAGCGATCGCCGCGGTGGGTTGTCGTTGAACCGTTCGTCAGGTCTGCCATGGAACCCTCATATTCTATAATGGTTCACCGTATGTAAGGGCAACTAAAAAAAGGGTGTCGATTCTTTCCGATATACTTTTTGAGGCCGGAATGCGCTTAATTGAATTTCAGCCAAAACCGCCCCTGCGGTGATATGCACCGTTTTGCCGCCTGCCGCCTTGGATTCGTCCCTCATTCCGCCATGGACGAGACATTCCGGACAGAGCCCTTCTGGCGCATCGGCCCGTCCACAGCGACCACCTCTCCGAGGCCGTCCAATACTGCTCGATGGATCGGCAGTGGTGGACCTGAGGGTCTGGCCATCGGCGCGCTTGACAGCCGAGCAGGTGTAAGACCATCTTACCTCGTGACGACGACGATTTCGAGCAAAGGGCAAATGGTCATCCCGCGGCAGGTGCGCGAGCGCCTGGAGATCCGCGCAGGCGACGACTTTCTGCTGTTGGAGCTTGCCAACGGCGACCTTCTCCTGCGGCGCTCGCGGCCCCCGAGGAGGTCGCTGGCTTGGCACCTGCGCCGGATGCGGGGACTGGAGCTGGAGCGGAATCGCGAGCGCGTCCGGGGGGTGGCCTCGTGAAATGGCTGCTGGACACCAACACGCTCTCGGAACTCACCAAACCCCGCCCCTGCCCGCGTCTCCTGGAGTGGCTGGAAGCTAACGAAGCGGAGAGCGCTTTGAGTTCGATCAGCGTCGGCGAGATGGTCCTTGGCATCGAGCGACTGCCCGAAGGCAAGAAGCGGCGCCGGTTGGAGCGGGCGTTGAAATTCCTGCGCGAAGATTACGCGGGGAAAGTCCTCGATTTCTCTGAAGGCGCCGCGGTGGAATGGGGAAGGCTCGTTGCGCGGGCGCGGGTACAGGGCCAGAATCTATCGGTGCTGGACAGCCAAATCGAAGCCATCGCGGTGCATTTCGGCCTGGCGGTGGTCACGCGGAACCGTGCGGATTTCCTTCATCCCGTCTTCAATCCGTGGGAGCCAGAGGCGTTGTCTGGCGATGCAACCTGAGACGTGAAATCGAACCAAGCTATGGCTGATGGGCGGCCTTGCCGGGCTTTTGGGACAGGCGCTATTTCGCGAGGGGTCCCAGGCCGCTCAGCAGCGCCTCGAGCTTGGCGAATTTGCCTTGCAGAAACCAGGCGCTGACGAAACGCAGCAGGCCGGTGGCCAGGAGGACCGTCAAGGCGCTCATCAAGTATAATCCAAATGCGTGAGGCGGGTCCGGCTCCATCATGCGGGGCACACCCTGGTACAGCACGGCGATGGACAGGATAATTCCGAGCGCCCAGCTTACCCAGGGAACCATGGCTGGGAACACATCGAGCAAGTGAAAGAGGAAGAGCGGGCTCAACCCATAAGCCACGGTGGCGAAGGCCTGCGTATAATTGTGCCGGCCGTGAAAGGTCCCGCACACCGATTTGAGGACCTTGGCGCTGGTGAAGATAATCAGCAGCCAGAGGGCGACCTGGACGCCCTCGAAAATGGCCGCTTCCGGCACGGAAAAAATTCTCATCCTCGGCACCTCGCCTCGGTATCGGCCCCAATGGACCAACCCGAAGCCCTCGACGACGGAGGTAATTCCCAGCAGGGGCAACAAAAAACAGACCAGGATGAAGCCCACACGGCGCTGGGCCTGGGAAATCCGTTCCCAGGTCGCGGCGGTGTCGAAAATCAGCAGCAACGCTTTAATCATGCGGCAGTAGTGTTAGCGGTCGAACCTCGTACTGACAACTGAATTGGAGTGTCCCAAAGGATGCGATGGGAGTCAACGCAAGCTTTGGCTGCGGCGCTCCGGCCCGTACTGCTCGAGTCATTGACACTTGAGGGGACGCCGCGTTCACTCGCCCAGGGCCAATTCATGAAAGGGGCGGGGATCCCGATTCGGAATCGGGACTTCCTGGCAGCCCGGGGGAAGAGGAAGTCCCGATTCGGAATCGGGATCCCCGCCCCTGGCGTTGCGGCTTCATGACTCGGCCCTGGGCATCCGCGGCCCATCAATCGGATTACGGTTTACTCTTCTGCGAGCTTATGCTTTATTGGGCAGGATGAACGTCCACGTCGGGCTTTGGGACAAGCTGACCGGGCTCGCGCTGTTGCTGTTGTTTGTGGCAGTCCTGCTCCTGGTTGGCGTATGGTACATCCCTTTGATCCAGCAGAACGAACGGATGCGGCGGAATATCTTCGAGTTGGACAACAAAATCCAGAAGGCCTCGGAGGAAGGCAAGCAACTCAAGGCCGCCTACGAGGCGTTGCGGCACGACCCCAAGGCGGTGGAACGTCTGGCCCGGGAGCGGCTGGGCTATGCCAGGACCGGCGAAACGGTCATCCGTTTCGAGGCGCAGTCCACCAATGCGCCGGCCCGGCCTTAGCTAAACGGTCAGGATTTCTTTCTCTTTGAGGGCCAAGTGCCCATCGAGCTTGGCGATATACTCGTCGGTCAGCTTCTGCAGTTCCTTCTCGGCGTGCTTGACCTCATCCTCCGTATTTCCGCTATCATGGGTGTGCTTCTTGAGCTGCTCCATGGCATCGCGGCGAACGTGCCGGACGGCCACGCGCCCGTCTTCGGACATCTTGCGGACAATCTTGACAAACTCCTGGCGGCGCTCCTGGCTCAGCTCCGGAAAGAAGATGCGGATGACCTTGCCTTGGACCGTGGGCGTGAGCCCCAGATTGCTCTTCAGAATGGCCTTCTCGATCGGGTGCAGCGAACCGATGTCCCAGGGCTGAATCGCTAGCGTGCGCGGCTCCGGCGTGGTTATCCCGGCCAGCTCGCGCACGCGCATCTGCGAACCGTACACCTCAACCTGAACGTTTTCAACCAGGGCCGGAGAGGCCTTGCCGGTGCGGACCCCGGCGAACTCGTTGATCACCACTTGCTCCGTCTTGCTCATCTTGTCTTCCGCTTCCAGTAGAAAATCGTCCAATGTCATAGCTGCTGGAAACCTAGCAAAGCCGCGCCGCCCTGTATAGAGCCAACTTTGGGTTTTATTCCAATTCACTTCAGCAGTCCGAGCGACATGGCGACCGCCTCCTGCCGCACGGAGAGGATCTGGCGCAGGTCTTCCTGTGCCTTTTCGAGGTCGGCTTCCTTCTTCTTGCGGGCCTCTCTGAGTTGCGCCATCTTGGCCTTCAACTCCGCAGTGGTGGCCTTGGCCTCGATGGCCGCGCGCAGGGCATCAAGCTCCGGATTCGGTTCGCGAACGAATCCCATGGGACCGCCGGGACCGCCAGGGAAGCCGCCCGGAGGCCCGAACCCGCCGGGACCGCCAGGGCCGCCCGGACCGCCTTGGGCGTCATCCGGTCTCTGGCCGCCCATCTGCGGCGGCGGACCGCCGCGGAACCCGCCGGGAAAGCCGAAACCTCCCGGACCTCCCGGACCGCCCAGGCTGCGGCGGAGTTCGAAGACCTTGTTGATGCGTTCGGAGAGGATTTTCCATTCGGAATCCTCTCTCACGTCGAATTGCTCGCGGAGACGTTCCAACATGCGTTGACGCATCTGCGCCGGATCGAAATTGCCAGGGGATGGTTCTTGGGCTTGGAGGTTTCCGGCGCCAAGGAACAGGCTGGCGGCCGTTCCGAGAGCAGCGAACATCGTTGATGGGATGGTTTTAATAGTTTTCATATAGAACTGTCAATTATGGGTGGCAGGGTAACAGAGAAGACCTTAAGGGAGCATTAAGAACTGCCGGGTCAGAGCGTGGAGCGTGAGAGCGTCCCGCCTGCGCCGAGGCTACGGCGGGCAGGGGAGCGTGAGAGCGTGGCGGAGGGACATCGGGATTGCTTGGGGAACCCGCAGGGGCTTTCGGAGAGGCAATTGAAACGCAGAGACGCGAAGAGCGCGGAGAAGAAATGGTTGGCGGCCTGCAAGCAAATCGGGGCACTTCATTCCGGAAAAGATTTGCTTCTGTGCAGACAACCTTGGGCTTTGTTGCACCCCGCCGTTGGGGGTGGTGGTTAGAAGCCTCCGCCCCCGGCGCCGGCCGCGCCCGCGGCGCTGGATTTGCCCAGGCCTTGGCCGGTGCCTGAGGTGGAGTTTTGCTGTTGGGTCTGACGCGCGCTCAACGGATTGGCCTGGCCCAGCAACGAATTGCGGTTGTTGCCGTTGTTGCGCATGGCGCTATTTCGATTGAAGAGGTCCTGGAGGATCTGGCTGACGTCTTGCGGATCGGCGTTCTGCAATTCATAGACCCTCACCTTTTCCTTGCGGGCGGAGCCGGCGTCGAGGGTTTCGATGAGCCGGGCAATGTGCTCCATGTAAGTGCTGGGGGCGCTGACCAGCAGCGAGGAGGTGCGGGGCTCGGGCACGGCCAGGACGCGGCTTTTCTTCATCGCCCGATCGCTGGCGCCGGTCGAAGCGCTGTCGTTGGCCGCGCCGGGGGGGGCGTCGAAGAAGAAACCCATTTGATTCTGCTCGGCGGAGTTGGCGGTGGTGTCGGGGAAGAGTTGGGACAGGCCCGCGGCCAGTTCCTCAGGGTCGGCGTTGGCGAGCCGGAAGATGCGCAGTTCGGTGAGGTCATTGACGGGCAGATCGATTTGGGCCGCCAGGCTGGCAATGGCGGCCATGGAAGCGGCGGGCGCGCTCACGATTAAGCAATTGGAGGTCTCGTCAGCGGTGGCCGCCACCCGGCCCAAAGCGGCGCTCCCGGCGCCGGCGTTGTCCGCGACGCCAGCCTCGCCGGGTCCGGCAGGGAAGCCCGGAGGACCGAAGCCGCCGCCCGGGGGGAAGCCTTCGGGGCCGGAGTTCATGCCGCCGGGGATTTGGCTCGAGGTTTGGCCCGAAAAGAGTTGCTGCACGACGGCGGCGAGCTGTTTGGCATCCGCATAGCGCAACGGAAAGACCTTGAGCAACGAGGCGGTGGCCTGGGAGAAGTCAAGCGCGGCGACGATTTTGAGGGTTCGGCGGATGTCGGCTTTGGGAGCGACGAGGATGAGGGCATTGGCGCTTTCATTGGCCGAGAGGGATGCGCCGGCAGGGAGCAGGGGCTGGAGATTGATCATCAACTGCCCGACGCCGAGATGCCGGACGGGGATGATCTGCGTGATCACTTCCTGGGTTTTTTCGACCGCTTCGGGATTGTTGCCGGTGACGACGTCGAGGTCGTCGTGCGTGGCGTCGGTCAGGCTCATGAGGGTCAGGATGCGCCCCTTGCGCGCCAGCGCATGGCCGTTTTTCCTGAGAGCCGAGTTGACCAGTTCGACGGCTTCCTCGCGGGTGACGGGACCCTTGGTCGAGAGGTCGAGGTGGTCCCGGACTTCGGCTTGGGCGTTGATCACAAAGCCGCCGGCCTCGCTGAGGTACTCGAGCACGAGGTTGAGCGGGGCATTGCTGAAATTCAAGGAGAGGCCAGCGGCTCGCTGGCCGAGGGCGGCGGCGGGCTGGGCATTGTGTGCGGCGCTGCCGAGAGCGGAAATGAGGGCGCCCAGAACTACTTGCAGAATCCGTCTTTGACTCGTTTTCATGCCCGCAGCCTGGCACAGACCACCTTAAGAGAGCGTGAAGCGGGCGATGGAAACCTGCGCTACGCCGTCTGGTTAGCGCCGGTTGGGGGAAGCTGCAGCCCGGGTCGTTTCGTGAATCCCGTGGTTAAGATTAAGATTACGATTAAGATTAAGATTAAGAAGCTGCAGCCTGGGTCATTTCGTGAATCCTCTGGGGATCGGAGGTCGGCTCCTGGCACGCCGAGCCGGTGCAGAGGTAAACGACGGCTTTCTGGCGAAGAGGCAACGTTCTGGCGAAAGGCTCGACGGCGCCCGCGGCGCCGAGCACCACTTTGTTAGGGAAATAAACGGAATGAATGGCGCGGATGAGGGCGCGGCGTTGCGGGTTGTCCGGCTCAGCGGAGGGGTCGGCGAGCACGAAGCGGCTGGGTTCGTCCAGGGAGAAATCAAGGGCCTGGAGCAGGCTGGGAAGCGCCTGGGGGAACTGCTCGAGGCGCTCGGCAAACAGGCCGAGGGTTTTCTCGGCGGCCGCGGTGAACTCCGGCCGCCCCGTGATTTTGCCCAGCTCCAATAAAGAGAGGGCGGCGACACCATTGCCGCCGGGCTCGGCCCCGTCGGAATCTTCCTTGGTGCGCAGGATAAGGTCGGCGGCCTCGGCGGGGCTCTGCCAGAAGCCGCCATTTTCGGGGTCGAGGAACCTCGAGAGGAGGGTCTGGGCCAAGGCGACGGCAAAGTCCAGGTGCGCGGGGGCGAGGGTGGCCTGGTAGAGACTGAGCGCTCCGGCAAGAACAAAGGCGTAGCCGGTGAGCAACTGGACGTGGTCGCGCTCTCCATCCCGCCACCGGTGATAAAGGGTCTGCGTGTTGGGGTCCCAGAGTTTGGCCTCGAGAAAGGCGAGGTTCTTCTCCGCGGCCGCGCGGAAGGCGGGGTCGCCCAGGACGGCATAAGCGCGGGCGAAGGCCCCCAGCATAAGGCCGTTCCACGAAGCGAGCACTTTGTCATCCAGGTGCGGCCGGACGCGCCGGGCGCGGGCCTCGAACAGCTTTGCCTTGGCGGAGGCCAGCAGGGCTTGTTCGGGCCCGGTGAGGTTCGTCTCGACGACGCTTAGGACGTTCTGATTAGGCAAAGGGGTGGGATGGCTGTGGTCGAGGAAGTTGCCTGGCTCGCTCACGCCGAAGCCGCGGACGGCCGCCTGGAATTCGTCCGGCGTGAGCAACTCGGCCAGTTCCCTCCGGGTCCAACAGTAAAACTTGCCCTCGTGGCCTTCGCTGTCGGCGTCCTCCGCGGAGTAGAAACCGCCCTCGGGATGGGTCAGGTCGCGGAGCACGTAGGCGAGGATGTCGCGAGCGACGTCGGCGTAGCGTTGCTGGCCGCTGACCAGGGCGGCATCGAGATACAACTCGGCCAACTGGGCGTTGTCGTAGAGCATCTTTTCGAAGTGAGGCACCCGCCATTGGGCATCCACGGAATACCGGGCAAACCCACCGCCCAACTGGTCGTGGATGCCGCCGGCGGCCATGTGGTCGCAGGTGTGGAGGACCATGCGAACGGCCTCCGGGTCTTGAAAACGTTTGGCGTAGCGGAGGAGGAACCGGGGCTGGGTTGGGTGCGGGAACTTGGGGGCGGGGCCGAACCCGCCGTGGCGCGGGTCGTAGGTCTGCATCAGCAGCTCGGCGGCGTGGCGGAGCGTGGTCTCAGTGGGTGAAAGGCCGCTCGGGCGGCAAGCCAGCGCCTCTCGGAGCTGCCCCTGGATGCGGGCGGCAAATTCCGTGATTTGGCCCCGGCGCGTTTGCCACAGGTCATGGACCTGCTCCAGGACCTCGAGGAAGCTCCTCTGGCCGTGCCGATTGTCCGGCGGGAAATAGGTCCCCCCCGCAAAGGGCTTGAGGTCCGGCGTGAGGAACACGTTTAGCGGCCACCCTCCCTGTCCGCTCGAGGCCTGGACGAACGTCATATAGATGCGGTCGACGTCCGGGCGTTCCTCGCGGTCGACTTTGATGCTGACGAAGTGCGCATTCAAAAAGGAAGCCAACTTCTCGTCCTCGAAGGATTCACGCTCCATCACATGACACCAATGGCAAGTCGAGTAGCCGATGCTCAAGAGAATTGGTTTGTTCGCGCGGCGCGCCTCCTCGAAGGCCGCTTGACCCCAGGCGTGCCAATCCACCGGATTATGCTGGTGCTGAAGCAGGTAAGGGGACTTCTGGGCGGCCAGACGATTGGTGTGTGTTCGGTTCATTCGCGTTGCTTCCCGCAGTGGTAACTGTTCAGGTAGCCGTGAGACGCGCCGCCGCATAGGAGCGCGGACATTCTTGTCCGCTTCGGGCGACCTACCACGTTCGGCGGACAA
>Ga0209415_10005707_pt1 | contig 22304 bp, 23 predicted proteins | sample PeaSoiSIISIP2007_FD_187696 | JGI IMG/M metagenome (GOLD analysis project Ga0209415, IMG submission 187696) | Peat soil microbial communities from Weissenstadt, Germany - SII-SIP-2007 (SPAdes) (version 2) | ecosystem: Environmental > Terrestrial > Soil > Wetlands > Peat | place: Germany... | reverse complement strand
CTCAACGCCGTTGCGGCCAATGTGAGCTTCGTCGAGATCGAGAGCGACAAGGGCCACGACGCCTTCCTGCTGGACGAACCGGAATTCGCGGCCACCTTGCGCGGGTTCTTGAACGGCTCGGCCGAGCATCGCGGGATCGATTGAAGGACGCCATGCCGAGGGACCCAGCGCCGCGCGACAAGCGCGCCATCCGCGTCGATCTCCAGCATATCGCCGACATGGTCGATGCCGGCAGCCGAGTGCTGGACGTCGGCTGCGGCGACGGGGACCTGTTGGACTATCTGGTTCATTTCAAGCAGGTGGACGGCCGCGGCATCGAGCTCTCCCAGGCCGGCGTCAACGCCTGCGTCGGCGTCGGCCTCAGCGTCATCCAGGGCGATGCCGACAAGGATCTCGCCGCCTACCCCGCCGCCGCCTTCGACTATGCCATCCTCTCCCAGACTCTCCAGGCCACCCGCGATCCCAAGGGCGTGCTGTCCCAGCTCGTACGCATCGCGCGCCGCGCCATCGTGTCCTTCCCCAATTTCGGTCATTGGAAGCTGCGCTGGCATCTATTGACCCAAGGCACCATGCCCGTGACGCCGACTTTGCCGGCGGCCTGGTACGCCACGCCGAACATCCATCTCTGCACGATCCGCGATTTCATCGACTTCTGCGCCGCCGAGGGAATCGCCATCGAGCGCGCGATCGCCATCGACCGCTTGGGCGGGTCATCGGCGATTCGCTCCTACCGCCATGCCAATCTCTTCGGCGAGCAGGGGCTGTTCCAGCTGAGCCGAAGGTAGAGGGTGACGAGCGAAGCGAGCCGGGTGAGAGCGCTGCGGCAGGATTGAGTCGAGACTTACGACGTCGGCGGCGCTCCGCCTTCCGCGCTGCGCCGGGCGACGAATTCGGCGAGCGCGTCGGCCACTGCCGGATTTATCGCCGGCGGCACGAACTCGGCCAGCGTCTTCTTCCAGATCAGGTTCGCGCGCTCAGTCGCGGTCCGGGCACCGTCGTCGCTCCATTGGCCGAAATTCCGCCAGTCGGACACCAGCGGCGTGTAGAAGGCGCTGTGGTAACGCTGCATCGTATGGCCGGCGGCGAAGTAATGGCCGCCCGGCCCGACCTCGGCCATGTCGGAGAGCGCCATCTCGTCCCGGGAGAACGGGACCGGCTGGAAAAGCTCGGCGAACATCTGCAGCATCTCGATGTCGAGGATGAATTTCTCCAGCGAGGCCGTGAGCCCGCCTTCCAGCCAGCCGGCGCCGTGGATCAGCATGTTGCAGCCGCCCATGAGAGCGCCCCACAGGGACATCTCGGATTCATAGGCGGCCTGGGCGTCGGGCGTGTTGGAGCTGGTTGCGCCCGACGAGCGCCAGGGCAGGCCGATGCGCCTGGCGAGCTGCCCCGCGCCAAAGGCGGCCTTCACGTATTCGGGCGTGCCGAATGCGGGAGAACCGCTGCGCATATCGACATTCGAGGTGAAGCTGCCATAGGCGACCGGCGCGCCGGCCCGGGTAATTTGGGCGAGCATGATGCCGACCAGCGCCTCGGCATGAGCTTGCGTGAGCGCGCCCGGAATGGTGATGGGCGCCATGGCGCCCGCGAGCGTGAAGGGCGTGACCACGACGAGCTGGCCAGCCATCGCGAAGTCGATGATGCCCTGGGCCATGGGCCTGTCGAGCTGGAGCGGCGAATTCGTATTGACCACGGTGTAGCAGAAGACCCGCTGCCCGAACGCCTGCTCGTCGATGCCATGGGCGAGACGGATCATCGCGAAGCAATCGGCCACTTGAGCCTGGCCACGGCTATAGACGAAGGGCAGCTTGTCGCTGAGCGTGAGTACGGCCTGCATCAGCTCCAGGTGGCGAAACTGGGGCGCGATGTCTTGCGGCTCGACCATGGCGCCGATGAGATGGATCACGTCGAAGGCCTGGCAGAGCCGGGTCAGGTCCTTGAAGTCGGCCAGTGTGCCCGGCCGCTTGCCGCGGTCCGTATCGGTGATGTGGGGCGGGCCGCCGACGGGAACGATAGCGACATGCTGGCCGCCCAGCTTGACCGAGCGTTCGGGCGCGCGGGCGACAAGATCGATGATCGGCGGCGCCTTGGCCACCGCCTCCATCACCAGGCCGCGGTCGATTCGCACCAGGCCGCTCTCGTCATCGACGCTTGCCCCAGCCGCCCGGAACCGCGCCCGGGCCTCGGGCAACAGCACGCTCATCCCCAGCTCTTCGATGACGCCGAGCGCCGCCTGATGCATCTCCTCCACATGGTCGTCGGAGAAGACGCGCAACGGCGTGAAGGGATTGACCAGCTGGCGATAGGCGAGCGCCCGATCCGGCCTCGGCGACTGCTCCTCGGCCGCGGGACGCCGGCGAGCGCGCCGCTCGGATCGGGTCGGATCGGTCATGGCGCGCCTTGCCTTAGGCGACGGATCAGGCCCGCATCCGGCTGCCCTCGGGATCGAAGGCCGGGCCCGGCAGGATCTTGGCCTTGCGCCGGATGCCGATGATATGGACCTCGACCGTGGATCCCGGCGCCGCGACGTCGCGGTCGAGATAGGCCATGGCGAGGCTCTTGCCGACGAAATGCCCATAGGCGCCCGAGGTGACGAATCCGATCCGCCGCTCGCCCAGCCACACCGGCTCGAAGGCAGACGCGTCGGCATCTTCGGCGGCGATCTCCAGGGTCACCAGCTTGTGCTTCGCCGGCGCATGGTCGCGCTCCTTCAAGGCCGCGTCGCGGCCGATGAAGTCCTTCTTGGCGAAGGCGATGAACCGGTCCAGGCCGCTCATGCCCGGGGTATAGGCCCAGGTGAATTCCTTGGACCAGACGCCGAAGCTCTTTTCCATGCGCAGCGAATTGACGGTGTTGTAGCCGATCTGAACCAGGCCCATGGCCCGGCCCGCCTCCTGGAGCGTGTGATAGAGGGCGAGTTGCTGGCTCGCCGGGACATTGAACTCATAGCCGAGTTCGCCGGTCACGGTGAGCCGGCCGACCTTGGCCCGGCAGAGGCCCACGTCCATCTCGCGGCAGGTCATGAAGGGGAAGGCCGCTTGGGACACATCGGCGCCGGTGACGGCGGCCAGCAGATCGCGCGACTTCGGCCCGGCGATGGAAAAGCCGGTCACCTCGTCCGAGATGTCGCGCAAAGCGACCCCGCTCGCCGGCAAGTGATCGCGGAACCAGCGCATGTGCCAGGCCTGGAGGTAATAGGATCCCATGATCCAATAGAGGCCGCCGCCCCAGGAGAAGACCGTGAGATCGCCGGTAAGCCGGCCGGACGGGCTCAGCATCGGCGCCAGGCGCGCCTTGCCCGGCCCGGGAATCCGGCAGGCGAGCAGATGGTCGAGCCAGGCCTCGGCGCCGGGGCCGCTGACCTCGTAGCGGGAGAAGGCGGTGGTATCGAGTAGCGCGACGCCGTTGCGCGTCGCCTTCACCTCGCGCGCGACGATCGGAAAGGCGTTGGAGCGCTTCAAGGTCGGCGTCTCGCGGAAGTCCTCGCCCTTGGGCGCGAAGTAGAGTGGGAACTCCAAGCCGTAGAGGGCGCCGAACTGGGCGCCTTCGGCCTTCATCGCGTCATGGACGGGCGATGTCTTCACCGGCCGGCCCGCGGGAAGCTGCTCGTTGGGATAGGTGAGCACGAAGCGCCGGGCATAGAACTCGCCCGTCTTGGCCTTGAGGTAGGGCCGGTTCGAGGCGTAGTCGCCGTAGCGGGCCACGTCCATGCCGTAGATGTCCGCCTCCGGTTCGCCCTCGATCATCCATTGGGCGAGCGATAGTCCGACGCCGCCGCCCTGGCTGAATCCCGCCATGACGCCGCAGGCGACCCAGTAGTTCTTCAGGCCCGGCACCGGGCCTACCAGGGGATTGCCATCGGGCGTGAAGGTGAAGGCGCCGTTCACCCAGCGCTTGATGCCGGCGTTCTGCAGACAGGGATAGCGCCGAAAGCCGATCTCGAGCTCCGGCGCAATCCGGTCGATGTCTTCCGGGATCAGCTCGGTGCCGTAGTTCCACGGCGCGCCCTCGACGTTCCAGTGCTTGGGCCGGGTCTCATAGATGCCCAGCAGCACGCCCTGGTGCTCCTGGCGCAGATAGGTGAAGCCCTCCATGTCGACGGCAAGCGGCAACTCCTTGGTGAGCGCCTTGACCTCGGGGATCTCCTCCGTGATGAGATAATGGTGCTCCATGGGCGTCACCGGCAGATCGACGCCGGCCATCAGCCCCACCTGCTTGGCCCACAGGCCGCCCGCGTTCACGACATGCTCGGCCCGGATGGTCCCCTGCTCGCTGACCACGTCCCAGCCGCCATCGGGGCGCGGATTGAGCTCCAGCACCCTGTTGTTGAGCACGATCTCCGCACCGCGCTTGCGGGCGCCGCGGGCATAGGCCTGGGTTGCGCCGTAGTTGTCCAGATGACCTTCGTTGGCATCGTAGAGCCCGCCATAGATGCCCGACACGTCGGCGATGGGGCAGATCTTCTTCACCTCCTCCGGCCCGACCAGTTCGGATTCCATGCCCATGGTCTTGAACAGCGCCCAGGCAGCCTTCAGCCATTCCCAACGCTCGGGCGTGCCCGCCATGTTGATGCCGCCGGTCATGTGCAGGCCCAGATCCTGCAGCCCCTCGGCCTGGAGCTCCTTGTAGAGCTTGATGGTGTAGCCCTGGAGGGCGGCGATGTGGGGATCGGCGTTGAGGGCATGAAAGCCGGCGGCCGCATGCCAGGTCGAGCCCGCGGTCAACTCCTTGCGTTCGAGGAGCATCACGTCCGACCAGCCCAGTTTGGCCAGGTGATAGAGCACGCTGGCACCCACGACGCCGCCGCCGATGACCGCCACCCGCACATGGGTTTTCATCCGACCGCCCCCCTCACAGAATTGCCGTGGCGCCGGTCACGACCGGCCCCTGTGCGGAGACTATTGTCAGCCCAGGCGAATGTCCATACACATGTGTATGGAAACCGCTTGCGAGGGGCATCGCTTGACGCGAAAGCCGAAGGGGCAGGATCGGACGCTCGGCCGCGGCGACTGGATCGCAGCGGCGCTGCAGACCCTGATCGAGGAGGGTGTCGATTCGGTCAAGGTCGTCCGGCTCGCCGATAGGCTCAGCGTCACGCGCGGCAGTTTCTACTGGCATTTCAAGAGCCGGGACGAGTTGCTGGCGACGCTGCTGGAGGCCTGGGAGGCGAAGAACACCCAGGCCATCCTCGGACGGGCAGAGCACCCGCACCGCGACCTGACCAGCGCCGTGCTCGACATTTTCGCCCTATGGGTCGATCGCGCCCTCTTCGACCCCGGTCTCGATTTCGCCATCCGCGAATGGGCCCGGCGCTCGACCACGGTGCATGATGCGGTCAGGCGCGCCGACGACCGGCGGGTCAAGGCGATCGCCGGTATCTACCGGCGCGCAGGCATGACGGCCATCGATGCCTTCATCCGCGCCCGCATCCTCTACTTCATGCAGATCGGCTACTACGCCCTCGACCTCCGCGAGACGATCGAGGAGCGCATGCGCTACCTGACGCCCTATTTGCGCGGCTTCAACGGCGAAGAGCCGGACGAGAGCCAGGTGGCAAGTTTCCGGCGACGCTATCTGAAACAGGCCGCGCAGTAAGCCCACGCCACGACGACGTTCTCCGGCCATGGCAAATGCCCCTGCCTTGCCGGAGGTTGCGCCACCGTTTCCAGGCAGGCACGGACCAGCAGGAACCGCTCACTGGCCTGCCGACCTCCCGAACGCTCCTGCGCGGAAGTCGCTTCCCACGGCTTCGAGAAGTTCGCGCCCATGAACGGGCCGGGATAGAACCTTCCCAGGAGCATTTGCCACTTCCATAGGCGTCAGACATTCGTCGGAGTCGGTATGAAGCACGATTCGCAAATGCGGCCGGCCGTATCGGGCGATCCAGGCCAAGCCGAAGCCGCTGGGATTGCCGTCGGGCATGCGGGCGCGGGTCACGAGCAGATCTAGCGTTTCGATGCCGCCCAGTTGATGGATCGCGTCCATCGAATTGGCCGAGGTCATCACCTCGAATCCTGCGGCAGCGAAGGCTTCCTCTGCTTCCTTGCGGAATGTCGGCATGGAGTCGACGAGCAGGACCAGTCCACGTGAACCGATGGTCATCGTGCAGCTCCTTCGATTCGAATGAAACGAGGAGCGAGACTATGATTCGACGGCGCGTCTTGGGTTGTGACGATTATCTATTATCTGTCGCGGGCACTTGTTGCCGAGCGGCGACAGGCTGTGTCCATCCTGCATCGCCGACCGCAACACACAGTCAGCGCTCGCGCCGACTTGGGCATGGCGCGGGCCCGCTACCACACTCGCCATGATTTTGCCGCAAGGCGGGGCTCAGGATTCCGCCGCCTCGGTCACTCGTGGGCATCCGATGGCCCGGTTTGAGCTTGTGACAAGTTTGGATCGCAGGAACCGTCGCGCTTGCGGCCCGCTGCGTCATGCTAATGTTTGCAGCGTAGGTGCATTTGGACGGGGAGCAGAGGCTTTTGAGGCATCCCGCTATTCTGAGTTCGGACGGCCAGAACCGAACTGAGATGTTTACCGCAAGTGCGTTCGTTCCAAGTGGGGGTCACCGGGATCATCGCGATCCTTTCCTCCGCGGCCAACTTCACCAGAACTGAAGACGCCGCGGCCAACTGAGCAAGCAGTTCAACCGACAAAGCTGCTCGATTGTTCAAGCTGGAGGTGCGGACCATGGAACAGATCGACATCGAAACGATTGAAACAGTGAGGTCCCACGGGCGGATCCTCATCGTCGACGACGATGTCTTGTTTCGCGAATCGCTGGGTCACAACCTCGCGCAGCTCGACTTCGACATAGAGGAAGTCGGCGGCGGATTGGAGGCCCTCGCGCGCCTTCAGAACGGGAACATGCCTGATCTCGTCCTGCTCGACTGGAAGATGCCGGGAATGAACGGCATCGAAGTTCTGCGCCAGCTTCGCGCAGCGCGGATCCTCGTGCCGGTGCTATTCCTGACGGTGCTGAGCGACCAGATGTACGAGGAGGCGGCACTCCAGGTCGGTGCAGTCGATTTCGTCGAGAAGCACCGGGCTTTCACAATCCTGCTGAAGCGCATCGAACTGATTCTGGCGGGAACCAAGACCGGGGCGCCGGCGTCGCCGGGCCAATCCGATGTCGGGTCGCTGCGCGTGGGCCCGCTGGAGCTTCGCTTCGACATCAACCGGGCGCTGTGGCGCGGCCAGAGGGCTGATCTCAGCCTGACCGAGTTCCGCGTCGTCAGCCGCCTCGCCTCCGCGGCTGGGGCGGACATCAGCCACCGCGAACTTTACGACATCGTCAAAGGCGAGGGCTTCATCGCCGGCCAGGGCCCCGAAGGCTATCGTGCCAACGTGCGCACCACCATCAAGCGGGTGCGCCAGAAGTTCAAGGCGGTGGATGCTTCATTCCAGCAGATCGAGACCTACAATGGATTCGGCTATCGCTGGAAGACCGAGGATCAGCTGGCGGACTGATTGGCCTCAGGCGCTGCGGGGCCTGCGGCACTCGATATCGGGCAAGCTCGCGGCCCTGGTCATCGTTTTCGTCGCGGTCCCCGTGGTGCTTTACACGGCCTTCCGGGAGGCCGATCAGGAAAAGCGCGCCCTGCTCCAGGAATCGATCCGTCAGCAGGGGCAGATCATCGCCGATCTGCTGCGGCCGAACCTGGAGCTCGCGGGAACCAACCCCGGCCTCCAGATCGGCCGCTGGCTTGCTGCCTTGTCGGTCCATGGCCTGCATGTGCGGGTTCTGCTCCGCCCGATCAGCACGCCGGGGCCCTTGCGCTTTTACTACATGGCCGCGGTGCCGCCCGGTTCTGCCGCCAGTCTCGATGCCGACAGCAGGCAGCTCAAAGCGGCCGGGGCCTTTGACCAATTGAACGACAGTTGCGAAGGCGGCTATCCGCTGAGCCTGCTCTATACCAACTATTCCGGCGAACAGGAGATCCTGACCTCCCTGACGCCGATCCGCAGCCCATCGGGTTGCTGGGTCGTGATCACGTCCAGTTCGCCTCAGGAGATCGGCGGCCTCGTCGCCGAGCGCCCCTATTGGAGCAGGCCCGAAGTGCAATTCGCCGGGCTCGTGTATTTTCTGATGGCGGCGGTCGTGCTGTGGCTCCTGCTCGGGCTGAAGAGCGAACTCGGCCGGTTTGCGGACCAGGCTCGGCGCATCCGGCGCCGACGTGGCGGCCCGCGGTTCGCCGACGTGAACCAGGTGCCCGAACTGGCGAGTGTGGCCGAAACTCTGGACAACATGGTCCGCTCCCTCGAGCAGTCCGCGCGCGCGGTTCGCGACGCGGCCGAGGAGACCGCCCATGCCCTGAAGAGCCCGATCGGCATCGTGGCGCAGTCGATCGAGCCCTTGCGCGCCCGGGTCGCCGCCGGCGACGTCGAAGGCCGGCGCGCGATCACCTTCATCGACCGCAGCATCGAGCGGCTGGGGAATCTTGTCGGGGTGGTGCGCGAGCTGGGCGAGGCGACCGCGGAGCTGATCGACCAGGAGCGCGGGCAATGTGAGCTTTCGACGCTGCTCGCCGGCATGCTGGGCGAATACAAATCCGTCGCCAGGCATGCGGGCGTTGCCCTTGTCGACCGGATTTCCCCGGGCATCGTGGTCGAAGGCGGCGATTCGGTGCTGGAACCGATTGTCGAGAATATCCTCGACAACGCCCTCAGCTTCTGCCGAGCAGGCGGCAGCATCTGGGTCGCCCTCGAAGGCCGGGAGCGCGACTGCCGATTCGTGGTCGAGGATGAAGGCCCGGGCGTGGGAGAAGCCGAGCTGGGGCACCTGTTCGATCGGTATTATTCCTCGCGGCCGACGGCGGGTCCTGGCGCGCCCACGGAAGGCGACCGGTCCGATCATTTCGGCATCGGCCTCTGGATCGTGCGCCGCAATGTCGAAGCCTTGGGCGGGCGGGTCTTTGCCGAAAATCGGCAGCCGTCCGGACTACGGGTCGTTGTGATACTGCCGCTGGCGAGGTAAGGCGGTCGCGGGCGCCGACCCGTCAGCTCACGGCCGGTGAATCCACCGGCGCCACTGGCGGGCAACCGTGAGCACCGCGGCCAAACCCAGGAAGACGAAGCTGACGAGCCGAGCCCAAAGGGCGTCGGGCGCGCCTTGATCCATGAATCCGATCGAGGCGGCGGCCACGGCGACAATGACGAACACGACGGGCCAATAGAAACTCATGGCCGCGACCGGACGCCAGCGACCGGCCAACACGGGTTCGGCGCGGCCAAGATGCAATACATAAATACTAGATGTACATAGCCAAGACCTTCTTTCGAGTGTCATTGTCGTGAGCGGGCCGAATATTCGGGTGACAATTTCCAGGTACCACCCATGTCAATTCTGGGCCCGGGCAAGACGAGGGCCGGCGAGCGTCGTGCGCACGGGCCCTTTCGCCGCAGAGCAGCTGTCCCCCTCCTCAGATGAGGGCCGCGCGGCGCAGGCGGGCGAGCGTCGCCTGATAGGGTTCAATCGGCTCCAGCGTCGACAGATCTATGATCTGTACGAAGCAAAGTTTTCCTTCCCGTTCCTGCCTGTCGGCCAGGTCCGCCATGACCGCCTCGACGGACTCCCGGGGCGCGGTCAATTCCTGCCCCGCAGGGCGGCGCCGATCGCCGAAGCCGTAGACAGCGACAAACCGGCGCGTTTCGTTGCCGGCCGCGTTCGCTATTTTCATGGGAACCCTCCTGTCACGGACAACTCGAACAAGCGAGGTGCCTTGGAACTACTTGGACGAAGACATGGCCGAATCCTGGATAAGCTTCCTGCGGCCATTGCCCACTTCCAGCGCCGGCGGCGGCAGGTCGGGCGCAAGGCTGCTCTCCAGGGCCTGCAGGAAGCTCGCGCGCCAGGTCTTTATGGTGTTGCGCGTTACCACCTCCATGAGCGCACGCCAGCGGGCGAGGCGCTGGTCCGCCGGCATGGTCAGCGCAAGATGAAGGGCGCCGGCCAATTCATCGATGTCGTATGGATTGACGATGAGGGCGCCCGTCAGCTCGTCCGCCGCGCCGGCGAAGCGTGAGAGCACCAGCACCCCTGGATCGGCCGGGTCCTGGGCGGCGACGTATTCCTTGGCGACGAGGTTCATGCCATCGCGAGTCGGCGTGACGAAGCCGACGCGGGCGAGCCGCAGATAGCCGGCCAGCACATTGCGGGGGAAGGACTTGTTCAAATAGCGCACCGGCGTCCAGTCGGCCTCGGCGAATTTGCCGTTGACCCGGCCGGCCAAGCCCTCGACTTCCCGCCGAAGCGCGCGGTACTGCGCCACTTCGCCCCGGGAAACAGGGGCAATCTGCAGCAAGGTGACGCGCGACCGGTGCTCCGGCCAACGGGCCAACAGCTCCTGGAAGGCCTCGAGACGGTTGGCGAGGCCCTTGCTGTAGTCCAGGCGATCGACGCCGATCACCAGGCTCCGGTTGGCGAGGCTGTCTCGCAGGCGCACCGTCTCAGGACGCACCATGGCCTTTTCGGCAATCCTGGCAAAGCGTTCGGCGTCGATGCCGATGGGAAAGGCGGCAATGCGGCCCTTCTGTCCCAAGGCCTCGATCCGGTCGTCCGCGAGCGCCTGACCGCTTGCTTCCTCGATGAAGTAACGCTGGAGCCTGCGCACATCGGCGGCGGTCTGCAGACCCGTCAAGTCGTAGGCCAAAAGATCAGCCGCCAGGCGCTTATGCTCCGGCAGGGTGACGAACAACTCAGGCGCCGGGAAGGGAATGTGCAGGAAGAAGCCGATGCGGTTGGCGACGGCGAGCTTGCGCAGCTCGGTCGCTAGCGGAATGAAATGATAGTCATGGACCCAGATGAGGTCGTCGGGCAGCAGCAATGGCTTCAGGCTTTGCGCGAACCAGCTGTTGACGCGCAGATAGCCCTCGAAGGCAGCGCGCCGGTAGAGCGAGAGCCCCGGCCGGTGGTGAAACAACGGCCACAGCGCGCCGTTGGCGTATCCGATGTAGAATTCCCGGTAGTCCGCTGCATTGATGTCGACGGCCGCATAGGTGACCTTGCCGGCCGAAAGCAGCCGTGGCTCGCCTGCGGGACCCTCCGTGGTTTCCCCGCTCCAGCCGAGCCACAGACCGCCGCGCCGGGCGAGCGCATCGCGCAGGCCGACGGCCAACCCGCCCGCCCGGGCCGACTTCTCCCCAGGCAGCGCCAAGCGGTTCGAGAGGATCACCAGCCGCGCCAAAACGCCTCCTCCCAGCTTTTCGAAAGCCGCATCGCGCACAGGATGAGTCCGACCAGGGAGTAGGTCTGGGGATAGTTGCCCCACAATTCGCCGGTCGCCGGATCCAGGTCCTCCGACAGCAAGCCGACATGATTGCGCCGGGCCAGCACGCCTTCGAACAGGGCTCGCGCCTCGTCGCGCCGGCCGACGGCGGCAAGCGCGTCGATGTACCAGAAGGTGCAGACGATGAACGACGTCTGGGGCAGGCCGAAGTCGTCGGGCGCGGCGTAGCGGAAGAGATGATCCCCCCGGCGTAGCTCGCGCGTGATCGTTTCCAGGGTTGTGAGGTAGCGGGGATCGGAGGCAGCGACCAGCCCGATTTCCTGGAGCAGCAACAGGCTGGCATCCACATCGCGCCCGCCGAAGACGCTGACGAAGGAGCCGACATCGCTATTCCAGGCCCGGGCCAGGATGCGCTGGCGGATCCCGTCCGCCTCGGCCCGCCAACGCCGGCCTCGGGTCTCATCGCCGAGTGCTTCGCCGATCTTGGCCAACCGGTCGCAAGCGGCCCAGCAAAGCGCGGCGGAATGGGTGTGGATCGCGCGCCGCCCGCGGAATTCCCAGATCCCCGCGTCCTCGCGAAAGGCGTAGCGGGCTGCACGCACGCCCAGGCGCTCGAGCCGCTGATAGAGGTCGCCGTCACCGCGCCTCGGCAGGCGCCGGTCGAAGAACATCTGGGCCGCGGCCAGGATGACGCTGCCGTAGCTGTCGTTCTGGACTTGGCCCTCAGCCAGATTGCCGACCCTGACCGGCCCCATGGCACGATAGCCCTTCAGCGTCGTCACCTCCCGCTCCTCCAGCGTCTGGTCGGGCAGGATGCCGTAGACGGGCTTCAGATCCGCCTCGGCATCGCGCGCCGCGATGGTGGTGATGTAGCCGAGGAAATCCTCCATGGTGCGGGTGGCGCCCAGCCGATTGAGGGCGTGCACGGCAAGATAGGCATCGCGCAGCCAGCAGGCGCGATAGTCCCAGTTCCGTCCGCTGTCGGGTGCCTCGGGAATCGAAGTGGTCAGCGCGGCGACGATGGCGCCGGTGTCCTCGAAGCTGCACAGCTTGATGGTGATCGCGGCGCGGATCACCGCTTCCTGCCATTCGAAGGGCACGGAAAGGTAGCGCACCCATTCGACCCAATAGTCCAGGGTGCGCTCGAGAAAATCGCGCACCCGATGGCCGATGGAAGCCGGCACGGTCTCGTCGGGGCCGAGCATGAGGTTCAAGGGCCCGGCAAGAGCGAAGGCGGATTCGGATTCGAGATAGGAAATCGGCGCGTCGGTGGTGAGGCGCAACACCAGATCGCCCGCCACGTAGCGCACATGGTTGCTGCCGAAGGTGCGTTGGGGCTTCTGGCGGCCATGGTCGAACAGCGGTCTGGTGCGTATCCGGATCATCGGCAGGCCCGAGATCGGTTCGATCCGGCGTACCAGCATCGCCGGCCGGTACACCCGGTCGTATTGCTTGAAGCGCGGGGCGAAATCGGTGATGCGAAGCGCCGCGCCTGCGGAATCCCTCAGCGTCGTCGTCAACACCGCGGTGTTGTCCAGGTAGCTCTGGTCGCCGCCGGCGAAATTCTCCAATGCCACCTCGGCGAATCCGTCGGCCGGGTCCTCGCCGTCGAGCAGCGCCGAGAACACCGGATCGCCGTCGAAGCGCGGCAGGCAATGCCAGACGATCCGCCCACGCCGGTCGATGAGGGCGGCGACGATGCTGTTGCCGATGACGCCGAGGTCGAGGCCGGTCACGGCCAGTTCTCCTGGTTCAGCCGGCCGGGCAGGTCGCTGAGCCAGGCGCGGACGTCGGCCGGTCCGCCGAAAGCCGCCCGCTCGCCCCCGACGCGCAAGGCCAGCCCGCCCAGGCGTTCGGCGGCGGCGAACCCGTCCATGTCCGTCTCGTCGTCGCCGATGAAGATGGGAAGCCGGCCCGTGAAACCGGGCTTGCCCATGAAGGCTTCGACGGCCGTTCCCTTGCCGTAGCGCGGGTCGCGGATTTCCATCACCATCTTGCCCTGGCCCAGATGAAGACCGCTGCCGGATGCGGCGAGAATTCCCGCGAGTTGTCGTTTCAACGGCTCGCCCGCCGAGGGCGCGGCACGGAAATGAAGGGCGAGGGTCTGGCCTTTGTCCTCGACATCGACGCCGGGAAAGGCGCTTGCCGCTCGCAGAACCATGCTGCGGAGCGCGGCGCCGATCGGCGCGGTCGGCAAGCGGAACGCCGCCTCTGCCGGCGACAGGCGCAGCTCCGCCCCGTGCTGTCCGGCGGCCGGGAGCTTCAAGGGCTGAAGAAGGTCATCCAGCACGGCGATGGGCCGGCCGGTCACGATGGCGAGCGCGCCATCGAGTTTGCCTGCGGCGATGGTCAGGTCTTCGATCAGTCCGTCGGGCCGCAAGACCTTGTCCGGGGCCTCGGCAAGATCGAGAAGCGTACCGTCGAGATCGAGAAACAGGGCCCAGGACCGTTTCGGCATGAAGCTCGCGCCTCCTCCTAGACTGTCTCTGCGCTGGACAACTCCGGCCGCCGGCCAGAGGCTTCTAATGGGCGAAACCGGGCGCGCCAATCGCAACGGCACCCGACGAGAGATTCACATGATCAGAGATATAGTCGTATGCGGATCGGTCAATCGCGCTTCGCAGCTATTCCCCGCCCGCATGATTTTGTCATGCAGGATTTTGCCACAGCGATACTTGTCGAATGCTTCAGGACGCCGGCAACAGGACCATGCGCTTGCGCTTCAGGCGCCGCAACGGAGCGGCAGCGTAGATCTCCTTGCTGGCCTCGATCAGCAGGACGCCGGCAAAACGCGGACACCAGCGCCGGCCGATCCGCTCCCAGGCCGAGGCCGAACGCAGCAGCGTCGGCGAGGCGATCGGCGGCAAGTAGAGGGCGCGGGCGGTCGCCGTTGGCGTGAACAGGCTGTCGCGCAGGAGCCTCGTCAACTGGGAGAGGGAGAACGGCTGCCCCTGGCCGAACGGCGTGCGGTCGCTGCGCGACCACAGCCCGCGCCGGGCCGGCGCCACGACCAGGAGCCGGCCATCGTCCGCCAGCAGCCGCCAGATCTCGCGCAGCATCTCATTGGGCGGCTCGCCGAATTCGAGGCCGTGGACTAGCAGCACTCGTTCGAAGCTGCGGTCGGCGAAAGGCAGATCGGTCTCGTCAGCCAGCAGGGTCAGGCCCCGCGCGCCCTCGGGCCAGGGCAACGCCCCCTGCCCCGCCGGCATGGCCGCGATGCTGCGCCCGGCTTCGGCGCGGAAGGCCGCGAGATAGGGCGTGGCGTAGCCGAGGCCCAGCACCCTTTGTCCCCTGAGATCAGGCCAGATCTCGCGCATGCGCTGGCCGATCGCCTGGCGCGCCCATTGGCCGAGCGGTGCCGCATAGAAGGCCTGAAGATCGACGACGTCATTCCACATTGGTCAGGGCCACATTCGTCGGGGCACGCATGCAAAATCGGCCTGCTCTTGGCTCTACTACGCCGCAGCGTCGAATGCTAGGCTCCGGCCCCATGGAAATCGCTCTCGTCCCCCTGTTGACCGACAACTACGGCTACCTCCTTCACGACTCGAACAGCAAGGAGACGGCCATCGTCGATCCGTCCGAGGCGGCGCCGGTGCTGGAGGCCGCGGCCGCGCGCGGCTGGCGGCTTACCCATATCCTCAACACCCACCATCATCCCGACCACAGCGGCGGCAATCTCGGCATCAAGCAGGCGACGGGCGCCAAGGTGGTCGGGCCGGCGCCGGATCGCGAGCGCATCCCCGGGATCGACGTGGCGCTTAGCGAAGGCGAGCGCTTTCGCCTGGGGAGCGCAGAGGCCGAGGTGCTGTTCATTCCCGGCCACACCAAGGGCCATATCGCCTTTCATTTCGCCGGCGAACGGGCCGTCTTCTGCGGCGATACGCTGTTCTCGCTGGGCTGCGGGCGGATGTTCGAAGGCACGCCGCCCATGATGTGGGCCTCCTTGGACAAGCTGCGCAAGCTGCCCGGAGAGACGCGGATATTCTGCGGCCATGAGTATACCCAGGCGAACGCGCGCTTTGCCGTCAGCATCGATCCCGGCAATCCGGTGCTTCGGGCGCGCGAACGCCAGGTGGCGGAACTCAGGAGCGCCGGGCGTCCGACCATCCCTTCGACCATGGCCGAAGAGCGGGAAGCCAATCCGTTCCTGCGTGCCGACAATGCCGCCCTTGCCGCCGCCATCGGAATGCCCGGCGCCGCACCTCATGAAGTGTTCGGCGAAATCCGCCGGCGCAAGGATAGTTTCCGCTAGTTTCCAGAGGAGAGCCGCTTCGATGAAACTCCGCTATTCGCCGACCAGCCCGTATGTCCGCAAGGTGCTCGTGGCCGCCATCGAGACCGGCCTCGATAAGCGTATCGAACTTGTGACCACCTCGACCACCGATCCGGCGAGCGGACTGATCAATGACAATCCGCTGGGCAAGGTGCCGGCCCTCCAGCTCGACGACGGAAGCTCGCTCTACGATTCGCCGGTGATCTGCGAATACCTGGATAGTCTTCATAGCGGGCCGAAATTGATCCCGGCCAGCGGCGCTCAACGCTGGACTGTGCTCCGCCGCCAGGCGCTGGCCGACGGCTTCATGGATGCAGCCGTGCTCAGACGGGGCGAGTTCGTGCGTCCGGACGGCGAGAAGTCGCCCACCTTCCTCGCCCTCCAGCGCCAGAAGATGGCATCGGCGGCCGACGCCCTGGAGAAGGAGGCCGCGAGCTTCGGCACGGCCATCGATATCGGCCTCATCAGCATCGCGTGTGCCCTCGGCTATGCCGATTTCCGCCATGCCGCCGACGAATGGCGCAAGGGCCGGCCTGCCCTCGCCAAATGGTATGAAGGCTTCGCCAAGCGTCCCTCCATACAGAGGACGGCGCCGCCTGCGCAATGAGCAGGCCGGTCTCCGACACCGCCTCCGCCCTCATCGCCAAGCTCGGCCTCGAGCCTCATCCCGAAGGCGGCTATTACCGGGAGACCTATCGCCATCGACCCCCAGATGGGGGGCGCGGTCATGCGACCCTGATCTACTATCTGCTCCAGGCGGGCGAGCTTTCCCACTGGCATCGGGTCATCGACGCCATCGAGATCTGGCTGTTCCAGGCGGGCGCTCCTTTCGAGCTCAGCCTGTCGCCCGATGGCGAGCGACGCGACTACCGGCGCCTCGGCACCGATGTCGCCAACGACGAAGAGCCCCAGATCGAGATTCCCGCCGGCGTCTGGCAATCGGCCCGCAGCCTCGGGCTTTACAGCCTCGCCGCCTGCATGGTGGTGCCGGCCTTCGATTTCGCGAGCTTCGAGATGGCGCCGCCTGGCTGGGCGCCGGGGACGACCGGCCCCCTATTGCGCAGCCGAGCTCCACGCATCAACAGACTGGGTATCCGATCCGGCCGAATGCGCGCCAAACCATAGCAAGCGGCGCGGGTTCCGTCGGCGGGATGATCCATGGACCTGAAACGCCGGCAAGGAGGCAAACCTTGAGACTCACAGACTATGAAGTCCTTACCTTCGACACCTACGGCACGCTCATCGATTGGGAGACGGGCATTTACACCGCGCTCGGCCCCCTCATTGCGATGTTGGACGATGCTCCCACGCGCGACCGGGTGCTGGAGCTTTTCGCAGAGGCGGAAGCAGCGCAGCAGACCGAGACGCCCAGCATGATCTACAGCGAACTTCTGTCGACCGTTTACCGGACGATGGCAAGGAACTGGGCAGTCAAAGTCGACCCCGAGGAGTCAGCGCGTTTTGGCGCGTCGGTCAAGGATTGGCCGGCCTTCGTCGATTCTCGCGCATCGCTCCAATATCTGAAGCAGCACTACAAGCTGATCACGCTCACCAACTGCGATCGTATCAGCTATCGGGGGAGTGCCGAGCGTCTTGGGAATCCGTGGGACGCGATCTACACGGCGCAGGACGTCGGCTCATACAAACCTTCGCTGCAGAACTTCGACTATCTTCTGGAGCATGTGAAGACCGAGTTCGGTCTCGAGAAGACCGATATCCTGCACACGGCGCAAAGCTTGTTTCACGATCACGTGCCGGCGACGGCGAAAGGATTGGCCACGGCTTGGATCGACCGGCGCCATGACGCCGAAGGCTTTGGCGCGACAATGCCGCCGCCGGGCGACTATCGGGTCGACTTCCGCTTCAAAAGCATGGCGGATATGGTCCGCGCACATCAGGATGCGTTGCGTGAGGGGTGACCTCGTCCGCCATGCTGCAGATCGTTGCCTAAATAGATCAGAGCGGACGAGCGGGATGGCTCATTCCAGCGGCTGATTCTGGGCGGCATGGAACACGGCCAGAATCTCGACGCCGCGGGATTCGACGCGGTAGGGAACGACATAGGGTGTGCCGGAGACCACGAGTTCACGGGTACCGGCGATCCGGCCCGGTCTGCCGGCAGCCGGGAACCGGGCTAAGAGCTCAACCGCCTCGCGCAGCCTGGCTTCGACGCGTTCTGCCGCTTTGGGATCGCGCTCAGCGATGTAGCTGCCAATGGCCGCCAGCTGCTGGACTGCGGGCCGCGTCCATCTAACCCGCACGGCGCCGACGGCGGAAGCGTGCGAATGCGGCCTCGACTTCCTGTTCCTCGGCCAAGTCACCGGCCTTGGCCGCGGCCAGGCCGCGCCGGATTTCCCCGATCTGCCAAGCCTGGGCCGCGACATAGTCCTCGAGCGCGCGGTTGACCACCCAGTTGCGTGGACGATCGAGCGCGGTCGCAACCTTGTCCAGCTTCGCCTTCAGCGCCGGCGGCAGGCGTACGGACAGGATATTCGATTCGGCCATAGGCATGCCTCTCGTCGCGAAGGCGACAATGTAATACAACCCGCTACAGGCGGCAAAGCCCGATGGACATGCGCCTCGCTTGTTGTCTTTGGCAAATACGTTTAGCGCTGCTTCGCCGCCTTGGCGACGCGCTCGTCGATCTCGATCTGGTAGCCGTTGACGAGACGGTTGGTTTCGTTGGCCATGCCGACCACGGCGATGAGTTCGGCCAGCATGCCGTCGCTCATGCCGGCCTTGCGGGCGCCGGCCGTGTGGCTCTGGATGCAGTAGTCGCAGCCGTTGGTGACGCTGACGGCGATGTAGAGCAGCTCCTTGGTGAGCGGGTCCAGTTCGCCCGGCGCCATCACCTGCTTGACGCTCTCCCAGGTGCGTTTCAGGGTCGCCGCGTCGCTCGCGAGCGCCTTCCAGAAATTGGTGATCCAGTCGACCTTGCGGGTGGCCATGATGTCGTCGTAGACGGCCCGCACCTCCGGGCTCGCGTCGGCGTATTCGATGAACTTCACCAGGGCCATGTCTCTATCCTCGGTTGTCCTTCAAGCAGACCGGTGAGCGGGCCACTTAATACATGTGCTGGCCGCCGTTGATGGAGAGCGTCGAGCCGGTAATGAAGCCGGCATCCTCGGCAACCAGGAACAGCACGCCCCGGGCGATCTCCGGGGCGTGGCCGAGGCGCCCGACGGGGATGCGGGCGACGATCTTCTCCAGCACCGGCGGCGGCACGGCGCGGACCATGTCGGTGTCGATATAGCCGGGCGCGATCGCATTGACGGTGATCCCCGCCTTCGCCCCTTCCAGAGCCAGCGCTTTGGTGAAGCCATGGATGCCGGACTTGGCGGCGGCATAGTTGACCTGGCCATACTGGCCGGCCTGGCCGTTGATCGAGCCGATGTTGACGATGCGCCCGAAGCTGCGCGCGCGCATGCCCTCGATCACCGCCCGGCACATGTTGAAACAGGAGGAGAGATTGGTCTGGATCACCTCGTTCCACTGCTCGAAAGTCATTTTCTGGACCGTGGTGTCGCGGGTGATGCCAGCATTGTTGACCAGCACTTCGACCGGCCCGAGGGCGGCCTCGATGGCCTTCACGCCCGATTGGCAGGCGGCGAAATCGGCGACATCGAACTTGAAGGTCTGAATCTTGGTCTTGTCGGCAAAGGCGCGCGCCCGCTCGTCGTTGCCGTGATAGGCCGCGGCCACCTTGTAGCCGGCGCCGGCGAGCGCCACCGAAATCGCCTCGCCGATGCCGCGCGTGCCGCCCGTGACCACTGCCACCCGTGTCATGCGATCCTCCCTGGTCGATCGAATGCGCCTCGCCGCTTGCGCGGCTTCGGCATCAGTCTATCTCAGAAATTGTCGGAGCCGGGCTTGGATTCAGCGTTCAACGCACATGGCAATGCCCATGCCGCCGCCGATGCAAAGAGTGGCCAGGCCCTTCTTGGCGTTGCGCCGCGCCATTTCGTGCAACAGCGTCACCAGCACCCGGGCACCCGAGGCGCCGATAGGATGGCCGAGCGCGATGGCGCCGCCGTTGACGTTCACTTTGCTCGTGTCCCAGCCGAGTTCCTTGTTGACGGCGCAGGCTTGGGCGGCGAAGGCCTCGTTGGCCTCGATGAGGTCGAGATCCTCCTTCTTCCAGCCGGCCTTGGCCAGCGCCGCACGGCTGGCGGGGATCGGCCCCGAACCCATGATGGCCGGATCGACCCCGGCGGTCGCCCAGGAGACGATGCGGGCAAGGGGTGCAAGCCCGCGCTCAGCGGCCTGCTTGGCCGACATCAGCACCACCGCGGCGGCGCCGTCGTTGATGCCCGAGGCATTGCCGGCCGTGACCGTGCCGCCCTCGCGCAAGAAAGACGCCCGCAGCTTGGCCAGTTGTTCCACCGTCGTGCCATGGCGGGGATGCTCGTCGGTGTCCACCACCACGTCGCCCTTGCGGCTCGCCACCGTCACCGGAACGATCTCGTCCTTGAAGCGGCCCGCCTTCTGGGCGGCTTCGGCCTTCTGCTGGGAAGATGCTGCGAAGGCATCCTGCTCGGCCCGGGTGATCTGCCATTTCTGCGCTACGTTCTCGGCGGTATTCCCCATGTGATAGCCGTTGAAGGCATCCCACAGGCCATCCTTGATCATGGTGTCGATCATCTCGGCATTGCCCATCTTGGTGCCGTTGCGCAGGTGCAGGCAGTGGGGCGCCTGGCTCATGCTCTCCTGGCCGCCGGCGACGACGATGGCATTGTCGCCGACGCGGATCGCCTGGTATCCCAGCGCGACTGCGCGCAGGCCGGAGCCGCAGAGCTGATTGACCAGGAAGGCCGTCTTCTCCACCGGAATGCCGGCCCCGACCGCCGCCTGGCGGGCCGGGTTCTGGCCTTCGCCCGCAGCCAGGATCTGGCCCAGGATGACCTCGTCCACCTCGCCCGGCTCGACTTTGGCTCGGGCGAGCGCCGCGGTTACGGCGGCCTTGCCCAGCAGGTGAGCGGGCAGGCTGGAAAGCGAACCGTTGAAGGCGCCGACGGGGGTGCGCGCGGCGCCGACGATGACCACGTCGGTCATGGCTTTCTCCTTTTGGCTTTGCCCGACTGGGCTTGAGGAACTGAATGTAGTGGCGGCCTTGCTGCGGTGCAAGAAAGCCAGCTTGCGACGGGCCGCCACACCTCGCCCTCGGCCCGGCCGCCGGCCATCATGCCGATGTGGCCGGTGGGAGGACGCAAGATTTGGACCTCCGGCAATGCCTGCGCCAGGGCCAGGGCCGACCCCGGCGGGACGATGCGGTCCTGATGGGGAATCACGGCCAGGGAAGGCAGCGCCAGCCGGGTCGGGTCGACGAGATGGCCCGCGATCCGCCATTGGCCGCGCCCGGTCCGGTTCTCCCCATACCATCCCGAAAGGCATTCACGCGCTACAGCCGCGGCCATGGGCACGCCGTCGTTCAGCCAATCTTCCAGGGCAACGAATTGGCGCGCCCGCTCGGAAGCGGGATCGAGGCGGGCGAAATCGAGGAACTTGCGCAGGGCCAGGCCGGGATCGAGGCTGGCGAAGAGCGCCTGGATCGCATCGACGGGCAGTTCCGCCAGCACCTCCAGCAATGGTTCGAGGTATGGCGCAAGGGCCCCCAGCAACAGCGCCTGCTCGGGCCGGTCGGCGTGGAAATCCCAAGGTGTAGCGAGCAAGGCCAAACCGGCCAGGTCGCGCGTCCTGAGACAGGCGACGCCCAGGGCCAAGAGCCCGCCCATGCAATAGCCGAGGACGACCGGCTTCTGCCCGGTCGCCTCGCGAACCTGGTCCAATGCCCGGGAAAGGCGTCCGGCGATGTAGTCATCGAGGGAGAAACCCCGTTCGGCCTCTCCCGGCGCGTCCCAATCGACCAGGAAAGGACGGAAGCCTTCGCCGGCAAGGAAGCGCATGAAGCTGCGGCCCTCGTCCAGATCGAGGATATAGGCGCGGTTGATGAGCGAGGGCACGACGAGGACAGGCAGGCCCTCGCCGGCTGCGCGGTAGTCGAGCAGGCGGGTGGTGCCTTCCCGCCAGAGCGCCGGGATTTGCCCTGGATGACGCCGGTAGGCATGGCGCCGGTAGCTGGCGAGGCCGTCCAGAAATGCGGCCAGGCGCCTGGCGGCTTCGGCAGCGACGGCGGCGGCGATTTCCTCAGGTTTTGCCCTTGCCAGCTCGACGGCGAGGTCGCTCGCTTTTTCCCTTAGCTCCCCCTTCCAGACGGGCAAGCCGCTTCTCAACAGCGGCAAGGCGGCGAGCGAGGTCGTCCAGGCGAGCATCGCCGCCGCCAGGTGGAGCGGCAGCGGGCGCGGTCCCTGGCGGTGGGTCTCCTCTCTCGGCGCTGTCGGATCGGAAGCCATGGGTGAACCCAGCCTGCATTGTCGCGAGCCACCGGCCGATCTGCCGGGCCAGTTCGGCATCCCCCGCCAGGGCCGTCGCCTGGTCCTGCCAGAGGTCCAGGTAACGGCGCGCGAGCGCGTCCAGGTCCGGCGGCTGCGGCATGGCCGGACTATAGCCAAAGCGGTTCCGGCCCGCCGCAAGATTTCCGCTGCAGCGCACTGGCGCCCTGGGGGGCGTCCCGGGGGGCGTCCGGGGGGCTCTTGCCACCCGGTCCCCCGGAACTGCTATGCTGCGGTGCGTTCAGGAACGATTTGCCGCACTCGCTCGAACCCTTGTTCCTGGGCGGTCCGAAAGCAGCCAAGGAAGCCGTCATGGCCGAGCCCTCGCCGGCGCCCGAGAAGGCGCCCATCGTCATCAAGAAATACGCCAACCGGCGCCTCTACAACACGGCGACCAGCAGCTACGTCACC
>Ga0209415_10005706_pt1 | contig 22306 bp, 17 predicted proteins | sample PeaSoiSIISIP2007_FD_187696 | JGI IMG/M metagenome (GOLD analysis project Ga0209415, IMG submission 187696) | Peat soil microbial communities from Weissenstadt, Germany - SII-SIP-2007 (SPAdes) (version 2) | ecosystem: Environmental > Terrestrial > Soil > Wetlands > Peat | place: Germany... | reverse complement strand
AGGCCCGGCATCACCATCAGATCGGTGACGCCGCGCACGCCGGCGGCGAGCACGTCGTCCGCCATCTTGAAGGCGTCGGCGAAGGTGGTGCGCTCGTTCGCCACGCGGAACAGATTCTGGTTCGGGATGATGATGAGCGTGTCGACGAATTTCTGCAGCTCCTGGATGCCGGTCTCGGCGATCCGCATCCGGTGCGTGCCTTCGAAGTGGAACGGCTTGGTGACGACGCCGACGGTGAGAATGCCGGCCTCGCGCGCGGCGCGGGCGATGACGGGGCCGCCGCCGGTGCCGGTGCCGCCGCCCATGCCGGCGGTGATGAAGACCATGTTGGAGCCCTCGAGGGCCACCATGATCTCGTCGAGCGCCTCCTCGGCGGCGCTGCGCCCGATCTCTGGCCGCGAACCGGCGCCGAGGCCGCGCGTGACGTTGACGCCCAGTTGAATGCGCCGCTCGGCGAGCGACTGCTTCATCGCCTGCGCGTCGGTGTTGCAGACGATGAACTCGCAGCCGATGAGGCTCGAGCGGATCATGTTGCTGACGGCATTGCCGCCCGCGCCGCCGACGCCGACCACGGTGATGCGCGGCTTCAGCTCGTGTTCGTCACTCGGAATGCTCAAGTTAAGCGACATCTCTTCCCTCCGACTGTGCTCCGCATTCTAGAAATACTCACGAACCCAATGGCCGAACCGGCCGATGAGGCCGCTCGGGTCGTCATTCGGCGCCCGGCCGCGCCGCGGCGTCTCCGCGCGCTCGGACAGGGCGAAGTGGATGAGGCCGGCCGAGGTGGCGAAGGCCGGCCCACCCGTGGCTTCGGCCAGCCCCTCGATGCGCAAGGGGCGGCCGACGCGAATCTGCTTGTCGAGAATGAGCGCGGCGAGCTCGCGCGTCCCCGGCAGCTGGCAAGCGCCGCCGGTCAGCACGACGCGCCGGCCGGCGACCTTGTCGAAACCGGAATGGTCGAGGCGGTCGCGCACCAGCTCGAAGGTCTCCTCGAGCCGCGGCGAGATGACGCCGACGAGCAGCGATTTCGGCAGGTGGTTCGCCTGCGCCTCGTCGTCCTCGCCGACTTGCGGGATCGAGATCATCTCGCGCTCGTCTGCGGCCGAGGCAATGGCGCTGCCATAGAGCGTCTTCATGCGCTCGGCATGCGCGATCGGCGTCGAGAGCCCGCGGGCGATGTCGTTGGTGACGTGGCCGCCGCCCACTGGCACGCTGTCGGTGAAGACGAGATTGCCGTCGTAGAACACGGCGATCGAGGTGGTGCCGCCGCCCATGTCGATGACGGTGACGCCCAATTCGCTTTCATCCTCGACGAGGCAGGCGAGGCCGGCGGCATAGGGGCTGACGACCAGCGCCGCGATGACGAGATGGCAGCGGGCGATGCAGCTCGCGAGGTTGCGCACGCCGGCGGTCGACGCGGTCACGACGTTCATGTTGACGGCGAGCCGCTGCCCGGACATGCCGCGCGGGTCGCGGACGCCACGGCCGCCGTCGATCGAGAACCCCACCGGCACCGAATGAATGACCGTGCGGTCCGCCGGCTCCTTCAGGCGATAGCCCTGTTCGAGGACGCGGCGCATGGCGCTGTCGCTGATCTCATGGCCGTTGACGGCGATCTCGGTCTTGATCAGCCGCGAGGCGGTGAAGCCGCCCGACAAATTGACGACGACCTCGCTGATTTGCTCGCCCGCCATCTGCTCGGCGGCATGGACGGCATTGAGAATCGATTGGCTCGCCGCCTCGATGTCGATGACGACACCGTTGCGCATGCCGCGCGAGATCTGGTGGCCGATGCCGATGACGCGCGGCGTCGCGCCGGTGCAGCGCGCGATGAAGGCGCAGACCTTGGTGGTGCCGATGTCGACGACGGCGACGATGCCGTTGCGCGGGCGGATGGCGCTCTTTCTCATGTCGCCTTCCCCGGCGGGCGGCCCTTCTTCGCCGGCTCTTTCGCCTTCGGCTCGGGCGGCAGACGGACGACGAGGCGGTCGGGCAACCGCAAATCCACCACCAGGATGTCGCGCTGCAACAGGGCCTTATCGCGCTCGAGCGCAGCCAGGTGGTGCCAGGCTGCCTCCGCATCCGTCTCGGGCAGCGCCACGATGACGCCGCTATCGAGTTTGAGGTTCCAGCGGCGGCCGCCGACGCGCACCGCCGCTGCGACGTGCCGCGCAAGTGCGGGCTCGGTCGCGAGCATGTCGAGGAGGGCCGCGCCTTTGGCCGGCGCGTCGTCGCCGACGAGGACGATGAGCGCGCCGAAGGAATCGAGGTTCTCGTCCGTTATCGTCTTGCCGTCGCGGTCGACGAGAACGAGCTTGCCTTGGCGCTGCCAGAAGGCGAGCGGCTGGCGCTCGGTGAGGCGGACAAAGATGGTCTGCGGCAGCCGACGGTCGACCGCGGCCGAGCGCACCCAGGGCAGCGCCTCGAGCCGTGCCTTCGCCTGCGCCAGATCGACCGCGAGAATGGGCGTGCCGCGTTCGACGCCGATCGCCTTGAGAACGGTCTCGCGGCTCACCCGGCTGCGCCCTTCGACCGCGACGCTGTCGACGGCGAGGCCGAGCGATTTCCCGGCCAAGGCCAGGCGCTCGCCGGCGGCCTCGCCGAGCGCCGCCAAAATGCCGCCGCGCACCAGCCAGACGCCGCCGCCCAGTCCCGCCAGCCCCAGCAGCGCGAGCGCGGCCAGCGCCTGGCGCCGGCGCCGGCGCCGCAGCGGCGCCGTCCGCACTTGCGTTCCGGATTGGCGCGCGCGGCTCAGGAATCGCATGCCGCGTGCTCCATCATCCACTGCACCAGCTCGGTGAAGCCGATGCCGGCGTGCTGCGCGATTTCCGGCACGAGCGAGGTCGGCGTCATGCCGGGCTGGGTGTTGACTTCGAGCAGGATTACGCGCCCGGGCTCGCCGGCCGTGTCGTCGTAGCGCAGATCCGCCCGCGACACCCCGCGGCAGCCCAGCGCCTGATGCGCGCGGAGCGCGATGTCGAGCGCCTGCGCCTGGGCCTGCCGGTGAATCGGCGCCGGCACGAGATGCCGCGAGCCGCCTGGCGCGTATTTCGCGGCGTAGTCGTAGAGCCCGCCCTTGACCGGGCGGATCTCGAGCACGCCGAGAGCGCGCTCGCCCATCACGGCGACGGTGATCTCGCGGCCCGGGACATAGCGCTCGACCAGAACCCGCTCGCCGAAATTCCACGCCTGCGCCTCGGCGGGCCAGGACGCATCGTCCTTGCCGACGATGCGCACGCCGACGCTCGAGCCTTCGTTGATCGGCTTGACGACGAAGGGGCGCTCGAGCGGGTCGCCCTCTGCAATCCTGGCGCGGTCGAGGACGACACCCTCGGCGAGCGGCAATCCGACGGCGGCGAAACAGCGTTTCGCCATCGGCTTGTCCATGGCGAGCGCCGAGGCGAGGACGCCCGAATGGGTGTAGGGGATCTGCAGCGTCTCGAGCACGCCCTGGATCGTGCCGTCCTCGCCGCCGCGTCCGTGCAGCGCGTTGAAGACCGCATGCGGCCGCGGCGTCAGCGCCGCAACCAGCGCGCCGAGATCCCGCGTCACGTCGATCTTGCGCACCTCATAGCCAAGCTTCTGCAACGCGCACGCGCATTCGGCCCCGCTCACCAGCGAGACCTCGCGCTCGGCTGACCAGCCGCCCAGGAGCACGGCGACGGCGCGGCTCATGACGTGCCTCCGCTCAGCGCTTGCGGCCGGCCGATGCGGCGGATCTCCCATTCGAGCGTGACGCCGCTCATGTCGCGCACGCGGCGCCGCACCTCCTCGCCCAGCGCCTCGATGTCGGCGGCGGTGGCGCTCCCGGCGTTGATGAGGAAATTGGCGTGCTTTTCCGAAACCATGGCGTCGCCGATGCGCAGCCCGCGGCACTGGGCCGCGTCGATCAGCTCCCAGGCCTTGCGGCCCGGCGGATTGGCGAAAGTCGAGCCGCCCGTGCGCGCCCGGATCGGCTGCGTCGCCTCGCGCGCGGCATTGATCTTGGCTATGCGCTGCTTGATCGCTTCGCGGTTTCCGGCAACGCCGGCGAGCCGTGCCGCAACGAAGATCCAATCCTCGGGAACGCCGCAATGGCGATAGGCGAGGCCCATCGCGGCCGGCGCGAGCACGTGCCTGCGGCCGGCCGCGTCGAGCGCGGTGGCGGAGCGCAGCACGTCCTTGAATTCGGCGCCATAGGCGCCGGCGTTCATGCGCAAGCCGCCGCCGACCGTGCCGGGAATGCCCGAGAGGAACTCGAGCCCGGCGATCCCCGCTGCCTCGGCGGCGAGCGCAACGTTGAGGTCTAAGGCGCCGGCGCCGGCTTCGACCGTGGTCTCCTCGCATTTGATCTCGACGAAGCCGCGGCCCAGACGCACGACGACGCCCGCGACGCCGCCGTCGCGCACCAGGAGGTTCGAGGCGACGCCGATGACGGTGACCGGCACGTCGGCGGGCTTCGCCGCGAGGAATTCCGCGAGGTCCTCGAGGTCGGCGGGACGGAACATGATCTCGGCGGGGCCGCCGACGCGGAACCAGGTGATGCCCGCAAGCGGCGCATTCTCGGTGAGCCGGCCGCGCACCCGCGGCAGCCGCTCGATGAGGCGCGCGCGCGCGCGCGGGGCCGCCATCATGACCGTCCTCCCGCCGCGCGCGGGCGCAGCGCGTCGAGTTCAGCCGGGAGCGTCTGGGCCCATTGCGTGATCGAGCCGGCGCCGAGGCAGACGACGAAATCGCCGCTCTGCGCGATGGCGGCGATGGTGGGCGCGAGCGCGGCCGGCGAGGCTAGGGGCAGGACGTTGCGGTGGCCGCGCGCCAGCAGGCCCGCGACCAGCGCATCGCGGTCGATCCCCGCAATCGGCGCCTCGCCGGCGGGATAGATGTCGGCCACCAGCACGGTGTCGGCATCGTTGAAGCAGGTGCAGAATTCCGCGAACAGATTGGCGACGCGGGTAAAGCGATGCGGCTGCACGACGGCGATGACGTTGCCGGCGGCGGCGCTCCGTGCCGCGCGCAGCACCGCGGCGATCTCGACGGGGTGGTGGCCATAATCGTCGATGATGGTGACGCCGTTCGCAACGCCGGTCTTGGTGAAGCGGCGCTTGACGCCCTTGAACCCGCTCAAAGCCGCGCGCACCGTCGCATCGTCGAGCCCCATCTCCGCGGCGACGGCGATGGCGGCCAAGGAATTCTGCACGTTGTGCTCGCCGAACATCGGCAGGAAGAGGCCTTCGACGGTGCGGCTCTCGCCGCTCCGGTGGTCGGTGATGACGGCGTCGTAGCGTGCGCCGTCGCGGCCCATCGCGATGTTGTGGGCGCGGATGTCGGCCTGGGGCGAGAGGCCGTAGGTGACGACGCGGCGCTCTGAGAGCTTGGGGATCAAGCCCTGGACCACCGGATGATCGATGCACAAGGTCGCAAAGCCGTAGAAGGGAATGTTGCCGACGAAGCTCTCGAAGGCCTGCTGGAGGGCCTCGAAATTGCCGTAGAAGTCCAAATGCTCGGGGTCGATGTTGGTGACGACGGCAATGGTCGCGGGGAGGCGGACGAAGGTGCCGTCGCTCTCATCCGCCTCGACCACCATCCAGTCGCCGCTGCCGAGATGCGCGTTGGTGCCGTAGGCGTTGATGATGCCGCCATTGATCACGGTCGGGTCGAGGCGGGCCGTCTCGAGCAAGGTTCCGATGAGCGAGGTGGTCGTGGTCTTGCCGTGCGTCCCGGCGACGGCGATCGACCATTTGAGGCGCATCAGCTCGCCCAGCATCTCGGCGCGGCGCACGACCGGGATGAGATGCGCGCGCGCCGCCTGGATTTCGGGATTGTCCGGCTTCACCGCCGAGGAGACGACGACCACGCCGGCATCGCCCAGATTGCGCGCGTGGTGACCGATTGCGACCTTGATGCCGAGCGCCTGCAGCCGCCGCACATTGGCGCCGTCGGCGACGTCGCTGCCCTGCACGGAATAACCGAGATTGTGCAGGATCTCGGCGATGCCGCTCATGCCGATGCCGCCGATGCCGACGAAGTGAATGGTGCCGATGTCGATGGGAAGCGCTCTCATGCGGCTTTCTCCCGCGGCAGCTCGGCATCGCCGTTGCTGCCGCCGGCGGCCGCGATCACGAGATCGGCGAGCCGTGCGGCCGCATCGGGCCGGCCCAATCGCTGCGCCGCGGCAGCGGCGGCGGCGAGTTCGGCGGGCGCGGCGAGAAGCGCCGCGATCCGCTCGGCCAGCAGCGCCGGCGTAAGCTCGGCCTCCGGCATGACCCATGCTGCGCCGGCGGCGGCGAAGCCGTTTGCATTCGCGGTCTGATGATCCTCGGCGGCGTAGCGGTAGGGGACGAGGATCGCCGGGCGCCCGACCACCGCGAGTTCCGCTACCGTCGAAGCGCCGGCGCGGCAGATAACGAGCTGCGCCCGCGCCAACCGCGCCGGAATGTCGTCGAAGAAGGCCGCGGTCTCCGCCGCAATCCCGCTTGCCGCATAAGTGTGCCGCGCCGCCTCGAGATCCTCGGACCGCGCCTGCTGCGTGACCACGAGACGGCGCCGCAGCGCCGGCGGCAATTGCGCCAGCGCCCCCGGCACCACGACGCCGAGAATGCGCGCCCCTTGGCTTCCGCCCGTGACCAGAAGGTGAAGAGGGCCTTCGGCCTGCGGTGGCGCATACGGGGCGAAGCGCATCGCCGCCACCGCGTCGCGCACGGGATTGCCGGTCTCGACGACGCGGCCGCGGTCGGCCTCGCGCAGGCCACCGACCGCGGCGAAGGAGGTCGCGATGCGCCCGACGCGCGGCGCGATGAGGCGATTGGCGCGGCCCAGGAGCGCGTTCTGCTCATGCAGCAGGGTTGGCATCCCAAGCCGCGTCGCCGCCAGCATGGTCGGCAGCGACGGATAGCCGCCGAAACCGACGACCGAAGCGGGCTTGAGCAGGCGCAGCAGCCGCGCCGCCGCGAGCGTGCCAAGCGCGGTCTCGGCGAGCGCCGCGATCTTGCCGGCGAGACCGGCGCCGAGCCGTCCGGCGCGAATGCGGTGGAGCGCCACGCCGGGAACGCGGTCGCCGAAAGCCTGGCCGCGCCGGTCGGTGATGAGCACGACGCGACAGCCGCGGCGCAGCAGCTCCCGCGCCAGCGCCTCGGCCGGGAACATGTGGCCGCCGGTGCCGCCGGCGGCCAAGGCGATGACAGGCTCCCTCACGTCTCGCCCTCGGTGTAGCGGCGGCGCGTCAGCGCCAGCGCCATGCCCATGCCCAAGCCCAACGCCAAGAGCGACGAGCCGCCATAGGAGATGAAGGGCAAGGTCATACCCTTGGTCGGCATGAGATGGAGCGTCGAAGCCATGTTGATGATGGCCTGCAGCCCGAACTGGACGAGGAGCCCGGTGGCGGCAAGCACGACGAAGAGATTGCCTTCCTGCAAGAGCCGCGCGAAGCCGCGCAGCACGACGAAGGCGAAGAGCGCGATAATGACGAGGCAAACCGCCATGCCCAGCTCTTCGCCCGCGACCGCGAAGACGAAATCGGCATGCGCATCCGGGAGCGAGGCCTTGACCGTGCCTTCGCCCGGGCCGCGGCCCCAGATCCCGCCATTGGCAAAGGCCTCCATCGAGCGATCGACCTGGTAGCTGTCGCCCGAAGCGGGATCGAAGAAGCGGTCGATGCGGCTCTCGACATGCGGCAGGGCGAAATAAGCGCCGACGAGGCCGAGGACGCCCGCCGCCAAGCCCGCCGCGACCCAAACGAGCCGCAGCCCCGCCAGGAAGTACTGGGTGAACAGCACCGCCGACACCACCGCCGCCATGCCGAGATCGGGCTGCTTCACGAGAATTCCCACCACCAGTGCATAGAGCGCGAGCGCGATCCAATTGCCGGGGAAGCCGGGATTGAGCCGGTATTGCGCGAAGAGCCAGGCCGCGACCACCGCGAAGGTCGGCTTGACGAACTCGGAGGGCTGCAGCGACAGGCCGGGCAGCTCGATCCAGCGCCGCGCGCCCTTGATCTCGACGCCGCCGATGAGCGTGTAGGCGAGGAGAGCAAAGGCGACGAGAAACCCCGCCAGCGCAATGCGCCGGATGGTGCGCGGGCTCTGCAGCGACACCACGAACATGACGAGGACCGTGACCGGCAGCACGGTGAAGTAGTGGCGCACGAAATGCAGGCTGTCGGTGCCGATGCGCTCGGCGACGGCCGGACTTGCCGCCATTACCAGGAGCGAGCCGAAGCCGATGAGCGCTGCGAGCGCGAGCAGCGTCCAGCGGTCCACCGTCCACCACCATTGCGCCACGATGCTCTGGTCGGTGCGGGCGAAGCTCATGCGCGCGCCTCCGGCAATGCCTCGACGAGCGCGCGGAAGTGCGCGCCGCGCGCCTCGAAATCGCTGAATTGATCGAAGGAGGCGCAGGCCGGCGACAGCAGCACGGTGGCGCCGGAGCGGCCTCGGGCTGCGCGGTGCGCCGCCGCGACCGCTTGCTCGAGCGTGCCGCTGATCGTGTGCGGCACCGCGGCATCAAGCGTGCGCGCAAAATCCGCGGCGGCCTCGCCGATGAGAAAGGCGTGGCGGATGCGCGGGAAATAGGGCGTAAGCGCGGCGATGCCACCTTCCTTGGCGCGCCCGCCCGCGATCCAGTAGATCGCATCGTAGCAAGCGAGCGCGTTGGCCGCGGCGTCGGCGTTGGTGGCCTTGGAATCATTGACGTAGCGCACGCCGTCGATGATGGCGACGAGCTCCTGGCGATGCGCCAGCCCTTGAAAGCTCGCAATCCCCGCGGCCGCCGCCTTGGGCGCGACGCCAAGGCAGCGCGACGCGGCATAGGCGGCGGCAGCATTCTGCCAATTGTGCCGGCCCGGCAGCCGCGTCAGGCCGCGCAGGTCGAGCACGCGGCGAGCCGCCTCATCCATGTCGTCGACGAGCCAACCCGCCTCGGCATAGACCCCGCCCTCGACCACGCCTGCGGCGGAGACGGGAACCACAATCTGCCGCTTGCCGCGGCGGAGCCGTTCGGCGATCGCGCGCGACGGCGCATCATCGACGCCGATGACCGCCGCCTGGCTTTCGCCTTGGCCGCCGAAGATGCGCTCCTTGGCGGCGATGTAGCCGGTCATGCCGCCATGGCGGTCGAGATGGTCGGGCGTGAGGTTGAGCAGCACGGCGACGTCGAAGGCGAGGCTGCGCGTGAGTTCGAGCTGATAGGAGCTCATCTCCAGGACGTAGATGCCGTCCTCGCCCAATGCCTCGAGCAGCAGCGCCGGCACGCCGAGATTGCCGCCGACGGCGACAACGCGCCCCGCCGCCGCCAGCACATGGCCTAGAAGTGCCGTCGTCGTCGATTTGCCGTTGGTGCCGGTGATGCCGACATAGCGGGCGGCGCGGCGGCTTAGCGCCAAGAGCTCGATGTCGCCGATGATCTCGATCCCGGCGACGCGGGCGCGTGCCGCCACCGGGTGCGGCGCCGGATGGGTGTGCGGAATGCCTGGCGAGAGTACGAGCGCGCGCACGCCCAGGAGATCGGCCGCGCCGAGATCGACGATCGGCACGCCCGCCGCCGCCGCCGCCGCGCGCCGCTCGGGCGCATCGTCCCAGGCGAGCACCCGCGCGCCGCCGCGCTGTAGCGCCTGCGCTGCGGCGAGGCCCGAGCGCGCCAGCCCCATGACGGCGACGCTGTCGTTGCGGAAGGCGGTCACCTCGATCATCGCCGCCTCACCGCAGCTTCAGGGTCGAGAGGCCGGCGATCGCGAGGATCGAGGCGATGATCCAGAAGCGGATGACGATGGTCGGCTCCTGCCAGCCCTTCTTCTCGAAGTGGTGGTGCAGAGGCGCCATGCGGAAGACCCGCTTGCCCGTGAGCTTGTAGCTTGCGACCTGGACGATGACGGAGATGGTCTCGAGCACGAAGAGCCCGCCGACGATGGCGAGCACCAGCTCGTGCTTGGTGATGACGCTGACGACGCCGAGCGCCCCGCCGATGGCGAGCGAGCCGGTGTCGCCCATGAAGACCATCGCTGGCGGCGCGTTGAACCACAGGAACCCCAGGGCCGCGCCCACCATCGCGGCGCAGAAGACAGCAAGCTCGCCGGCGCCGGCGACATGATTGATCTGGAGGTAGTTGGCGAAGACCAAATTTCCGACGAGATAGGCGATGAGCGCGAAGCAGCCGGCGGCGATCATCGCCGGCACGATGGCGAGCCCATCGAGCCCATCGGTCAAATTCACGGCGTTCGACGCGCCGGTCATCACCAGCGCCGCGATCGGCACGAAGAACATGCCGAGATTGATGACGATGGTCTTGAAGAAGGGCACGGCGAAGGAGGTGCTGAGCGAGCCGCGCGTCAAGACGACGTCGGCGACGGCGGCGATCCCGCCGATGACCAATTGCGCCAGCAGCTTGCCCCGAGTCGACAGCCCGCGCGAGGAGCGCCGCGTCAGCTTGCGGTAGTCATCGACGAAGCCGACCAGGCCGAAACTCACCGTCACGAACAGCGTCACCCAGATGTAGCCGTTGCTGAGATCGGCCCACAGCAGGGTCGAGACGGTGAGCGCGGTGAGGATGAGGACGCCGCCCATGGTGGGCGTGCCCTTCTTGGTGAGGAGGTGGTTCTCCGGCCCGTCGAGGCGGATGGGCTGGCCCTCGCCCTGCTTGGATTTGAGCCAGGCGATGAAGTGCGGGCCGAAGAGAAAGCTGATCAGCAGCGCCGTCACCACCGCGCCGCCCGAGCGGAAAGTGATGTAGCGGAAAAGATTGAAGGGCTCGAAGCGGTCGGCGAGCGGGACCAGGAGATGAAACAGCATGACCGCTAACCCTTGACCGGACAGACCGCAGCTTCGCCGGCCAGGAGCCGCGCCACCACGGCGCGCATGCCGCTGCCGAAGGAGCCCTTGACCGTGACGACGTCGCCGGGCCTGAGCCGCTGCGCCAGCGTCTCCGCCATCTCTTCCGCCGTCGCGGCATGGCCGCCGCGGCGCTCCTGCGGCAACGCCTCGTAGAGCGTGCGCATGTCGCGGCCGACGGTGAAGACGAGATCGACTGTGGCCTCGCTGAGCGGATCGACGAGTTCGGCATGGAGAAGCGGCGAGGCCGCGCCCAGCTCGAGCATGTCGCCGAGCACGGCGATGCGCCGGCCGCCGGTCTCCGGCACGATCGCGCCCAGCACCGCAAGCGCGGCGCGCATCGAGGCGGGGCTCGCATTGTAGCTCTCGTCGATGAGTTCCACGGTGCCGCCGCGCAGGGCAAGCTTGTGGCGCCGGCCGCGCCCCGCCATGGGCTCGATCCCGCCCATCGCCGCCGCTGCTGCGGCGACGTCGCCGCCGGCGGCCTTGACTGCGGCGACCACGGCAAGGCTGTTCATCACCCAGTGGCGGCCGGGAATGGCGACGCAATAATCGACGACCTCGCCCATCACCGAGGCGGTGACCGCGCTCGCCGTCGCATAAAGGTGGCAATCGATGAGGCGCACCTCGGCCTCGGCATGGCTGCCGAAGCCGAGAATGCGGGTGAGGCCGCGCGCCCGCGCCGCTGCGGCCAAACGCGCGAAATGCGGATTGTCGCGGTTCAGTACCGCGGCGCCCTTTGCCGTCATGCCGTTGAAGATCTCGGCCTTGGCGTCGGCGATCGCCTCGACCGAGGCGAAGAAGCCCAGATGGACCGGCTCGATCGTGGTGATCACCACGACATCGGGACGCACTAGCCGGCTCAGCCGGTCGATCTCGCCGGGATGGTTCATGCCGAGCTCGAAGACGCCATAGGCGGTCTCGCGCGGCATGCGGGCGAGCGACAAGGGCACGCCCCACTGGTTGTTGAGGCTGCCGGCGGAGGCGAAGCTGCGGCCTTGGCGCTCAAAGGCGCGGCGCAGCGCCTCCTTGGTTCCGGTCTTGCCGACGCTGCCGGTCACGGCGATGATGGTCGCGGTGGCGCGCCGGCGCGATGCATCGCCGAGCGCCTCGAGTGCCGCCTGCGTATCGGCGACGGTGAGGAGCGGCGCGGAACTTTCGAGCTTCGGCGGCACGCGGCTGACCAGCGCCGCCGCGGCGCCCTTGGCAAAGGCGTCGGCAACGAAATCATGGCCGTCGAAACGCGGGCCATTGAGGGCAACGAAGAGATCGTCCGACGCGAGCGTGCGGCTGTCGATCGAGACGCCGGAGGCCTGCCAGGGCGCGCTGCTGCGGCCCCCGGTGGCGCTCTCCGCCTCGGCCGAGGTCCAGAGCGGGCTCACTTGCTGCCTCCCGCGCGCGCGGCCAGCGCCAAGCGCACCGCTTCGGCATCGTTGAAGGGCAGAACCTTGTCGCCGACGATCTGGCCGCTCTCATGTCCCTTGCCGGCGATGAGCAGCACGTCATCGGCCGCGAGCAGATCGAGCGCCGCGCCGATCGCGGCGGCCCGCTCGCCGATCTCGCGCGCGCCCTGGCATTGCGCGAGAATGGCGCGGCGGATCTCGCGCGGATCCTCGCCGCGCGGATTGTCGTCGGTGACGATGACCAAATCGGCGCGCCGCGCCGCGATGGCGCCCATCTGCGGCCGCTTGCCGGGGTCGCGGTCGCCGCCGCAGCCGAAAACGACGATCAGCCGGCCGCGGCAATGCGGGCGCAACGCCAGAAGCGCCGTCTCCAGCGCATCGGGCGTGTGCGCGTAATCGACGATCACCGGCGCCCCGCTGGGATGCGTGGCGACGCGCTCCATCCGCCCGGGCACGCCTTGGAGCTGTTCGAGCGCATCGAGCGCCATCCCGATCGGTGTTTGCGTCGCGATTGCGAGCCCCAATGCGGCGAGCGCGTTGGCCGCCTGGAAGTCGCCCAAGAGCGGGAGGAGGAGTTGCCGTCGCGCGCCGAGGGCGTCGATCGTGATCGCCTGACCCGTGCCTTCCGCCCTGGCGTCGAGGAGACGAATGTCGGCGGCGGCGGTGCGGCCAAAGGTGAGGGTCCGCAGCCCGCGCCCGCGGCACAGGGCGATGAGGCGCGCGCTTTCCGGCGCGTCGGCATTGAGGACGGCGCTGCCCTCGCTGGCTAGGAGTTCGGCGAAGAGCCGCGCCTTGGCGGCGAAATAGGCATCGAGGTCGCGGTGGTAGTCGAGATGGTCGCGGCTCAGATTGGTGAAGGCGGCGGCAGCGATGACCAGGCCGTCGAGCCGATGCTGGTCGAGGCCATGGCTCGAGGCTTCGAGCGCGACATGGCCGATGCCGGTGCGGGCCAGCCCTTGCAACTCGCGGTGCAGGGTCACCGGGTCGGGGCTGGTGAGGCCGCCGCCGCGGACGAAATCGGGGCCGATGATGCCGATTGTGCCGAGGCTCGCGGCCCTCAATCCCTGGTGCCGCCAGATCTGGCGGGTGAACTCGGCGACCGAGGTCTTGCCGTTGGTTCCGGTGACGGCGACGACGGTCTTGGGCTGCGGCGCGAAGAACCGCGCCGCCATCAGCGCGAGGCGCCGCCGCGGATTGGGATCGGCGATGACCCGCACCGGCGGCGAGCGCAGCGCCAGATCGGCAAGACCGACGGCGTCCTCGACCAGCACGGCGGCGGCGCCGCGGGCGACCGCGTCGGCGATGAAGCGGCGGCCGTCGGTGCGGCTTCCCGCCAGCGCGGCGAAGAGATAGCCGGGCCGCACCGCGCGGGAGTCCGCGGCGAGGCCGAGAATGTCGAGATCGGCGCCAGGGATCGAAGAGCGAGAAGCGAAGGCACCGTCCATGAGCTCAATTAGCCGCAAATTTCCGCCCCACCGGAGTGGGTGACGTCACCAGAAGAGAACGGCGAATTTCAGGCAAATCTTCGTCCACCGGCTGAATTCCGACGAGCGAGGCTATCCGCTCGATCACCTGCCGGACCGCCGGCGCGGCCACCCAGCCGCCGGTGGCGTAGCCATGCGACTTGGCGTTGCCGTGCGGCTCGTCGATGCTGATCAGCACGAGGAAGCGCGGGTCGTTGACCGGGAAGACGCCGAGAAAGGACGACAGCAGCGAATGGGTGGCATAGGCCTTGCCCGCGACCTTCTCGGCCGTGCCGGTCTTGCCGCCGACGAGATAGCCGGGCGCATTGGCGAGCTTGCCGGTGCCCTGCTCGACGACGAGGCGCAAGAGCTTGCGCATGTCGACCGAGGTCTGTTCGGACAGGACCCGCTCGCCTGGGGCCGGCTCGCCGGCGGCACGCTTCACCAAGGTCGCCGGATGCAGAACGCCGCCATTGACCACCGCGGCAACTGCCGTCGCAAACTGCAACTCGCTCACCGACAGGCCTTGGCCGTAGCCGATCGTCATGGTGTTGATTTGGCGCCAGGGCGAAGGCGCCAGCGGCTCGCCCACCTCCTTGATCTCGAAGCCGGCGGGCGATTGCAGGAGGCCGAGCCGGCCGAGGTAGTCGCGCTGCCGGTCGGTGCCGATGTCGAGCGCCATCTTGGCCGAGCCGATGTTCGAGGAATAGGTGAAGATCTCCGGCACGGTGAGCCAGCGCCGCTGGGGGTGGTCGTCGTGGATGGTGAAGCCGCCGAAGCGGATCGGGTTGGTCGCGTCATAGCCGCTCGCCATCGTGGCGGCGTGGGTCTCGAGCGCGATCGCCGTGTTGAAGATCTTGAAGACCGAGCCCATCTCGTAGGTCCCGAGGGTCGCCCGATTGAACAGCGCCTCGGGCGATGCGGCGCCGGGCGTGTTGGGATCGAAGTCCGGCAGCGACGCCAGCGCCAGGATCTCGCCGGTGCGCACGTCCATGATGATCCCGGTGCCGCCGATCGCGTTGAAATCGGCGACCTGATGCGCGACCTCCTGGCGCAAGATGAATTGCAGGCGAACATCGAGCGACAGCGCCAGCGGCGCGCCGCGGCTGCGCAGGACGCCGTCGAGGCCGCGCTCGACGCCGGCGAAGCCGTGGTTGTCGAGGCCGACGAAGCCGACCACCTGGGCGGCGAGGTTGCCCTTGGGATAGACCCGCTTTTCCTCGTCCTCGAATTGCAGCCCGGGCAGGCCGAGCCGATTGACCTCGTATTCCTGCCGCGGCGTCATCTGGCGCTTCAGCCAGATGAAGCTCTTGTCCGAGGTGAGCTTGGCATAGACCTCGCTCTCCTTCAGGTCGGGCAGCACGCGGACGAGCTGACGCGCCGCGTCATGGGCGTCGATGACTTGCTTCGGATCGGCATAAAGCGACGGCGTCTCCAGCGTCGTGGCGAGCAGCACGCCGTTGCGGTCGACGATGTCGGCGCGGCTCTGCACCGCTTGCGTCGCGACGCCGCGATGCGCCAGGCGCGGATCGCCGCGCTTGAAGGCGGCCACTTCGACGAGGCGCAGGCCGACGACGGCGAAGGCCAGGCAGAACAGCGCCGCGGTGATGAGCAGCCGCGTATGGCTGGTCTCGAGCGACTGCTTGGCGGGACCGTCGAGCGGCGCCGGCGAGCAGGGCGGCGGCTTGAAATGGCGCGGCCGGCAGGGGTTTTCGTCGCGCGGCTGCGGCGTCTTCATCGCACGGCGCTCGTCTTGATCGGCGCGGCGCCGGCGGTCTCGCCGCCGGCCTGCGGCGGCGCGGCTTGCCGCATCGGCAGCGCCTCGATGCCGGCAAGGAGCTGCGCCGTCCCGATCGGCACGAGAGTGAGGTGACGCTTGGCGAGCTCGTTGAGCCGCGCCGGCTGGTTCAGGAAGTTCCACTCCGCGTTGAGCACGCGGATCGCCTCGCGGCCGTCGGCGATCTGGTGGCTGAGCCGCGCGAGCCGCTCCTCCTGCTGGACCACCTCGTATTTGACCTGGAACATCGCGTAGCCGATGAGGATCACCGCCGCGAGCCACAGGATGGTGCTGGCGCGGATCATCGCTGCGCCTCCCATGCCGGCGCGGCGGTGCGCAATGCTGCGCGCAGCCGCGCCGAGCGGGCACGCGGGTTGCGGGCGATTTCCGCGGCGGACGGGACGATCGCCTTGCGGTTCAAGAGGCGGAAGCTCGGCAGCGGCGCGCTCGCCGTCGGCAGATGGCGGCTCGCGCGCGGCGCGGCGGTGCTGCGGATGCGCAGGAACGTCTTGACCCGGCGGTCCTCGAGCGAATGGAAGGAAATCACCGCGAGCCGCCCGTCCGGCGCCAGCAGCCGTTCGGCCGCCGCCAGGCCGCGGTCGAGCTCGCCGAGTTCGTCGTTGACGGCGATACGCAGCGCCTGGAAGGTCCGTGTCGCCGGATCGATGCCGCCGGCGCCTGCGGGAACGGCGCGGCGCACGAGTTGCGCGAGCTCTCCGGTGCGGGTGAGCGGCGCGCGCTTCCGGGCCGCGGCAATGGCCCTGGCGACGCGCCTTGCATGACGTTCCTCGCCGAAATCGCGGATGAGCGCGCTGAGCGCCGCCTCCGGCAGGGTATTGACGAGATCCGCCGCGCTCTGTCCGTCAGGTCCCATGCGCATGTCGAGCGGTCCGTCGAAGCGGAAGGAAAAGCCGCGCTCGGCCGCCTCGAGTTGGTCCGAAGAGAGCCCGAGATCGAGCGCCACGCCGGCCAGATGGGCGACGCCGAGCGGCGCCAAAAGCTGCTCCATTTCGCCGAAGCGGCCCTCGATGATTGTGAGCCGCCCGGGATAGCGGCGGGCAAGCGCGTCGCCGCGGGCAACCGCCTCCGGGTCGCGGTCGATGGCGACGATGCGGCACCGTACCGCCTCGAGCAGCGCGCGGCTGTAGCCACCCCCGCCGAAGGTGCCGTCGAGATAGAGTGCGTCGTCGCGCGGGCTCAGCGCCGCGATGGTTTCGTCGAGCAGCACGGGCACATGCGCGCCGCGCGCGGCCTCGGTTTCGCCGCCGGCGGCGCTCACCGCGCGCCTCCGCTGCCGGCGGGACCGATCGGCGCGGGCAGGGTGACGTTGCGGGCGCGGCTGCGCATTTCAGACTGGTGGCGCTGGAAGCGCTCGGGCTCCCAAATTTGAAAGGTGCTGCCGATGCCGACAAAAGCTGCGGTTTCGGTGATGCCGGCATGCTCGGCGAGCCACGGCGGCAGCATCACCCGCCCTTCGCCGTCGAAGGGCAGCGGCTGCGCGTCGGCGAAGATCGCCGAGATGGCGGCGCGTTCGTCGGAGAATTCGGGAAGGCTGTCGATGCGCTGGCTCAGCAACTGCAAGCGGTCGATGCCGCTGCCCTCGAGCGCCGCGAATTTGACGGCGGGAAAGACGACGATGCCGGCGAAGCTTTGGCCGGTGAGCGCCTGGCGGAAGCTCGCCGGGACCGAGACGCGACTCTTTCCGTCGACCTTGTTGAAGAACGTGGAAAGGAACAGCGCCACCCGGCTTGGCCCCCCGACCGCGGCCCATGACGTAGGCGCAAAGCGCCCCTCCGGCGCCGCCCAGCCCGCCGCTTGCGCCGCTCGTCCATGGGACAAAATGGGATATCATGGGATATTATGGGCGTCAATGGAATTTAGCAGTAAAACTTTGGCTTTCCCCAACTTTTCCCACAGGAAATCGCGCGGCCAAGTCATCGGCATTGGGTTGGCCGCCAGTCTTCACCCGCCGAGTATTGGCGCCGCGCCCGGAATTCGTGGAATTGCCGGTCTGGTCGAGCGGTCAAATGTTCTTGGTTTGTTTACCGAGAATGCCAGACGGCCTGTAAGCCGGGTTCTGTCCCCGCTTGAAAGCGGGGGATGGCCATTCATCTGGGACGCCCGTCGCCGGGCGCCTCGCGCGACCGACCCGGGCGGCGGCGCGGAAACCCGCCTCGCCCATCAAATCCAAGGACTTGACGGACGTGCCGCCCCTACTTGGTCTTGCTCCCGGTGGGGTTTGCCCGGCCGCCGCCGTTACCGGCGGCGCGGTGCGCTCTTACCGCACCATTTCACCCTTGCCGCCCCGCGAAGGGGTTTGGCGGTATGTTTCTGTGGCACTTTCCCTGGAGTCGCCCCCGCCGGGCGTTACCCGGCACCGTGCTTCCGTGGAGCCCGGACTTTCCTCCCCCCGCCGAAGCGGAAGGCGGCCATCCGGCCGTCTGGCAGGGTCATATAAGGGGTGAGGCCGCGGCGAAGTCAAACCCCGCAGAGCGCCGCCAGCGCGGCGATACGCTGCCGCGTCGCCGCATCCAACACGCCGTCGCAGCACGCGGGACGGAAATGGCGCTGGAACGCCGTCACCACCAGCCGCGTCTCGTCGTCGAACGCGCCGCTCTGCGGCACGCGATAGCCGATCGCCGCGAGCAGGCGCTGCAGGCTCGCGACATCCTCGGGCGGCGCGCGACCCTCCGCAAGCTCGGGCCAAAGACCGATTCCAGCGCGGGCGAGCCGGGCCCAGTCGAAGAGTTCGCCCGGGTCCTGCTTGCGCAAGGGCGCCACGTCGGAATGGCCGACGACATTGCGCGCCGGGATCGGATGGCGGGCGAGGATGCCACGGCAAAGCTCTTCGAGCGCCGCCATCTGCGCCTCGGGAAAGGCGCGATAGCCGAATTCATGGCCGGGATTGACGAGTTCGATGCCGATCGAGACGTCATTCACTTCCTCGCTGCCGCGCCACCAGGACTGGCCCGCATGCCAGGCACGGCGCTCTTCCGGCACCAGCCGCCACACCGTGCCGTCCTCTTCGATCAGGTAATGCGCGCTCACCTGCGCTTCCGCGGAGCACAGCCGCTCGAGCGCTTCGGCCGCGCTTGGCATGCCCGTGTAGTGCAGCACCAGCATGTCGACGCCGCCGGCGCGCGGGCCGTGATTTGGCGAGGGGCGTTCGCGAAGCGGCATAGGGCGCGAGGCTAGCATAGCTAGAAGGCGAAGCGCGCGATGAGGAACAGGAGGCAGCCGACGCAGGCGCCGACCAGCGTGCCGGTCATGCGGATGTACTGGAGATCGCTGCCGATCGCGAGTTCGAGCCGGGCGGCGACCGTGCGCGCGTCCCAGTTCCGCACCACCTCGGCGATGAGCGCCGCGATCTGCCCGCGCCAGGGCACGACCGCGAGCGCCAGATGCTCGATGCCGGCGTCGAGCCGCTCCTGCATCGCCGCATCCGCCGCGAGCGTGCGGCCCAACGACAGCAGCGCCGCCGTCAGCGCCGCGCGCGTGCGCGATTGCGCCGCGGCAAGATCGTCGAGCACGATGCGGCGCAGCGCGTCCCACATCTCGCCAAGCCAGGTCTGGACCTCGGGCTGGCGCAGGAGCCGGTCCTTGATCTCGGCGACGCGCTGCTCCCATTCCGGCGCTTCGACGAGCGCCTGCGAGAGACTCTCGAGCGCGGCGCGGAAGCGCTGACGGCCCTCGCTTTCGGAGCGGCGCAGCTCGGCGAGAATTTCCTCGATGCCGGCGATGATCTGCTCGGCGATTCGCCGGTCGATCGTGCGCGGAACCCACCAGCGGCTGCGCTCCGCGACCATCGCGTAAAGCCGGTCGGCATTGCGCGCCAGCGCATCTTGCGCCGCATCGAGGCCACGGTCGAAGACGGCGTCGAAGGCGCCGCTTTGCGTCACCAGCGCGAGGAGCCGGCCCAAGAGCGGCGCCAACTCGGCGGCGGCGAGCTGCTCGTGAAACGAGCGCGCGGCGAAATCGCGGAGCTCGCGATCGCCAAGCGCGCGGATGATCGGCGGCAGCGCTTCGCTCGCTCGCGCAGCGACGAGTTGCGCATGCTCGGGCCGCTCGAGCCATGCCGCGAGCCGCCGCGCCGGCGCGAATTGCTTGAGCTTCGCCGCGAGAATCTCCGGCGCCAGGAAATTGCGCTCGACGAACTGGCCGAGCCCTTCGCCGATGCGGTCCTTGCTCCTGGGGATGATGGCGGTGCGCGGGATGGGCAAGCCAAGCGGGCGGCGAAACAACGCCGTCACGGCGAACCAGTCGGCGAGCCCGCCGACCACCGCCGCCTCGGCGCCGGCATGGACGAGCGCGCCCCAGAACCCCGGCACGGGCCAAGCGGCGGTGGCGATGAAGATCGCCGCCGCCAGACCGAGAAGCCCGGTGGCGAGGAGGCGGTTGCGCCGCAGCCCACGCCGCAGCCGGGATTCGGTTTCGGCAGCGCTGTTTTCGATCACTCGACGATGCTCGCGTCCGCTGGCCTCGGGGCGAGGCGTGTGTTAGCGTCGCGGCCGCCGCCAGATCAACACGCGTGTCCTGCCATGTCCTTCGGTCTCGGACTCCTCTGCTACATCCTCGGCAGCATCCTGGTTGGGGTCTGCCTCGTTGCGATTCCCGGCCCGGGCGGCGGCGAGGCCGGGCCCGAGCACGGGCACGGCCCCGGCTCGCATTGATGGACGGCGAGCGAGCGACCCGCGGCTGGCAGTTCTGGATCGACCGCGGCGGCACCTTCACCGATGTCGTGGCGCGGCGGCCCGATGGCGCGCTCGTCACCCGCAAGCTGCTCTCCGACAATCCCGAGCGCTATCGCGACGCGGCACTGGCGGCGATCCGCGACATCCTCGGCGTAGCGCCGGGCGCGGCGCTCCCCGCCGGCGCCATCGATGCGGTCAAGATGGGGACGACGGTCGCCACCAACGCGCTCTTGGAGCGCAAGGGCGAGCGCACGCTCTTGGTCATCACCAAGGGCTTCGCCGATGCGCTGCGCATCGGCTATCAGAACCGGCCGAAGCTCTTCGCCCGTCACATCGTCCTGTCGGAACAGCTCTACGAGCGCGTCGTCGAGGTCGATGAGCGCGTGACCGCCGAGGGCGAGGTTCTGCGGGCGCCCGAGCCGGCTGCGGTCCGGAAGGAACTTGCGGCCGCCTTCGCGGCGGGCATCCGCGCCGTCGCGATCGTGCTGCTGCACGGCTATCGCCATGTCGAGCACGAAGAGCTGGTCGCCGAGATCGCGCGCGACATCGGCTTCACCCAGATCTCGGTGAGCCACCGCGTCAGTCCGCTGATGAAGCTCATAAGCCGCGGCGACACCACGGTGGTCGATGCCTATCTCTCGCCGATCCTGCGCCGCTATGTCGATCGGGTCGCGGCCGAACTCGGCGCGGCGCGGCTCCTGTTCATGCAGTCGAACGGGGGCCTCGTCGATGCGCATCGCTTCCAAGGCAAGGACGCCATTCTTTCGGGGCCGGCGGGCGGCATCGTCGGTGCCGTGCGCACCGCCGAGATGGGCGGCTTCGACAAGATCATCGCCTTCGACATGGGCGGCACCTCGACCGATGTGTCGCATTACGCCGGCGAGTACGAGCGCAGCTTCGAGACCCTGATCGCGGGCGTGCGGCTGCGCGCGCCGATGATGCACATCCACACGGTGGCAGCGGGCGGCGGCTCGGTCTGCGTCTTCGATGGCACGCGTTATCGCGTCGGACCCGATTCGGCCGGCGCCAATCCCGGCCCCGCCTGCTATCGCCGCAGTGGGCCGCTGACCGTGACCGATTGCAACGTCATGCTCGGCAAGCTGCAGCCCGAATTCTTCCCGAGCGTCTTTGGACCCAATGGCGACGCGCCCTTGGATCGCGCGGTGGTGGTCCGCGAATTCACCGCGCTCGCGCGCACGATTGCGGCGAAGACCGGCGACCGCCGCGCGCCGCGGGAGGTGGCGGAGGGCTTCCTCAAGATCGCCGTCGAGAACATGGCGAATGCGATCAAGCAGATCTCGATCGAGCGCGGCTACGACGTGACGCGCTACACGCTCTGCTGCTTCGGCGGCGCCGGCGGACAGCATGCTTGTCTCGTGGCCGATGCACTCGGCATGAAGCGCGTCTATATCCATCCCTTCGCCGGCGTGCTCTCGGCCTATGGCATGGGTCTCGCCGATCTCCGCAGCTTGAAGGAGCAAGCGATCGAGGCGCGGCTCGAGGCGGCGCTCATGCCGACGCTCGATCGGGCGCTCGACCGTCTCGCGGCTTCCGGCAGCGAGGAAATGCTCGGCCAAGGCATCGCGCCCGCGCGCATCACGCTCTTGCGCAAGGCGCATGTGAAGTATGAAGGGACCGACGTGCCGCTGGTCGTGCCCTATGGCGGCAGCGACGCGATCGCCGAGGCCTTCGCCGCGGCGCATCGCCTGCGCTACGGCTTCGTCATGCCGGAAAAGCGGCTCATCGTCGAGGCCGTGTCGGTCGAGGCGGTGGGCGCGACGGACGCGGCCGAAGATCGCATCGAGCCGGCGCCGCCATCGCCCGGCGAGCCCGCGCCTTTGGCGCATGTCCTGCTCTTCACCGCGGGCGTGGAGCATCAGGCGCCGGTCTTCGACCGCGACGCGCTGGTGCCGGGACAGGAGATCGATGGCCCCGCCATCATTCGCGAGCAGACCGCGACGACGGTGGTCGAGCCCGGTTGGCGCGCGCTTCTCGACCGGCGGCGCTATCTCGTATTGGAGCGCGTGGTCCCGCTGCCCGGCCGCACCGCTGTCGGCACCGCGGTCGACCCGGTGATGCTCGAGGTCTTCAACAACCTCTTCATGGCGATCGCCGAGCAGATGGGCGTCGCGCTGCAGAACACCGCCTATTCCGTCAACATCAAGGAGCGGCTCGA
>Ga0209415_10005705_pt1 | contig 22307 bp, 21 predicted proteins | sample PeaSoiSIISIP2007_FD_187696 | JGI IMG/M metagenome (GOLD analysis project Ga0209415, IMG submission 187696) | Peat soil microbial communities from Weissenstadt, Germany - SII-SIP-2007 (SPAdes) (version 2) | ecosystem: Environmental > Terrestrial > Soil > Wetlands > Peat | place: Germany... | reverse complement strand
GTGAACGTCACGACCGGCAGGTGGAACGTCGAGCACAGGTCGGCCAGCCGGGTCACCGCCTCGGCGCCCTCCACGGTGAGGCAGCCCCCGGCCGCGTACGGGTCACCGGCCACCACGCCGACCGGATGACCATCCAGGCGGGCCAGCGCGGTCACGATCGACCCGCCGTACCGCTGCACCTCCATGACCGAGCCGAGGTCGAACACCGCGGCCAGGATGTCCCGGATCCGGTAGGGCTGGCGGCGGTCACGGGGTATCGCGGACAGCAGCATGCCCTCGCGCCGCCCGGCCGGATCCCCGCCGGAGATCACCGGCGGCCGCTGGTAGGCGCTTGGCGGCAGGTAGGACAGGAAGCGCCTGATCATCCCGAACGCCTCGTGCTCTGAGGCCGCCACCAGGTCCACCGCGGCGTTACGGCCGTGCACCGCCGCCCCGCCCAGCTGTTCCTTGGTGACGTCTTCCCCGGCCCCGCTGCGCACCACCGGCGGCCCGGCGACGAACAGCTGCGCTATGCCGTCGACCAGCACCGACAGGTGCGCGGCGCAGAGCCTGGCCGCGCCGAGGCCGGCGACCGGGCCCAGGCCCGCGGCCACGACCGGCACGGTCGACAGGTTGTCCACGACGTAATCCCAGCCTGGATTGACCGGAACGTAGGTGTGGCCCATCTGCTCGAGCATCTTCACGCTGCCGCCCCCGCCGGTCCCTTCGACCAGCCGTACCAGCGGCAGCCTCATCTGGTTGGCCAGCTGCTCGGCGTACACCTGCTTGCCCGCGATCGCGGCATCCGCGGCGCCGCCGCGGATGGTGAAGTCGTCGGCGCCCACCACGACCTTGCGGCCATCGACCCGGCCGGTTCCGGTCACGAAGTTGGCCGGCCTGAAGTCCGCCAGCTCGCCCGCGCTGTCATAAACGGCCGTTCCGGCCAGGGCCCCGATCTCATCGAACGAGCCGTCATCGAGCAACGCCGCCAGGCGCTCGCGCACCGTGAGCCGGCCCGCCTCGTGCTGACGCCGGACCTTGTCCGGGCCGCCCATCCGCTCGGCCAGGTCCCGCCGGCGGCGCAGGTCATCGAGTTCCGGTTGCCATGTCATAACCACAGAAGCTAACCAACGCCGCCGGAGAACGCGACGCCGCACGGCGGAAGCTTGTTATATGCGTGACTCACACATATAGTTTTGGGTCATGGCTGTCACGTTGACGACGAAGATGCGCATCGCCAGCTGGGATGAGTCGCCGGTGGAGGAGTTCGGGGACGGCAGCAAGCTGACCCGGGCGCAGGTGCGGCTGTCCGGCGGGGAAGAGGGGCTGACGTCGGGCTCCGCGGGGATGCTGGCCTACTACCGGCCGGACCGCACCAGCAGCTTTGTCACCGTGATGCGGCTGACCGGCGTCCTGGACGGGCGGGCGGGCAGCTTCGTGCTGCGCGGTGAGGGGGCCTTCGACGGGACGACCGCCAGCGGGCGGATGACCGTGGTGGCGGGTTCGGGGACCGGCGGGCTGGCCGGCCTCAGCGGCGCCTGCGAGAGCGTCTCGACGCACGCCGACTACCCGTTCATGCCGCTGACGCTGGCTTACGACCTGACGTGAGCGCGGACCGCGCCGCTACCGCGAACGTGCTGGGTGCGGTGGCGCTCGCCGTGGCCGGCCAGATCCCGGTCACGATGGGGGCGGGTGGCGGACGGTCCGATTCGTCCGCGTCGGCGCTGTCGGCGCTCTATCACTTCCCCGGCCACCCCACCGTCGACCGGCTGGGCCAGGTGCTGGGCCTGACCCACTCCGGCGCGGTGCGCCTCGTCGACCGCCTGGCCGACGCCGGGCTCGTCGAGCGTGCCCCCGGGACCGATCGGCGGTCCCGGTCGGTGCGGCTGACCGCCGCGGGACGGCGAGCAGCACGCCGCGTGTCCGACCGGCGGCTCACCTACCTGGCCTCCCTGCTGGCCGGCCTCTCCCCGGCCGAGACCGGCACGCTGCACGAACTGCTCGGGCGCGTGATGGGCCAGGCCGTGCAGCACAAACAGGGCGGGGCGTGGATCTGCCGGATGTGCGACCTGCAGGCCTGCGGCCGCCCCGCGGGCCACTGCCCGGCGGCCAACGCGGCCGCCGCCAAGTACGGCACGATCCAGGCGTAGGGTTGGCCCGGGAGTCCGTCCAGCCCGGGAGGCTACCTTGACCCTGCGAGCGTCAGATCTTCCTGAGCTTTTATGGCAGACACATCCGGGAGGCCGAAGTCGTTGTACGGGCGGCGCGGAGAATGCGCCGTGCTGGCCGGGCTGCTGACGGCGGTACGCGGCGGGCAGGGTGCGGTACTGGTGCTGCGGGGCGACGCGGGGGCGGGGAAAACGGCGCTGCTGGACTATGCGATGGAGTCGGCAGCGGGTCTGAGCGCGGTGCGCGCGGCCGGGGTGGAGTCGGAGATGGAACTGCCCTTCGCCGGGCTGCACCAGCTGTGCGGGCCGATGCTGGATAGGCTCGGACGCCTGCCCGCCCCTCAGCGTGATGCGCTCCAGACGGTGTTCGGTATCAGGCCGGGTCCGCAGCCGGACCGGTTCATGGTCAGCCTGGGTGTGCTGAGCCTCCTGTCGGAGGCCGCCGGCGGATGCCCCCTGGTGTGCCTGATCGATGACGCGCAATGGCTGGACCAGGCCTCGGCGCAGGCACTGTCGTTCACGGCACGCCGGCTGCGGGCCGAGCCGGTGCTGATGCTGTTTGCCGAGCAGGAGCCAGGCACGAACCTGGCCGGGCTACCGGAGCTGGCGGTCAAAGGGCTGCCGGATGCCGATGCGCGGGATCTGCTGGCCTCGGTGGTCCGCGGGCCGCTGGACGAGCAAGTGCGAGACCGGATCCTCGCCGAGGCACGCGGAAACCCGCTGGCACTGCTGGAACTGCCGCTGGGATTCTCGCCGGCCCAGCTGGCGGGTGACTTCGGGCTCCCGGACATGCTGCCGCTGCCCCGAGGGATCGAGGACAGCTTCCTGCAGCGCATCGGGCAGTTGCCCGGGGAAGCCCGGCTGCTGCTGGTGGTCGCGGCGGCCGAGCCGGTCGGCGACCCGGCGGTGGTGTGGCGGGCCGCCGGGCGGCTGGGCGTCGAGCCGCAGGCCGCGATGGAGGCGTCCCAGGCTGGCCTGGTCGACTTCGGTACCCGGGTGCGGTTCCGGCATCCGCTGGTTCGCTCGGCGGCCTACCGGTCGGCCTCGCTGCAGGACCGGCGGGATGTGCACCGTGCCCTGGCCGAGGCCACCGATCCGCAGATCGACCCGGATCGGCGCGCCTGGCACCGGGCCAAGGCCGCGTCCGAGCCCGACGAGCAGGTCGCCGCGGAACTGGAGCGGGCGGCCGACCGGGCCCAGGCTCGCGGCGGCCTGGCCGCCGCGGCCGCGTTCCTCAGCCGTGCGGCCGCCCTGACCCCCGACCCGGCGCGGCGGGCCCGGCGAGCGCTGGCGGCCGCCACGGCCATGGTCCAGGCAGGCTCGTTCGACGCGGCGCTGGAGTTGCTCGATATCGCGGAGGCCGGGATAACTGACGATTCCGAGCGTGCCCGTGTCGACCTGGTGCGCGCCCAGCTGGCCTTGGCCGCGAACCCGGGTAGCCACGTCACGCCGCTGCTGCTCAACGCCGCCCGGCGGCTGGAGCGAATCGACGTCGGCGTGGCCCGCGCCACCTATCTGGACGCGATCCACTCGGCGGTGTTCGCCGGCCACCTGGCCAGCCCCGGCGCAGGCGTGCGGGAGGTGGCTGTCTCGGCCCGTGCGGCGCTGCCGCCCGTGGCCGCGCCCGGCGCGCCGGACCTCCTCCTGGAGGGCCTGTCCGCCCACTTCAGTCAGGGGCACCGGTCGGGAGTGCCGATCCTGGGGGAGGCGCTGAGCGGCTCCGAGCCAGACATGCCCGCCAGCCAGGAACTCCGCTGGATATGGCTGGCCCGCATGGCCGCCCTGCAACTGTGGGATGACCAGAAATGGGACGCGCTGTCCAGCCGGCATGTCCAGCTGGCCCGCGACGCCGGTGCGCTCAGCGAGCTTCCCCTGGCCCTCAGCGCGCGCGTCTACCTGCACCTGTTCGCCGGCGAGCTGGCTGCCGCGTCGTCGCTGATCGACGAGATACAGGCGGCCACGGAAGTGACGGGCAGCAGCATGGCTCCCTACGGTCCCCTCGGGCTGGCCTCCTTCCGCGGCTGCCGCGACGAAGCCACTGCCCTGATTGCGACTACCGAACGGGACGTGGCGTTGCGCGGCGAGGGAATCGGGATAACCGTTGCGAACTGGGCGAGCGCGGTCCTCCATAACGGCCTGGGCCGGTATGAGGAGGCGCTGACCGCGGCCGAGCACGGCAGCCGGTACCCGGACGAGCTGACGCCGGCCGCCTGGTCGGCGGTCGAGCTGATCGAGGCCGCGGCCCGGACCGGGCAGGCTGAGCGTGCGGCCGGCGCCATGCGGTTCCTGTCCGAGAGCACCACCGCCAGCGGCACCAACTGGGCGCTCGGCGTGCAGGCCCGTTCGCTGGCGCTGCTGAGCGACGGCAAGTCCGCGGACCGCCTGTACCGGACGGCGATCGGCTGGCTCGGCCAGACCCGCGTCCGGGTGGATCTGGCCCGCGCGCACCTGCTCTATGGCGAGTGGCTGCGCCGCGAGAACCGCCGCGCCGACGCTCGCGAGCAACTCCGCCGCGCCCACCAGATGCTGACCGCGATGGGCGCGGAGGGATTCGCCGAGCGTGCCCGGCGCGAGCTGCTGGCTACGGGCGAGACCGTACGCAGGCGCACCGTCGAGACGGCGGAGGAGCTCACCGCCCAGGAGATACAGATCTCCCTGCGGGCCCGGGATGGGCTAACGAATTCCGAGATCGGCGCCGAGCTCTTCCTCAGCGCGCGCACGGTCGAGTGGCACCTGCGCAAGGTATTCACCAAGCTCGGCATCAGCTCCCGCAAGGACCTCCAGCACGCGCTGCGTGCCGTCGAGCAGATAGCCGCGCCGGTCTAGCCGCCGGTTTGACACTCTTCTGAGGCCAAGCCGACACTTGGCTGTGCCCCGGGGACGTGTGACGCTGGCCGTGGTCGCGACGGCGGCCAGCCTTCTCGGGCTGGGGACGGCCGCCGTGGTGCGGGGAGCGATCCGCCCGTCGCCGGCCGTGCCGCACCCCGCCGCCTATCAGGTGGTGCTCCGCCAGCCGGGACCGAAGCCCGCGTACCGGCGTTCCGGCGTGCCCGCCTGCGAGCAGGAACTCGGGCCGGCCCGCCCCCGGCTGGTGGCCGTCGGCGCCTCGTTCACCGCCGGCGTCGGATCCGGCCCGGGCCGGTCGTGGGCCGTCCTGCTGGCCCGCCGCCTGGCCTGGGACGCGGTCGTGTACGGAGTGCCCGGGGCAGGCTACGTGCGGCCCGGCGCTCGCCGCGAGGGACCGGTGCTCGCCGAGGTCGACCAGGTCGGCCTGAGCGCGCTGAAGCCGTCGCTGGTCATCGTGCAGGCCGGCCACGACGATATCGGGGTGCCGCCGGAGCTCGAGCGGCAGCGGGTGGAACAGGCCATCGCCGCGATCCGCGCGGCCGCGCCGCGGGCGCGGATCGTGCTTCTCACCGTCTTCGCGGGACGGTCGCCCGCGGCGGCGGCTGACCGCACGGACCGGGCGATCGTGACGGCGGCCCGGGCCGCGGACCGCGCGGTGATCATCATCGACCCGCTGGCCGGAGGATGGCGGTTCCCGCACGAGCGTGACGGCCTGCACCCCACGGCGGCGGGCAGCGTGTGGATCGCGGCTCAGGTGGCGGCGGTCCTGCGCGAGCACGGCATCCGTCCCGCGCCCGCCCCGGCCACCGGTCGGCCGGGCGCGATCGTCTGCGATCACGCCTAACGCACCGCCGATACGGCCAGCGCCTCCTCGGGGAAGCGGGCCGCGCGGGCCGGCACGCGGAACCGGATCAGCGTCCCGCCGCCGGCCCCGGGAGGCCGGCCGGGGCCGGCGGGCCGGGCCGGAACAGTCTCGGCCCGGACCGTTCCGCCGTGGCCCTCGGCCACCTGGCGGACGATGGCCAGCCCGAGGCCCGAGCCGGGCACGCCGCGGGCCGACGCCGCCCGGTAGAAGCGGTCGAACACGTGCGGCAGGTCGCCGGGCGGGATGCCGGGCCCATGGTCACGCACGGTGAGCTCCCCGGCGTGCAGGCGCACCTCCACCGGGGTCCCGGGCGGGCCGAACTTGGCCGCGTTGTCCAGGAGGTTGCGCACGGCGGTCTTCAGCCGTTCGGCGTGCCCGGCGACCACGCACGGCTCGAGGTCCGCCTCGAAGACCGCCGCCGGCCAGTCCCGCCGGGCGCCGTCCAGCGCGGCGGCCACCACCTCCGCCAAGTCCACCTCCGCCAAGTCCACCTCCGCCCAATCCGCCTCGCCCGGCGCGTCCCCCCGGGCCACACCCTCGCGGGGGGGTCTGGCAGGGTCGTCCCCCCGGGCCAGCAGCGTGACGCCGGCGACCAGCTGACCGAGCTCGGCGACCTGGGCCACCATCCGGTCGAGCACCTCCTGGCGCTCGGCGGCCGGCAGGCCGGGCTCGGCGGCCAGCAGCTCCGCATTGATGCGCAGGCTGGTCAGCGGCGTCCGCAGCTCGTGGCCGGCGTCGCTGACCAGCTGCCGCTGGGCGGCCAGCGACCGCTGCAGCGCGCCCAGCATGGTGTTGAACGACGCCGCGAGCCGCCCGAGCTCGTCGGCCCGGCCCACCTCGACCCGGCGGCCGGGGTCCCCGGTCGCGGTGACCTGCTCGGCCACCGCGGCCAGGCGGCCCACCGGCGCGAGCCCGGCGCGGGCCACCCCCCAGCCCGCCAGCGCGGCCAGCCCCACCCCGGCCGCGCTCAGCAGGGCCAGGGTGGCGCCGATGCTGCCGAGCTCCTGGTCGACGACGTTGAGCGGCACGGCCAGCTGCACGGCCAGGCCCGGCGCGAGCGGCGTGGTGAGGACCATGGCGTGGACGCCGTCCAGCGTGGTCTCGGCGTAGTACGAGCCGCGCTGGCCGGATGCGACCTGTGCCGAGGCGGCGGTTCCCGGCAGCATCCCGCGCTCTCCCGCCGGAGCCCAGACCATCCCTTGAGCGGTCACCACCTGCGCGTACGCACTCGGCCCGCCGAACCGGTCGGAGTGCGGCGGGACCCATCCGGCGGGTATCTGCCCGTGGTAATGCCGGGCCAGCCGCTGCACCACGGCCGCCTGCTGCCGCAGTTGGTGCTGCACCTGGCTGGTCAGGTCGGACCGGACCACGAGGAAGGCCACGGCGGTGATCGCGAGCGCGACCGCGGCCACGGCGCCCGCCACCGCCAACGTGAAGCGGCCGCGCAGCGTCACGACGCGGTCCGCAGGACGTAGCCGACACCGCGGACGTTGTGCACCAGCCGCGGAAGCCCTCCCTGCTCGAGCTTGCGGCGCAGGAAGCCCACGAAGACCTGGAGGGTGTTGGAGGCGGGCGCCTCACCGTAGTCCCATACCTCGTCCAGGATCACCTCGTAGCCGAGCACCTGCCCGGCGTGGCGCAGCAGCAGTTCGAGCAGGTCGAACTCGGTCCTGGTCAGCGGGATGACCCGGCCGTCCCTCCGCACGGTCCTGGTGGTCAGGTCCAGGGTCAGGTCGGCGTAGCCGAGGACCTCGTGCGGGGCCTGGCTGCGCCGCAGCAGGGCCCTGATCCGGGCCAGCAGCTCGCGCAGCGCGAACGGCTTGACCAGGTAGTCATCCGCCCCCGCCTCCAGGCCGGTGACCCGGTCGTCGACGGCGTCCCTGGCCGTGAGCACCAGGACCGGGGTGGCATCTCCGCGCTGGCGGAGCCTGCGGCACGCCTCGAACCCGTCCACCATGGGCATCAGGACGTCCAGCACGATCAGGTCGACCGGCGACCGGGCCAGGCAGTCCAGCGCGTCGGCGCCATGGACGGCCGTGGTCACCGTGTATCCGGCGTAGCGCAGCGCACGCTCGAGCGAGTCCCGCACGTCGGGGTCGTCCTCCACGACGAGCAGCCTCCCGCCGGGCACCGGCCCAGCCGCTGCTTGATCAGCTCTCACCCCCACAGAAAAGCTCGTCAAGTTCCAACTGTGCTGCAAGGTTGCTGAGGGCGGCCCATTTTTCAGCGATCTTTCACAAACCGGCCGCACGCTGCGTGTCATGGTCCTCGATGCACTGCCCCCCGCCGGGCGGCCCCGTGAGCAAGCCGCCGGGCGGCCCAAGGAGCAAACTGTCCTCTGGCTCGTCCGGCACGGCGAGAGCACCTGGAATGCCCTCGGCCTGGCGCAGGGGCACTCCGACCAGCCGCGGCTGACCCGCCCTGGCGTCCGCCAGGCGCGGTACGCCGCGAACCAGCTGCGCGGCTGCCCGATCAGCGCGGTTTACGCCAGCGACCTGCGGCGGGCCGTGGCGACCGCGGCGCCGCTGGCCGCGGCGCTCGGGCTGGGCGTCAGCCGCGACCCAAGGCTGCGCGAGCGGGGCCTCGGCGTCCTGGAGGGCACCCGGTCGGTCGCCGTCCCGGCCGCGCTCAGCGGGGTGGCCGGGAACCGCGTGATCGACCCCGACGCCCGGCCGCCGGACGGCGAATCGCTCCGCGACCTGTACTGGCGCGTCGCCGGTTTCGCCGGCGGCCTGCTGGACGCCGGCCTCCAGGTCGCGGTCGTCGCTCACGGCGGCACGCTCCGGGTGCTGTCCGCCTACCTGCGCGGAGTCCCGGTCGAGCGGATGGCCTGGGAGCCGGTCGGCAACGGCTGCATCATCCGGCTCCAGCAGGCCCATTCATGAGAAAGGAACAACCGATGAATCCGACCACCCTGCACCTGCCCCACCGGACGGAGAAGCCGCGCCGCACCGGGCTCACCATGATGATCGACAGCGGCCTCCCGTTCGGGTATTTCGCCGATCTCGTCTCGTCCGCCGCCGAATACATCGATTTCGTCAAGTTCGGCTGGGGTACCGCGGTGGTGACCGGCAGCATCGACGCGAAGATCGACGTCCTGCGCGAGAACGGCATCCGGTTCTACTTCGGCGGCACCCTCTTCGAGAAATACGTCCTGCAAGACCGGCTCGACGACTTCAGGGAATTCTGCGCCGAACACCGATGCCAGCACGTCGAGGTGTCGAACGGGACGATCTGCATGACCAATACGGAGAAGGCGAGCTACATCCGCAAGCTCGCCGACGATTTCACCGTCATATCCGAGGTCGGGTTCAAGGACCCGCTGCGCTCCGGGCAGCTGCCCGCGGGCGCGTGGATCGACTGCATCGGCGAGGACCTCGCCGCCGGCGCCTGGCTGGTCACCCTGGAGGCCAGGGAAAGCGGGCGGTCGGGCATCTGCCGGCCGGACGGCACGCTGCGGTCCGGGCTGATCGAGGACGTGCTCGCGTCCGGCATCGGCCGGGATGACCTGCTGTTCGAGGCCCCGGCCACCGCCCTGCAGGCGCACTTCATCACCAGGCTCGGGCCGGACGTGAACCTCGGCAACATCCCGGCCCAGGGCGTCCTCGCGCTGGAGACCCTGCGCCTCGGGCTGCGGGCCGACACGCTGACCGCTTTCGAATAAGAGAAACGATGCGCACCGCCAACGACGTCTTCCACCTGGCCATCCCCGTCCACGACCTGGACGCGGCCCAGCATTTCTACAACAATCTCCTCGGCTGCAAGCTCGCGCGGCGCTATCCGGACCGGATAACCCTGGACTTCTTCGGCGACCAGCTGGTCTGCCACCTCACCGTGGACGACGAGCCCCCGCGCACACCGGCCAGCCTGTACCCGCGGCACTTCGGCGTCACGTTCCGCGACGCGGCGGATTTCGAGGCCCTGCACGAGCTGGCGGTCATCCGCAAGATCCCGTTCTTCGCCGACGTCTCGGCCCGGTTCGCGGGCCTAGCCGAGGAGCACCGCACGTTCGTGCTCGCCGACCCGTCCGGCAACCTGCTCGAGTTCAAGCACTACCGTGATCCGCGGATGATGTACTGATGGCTCGCCGTCGGCTCGACCAGGTCGACGCCATGCGCCCGATCAAGCAGGCGGGCGTGGTCAGCACGCACTCCATCCTGTACTTCGCGCCCGCGGCCGCCAGCGTGGGCTCGGGCGCCGCGCTGCTGCTGCTGCACGTGTCGCGGGAGGGGTTCTTCTTCATCTCCGCGTGCATGCTGACCTACGCCTACGCCGATATGCACCCCCTGGACCGCGCCGGGCTGCGCCGGTTCTACGGGCGCCGGGTCGTCTCGGTGGTGATTCCGTACCTGTGCTGGACGGTCGTCTACTTCCTCTACCTGCTGCCGACCGCGCACTACCGGAGCGTGGCCGCGGCGCTCGTTCACCTGGCCGGGATGGCCGAGACCGGGTACTACCAGCTGTATTTCCTGCTCGTGATCATGCAGTTCTACCTGGTGTTCCCGCTCGTGCTCATGCTGCTGCGCCGGACCAGGGGGCATCACGGCCGCCTCATCGCGGCCGCCGCGGTGGCGCAGGTGGCCATCGCGATCAGCTTCCACTGGCAGCTGCTGCCCACGCTGATGCAGAGGTACGCCCAGCAGGATGCGCTCAGCTACCTGCTCTACCTGGTCGGCGGCAGCGTCGTCGCCTTCCACCTGGACGAGGTGCACGCCTGGGTGGTCCGGCACGCCCGGCTGATCGTGGCGCTGACGGCGGCCGCGGCGCTGGCCGCCGAAGCCGTCTACTTCCTGGCCCAGTACGGCGTGACCACGGTACTGGGTTCGGGCAACGACCCGTTCCAGCCCAGCGTGATCCCGTTCAACATCGGCGCGATCACCTGCGGGTACCTGGCCGCCGTGGCCCTGGTCCGGCCCGGGCGGTCCCGGCGGACCAAGGCGGCCGTGCGCGTGGGCGCCGACGACGCGTACGGCATCTACCTCTCCCACATGCTGATCATCACGGCGCTGACCTGGCTCGGCTGGGGGAAGCTCAGCACGGTCATCCCGTGGCCGCTGCTGTGCGCGGCGACCGTAGGCATCGTCTTCGCCTGCTGCCTCGCGCTGACCGGCCTGCTGGCCCGCACCCCGCTGGCCGTCCCGCTGACCGGGCGCACGCGGGTGCCCTGGCCCGGGCCGCGGCGCCAGATTCCCGCCGTACCAGACCTCGGCCAGCCAGAACTCGCCGCCGTAGCGGCCTCTGCCTACGAGAAGAACGGAACGTAACGTTGCTCAAGCACTGGATCGACGCGGCGGCGGCTCGCTGGGGAGGCGCCCCCTACCTCGAAGACGCCGCGGGCGCGGGCCAGCTCACCTTCGCCGGCCTGCAGCGCTCCACCCAGGCCTGGGCGCGGTGCCTGGATCGCGCCGGGATACCGCCCGGTGGGCGCGTGGCCATCCGGCTGCCGGAGCCGCTCGGTTACGCTTCCGCGCTGGTCGCCATCCTGGGCGCCGGCCGGGTCGTCGTCCCGCTCGATCCGGCGGCGCCCGCCGCGACGCTGGCCAGGGTGCTCGACGTGGCCCGGCCGGACGCGGTCGTCGGCCCCGATGGCTCCGGTCTCCCGCCCGGCCCGGCCGTGCTGAGACCGCCCGGTGCGGACGAGGCAGGCGAGCCGGCGAGGGCCGGCCGGACGCCGCCCGCCGGGGGGATCTTCCTGTGCACGAGCGGGACCACCGGCACGCCCAAGGGCGTCCTGCTCCGCGACGGTCAGCTGTCCCACGTCGCCGGGTGCGTGGCCATCCACCACCGGCTGACGCCGGCCGACCGCGGCTACTGCTGCCTCCCGCTGTTCCATGTCAACGCCGAGGTGGTCGGGCTGCTGGCGACCCTGGCCGCACGGGCCTGCCTGGTGCTGGACCGCAGGTTCAGCCGGCGCGGATTCTGGGAGATGATCGAGGAGCAGGAGATCACCTGGATCAACGCGGTCCCGGCCATCATCACCATCCTGGCCACGGAACCTCCCGCCGCACGCCCCCCCGCCCGGGTCCGTTTCGTCCGGTCCGCCTCGGCTCCGCTGCCGCCCTCGGCGCTGCGGCGGTTCGAAGGGGCGTTCGGCATCCCGGTCATCGAGACCTACGGGATGACCGAAGCGGCCAGCATGATCACCGCCAACCCGCTGGACGGGCCGCGCAAGCCCGGCTCGGCGGGCCGCCCGGCCGCCGCCGAGGTCCGGATCGTCCAGGGGGTCTCCGGACCCGGACAGCGACAGGTGCCCTGCCCGCCCGGCACCGTGGGCCGGGTACAGATCTCAGGTCGCGGCGTCATCACCGAATACGCGGCCGGCCGACCGGCCGGGGCCATCGGCCCGGACGGCTGGCTGGACACCGGCGACCTCGGCCACGTCGACTCCGACGGGTACCTGTTCCTGGCCGGCCGGTCCGATGACGTCATCAACAGGGGCGGCGAGAAGATCTATCCGAGGGAAATCGAGGATTTCCTGCTTGCCCAGCCGGGCGTGCGGTCCGCCGCCGTGGTCGGGGCCCGCGACGAGGTACTCGGCGAGCGCCCGGTCGCGTACGTGGTCCCGGCCGGGCCCTCCCGTCCGGGCCAGCTGGCGGATGAACTGCGCGCGGCCTGCGAGGCGGCCCTGCCCCGGCCGCAGCGGCCAGCCGCCTTCCATCTGGTCCCGGAGCTGCCGCTCGGCGCCACCGGCAAGGTGGCGCGGGCCCGCCTGCGAGAGCTGGCCTCGGCTCAGCCGGATACCTCCACCCGGGGGCGTGCGGCGCCTGCCGACGGGGCCTGCCGCCCCACCGCGTCGGCCACGACCGCGCGGGCGACGGCCACGGCCGCGTACCGGTCTGGCGCGTAGACCGTGACAATGCTGATGATCCTGTCGGTCATGTGCGCGCTGACGATGCTGGCGGATCTGCGCCAGGCCGCCTGGTCGGCCGCCACCGCGAAGGCCACGGGGTCGGGAAGCTCGCCATCATCGCGCGCCACCGTAACGGTGACGTTGTACCGGCTGGGTGGTTCGTACATACCAGGAACGTAGGTCCGGTATCTGACCCCGGGGCCCCGGGTTTCCTCCCAGGTAGCTCCGCGGTCCGGCGCCGCCCTGGCTCCCTCAGCTTCCGCCAAGCAGCCGCGGTCACCGGGTACCCGTGATGTAGTCGGTCAGGGCCGTCCGCTCGGTTTCGAGCTCGTCGATGCGGTTCTTCACCACGTCACCGATGCTCACGATCCCGTGCAGGCGGCCGCCCACCACGACCGGCGCGTGCCGCACCCGGTGCTCGGTCATCAGGCGCATGACCTCCTCGAGCGGGGTCTGTGGCGTGACCGTGTGGACCTCGGCCGTGTAGATCGCCGTGACCGGTTCGGACATCACCGCGGCGCCGCGCCTGGCCAGCGCCCGGACGATGTCCCGCTCACTGGCGATCCCGTCGACCGAGGTGCCGTCGTGAGAGACGACGACCGCGCCGATCCCGTGCTCGGCCAGGACCGCCAGGAGGTGCCGGACCTTCGTGTCCGGGGTGATGGTGACGACCTGCATTCCCTTGACGCGGAGAATGTCGCTGATGGGCATCCGGCCTCCCAGGCGCTAGGACGGGCTGATCATGTGCCCGTACCCCTGGGCTCGACGGTTCAATCCGCACCCAGGGTGGCGATGGCGGTCACGATCAGCTCCCAGAAACGCCCGGCGTCCAGGCCGGTCGCGACCCGGGCGTTCGGCGGCCGCCCCGTCACCGGTGCAGGTCGACGACGGTGGCGCCCCCGGTGTACGCCGAGCAGGACGGGGACGGCCATCCCGTCAGCCGCCGAGGAGCTCGCGGGCGGCTCGCGCGATCTGGCCGGCGGAGATCCCGGCCGCCTCCATGAGCTCGGCGGGGGTTCCGGAGCCGGGCAGGTCGCGGACGGCGAGGTGGCTGATGCGGACCGGGTGGCCCGCGTCGTTGAACGCGTCGAGGACCGCGCTGCCGAGGCCGCCGGCCGGGTAGTGGTCCTCGGCGACCACGAGCCGGCCAGCGGTCGCGTCGGCGGCCGCGAGCAGCGTCCGGGTATCGACCGGCTTGACCGAGTACAGGTCCACCACGCGGGCCCGGATGCCCTCGCCGCCGAGCTGGCCGGCCGCGGCCAGGCAGTTGTGCACGGTCACGCCGCCGCCGATGAGCGTCACCTGGTCGTCCGGGCTGGACCGGACGACCTTCGCGCCGCCGATGGGGAACTGCTCGTCCGGGCCGTACAGCACCGGGTACGCGCCGCGGGTGGTGCGCATGTAGACGATGCCGCTCCGTTCGGCCATCTGCTCCGTGAGATAGGCCGCGCTGGTCGCGTCGCTGGGGTACAGGACGGTGGTGCCGTGCACGGCGCGCATCATGGCCAGGTCCTCCAGGGCCATCTGCGACGGCCCGTCCGCGCCGATCTCGACGCCCGAGTGCGAGCCGCACAGCCGGATGTTCGCCTGGGAGATGGCCGACATCCGGATGAAGTCGTAGGCCCGGCTGAGGAACGCGGCGAACGTGGCGGCGAAGGGGACGTAGCCGCGGACGGACAGGCCGACCGCGGCGGCGATGAGCTGCTGCTCGGCGATGAACATCTCGAAGTACCGCTCGGGATGCGCCTTGGCGAACTCCTCCAGGTGCGTGGAGTTGTCCACCTCCCCGTCCAGCGCGACGACGTGCCCCCGGGCGCCGACCGCGGCCAGCGCCTGGCCGAAGGCCAGCCGCGTGGCGACCTTGGCGCCCAGCTCGTAGCGGGGCAGGTTCACCTCGCCGTCGGGCCAGGCCCGCGGCGTCCCGCCCTCCGGCCGCGGCCCGCTGACCAGCAGGTGCCGTTCCCCGCCCAGCTCGAGGATGGCCCGTTCGGCCATCTGTTCGGGCAGTGGCCTGCCGTGCCAGCCTTCGCGGTCTTCGACCTCGGAGAACCCGCGCCCCTTGCGGGTGCGGGCCAGGATCACGGTGGGCTGCTCCGCCTCCGCCGCGCGGGAGAACGCCTTGTCGATCTCGCCGAGGTCATGCCCGTCGATGACGAGGGCGTGGCAGCCGAACGCCTCGGCCCGCTTGGCGTACGCGTCCAGGTCCCAGCCCAGCTCGGTCGGGCCGCGCTGGCCGAGGCGGTTGACGTCGACGATCGCGGTCAGGTTGCGCAGGCGGTAATAGGCGGCCTTGTCCAGCGCCTCCCACACCGACCCTTCGGCCGTCTCGCTGTCCCCGCACAGCACCCACACCCGGTACGGCAGCTCGTCGAGGTACCGGCCGGCCAGGGCCACGCCGACCCCGTCCGGCAGGCCCTGGCCGAGCGAGCCCGTGGCGACGTCGACCCACGGCAGCACGGGGGTGGGGTGGCCCTCCAGCCGCGAGCCGAACCGCCGGTACCCGGTCATCAGCTCCTCGTCGGAGACGACGCCCGCCGCCTTGAACATGGAGTACAGCAGCGGGGACGCGTGCCCCTTGGAGAAGATCAGGTGATCGTTGGCCGGGTCATCGGGCCGCCGCCAGTCGTAGCGCAGATGCCGGGCCATCAGCACCGCCATCAGGTCCGCGGCCGACATGCTCGACGTCGGGTGGCCGGACCCGGCCGCGGTGCTGCAGCGGATCGAATCGACCCGCAGCTGCGCGGCGAGTTCGCGGATGTCGTCCAGGGTCTGCATGGTCATCGCGGTCTCCTCCCACAGCCGGCTTTCGGTTACGGCTTACCGCTGTCGGCGGGCAGAAACCTGTCTCCGGCGGGATCGCCTTCCGTTCCAACTGTGTCACGGGCCCGATCGCGCCCCGCTGGCACTACCCCATGAAATCCTTGAAGTAGTGGCCTTCGTCGAGGTCCGGGATGAGCGCGGGATGGGCAGGCTCCCATCCCAGCTGCTTGCGGGTCAGGGCGCTTGAGGCCGGCACGTCCATCGACGCGAACAGCGCGAACAGGCCGAAATGGCGCTGCACCTCGTCGGGCGTCTCGGGTGAGAGGGCGGCGACCGGCAGGTTCAGGTGCCGGCCGATGACCTCGGCGATGTCCCGGAACGGCACGCCCTCGTCGCCGGCCGCGTGCAGCCGCGCGCCCGGGGGTGCGGCCTCCAGGGCCAGCCGGAACAGGTGCGCGGCATCCAGCCGGTGCACGGCGGCCCAGCGGTTGGACCCGTCGCCCACGTAGGCCGACCGGCCCTTGGCGCGGGCGATGCCGATGAGGGCCGGGACGAAGCCGTGATCGCCCCGGCCGTGCACCGACGGCGGCAGGCGCACCACGCTGACGCGCACGCCGCGCCCGGCCAGCGACAGCGCCACCGGTTCCGAGACGCGGGGGTACGCCGGGTTGCCGGGCGCGTCGTCCTCTTCGGTCGCCAGGCGGCCCGGCGTGTGCACGAGCCCGGAGGCGACGACGAGGGGCCGGCCGGATCCCGCGAGGGCCTCGCCGATCGTCTCGATGGCCCGCCCGTCGACCCGGGCGTAGGCCGCGGCGTCGTTGTTCTCCGAGAAGTCGTGGATGTAGGCGGTGTGGATCACGCCGTCGGCGGCGGCAGCGCCGCTGCGCAGGCTGCCGGGGTCCTCGAGGGTGCCCCGGTGCACCTCGGCCCCGGCCGCGGTCAGCGCCGCGGCGGCCCGGTCCGAACGGGCCAGGCCGGTGACCTGATGCCCGGCATCGATGAGTTCGCGGACGACGGCGGAACCGATGAATCCGGTCGCACCGGTGACGAAGACACGCATGGCGTACTCCTGGGCAGACGAGTTGGGTCCGGTGATTCCACGGTGCAGGCCCGGGCCGGCCCGCGTCCAAGGCCCGTTTCGCACCAGGCGATACGTATCAGGCATCACAGCAGAACGCCTACTGGCGCATCGATCCCCGGCCCGACGGAAGCCCCGCCCCCGACGGTCCCTTCGTCGAGGCCATCGAGGACAAGCTCGAGCTCATCGCCGCCGGCCAGGCCGTGGCCATCATCCCGGCCGGTGTCCGGACCGCCAGCCCCCGCCCCGGCCCGCGGACCTTGCCCATCAGCGGGGCGGTCCAGGCGCCACCACATCCCTCCCGGCCCAGGTACACCAGAAGTCAGGCCAGTGCGTCAATTAGCAGAGATGCCTGGTGTGGGGGTGGCGGATGAAACCCGGCAGGATGGTGACCGCGATGCTCGCGTCTTTGGCGATCGTCAGTGCCCCGGCCGCCGCGGCTGACGCCGGGCAGCAGGCCAGTGCCGCGGCGGGGAACGACGTTTCCTACCCTCAGTGCGGCCAGCCGCTCCCGTCCGGCCAGGCGTTCGGCATCGTCGCCGTGAACGAAGGGCTCGCCAATACGACGAATCCCTGCCTGGCCGATGAAATCGTCTGGGCCCAGGCGTCCACCGGTGCCGCACGGCTGCCGAAGGTCTCGCTCTACGTCAACACGGCCGACCCTGGCCAGCGCGGGGTCACCGACTGGCCGTCGGATAACAACGACCCCGTCACCGGCCATCACGTCACCGACCCCTACGGCACCTGCACCGGCGGAAACGATCAGGCGTGCGCCTGGCAGTACGGATGGGACGTCGCTGACCTGGACGCGCAAACCCGCGGTGTCCTGAGTCCCGGCAGCCACCGGTGGTGGCTCGATGTCGAAACGATCAACAGCTGGGAGTCCAGCGCCCAGAACAACCGGGCCGACCTCGAGGGCATGGTCTCCTACTTCCGCCGCATCGGCGGGACCGCCGGCATCTATTCCACGGCCAGGCAATGGGACCCGATCGTGGGCACGGTCCCGTCCACCAGCCCGCTGTACCGCTTGCCGGACTGGATACCGGGCGCCAAGACGCTCTCGCAGGCCAGGAAGAACTGCCGCCTGGCCCCCTTGACCGGCGGGGGAGTCGTCACTGTCACTCAGTGGAAGACGAAGCCGGCCAACAGCGACTTCTCCTGCCGTTCTTCGTCTCCCAAGACGAGCTCCAGGGCCGCACTCCAGCTGTCGGCAACCTGACACAACCCGTGTCGGCCAGGCGACTGACGCCCGCGCGAGAACCTGCGAACCCACGAGCTCTTGACGTACCGTAGTCAAGCATATCTCTTGCGTAGTTCCAGCCCGACGGTACGTGCGTGTGGTGCAGCCTGGTGGACTAACAACACTCGGCGTGTGGCGTCTCCCGCGATCCTGTCGCCCTGAACCCGCGCAGCATCCGGACTCCCCTGGAGACGAGACGGACCAGGTCAGCACCGGGTGATAGCTGAGCGCGTCCGCCGCGCCCGACCGGGAGGCTCGATACTGTCCAGCACGCTCGCCCGGCACCGGAAGCCGCCGCGATCCTCAGCGGCCGGCCCTGACACGACTTCCCGGCGCCGGAAGCTGCTGGCGATCATGTCCGCGCTGCGGCACAACCCGATCCGGGTCGCGGCCGTCGCCGTCGTGGGTGCGACGGCCGTGTTCTTCGCCTGGCCGGCCGCGGCCCACTGGATTTCACGAGCGTCCAACACCGCGTGGGTGGAGCAGGCCGACGCGCTCGGCCTGCAGCTGGCGGGCTCGCTGGGCCTGCAGGTCCGCCTGCAACCCGAGGTCGTCAGCGAGGGTGTCGCCGTGGCACCCATCTACCTCAACCCGCTCCGTGACGTCAGCGGCCTGGTACTCGAGCGCATCGATCAGGGCGTCGACTTCAGCGGGTCGGGTCCGGTCTACGCCCTCGGCGACGCGGTCGTCACCAACGCGGTCGCGTATTCGCCCGGGTGGGGCGGAGGGTGGATCACCTACCAGCTCACCGACGGCCAGGATCAGGGGCTGATGGTCTACGTGGCCGAGAACGTCACGCCCACCGTCGTGGTCGGCGAGCATGTGACGCCCTCGACCGTGGTCGGCGACATGTTCGAGGGAGGCGACGGGATCGAGACCGGATGGGCGCAGCCCAGCGGCGCGTCCGCGGAGTCGCAGCTCCCGGAGGCCGGGGGCATCGGCGGCGCCGGCCCGTTCCCGACCGCGGTCGGGACCAACTTCGACGCCCTGCTCCAGTCGCTGGGCATACCGGCCGCACCCAACTACGGAGAGCCCGCCTCCGGGCTTCTTCCCGCGAACTACCCGACGAGCTACTCGCCGAACGCGTGACAGCCTGGGACCATGACCGCACCTGTCTCGCCGTTGCGGCTGGCCGGCTTCGAGTACCGGCAGATGGACGTCGAGGGCGTCATGGTCAGCCATGCGATCGCCGGCTCGGGTCCGCCGCTGCTGTTGCTGCACGGCTATCCGGAGAACCATCTCATGTGGCGCCACGTCGCTCCCGTGCTGGCCGAAGACCATACGGTCGTGCTGGCCGACCTGCGCGGCTACGGGGATTCCGGCAAGCCCGCCCCGGACGCCGCAGGCCTGGTCTACGCCAAGCGGTCCATGGCCCGCGACCAGGCCGGGCTCATGCGGAAGCTCGGCTTCAGCCAGTTCGCGCTCATCGGCCATGACCGCGGCGCCCGGGTGGCGCACCGGCTGGTACTGGACCATCCCGGCACCGTGACCGCCCTGGCGGTGCTGGACATCGTGCCGACCCGGCACGTCCTGGGCCACGTGACGCGCGCGATGGCCACCGCGTACTACCACTGGTTCTTCCTGTCCACCGGGCACGGTATCCCCGAGCAGCTGATCGGGGCCGACCCCGGCTTCTGGGTCCGGTCCCTGATCGGCCCGCTGCTGGGGCCGGGCGCGAGCATCGAGCCGCCGGTGATGGACGACTACATCCGCTGCTTCGCGGACCCGCGCACGATCGCGGCCTCCTGCGCCGACTACCGCGCGGCGGCCAGCACCGACCTGGTCCACGACGAGGAGACCTTCGCGGCCGGGCAGAGGCTCGAATGCCCGGTCCTGGCGCTGTGGGGGACGCAGGCGTTCGTCGGCCGCGGCTACGAGCCGCTCAGCGTCTGGCAGCAGTACGCCACCGACGTCCGAGGCGCCGCCCTGCCCACCGGCCACTTCCTGCCCGAGGAGGCGCCGGATCTGGTCACCGCCGCCCTGCGTGATTTCCTCGGCTGACCCGCGGCGCGAATACCAGGAGGTGGTGCGATGGACAAGATCGGCCAGGTGCCGGACCGGTACCTCTCCGAAGAGCAGCGCCTGATGCGGCACACCTGCCGGCGCTACGTCGACGAGGTCGTCCGGCCGTTCATCGCCGCGGACCGGGAACGGGAGTGGCTCTTCGACCCGGATCAGCGCCTTCCGGCCGAGATCCTCCGGGAGGCCGACCGCACCGGGCTACGCGGCCTGGGCGTCCCGGACCGCTACGGCGGTGTCGGGCTGGAGGGGGCCACGGAGGCGCAGACGTTCTCGATCATCGCGACCGAGATCGCCCGGGGCGACTCCGGGCTCGCCGACAAGCTCGTCCAGAACTGGAAGATCTCGGTGCTGCTCCGCTCGCTCGCCCCGCGGCACCTGCAGGACATATGGTTCCCCCGTTACCTGGCGGACCCGCAGTTCTTGATGGCCCACTGCCTGACCGAACCCCGGGGTGCCTCGGATCGCTGGCTGCCGTACAACGCGCCCGAGGCGAACATGGACACCACGGCCGTGCGCACCGGCGGTCACTGGATCATCAACGGCCGCAAGCAGTTCATCAGCAACGGCTATGACGCCAGCCTCTACATCGTCTACGCCAACACGGACCGCGCGGCCGGCATGCTGCAGGGCACGAGCAGCTTCCTGGTCCCGCGCGACACGCCCGGGCTCCAGGTCACCCGGTGCAACGAGACCGTCGGCGGCCGGTTCATGAACAACGGCGAGATCGTGTTCGAGGACTGCCGCGTGCCCGAGGACCATCTGCTGGCGCACGGCGACGCGCTGGGCCAGGCCGGGGTCTACTTCCGGCCCGGCAAGATCATCCAGGCCGCCAAGAACCTGGGCATCGGCATCGCCGCGTTCGACGACACCGCCGCGTTCGTCCAGCAGCGGGTCCAGGGCGGCCGGATCCTGATCAAGCACCAGGCCGTGGCGGTCCGGGTCGCGGCGATGGCGACCAGGCTCGAGGCGGTCAGCGCGCTGCTGCGGGAGGCCGCCCGCGCGGTCGACGAGAACCACCCCGACGCCACCCGGCTCTGCGACATGGTCAAGGTGTTCGCGTCGCAGGAGATCCTGCAGGTCTGTCAGCACGCCGTCGAACTGCACGGCGGCTACGGGGCGATGCTGGAGGTAGGCGTCGAGAAGTACTTCCGCGATGCCGCGGTGTACCTGCACATGGACGCGACCGTCGACGTGTCGAACTTCAAGATCGCCAAGGCGCTGTTCCCCGATACGGCGGGGGCCTACGCCGGCCCGGAGTGACACCGGCCCGGGGGAAGGTCACCCGGGTCGGGGCGGCGGGCTGTGGCTGTGGATGGTTTTGCCGGTGTGGCTGGTGATCTGGCTGGTGCCGTCGGGGTGGACGGCTTGATCGTGTCTAGCCTCACTTGATCCAGAGGCCAGGCCCGGAGCGCACGCGGCTGACCTCGTGCTTTGTTACGCATGACGTAAAGCATGCTTGACATTTCCGGCATGTTAAGGTACCTTGACATTACGAGGAACCGGGTCCGAGAGCAGCGCACCCAGCGGGGGCTGTCTCAGGCCGAGCTGGCCGCAGCCCTGGGCGTGTCCCGGCAGACAGTGATCTCGATCGAGAACGGCCGGTACCTGCCGTCGCTGCCGCTGGCGTTCCGGATCGCGCGGTTCTTCGACCTGACGGTCGACAAGATGTTCGACCCCGATGATGAGGAGGCGGCGACATGATGAGATCCATTCCGCCGAGGCTGCGCACGCCATTGATGATGCTCGTCTTCGGTGCCGTTTTCGCCGCCGCCGCTGTGGCTGGCTATGGATGGGGGAGCCTGCTTCATCTCGGGCCGGTCATCATCGCCGGACCAGTTGTGTATTACGTGTGGGGCGGAAGGAATAGTGACTCTGCCGCGATGATCCGCCAACAGCTCGACGAGCGGCAGGCGTACCGCGGGCTCAAGATTCAGGCCGTGGTGGGGAGGGTCATGAGCGGAGGCGCCAGCATCGCCTTTCTGGCCGCCTGGGCAGCCAAGGCCACGCTCTGGCCGTTCGAAATCTTCCTCGCCCTTTTCGTCGTCGCACTTCTCGCCGGGTGGGTGATCACCCGTGAGCGCGGCGATGCCCGGGATGACAGTCCCGGCAGCCCGCATAGCTGGCTGACTTCCAGGCAATAGGCGTTGCAGATAATGTGTGTTTAGAGGAAGCGTCCGCCGGGGTGCTGGCAGTGCTGGTCGCGCAGCGCGACCAGACGGCGCAGGTGGACCGGGATGTCGTCGGTCTACATGCCTGCGATTATCGGTGAGCTGGTGCTGGGGCGCAGCGGTGAGTAGGCCGACGGATCGCCGGATCAAGCGCACCACGATCTGCCGCGTCGGGATGCTCGCACTGATCGCCGGGACGGTCTCCTACCTGCACATGCACCGGGCATGCGAATCGGACGGCAACGTTTCGGAATCCCCTCGCATACGTGCGTCATCGCAGCTGAATCGCGCTTAACTTTCGACACCGCGGAGACAGCACCGCCTCTGCCG
>Ga0209415_10005703_pt1 | contig 22312 bp, 25 predicted proteins | sample PeaSoiSIISIP2007_FD_187696 | JGI IMG/M metagenome (GOLD analysis project Ga0209415, IMG submission 187696) | Peat soil microbial communities from Weissenstadt, Germany - SII-SIP-2007 (SPAdes) (version 2) | ecosystem: Environmental > Terrestrial > Soil > Wetlands > Peat | place: Germany... | reverse complement strand
GCGTTGCGATTGGCAATATTGCCAATCGAGTACGGTACGAGAGTGTCGATAAGTGACGAATCGGACCCAAGAGCCTATGTGCGCTTGGCCGCCCTGCTGCGCCGGCAGATCGCCGAGGGAACCCTCGCGCCCGGCATGCCGACGCCGTCCATCACTACGCTGAGCCAGCAGTACGGACATGCCCGGCAGACGTGCGCGAAGGCACTGCGGGTACTGGAAGATGAAGGCCTGCTGGTCCGCATCCCCGGGCTCGGCTACTACGTTAAGGGCACGGCGGGCACCGAGACGCCAGCCTGACGCCCCCTTGACCTGCTGCGGGCCCTGGGCGAGGGTCCAGTAGGTTGTTCGCCGCATCCCCCTGGAGACACGTTGAAGCTACTGCTGCTCGCCGCTCCCGGCGGCGGCAAGGGCACGCAGGGCGAGAGGCTGGCCTCGCTCTACGCCGTTCAGCACATCTCCTCCGGGGACGTGCTGCGGGCCGAGGCCCGCGCGGGCACCCCCGTCGGCCGCGAAGTCGCCGGCTACCAGCGGCGCGGCGACCTGGTTGCCGACCAGATCGTCTTCGGCCTGCTCGTCCCGGCGGTGGCCGCCGCCGCCGCTCGCGGCGGATACATCCTCGACGGGTTCCCCCGGACCGTGCCGCAGGCCGTCCAGGCCTTCGATGTCGCCCGCCGGCTCGACTTCACGCTCGATGCCACTGTCTACCTGAACCTGCCTGAGCCGGTACTACTGCAGCGGCTCCTGGGCCGGGCCCGCACCGACGACACGGCCGAAGTGATCAGGCACCGGCTCCAGGTATTCGCGGAGACGACCAGCCCGCTCATCGCCTACTACCGGGACCGGGGCATCCTGCTGGAAGTGAACGGGGACCAGCCTGCCGAGGCCATCACCGCCGAGATCCAGGCCCGCCTGCCTGGCCCGTGACACCGGCCGCGGACAGGGTCGCGACACACTCGACGTGGTGGGTCATCGGGAACGCGTCGAATCCTCTCAGGCCGTCCAGCACCCAGCCTCGTCCGACGAGCAGCCCGATGTCACGGGCCAGCGTGGCCGGGTCGCAGGACACGTACGCCAGGCGGTCGACCCCGTTCCCGGCCGTGCTGACGTAGTCGATGACCTCGCGGGCCAGCCCGGACCGGGGCGGATCGGCCACCACCAGCCGGGCGGGCGGCAGCCCGCCCCGGGCCAGCACGTCGGCCACGTCGCCCCTGTGCACCCGGACCCCGGGGTACGCCCGCAGGTTGTGCCGGGCGTCACGGACCGCCGCGTGGTCGGCTTCCACGCCGATGACCGTTCCGCCCGGGCCGACCGCGGAGGCCAGCGTCCCGGCGAACAGGCCCACGCCGCAATACAGGTCCAGCGCCGTGTCGCCCGGACGGGGCTCGAGAGCGGCCAGGACGGCAGCGGTCAGCGCGTCCGCCGCGGCCGGATGCACCTGCCAGAACGCCCCCGCGCTCACCCGCCAGTCGCGCCCCGCCGCGTGCTGGGTGAGGTAGCCGTGGCCGCGTACCGGAGTCAGGCGATGTCCGGCGCGACGGAGGACCGCATCCGCGGTGATCTGCCCGGTCGCGGTGGCCGCGCTACGGCCCGGCGAGACGATCACGACCCGTTCGCCTGATCCAGTGGCCACCAGGGCTTCGACCGAGGCCTCCCCGGGCCATCGGCGGCCGGTCAGGCCCAGATCGGTGATGGAGGGGTGGGCGATCAGGCACTCCCCCACGTCGATGACCCGGTGCGACCGATGGGCGCGCAACCCGGCCACGCCGTCGTCCCGCACCGCGAACTGCACCCGCGTACGCCAGCCCAGGCCGTCTGGCTCACCCGGCAGGGCTTCCACCGTAACCTCGCGGTCGAGGCCGGCCATCCGGCGCAGCTGCTGGCGGATCACGGTGGCCTTGAGCGAGCGCTGGGCGGGCCACGTGGCGTGCTGCCAGTCGCAGCCGCCGCAGCCGCCGGGGCGCGCGTGCGGGCAGGGCGCCGTGACCCGGTCGGGCGAGGCGGCCAGGATCTCGACCGCCTCGGCCCGCGCGAGGCGAGAGGTGACCTCGGTGATGCGGGCCAGGACCTGCTCCCCCGGCAGCGCATGCCGCACGAACACGGCCGGCCCGTCGGCCGGCCGGGCGACGCACCAGCCACCGTGCGCCACGTCCCCGGCCGTGAGCTCCACGACCTGGCCGGTCTGGTAATTCATGGGGTGCCATTCTGGCACGGGAGGGCATACCTTTGGCGAGGCGGCCCTGATCGGGGGACCCTGCTCATCTGGAGGGACGGTCATGCATATCGTGATCATGGGCTGCGGACGGGTCGGGTCGACGCTCGCCCACATCCTGGAGGACCGAGGCAACAGCATCGCGATCATCGACAGGGACCCGGAAGCATTCCGCAGGCTCCGGTCGTCGTTCAAGGGCGACAAGATCACCGGCATCGGCTTCGACCGGGCCGTCCTCGGGACGGCTGGAACCGAGCGCGCGGACGCGTTTGCCGCGGTGAGCAGCGGTGACAACTCCAATATCATCTCGGCCCGGGTGGCCCGCGAGGTCTTCGGCGTCCAGCGGGTCGCGGCCCGGATCTACGACCCGCGGCGGGCCGAGGTCTACGAGCGCCTGGGCATTCCCACCGTGGCCACCGTGCGCTGGACTGCCGATCAGATGCTGCGCAAGCTGCTCCCGGAAGGCGCCGAGCCGCTCTGGCGGGACCCCACCGGCAAGATCGTGCTGGCCGAGGTCGCCTTCTCACCGCGCTGGATCGGCGAGCAGGTGAAGTCGGCCGAGGCCAGCACGCTGACCAGGATCGTGTTCGTCGACCGGCTCGGCCAGGCGTTCGTGCCCGACGGCGGGACCGTTCTGCAGGAAGGGGACGTGATCCACGTGGTGGCCAGGGAGGACGATATGGACCGGATCGCCGCGGCCTTCACGGCCCAGGGAGGGGGACACTGATGCGGGTCGCGATAGCCGGCGCCGGCGCGGTCGGCCGCTCCATCGCCAGCGAACTTCTCGAGAACGGGCACGAGGTGCTGCTCATCGACCACGATCCCAAGGCGATCGCGGTAGAGAGCGTGCCGCGCGCCGAATGGCTGCTCGCTGACGCGTGCGAGATCAGCTCCCTCGACGACGCGCAGCTGTACCGGTGCAACGTGGTGATCGCGGCGACCGGCGACGACAAGGCGAACCTGGTCGTGGCGCTGCTGGCCAAGACCGAGTACGGGGTGCCCCGGGTCGTGGCGAGGGTGAATCAGCCGGGCAACGAGTGGCTGTACAACGAATCCTGGGGCGTCGACGTCGCGGTCTCCACCCCACGGCTGCTCTCCGCCCTGGTCGAAGAGGCCGTCAGCGTCGGCGACCTGGTGCGCCTGATGACGTTCGGGCAGAGCGAGGCCAGCCTGGTCGAGCTGACCATGCCGGCCGAGGCGCCGCTCGTCGGGCAGCGCGTGGGCGGCATCGACTGGCCCGCCGACACCTCGCTCGTGGCCATCCTGCGCGAGGGCCGGGTCCTGGTTCCGCATTCGGATGATCCGCTGCAGGCCGGTGACGAGCTGTTCTTCGTGACCAGCGAGGACGTCGAGGAGGAACTGGCGCGGCTGCTGAGCGCTAACGAGTCTCGGTAAACTCCGGGCCGCGCTCGAAGGGCTTCGGGTCGGTCTGGAACCTGTTCTCCTCGGCCGCGGCGGCCTGCTGCTCCTCGAACGCTTTCTGAGCCTCGGGGGGCAGCCGCAGCTCCAGGATGTCCCGCGGCGGCACCGGATGCTCGCCGCGCACCACCACGACGTCCCTGAAGACCTCCTCGAGCAGGCTGGCGGGCTCGCCGCCGCCCGCGGCCGGGCCGGTGAACAGGCCGCGCAGGAACCAGCGAGGCCCGTCGACTCCGACGAAGCGGACCGGGCGCAGTCCGGAGGCGGGCTGCCCCTGCTCGGCGGGTACCTGGGCGATGAGCTCAGTGCCGAACGACCCCTGGATCTCCTGAGCCTGCCCGCCCGCGGCTTCCACCTCCCTGGTGATCTCGGCCCGGACGTCATCCCACAGCGCAGCCCGCCGGGCCGCGGCAAACGCCTGGACCTGCATTTCGCTGTCGCCGTGCCGGACGGTGACCCAGGCACCGAGCTGATCGGCCATGACGAGCTGGATCTCGTGCTCCGGGCCGACCGGCACGTGCAGGCTGCCGAGGTCGACCCGCTCCCGCCGCGGGAAGGACTCCCCGGCATCCCACGGGCCGCCCTCGGCCCGCGGCGCCTCGGCCGGCCACTCATCTTCAGCCGACTCGTCGTAGGCTTCCTCATCGAACTCTCCGTCGGCCAGCTCCTGGTCACCATCCTCGGGCCAGCCCCGGCCAACGTCTGCTGAACGACGCCGACGAAACACTTCCGTACGCTCCTTCTCGTTCTCGCTCAGGGCACCAGCTCGGTGCACTGGGCATCGTGCTCACCGTCGCCCCGCATCGATCCCGGGAGCACCTCTACTTCATGGAAAGCGGCCCGCTCGACCCGCTGGATGACCAGCTGCGCGATCCGGTCTCCCCGCCTGAAGCTAACCGGCCGGTCCCTGTCCGTGTTGAGCAACGTCACCTTGATCTCGCCCCGGTAGCCCGCGTCGACGGTTCCCGGCGCGTTCACCACCGTCACCCCGTGCCTGGCGGTCAGGCCGCAGCGGGGGTGCACGAACGCCGCGTACCCGGCGGGCAGCGCGATGGCCAGCCCGGTCCGCACCAGCGCACGCTCGCCCGGGGCCAGCTCGACGTCCTCGGCCGCCGACAGGTCCGCGCCCGCATCCCCGGGATGGGCATACGCCGGCAGCGGGACGCCGGGATCAAGGCGCTTGATCAGCACGTCGGGTTCGGAATGCGGCAACGAGGACTCCTGGAACAGGGCGGACTTGGGGAAAGAACTAGGACTTACACGCAGGGTGAGGATAGCGCGACATCGGGGCACCACCGCCCATCGTACTTCTCCCCCAAGCCCACCCTATGTGTCCCCGGGACTGAGGTCCTCGGGTTCGGTCCGGCGCAACTCGGGCAGCGCGCGCGTGATCACCGCCACGATGGGCACGGCGACCACGGCTCCGGGGATGCCAGCCAGGACGCCGCCGGCCGCGAGCGACAGGATAACCGCCAGCGGGTGCAGCCGGACCATCTTCCCGACCACCTGAGGCTGGAGCAGGTGGGCTTCCAGCTGGTCCTCGACGATCAGGATCCCGAGCAGGATCACCGCGTCGACCCAGCCCTTGGTGGCCACGGTCACCACGATGGCCAGCGCACCCGCCACCAGCAGCCCCACCAGCGGGACGAAGGCGGCCACGAACACCAGCACGGCGAGCGGCACGGCCAGCGGAACGCCCATGATCCACAGGGCTAGGCCGACCACCAGGGCGTGGATGGCGGCCACCGCGACCGTGCCTCGCATGTAGTACACCAGTACCAGCCAGGAGGCGTGCCCGGCCCGGTCCACCCGGCGCGCCGTGCCCGTCCGCATGGCGCCCAGGAGCCAGTTCCAGATCCGGTCCCCGTCCTTGATCAGGAAGAACGTGACGAAGAGCATGAGCACCAGGCCGCCGAAGAATTCGGAGGCGATCTTGCCTCCCGTCACCACGGTCCCCTCGACCAGCGTCTTGTGCTTGCTGAGATAGCTGGGAATGTTGTTCAGGTACTTCTGGACGTTGGTGTTCTTGATGTGGAAGGGAGGCCCGGCCAGCCACGACTGGACCTGCGCGACAGTGTGCTTGGTCTCGGCCAGCAGCGTCGGGTAGTCGGCGCTGACCCGGTTGGCGACCAGCGTGGCCAGACCGCCCAGGACTACGGCCGCGATGAGCAGGGTGACCCAGGTCGCGGCCATATTGGGCAGCCCGGCCCGGCGCAACCGGGACGTGAGCGGCTGCAGCAGGGCGGTGAGCAGCAGGGCCGCGATGCACGGCACGACCACGATATAGAGGATGCCGACGACGCGCGCGATCAGGTAGATGGCGATGGCGAGCAGCAGCAGCCGCCATGACCAGGCGGCCCCCGTCGCCAGCCAGCTCGGCACCCGGCTCTGCTCGGGTACCACCTCACGGCGATCCGCGGCCTCGGCCCGCCCGCGGCCCGGTTCGCTCATCCGGTCGATTTCGTGCACAGCCGCGCCACGGGCGATCTGCTCCTGCACGCCCGTGCCGCGAGCGATCCGCTCTTCCTGCACCGCCCCCTCGTCCCTCATGACCGTTTGACTACCGCTTTCGGCGCGGATTACTCCGGTCGCGGCCGGACTCGTTCCCGTCCGCCAGGCGGCCGGGAACCATCCCCTGACTCCTTTTCCGCCCGCCGTCGGCCCACCCTTGCCCAAGCTTGACCCACCCTCGCACCGTCGCGCTCCCCCCCGCCATGACTCCATCCGACCAACTACCCTCAACTGCATGCGCGATTACCGCGAACGGCTCCGCGTCCCGCTCACCTGGTGGCTGCTCGCCTTGCCAACTGTCCTCATCCTCGGCGCCACCCTCTATGCCGGCCTCGCCGAACCCTGGCCGGTCATCATCATGACCGGGCTCGCCGCAGGCTGCGCCGCGTTGCTGATCACCATGGGCCTGGGCACGGTGGAGATCCGCGACGGGGCGCTGCGGGCGGGCAATGCCGTGCTGCCCCTGACGGCCGTCAGCGAGGTCGTCAGCCTCGACGAGAAGCAAACCGCACGTTTGCGCGGCCCCCGGGCAGATCCGGCGGCCCACCTGTACTCGCGACCCTACCTCAAGGAATCCGTCTACCTCGCCGTGAACCCGGCCAGCCCGGCCCCCTACTGGCTGATCGGCACCAGGCGCCCGGCGGAGCTGATCGCCGCCATCGAGCGGTGCCGAATGCGGGCCGGCCACGAACCAGTGGCATGATTGCGCGGACGAGGGTAAAGGTTGGGCGGGCCAAGGGTGGGCCAAGGGTGGGTCGGAAAGGAGAGCGCGATGGCAGATAAGGACAAGGAAGACATCGGCACCAGGATTGCGTCTGGGCTGGCGACCATGTCGGCCGCTTTCGTGGCACACAAGCTGCTCAAGTTCGCCTGGACCAAGGTCACCGGCAAGGAGCCGCCCACGAACCCTGAGGATCCGCGGGTGGCCCTGCCCGAGGCGCTCAGCTGGTCGGTGCTCGTCGGCATCACCATCGCGGCGGTCAGGGTGCTCGCGATCCGGGCTGTGTCGCGCAAGGCCCTTGGCCGCGCCGACCACGAGCCGGCCAGCGCGGCAAGGGACTAGGCCGCGCACTCCCGGCAGACAAGCTGGCCATTGCGGTCTTCGGCAAGCTGACTCCGGTGGTGCACAAGGAAGCACCGCGAACACGTGAACTCATCCGCCTGACGCGGTATCACCCGGAACGACAGTTCCTCGTTCGACAGGTCGGCCCCCGGCAACTCCAAGGACTCGGCAACATCGTCGGGGTCAAGATCAATCGTGCTCGATGACTTGTCCATCCGGCGCGCCTGAAGCTCTTGAAGGCTGTCCTCAGTCAGGTCGTCGTCCGTCTTCCGTGGGCTGTCGTAGTCGGTAGCCATCTGAATACTCCATCCCCCTTCATCCGTAGTGCGCAAGTTGCTGCGCGGTTGTAACGCTTTCAAGGCCCTAGTTGTGCCCGATTCCGGCGGGGAATTCTTACACGTTCGCGCCCAGCGCACACGCGCCACGCCGAAACTCCTGACGCGTCCTAATACGGGCTGGTCAGACGTGCGGTTCACGGCCTCGCGGCGCGTCGCGTTCCGGGTCCAGCCTGGTCAGGAAGGCGTCCAGATCCCGGAACAAGTCGCGGCCGGCCGCCACCGTCATGGAGGTGCTCTCCGCCTGGCCAGACAGTCCGCCGACCAGCGCGCCGGCCTCACGCGCGATCAGGCCGCCCGCCGCGTAGTCCCAGTAGTTCAGGCCGCGCTCGAAGAACGCGTCCATCCGGCCGGCCGCGACCGAGCACAGGTCGACGGCGGCCGATCCGCCGCGCCGGATGTCCCGTACCTGCGGCAGCAAGGCCGCCACGACCTCGCCCTGCACCCGGCGACGTCCCGCGTCGTAGCCGAAGCCCGTCCCGACCAGTGCCTGGGCGAGCGCCACGCCGGAGTTGCAGCGCAACGCGATGGCCCCGGGGGTCCCGGGAGTCTTAGGGGTCTTGGGGTTCCTGTCCCGGTGCAGCCAGGCCCCCTGGCCGGCCACCGCGGTGAACGTCTCACCGAGCCTGGGCACCTCCACGACCCCGGCCACGATCGTGCCGTCGACCTCGGCGGCGATCGAGACGGCCCAGTCGGGCAAGCCGTAGAGATAGTTGACGGTCCCGTCGAGAGGGTCAACCACCCAGCGCACCCGGGCCCCGTCCCCCGCGGCGTCTGGGCCGGGCCGGCCGCCCGCGGTCTGGCCGCCCTCCTCGCCGAGGACCGTGTCGCCGGGACGGATGGCCCGGATCCATTCGGTGATCAGCGCCTCGGACCGCCGGTCCATCTCCGTCACCACATCGGTCGGGCTCGACTTGGTGTCGATGACCTCGGGACGCTCGTCGCCGCGCCACGAGGCCAGCAGCCGGCCCGCCTCGCCCGCCGCCCCCACCGCGATCCGCAGCAGCGCCTGAGGATCGGTCACCGCGTCCCGCCGCAGCAGTCGGCCGGGCACGTCTGGCTCGGCACGCCCAGGTGCCCCAGCGCGGCCGCCACGACCGCACCCCCCGGGCTCGTATTATCCGAAACCGTACTATCCGAAAGCGCAGTGCGTTCTCTTACCAGTTCGGTGATCATCGACGCGAACCGCGGGCTGGTGCCGGGCGTGGCGGCACGCGCGAACGCCAGGCCGAGGGAATCGGCGGTCTCGGCGGCCTCGACGTCCAGGTCGTGCCGGACCTCGATGTGGTCAGACACGAATCCGACCGGGATCACCACCACGGCCCTGGTCCCCGACTTGGCCAGCTCGCCGAGGTGGTCGCGCACGTCGGGTTCCAGCCAGGGCTGTGACGGCGGGCCGCTACGGCTCTGGTAGGCAAGCGACCATGGGTGAGCACGAGCACCGGTTCGTTCGGCAATAAGCCGGGCGGCCTCGGTCAGCTCGGTCACGTACCGTCCCTTTTCCCCGGCCGGCCCGCTCGCCTCGGCCATCGCGCACGGGACGCTGTGGGCCGTGAACACCAGGTGGGCCTCCCCGCGCACGTCGGCGGGGAGCGTGGCCAGCGCCGCGCGCACGTTGCCGGCAAACGGCTCGATGAAGCCCGGGTGGTTGTAGAAGCGCCTGATCTTGTCGATCCGCGGAGCGTCGGGACCGACGGCCGCGCGGGCACGCTCGATGTCGTCCAGGTACTGCCGGCAGCTCGAGTAGGAGCTGTAGGCCGATGTGACGAACGCGACGGCCCGCCGCACGCCGTCCTCGGCCATCTGGCGCACCGTATCCGTCAGGTAGGGCGTCCAGTTCCGGTTCCCCCAGTACAGCGGGAGCGACAGGCCGCAGGCCGCGAAGCCGGCGCGCACCGCGGCCAGCAGGTCCCGGCCCTGCTGGTTGATCGGGCTCACCCCGCCGAACGCGTAGTAGTGCTCGGCCACGCTCGCGAGCCGTTCCGGAGGAACGTTCCGGCCACGGGTGACGTTGGCCAGGAACGGCATCACGTCATCCGGGCCTTCCGGGCCACCGAACGAGACGAGCAGGAACGCGTCGTAGGACGGCATGCCTTCCATCCAACCAGGGCGCGGGATTGCTATCGCCGTCGGCACCGGGCCGGGATCGGCGCCCGGAAACCGGTTGAAACGGTCCGATATCGTGATGATCATGGAGCACGGCGGCCGATGACGGGAGTTGACGACACCGAACAGACCATTGGCCGTTCCCCGGCAAGCGGGTTGCCCCGCCCGCTGCGACCCTACGCGGACATCTTCCGGACTCCCGGGGCCTGGCGCTTCTCGGCGGCGGGTGTCATCGGGCGGATGCCGATGTCGATGTTCGGGCTCGGCACCGTCTTGCTCATCTCGGCGGCCACCGGTAAGTACGGCGTGGCCGGCGCCGTGGCCGCGGTCGGTTCGCTCGGGTACGCCTTCTCCGCGCCGCAGGTGGCCCGGCTGGTCGATTCCCGCGGTCAGCGGCGCGTGCTGCTCCCGCTGCTCACGGTGTTCTTCGTCGCGACCGCGGCGCTGATCGTGGTCGTGGAACTGCGGCTGCCGACCTGGGCGTTCTTCGTGCCGGGTGCGATCGCGGGTGCGACCATGCCGTCGCTGGGCACCATGGTCCGGGCCCGGTGGAGCGCCCTGCTGGCGGGCTCGCCCCGGCTGCACGCCGCGTTCTCCTTCGAGTCGGTGGCCGACGAGCTGTGCTTCATCATCGGGCCCGCCGCGGTGACGCTGCTGGCCACCGAGGTATTCCCGGCGGCCGGCGTCGGTGTCGCCGCGCTGCTGTGCCTCGGCGGGACTCTCTGGTTCGTCGCGGAGCGCACTACGGAGCCCGTGGTGACGCGCGCTGCCGGGCCTGCCGCACGAAACCGGCGAGTCCGGGGCGCCGCCGCGCCCGGGCTGTCCGTGCTGGCTCCGGTGTACTTGCTGCTGGGCGCGATGTTCGTGTCGATCGACCTGAGCACGGTCTCGTTCGCCCAGCACTTCGGGCACAAGCCGCTGGCCGGGCTCATCCTCGGCACGTACGCGCTCGGCAGCGCGACGGGCGGGCTCTGGTACGGGGCCAGGCAATGGCGGGCACCGGTCGAGACCCGGTTCGCCGTGACGCTCACCTTGACCGTGCTCGGCGTGGCCACCTTCTGGGCCCAGCCGAACCTGGTGACGCTGACCTGCGGGATCTACCTGTGCGGGCTGACCATCGCACCGACGCTGATCGCCGGGTTCAGCCTGCTCGAGGCGCAGGCCAAGCCGGGCCGGCGCACCGAGGCGATGTCCTGGCTCAGCAGCGGCATCGGCGTCGGCGTGGCCGCGGGCGCGTCCGTGGTCGGCTTCATCCTGGATGCGCACGGCCCGCGGGTGGGATACGCGTTCGCCGCCGCCTGCGGCGCGGCGAGCGCGGCGACCTGCCTGCTCGGCCTGCGCCGCCTGCGATCGCCGAAGACTCCGGCCTGACCAGCGCGCCTGCTTCTGGCCCTAGGGGTTGTTACGGGCGTACTCGCTGGCCAGGGCCAGCACCTCGTCGACGTACCAGGTGGCGTGGTTGTAGGCGAAGATCGCCCCGGCCAGCGTGGCGCTGTTGCTGCCGCCGGAGCCGCACAGCAAGCGCGCGGCCGACGGCACCGCGTCCAGCGGGTTCATGATGTCCGGCGTGCCGGGCGGGCCGAACCCGTTGGTGCCCCAGATCGCCCAGGTGGACGGCAGGAACTGCATGGGACCCTCGGCTCCCGCGCTGGACGGGCCGTCGTTGGCGCCGTCACCGCTCTCGATCTCGCCGATCGCGGCCAGCACGGTCCAGGGCAGGCCCGGGCAGTACGTCGCCGCCGACTCCTGGAACAGCTGGATCCAGTTGGCCGGCACGCCCGCCGGAGCGTTCACCTCGACGGGCCGCTGGCCCTCCGTGACCAGGGTGTACGACACCAGGTTCACCACCTGGCCGCGCCGGCCGATGACCGACTGGACCTGGGACTTCAGCGTGCTCAGGTCTGCCCCCTGGGTGGCGCTGATCAGCACCGCGAAGTTCTTCGCCAGCCCGAGCTGGGCGGCCCGGGTCAGGTTCACGACCGCGTCCGCGCCGTTCACGCTCAGCGCGGTCGTCCCCCCGAACGGCATCCGCTCGAAGATCGCGCCCGAGACCGGATACGACTTCCCGGCGGTCAGGTGAAGCTTGCCGGCCGCGGCGGCGGTGCTGATGAGCTGGCCCTGGCTCAGGTCCGACCAGATCGTCGCCGAGGCCGCCGTGGCCAGCGGCGTCCAGGGCCGGAAGGCCTGGGGCGAGACGCCGAGCACGTCGGCGCTCTTCCCGTTGACTGTGACCTTCCCGCCGTCGACGGGCAGGACCGCCACCACGCCGCCCAGCTTCCTGATCTTGGTCACCTGGGCGGAGGTGATCCCGCCCGGGACCGCGGCGATCAGGTCGGGGACCAGCTCTTGGCGGGGGCCCCCGGCCGGTCCGGGGGACGCCGAGGGCCGAGGCGACGCGGAGCCCGGCCGCAGATCCGCCGAGACGTGGGACGACGGGGTGCCTCCGGCCGGGGACGCCACCGCCGCATCGGCCGCCTGAACCGCGGATCCGGCTACGCTCAAGGAGACCGCGGCCGCGGCGACGGCCATCAGGGCCGCTCTGCGCAGGGGAAACAACAGCACAATGTATATGACAATATAAGGCCGCCCACGCCAACAGAACCCTCGGAATGAGTTCTTAAAGAGATCTTCGGTTTTGCTAACCGGATCACCAGGATCGCCGATACAGGGAGAGGGTCATGCCGGACAGCCCGGAGCACTTACCGGTCATCGCGGTCGCGAGCGGGAAGGGCGGTGTCGGGAAGACGACGGTCGCGGTGAACCTCGCCCTGGCCCTGACCGCGCAGGGGCAGCGCACCGGCCTGGTCGACGCCGACCTGTACGGTCCCGACGTACCCCGGATGATGGGCCTGCGGCGGCGCGCCGAAGCGGGCCACGTCACGCTGTTCGCCCGGGCGGGCGCGCCCAGTTCCCGGCTGCAGACGGTCAGCAAGCATGGGGTCCAGCTCGCCTCGGCGGCGTTCCTGCTCGGCGAGAACCAGGGCCTGGGCATCACCGGCGGAGTCGCCCAGCTGCTCGCCCGGCGACTGCTGGCCGACACGGAGTGGGATGGGCTGGACTACCTGGTGGTCGACCTCCCGCCGGGGACGTCGGACATCCAGCAGTTCGTGTTCGCGCTATCCGGCCGGCCGCTGTACGTGCTGGTAGTGGTCACGCCGCAGGTCATCGCGCACCAGGATGCGCGCAGGCTGATCGCACACCTCGCCCCCCGCCGCAGCGCGGCCACGGCCAGGACCGGCGTGGCCGCGGTGGAGAATATGAGCGGCCAGGTCTGCCCCGGCTGCGGCCAGACCACCGCGCTGTTCCCTTCGGCCCCCGACGAGGACAGCGTCTGGGCCCTGATCCCGAAGCTGGCCAGCATCCCGTTCAGCTACCAGGCCGCGCGGGACGCCGACGACGGGCGGCCGGTCATGGTCACCGGAGCCGTCCCCGAGCAGGTCGCCGCCTACCAGCTCATCGCCGAGCGGGTGCGGGAGCGGCTCGCGGGCCTCCGCGGCCCGGGCGGATCAGGCGATGGGACCGAAACGGATGTCGTGTGACGCCCCAGGCGCGCAGAACTCGAGCATGTGCTCGGCCTCCCGAGCCACCTGATCCCGTTCCCGGGTGGGCCCGAACAGCTCCACGGTGAGCGTGGCCGCGCTCTTGGCCCTGGCCAGCCGCCACATTCCCGCCACGAACCCATCGACCAGGACCGATCCGGGGAAGACGCCGTTGATCGTGTAGAACCGCTTCAGGTGGCCGGGGTGCACGACGCGAGACCGGTCGGCGTGCGAGAGCAGCAGGTTGTCGAACTCGGCCGCCAGCCGGACCGGCGCGGGCGTCTCCTCGCCCGGCCTGGGAGCCAACGGCAGGTCGAACAGCTCGGTGCCCTGCTCATCGCGGAAGGTGACCAGGGACGGCCGGAGCTGGTCCATCACCGCGCGCAGCCCGGTCAGCCCGGACCAGGCCGTCACGTCGCGGGCCGTCGCCGGGCCGAACGCGCCCAGGTACCGCGTCACCAGCCCGGCCGGCGACTCCCGCTCGGGGTGCGCCGGATCCGCCGAGCCCGGCTGAGCCGCCTGACCGAGCCAGCACGCTAGCCGCTTGACTGCCCACCGGTGGAAGCGTAGCAGCGGCGAAAGCCCGTGATGCGGGGCGTAGGGCGCCATCGCATTGAGGTGAATGTGCGGCAGTTATGACGCGGAAGGCTACTCTCTTGCTATGAACCAGGAGGCAAGCCGCGGCCCCGCAAGCGCCGCGTCCCGCGGGACCGGGCGGCCACCGAAGAAACAGCCCGCCAGACCGTCGCTGGGCGGCGGCGCCCCCGCCCAGGACCGTGAGCTGCGGGCTCAGGGCCGCGAGACCGTCCGCCGCCTGCTCGATGCAGGCATGATCGAGTTCGAGAACCGGGGCTTTCACGGCGTGCGCGTCGATGACGTGGTGCGCCGGGCCGGGATCTCCCACGGCACGTTCTACCTGTACTTTTCTAACAAGGAAGACCTGTTCAAGGCCCTCCTCAAGGACGCGCTGCACGACATGGAGATCGTGGCGGGCGACTTCCCCGTGGTCACCAGCGACGAGACCGGCCTGTCCGTGCTGCGCCAGTGGGTCAGGAAGTTCTTCCGGGCCTACGCGGCGCACGCCACCGTGATCCGCATCCTCAGCCAGGCCGACCTGGTGCCGGAAGAGGTGTTCGGCGACGGCCTGCAGCTGTTCTTCAGTATCGCGGAGTCGATGACCACCGGCATGACCGCCGCCGCCGAGGCCGCCGGGCGGCACCAGGACCGCGCCGAGCTCACCGCGGTGGCCTGCCTGATGATGCTCGAGCGGGTGAACTACCTGATCAGCGCGGAGGTCCAGCTGCCGGAAGACGACATGGCCGACCGGATCGCCGATATCATGTTCGCCGCGTTCGGGCTGAGCGTTTCATGATCGCGAAGACTTTTGAGTCTGGGCCGACTGAAAACCCTTCGCGATCATGGAGGGTGTTGCAGCTGTGACGGCTGTGGCGCGGGAGGGCGCGCCGCGGGGAGGGCGCGCCGCGGGGAGGGCGCGCCGCGGGGAGGGCGCGCCGCGGAAGGCGTGACGGGGCCGGGCGAGGCTTAGGTCGCGGATTGCAACTCGGTAACGGCGGCGAGCGCGGCCCGGGCGGCGGGGACGTTGTGGACGCGGAAGACCCGGGCGCCGAGCCACGCGCAGACGGCCAGGGCGGCGATGGTGCCCTCGGCGCGCTGGCCGACCGGCAGGGCGCCGGAAATAGATAGGGTCTCGCCGATGAAGTCCTTGTCCGCGACCGCGACGAGGACCGGCCAGCCGGTGCCGGCCAGCTCGGCCAGGCGCCGGGTGATCTCGAGCGATTGCCACGTGTTCTTGCCGAAGTCGTGGGCGGGATCCACGAGGATGGCGGAGGGACTGACCCCTGTCACCACGGCCCGTTCGGCATGATGCGTGACGTAGGCGGTCGCCTCGGCCACGACGTCGCGGTACGCGGGCCGGTGCGGGCGGGTGCGGGGCGGCAGGCCGCCCGCGTGTGAGCAGACCAGCCCGATGCGGTGCCGGGCCGCCACCTCGGCAAGCCGGGGATCGACGCTGCCCCAGGCGTCGTTGAGCAGGTCCGCGCCGGCCTGGGCGACCACCTCGCCGACCTCGCCGCGCCAGGTGTCGACGCTGATCACGACGTCTGGGTGGCGCTCGCGCACCGCCGCGACCAGGCCCGCCACCCGGTCGATCTCCGCGGCGGGGGTCACCTCGTCGCCGGGGCCGGCCTTCACCCCGCCGATGTCGATGATCTCGGCCCCGTCGGCCACCGCCTGGCTGGCCGCGTCCAGGGCGGCGCCGAACTCCCGGGTCGACCCGCGGTCGAAGAACGAATCGGGCGTCCGGTTGATCACGGCCATGATGCCGAACGAGCCATGGTGCCACTCCCGGGTGCCCAGGCGCAGAGTCCGGGGGTATCCCACCGTCAGGAGGCTATAGCACCCGGGCGGTTCGGGGAGAATCTCTACGTGCGCTTTCTCAGCGGGAGAACTCCCGAGCATGAACTGACTTACAGCGACGTCTTCATGGTGCCGAGCCGGTCGGGCGTCGGCTCGCGGCTGGATGTGGACCTGGCCACCACGGACGGCAGCGGGGCCACCATCCCCATCGTGACGGCCAACATGACCGCGGTCTCGGGACGGCGGATGGCGGAGACCATCGCACGGCGCGGCGGACTGGCGATCTTGCCGCAGGACATCCCCGCCGACGTGGTGGCGGACGTGATCGCCTGGGTGAAATCCCGGGATCTGGTGGTGGAGACCGCGCTCACGCTCGCGCCGACCGACACCGCGGGCGACGCGCTGAGCCTGCTGCCCAAGCGGGCGCACAACGCGGTGGTGGTGGTCGAGGACGGCCGGCCGGTGGGCGTGACCACCGAGGCCGACTGCGTGGGCGTGGACCGGTTCACCCAGCTGAGTCACGTGATGTCGGCCGACCCGTTCACGCTGCCCGCCGGGACGCCGCCCGAGCAGGCGTTCGCGCTGCTGCACGAGGGACGGCACCGGCTGGCGCCGGTCGTGGACGGCTCCGGCCGCTGCCTGGGCATCATGACGCGGACCGGGGCGCTGCGCGCCACGCTGTACTCCCCCGCCGTCGACGCGTCAGGGCGGCTGCGGGCCGGCGCCGCGCTCGGCGTGAACGGGGACGTGGCGGCCAAGGCCAAGCTGCTGCTCGACGCGGGGGCCGACGTGCTGGTGGTGGACACCGCGCACGGGCACCAGGAGAAGATGATCTGCGCGCTGAAGGCGGTGCGCGACCTGGCGCCCCCGGTCCCGGTGGTGGCGGGCAACGTGGTCACCGCGGCCGGGGTCGCCGACCTGGTCGCGGCGGGGGCGGACATCGTCAAGGTCGGCGTGGGCCCGGGCGCGATGTGCACGACCCGGATGATGACCGGAGTGGGGCGGCCGCAGTTCTCCGCGGTGCTGGAGTGCGCCGGGCAGGCGCGGCGGCTCGGCGCGTCCGTCTGGGCCGACGGCGGGGTCCGCCATCCGCGGGATGTGGCGCTGGCGCTGGCCGCGGGCGCCTCGAACGTGATGATCGGATCCTGGTTCGCGGGCACCTACGAATCCCCGGGTGACACCTTCCGGTCCCCCGACGGGCGGCTGTACAAGGAGAGTTTCGGGATGGCGTCGGCGCGGGCGGTCCGGCTGCGCTCGGCCAGCGACTCGCCGTTCGAGCGGGCGCGCAAGGAGCTGTTCGAGGAGGGCATCTCCTCGGCGCGGATGTACCTGGATCCCGTGCGGCCCGGTGTAGAGGACCTGATCGACATGATCGTGGCCGGGCTGCGCTCCTCGTGCACCTACGCCGGGGCGCGGGACCTGGCGGAGTTCGCCGACCGGGCGGTCGTGGGCGTGCAGAGCGCGTCCGGCTACAGCGAGGGCATGCCCGTCCCGACGAGCTGGTTATCGTGCCGCCCGCGGGGGTCCACGACCCCCCGGCGGCGCGATACTACGGTCGGTACCGCAGCGGGTCTGCGGGGGGTTCCAGGGGTTCGTCCCCCCTGGATTACATCGCGTTGAGCCAGCGGACGGGGGCGCCGTCGGCGGCGCGGCGGAACGGCTCGAGCTCGTTGTCCCACGCCGTGCCGAGAAGCCGGGCGAGCTCGTCTTCCAGCGACGCGAGGCCCGCCTGGAGGGTCAGCGTCATCGCGGCGCGGAGCCGGTTCTCCGGCACCACGATGTCGCCGTTGGCCGCGGTGATGGCGGTGAAGATGCCGAGGTCGGGCGTGTAGCAGTAACGTACGCCGTCACAGCCGGGTGAGCTGTCCTCGGTGACCTCGAACCTGAGCCGGTTCCAGCCGGCCAGCTCGGACGCGACCGCTCCCGCCGTACCCGGCCGCGCGTGCCAGCTGAGCTCAGCCCGCAGCGATCCCGGGGAGGCCGGCTGGCCGACCCAGGGCATGCTAACGGGCGCCCCCACTATTCGGGCCACTGCCCACTCGATGTGCGAGCAGAGCGCCGGGGGCGCGGAATGAACGTGCAGAACACCTTGTGCGGACACCGTGCCTCCTAAGACGAGGTTCGCCTTCCCCAGCGCCCTCGTCAGCGCGGCACGGACTGCCCTATGTATTCTGCCTCATGCCCGCCGTCAACACCAGCTCTCCGGCCAGTAAGGCCGCGTGAATTCGCAAACATGACCAGCGCCGCGGCCACGGCGATGGCCAGCGCGGCCCACGGCACGTAGTCGCCGAGCTGGTCGTAAATGGTCCGGGCCGAGGCCGCGGGCAGCCCCAGCCGGACGGTGACGACGCCGTGGCCCGACTGGCCCATCCAGGCCAGCAGCCGCCCTCGGGCGTCGTAGGCCACCGTGTCACCGGTCAGCGCGGCCTGGACCACCGGCCGGCCGGTCTCGGCCGCTCGCACCGCCCCGAGCGAGGCGTGCTGGTCCGGCCCCCAGGTGCCCTGGAAGGTGGACGTCGCGGACTGGTACACGATCAGCTGCGCGCCCTTGTCGGTGTCCACCCGGGCCATGTCAGGGAACGCGGACTCGAAGCAGATCAGCACGCCGATCGGCAGCGGGCGGCCTTGCCGGTCCGTCGCGTACAGCAGGTGCGCCCCGGGGCCGGGGACCATGTTCGACGACGCCGCCTTGCTGATCTTGGTGAGCCAGCCGAGCTGCTGCCGGAACGGTATGTATTCGCCGAATGGGACCAGCCGGGTCTTGATGTAGATGCCCTCGATCCCGGTGGGACTGACCAGGACCGACCACTTCTCGTGGCCCTTACCGGGGACCGTGGTGTCCTGGTTGACCAGGAGGTCGGCCCCGTCGGCCACGGACAGCGCCTCGAACTGGCGCAGCGTGGCGGCGTACTTGGGCTGGGTGAGGTCGACCCCGATGCTGCTCTCGCCCCAGATGATCAGATCGGGCTTGACCCCGGCCAGCCGGCCGGACCGGCTGAACCCGGCGGTCAGCGTCTGCGACGCGTGCGCGGCCAGGCTCGCGTTGCTGATCATGCCGGGCTGCACCATGGCGATCGTGACCTGGCGGACGGCGGGGCTGGGCGGGGTGAGCGCAAAGGCCAGCGGCCCGGCGCCGACGCTGGCCAGCGCGGCACCCACGCCCAGGACGGCCAGGCCCGGACGCCAGGCCGCGCCGGGCAGGACACCCGCGCCGACCCGCGGCAGGGACTCCAGCACCAGCACGATGGCCACGTTGGCCAGCACGAGCACGAAGCTGATCAGCCACACGCCGCCCACCGCGGCCAGCGCCAGCACGGCGGGATGCTGCCACTGGCTGACGCCGAACACCGCCCACGGGCCGCCCAGTGCCTGCCAGGAGCGCAGCCATTCGGTGAGCAGCCAGCAGCTTGGCACGACCACCAGGGCGGCCAGCGCCCGCGACCAGCTCAGCGGGGGCCGCAGCAGCTTCTGCGCGGCCACCCCGAACGGCACCCACAGCACCCCGAACGCCGCCCCGACGAGCAGCACGGCGGGGCCGATCTCCGGCGCCATCCAGTACAGCGCCGCGATCAGGTAGCCGGCCCCCAGCCACCAGGCGCGTACCCCGCCCTCGCGCGCGGTCGGCGACCTGACGATGAGCACCAGCCCCGGGACCAGCCCGAACCAGGCCAGGTACTCGAAGTTGACGGCGGGGAACGTGAGGACCGGCAGCGCGCCGCAGAGCAGCATCGCTCCCCGGACCGACCAGATCCACCTCACCGGCTTCACCAGCGCGCTGCGCAGTCCCACCCTCATATTGTCGCTTATCGCCCGGCCGGTCCGGCCGCCCGGAGCGGGCTAACCGGGCGGGGAGGCAACCGGCAGGCGGTCAGTTCTGGCCGCGCGAGAAGATGCGCAGGAAGAACAGGAAGACGTTCAGCGCGTCCAGGAAGATCGAGGCGGCCAGCAGCGGCGCGGAGTCCAGGTCGGTGTTGCGCCGCAGCCGCTGGAAGTCGACCATGGTCAGCCCGGCGAAGATGACCAGGCCGAGGACCGAGTAGAGCAGGTCGGCGTGCGGGATGTGCACGAAGATCAGCACGATGCCGAACAGGATGAGCGCGACCAGGGCCCAGAAGCTCACCCGGGCCAGCCCGGACAGGTCCCGGCGGGTGGCGTAGCCGGCCGCGCCGAAGCCGGCGATGAACAGCGCGGTCGCCCCGCCGGCCTGCCAGAGGGCCTGCGGGCTGGTGGAGGCGTAGTAGACCAGGATCGGGGACATGGCCAGTCCCAGCGCCGCGCCGACCACCAGGAGCAGCCCCACGGACAGGGACGCCGACTTGGCGCGCCTGGCGGTGAAGTTCATCCCGATCAGGCACCCGAAGGCGACGATGAACCAGACGAAGGCCCAGCCCTGCGACAGGTGCCGTCCCAGGTAGGCGCCCAGCGCGAAGAAGCCGGCCGTGAGGGCCACGTATCCCATCGTCTGCCCGAACAGGGTGCGTGTGCGGTCCCGGGTGGCCGCCCCGTAGGAGCCATAGGTCAGTGAATCGTTCATGTTCCTCTCCTGGACGTCGCGCCTCGTACCGCGTGTTTCGAGGCTAAGCGCAGCGGCGACCTCACGCACTAAGCCAGCGCCGCGACGGCGCCGGTGCTCAGTTCGGCCAGGTTCGGCAGTACCAGGCTGGCCTGGGCGAGCGCGTCCGGGTCCGGCGGGTACCGGGGCTGCGGGACCGCGATGACCCGCAGCCCGGCGGCGGCGGCCGAGCGGAGCCCGTTGGAGGAGTCCTCCACCGCGGCGCAGTCCGGCGGCGGGCAGCCCAGCTCCGCGGTCACGGCCAGGTAGATGTCCGGGGCCGGCTTGCCGTGGGCCACCTGCTCGGTCGACATCACCACCGAGAAACACCCGCGGAGGCCGGCCGACTGGAGCACGGTCTCGATCAGCCGCGGCGGGGAGGAACTGGCCAGGCCGAGCGGCCAGCGCGCGGCCAACCGGTGCACCGCGTCCACGGCGCCGTCCATGAACGGCACCTGCTCCTGGTAGCGGGCCACCATCCGGTCGATGACCAGCGCCGCGACCTCATCCGGCGGGAGGCCGGCGCCGAGGTCCCCGCTCAGGTAGCCGGCCCATTCCGGCGTGCTCATGCCCATGATCCTGCGCTGGGCGTCCGGGGCCCAGTGCCCGCCCCGTTCGGCCACCAGGCCCCGCCGGACCTGTTCCCAGACCGGTTCGGAGTCGACCAGCACCCCGTCCAGGTCGAACACGACCGCCTTGATCATGGTGTCTCAGGCGCGGGAGCTGGCCTCCGTAAGGGCGCGGGAGACAAGGATCCGGGCCAGGTGCTCGCGGTACTCGCGGCTGGCGCGGATGTCGGAGGCGGCGCTGGTGCCCTCGGCGGCGTGCGCGGCGGCGTCGGCGGGCGAGGCTCCGCCGGCCAGGGCGGCCTCGACCGCGGCGGCGCGCAGCGGGGTCCCGCCCATGTTGACCAGCCCGACCTGGTGGCCCTGGACGGCCACGCCGACAATGGCCCAGTCGATGGCCCGCTGGGTGAACTTCTGGAACGACCAGCCCGCGGCGGCGGGCTTGGGCACCCGGATCTCGGTGAGCAGCTCACCTGGCTCGAGGACGGTCTCGAACAGGCCCTGGAAGAACTCGCTGATCGGGATCTCCCGTGAGCCGTCGGTACCGTGGGCCACCAGCGTGGCCTCCAGCGCAAGCAGCACGGCAGGCAGGTCCGAGGCGGGGTCGGCGTGCGCCACCGAGCCGCCGATCGTGCCGCGGTGCCGGATCTGCGGGTCCCCGACCTGGCCCGCCGCGTGCGCGAGCAACGGCAGCTCACGGGCCAGCAGGTCCGAATGCTCGACGTCGTGATGCCTGGTCAGCGCGCCGATCGCGACGTGCGAGCCCTGGTCGGTGATGTAGGACAGGCCCCTCAGGCCGCCCAGATCGATGATCACTTCAGGGGCGGCCAGCCGCAGCTTCATCAGCGGCAGCAGTGAATGCCCTCCGGCCAGGAACTTCGCGTCCTCGCCGTATTCGGCGGCCAGGTCGCAGGCCTCCTCGGCCGAGCCCGCCCGCTTGTAGGTGAACGACGACGGGATCACTGCGCAACCTCCGCTGCCGCCAGCGCGGCCCTGACGATGTTGTGATAACCGGTGCACCGGCACAGATTGCCTTCCAGCCCGGTCCGCACCTGCTCCTCGGTGGGATGCGGGTTCTCCTTGAGCAGCGACACGATGGCCATCACCATGCCCGGCGTGCAGAAGCCGCACTGCAGCCCGTGCTGCTCGTGGAAGGCCTGCTGTACCGGGTGCATCGTCCCGTTGCTGGCCAGGCCCTCCACGGTGGTGATCTCGTGCCCGCTGGCCTGGGCGGCCAGTACCGTGCACGACTTGACGGACTCGCCGTCGAGCAGCACGGTGCAGGCTCCGCAGGAGGTGGTGTCGCAGCCGACGTTCGTCGCGGTGAGGTCGGCCACGTCGCGCAGGAAGTGCACGAGCAGCATGCGGTCCTCGACGTCCGCGGTGATCTCCTTGCCGTTGACGGTCAGGTCGACCTTCACTGGTTACTCGCTTTCTGCGCCTCGGTGATCGCTGTCCATACTCGCTGCGGGGTGGCCGGCATGTCGATGTGCCTGACCCCGAGGTGGGATACGGCGTCGACGACCGCGTTCTGGACGGCCGGGGTCGAGCCGATCGTCCCGGCCTCGCCGATGCCCTTCACGCCCAGCGGGTTCAGGTCGGTCGGCGTCTCGCTGGAGGCCAGCTCGAAGCTGGG
>Ga0209415_10005702_pt1 | contig 22313 bp, 19 predicted proteins | sample PeaSoiSIISIP2007_FD_187696 | JGI IMG/M metagenome (GOLD analysis project Ga0209415, IMG submission 187696) | Peat soil microbial communities from Weissenstadt, Germany - SII-SIP-2007 (SPAdes) (version 2) | ecosystem: Environmental > Terrestrial > Soil > Wetlands > Peat | place: Germany... | reverse complement strand
GCTTGCAGGAGCGCGCCCAAGGCCGCCGCCGAAAGACCCTTGCCCAGTGAGGAGACCACGCCGCCGGTAATGAAGATGAACCGCGTCATGGGCTTCCACTATAGAAGGATGCCGCCGAGCGGCACAACCGAAAGCGCGAACGCGGCGATTTTATTTCGCCAGCGGCGCGCTGGGCGCCGCGGGTTGGACGGGCGGCGCGGGTGCCACGGGCGCGGCGGGCGCGGTCGGATTCGGCAGCTGCTGCTCCTGCGGCGCCGATGCCGGCACGTCGATGATCGAACGCGGCGCGCGTTGGGTCGCCGCGAGATAGGCCAAGAGAATGCTGGTGGCGAAGAACAGCGCCGCCAGGATCGCCGTGGTCCGCGTCAGCAGATTGGCGGTGGAGCGGCCGGACATGAAGCCGGCCATGCCGCCGCCGCCCATGCCGAGCGCGCCGCCCTCGCTCTTCTGCAGCAGCACGACGCAGACGAGCGTAATGGCGAGAATAAGATGGATGCTGAGAACGACGGTGATCATCGGGGCTCGCGAATCGGCACGCGGCTTTTAGCGCGCCGCCCGCTGGAATGCCAGCCCTAGCGCAAATCCCGACTGCATGGATATCGTGCGTGCTTCGAGACGGGGTGCTTCGCACCCCTCCTCAGCATGAGGAAGGTCTTTGATGGCACAAAGAAAAGTCCTCGTCCTGAGGAGCCGGCGAAGCCGGCGTCTCGAAGGACGCAATGAGTCGATCCAGCCGGGATTTGTTTTAGCGGCAGGCCTCGGCGATCGCCCAGAAATCGGCGGCGGCGAGACTGGCGCCGCCAATGAGCGCGCCATCGACATCGCCCGCCGCCATCAGCGCCGCGGCGTTGTCGGGCTTGACCGAGCCGCCATAGAGAATCCGCACATTGCCCGGGTCCGCGATCCGCGCGGCGAGCGCCTGGCGGATGTGGCCATGCACCGCCGCTACCTCGGCGATTGTCGGGGTGCGCCCGGTGCCGATCGCCCAGACCGGCTCATAGGCGATGCACACCGTCGAGGAATCGAGACCCTCCGGCAGCGATCCTCCGAGCTGCCGCGACACGATCGCGAGGGTCTGGCCCGCTTGGCGCTCGGCCAAGGTCTCGCCGATGCAGACGATCGCCGTGAGCCCCGCCGCGTGCGCGGCCTTGGCCTTCTCGCGCACCAGCGCATCGCTCTCGTGGTGATCGGTGCGGCGCTCGGAATGGCCGAGGATGACGTAGCGGCAGCCTGAATCCCTGAGCATCGCTGCGCTGATGTCGCCGGTGTGCGCGCCCTTGTCGCTTGTGTGGCAGTCCTGGCCGCCCAATTCGATGCCGCTTCCGGCGATTGCCTCCGCCACCGCCATGAGCAGGGTTGCGGGCGGACAGATCAGCAGCTCGCAGGGCGGCGGCGCGGCGGCGGCGCGAGTCGCGAGCGCGCGCGCCAGCGCCACGCCATCGGCCCTGAGCCCGTTCATCTTCCAATTGCCTGCCGCGAGCCTGCGCAAAGCGGCCTCCATCCTCGGCCGCCGCTCTAGCACGGCGGCGGCCGCCGGCGCTAGTGCTCGGCGTGCCGCTTCGGTCGCGTGCCGCATTTGCCGTTGCCGGGCCCGCGAGCCCCTCCTATCATCCGCGCCGCCGCCTCCCGCGCCCTTTGTCCGGCCCGATCATGCTGCAAGCGATCCGCTCCAAGGCCACCTCCTTCATCGTCAAGATCCTGTTCGCGCTGCTCATCCTCACCTTCGGCGTCTGGGGCATCGGCGACATCTTCCGCAACCGCTCGACTGACACGACCGTGGCCACGGTGGGCGGCCGTATCATCACCATCGAGCAGGTGGCGACGGCGGTGCGCAGCGACTTGCAGCGCCTGCAATCGGTGTTCGGCGGCACCGTCGACCCGGCGCAGGCCAAGCAGCTCGGCGTCGTCGACAACGCGCTGCAACGCATCGTCGGCGGCGAACTCGTCAACCTCGAGATCGACCGCCTGCATCTTGCCGTCGGCGACGACGCGGTGCGCCAGGCGATCCTCGCCAATCCCGCCTTCCGCAACCAGCAGGGCGTCTTCGACCGTAGCCTCTATCAGGCCGTGCTCGCCAACAACAGCATGAGCGAGCCGCAATTCGAAGCACAGCTGCGCGAGGACATTCTGCGCGGCGAGATGACCAGCGCCATCACCGAAGGCTGGACGCCGCCCAAGGAGCTGACCGACGCGCTCTACCGCACCCGTTTCGAGCGCCGCACCGCCGACACCGTGACCCTGCCGCCTTCCGCCGCCGGCGCAATTCCCGCGCCCAGCGAGGAGCAGCTCGACACGTTCTACAAATCGCATCAGGACGATTTCCGCACGCCCGAGCTTAGGAGCTTCAAACTGGCGCTCCTGACGCTCGACGATGTGGCGGCGGGGATCGCCGTGCCCGAGGACAAGCTCAAGCAGGAATACGAGGCGCGGAAGAGCGAATTCGACAAGCCGGAGGAGCGGCAGCTGCAGCAGATACTGCTGTCGGACGAAGCAAAGGCCAAGGACGCCGAAGCGCAACTCGCCGCCGGCAAGGACTTCTCCGAGATCGCCAAATCCGTCGCCGGCGCCGAAGCCGGCGCGCTCGATCTCGGCTGGGTGAAACGCGACGATCTGCCGGCGCCGCTCGCCGATGCCGCCTTCGCCCTCAAGGCCGGCGCGACGACGGAGCCGGTCCAGACTTCCTTCGGCTGGCACATCCTGCGGCTCGTCGCGGTCAAGCCCGCGGAGCAGCAGAGCTTCGATGAGGTGAAGCAGAAGCTCGCCCAGGACCTCGCCCGCGACCAGGCCGGCGACGCGCTGGCAGAAGCCGCGAACCACATCGACGACGCGCTCGCCGGCGGCGCCTCGCTTGCCGACATGGCGCAGAAATTCGGTCTCAAGACCATCGAAATCGCGGATGTCGACAGCGCCGGCCATGACGCAGCGGGCAAGACCGTCGAACTCCCGAAGGCCGCCGCCGACATCCTGCGCGCCGCCTTCGCCACCGCGAGCGGCCAGACGAGCGAGCTCGCGCAGCTCGGCGAGGACGGCTATTTCGTCGTCGCGGTCGACAAGGTGACGCCGGCCGCGGTCAAGCCCTTGGCCCAAGTGCACGACGATGCCGTCAAGCTATGGCAGGACGACGAGCGCGGCGCCACCCTTGCCAAGGCCGCCGACGCGATCGCCGCCGAGGTCAATTCCGGGCGCAGCCTCAAGGATGTCGCGGCCCAGCGCAAGCTCACGCTCGCCACGACCAAGCCGGTTCTGCGCACCGGCGGCGACCGGGACCCGCCGCCGGCGCTCGTCGCCAAGCTGTTCGAGGCGAAGCAGGGTCAGGCGGTGACCGCGCCCGATGGCGACGGCATGATGATCGCGCAAGTCACCGCGATCGAGCCGGCCGATCCAGCAAAAGACGCGGCGGCGGTGCGGCAGCTCGCGCGCCAGCTCGGCCAGACCATGCAGAGCGATCTGTTCAGCGAGTTCGACCAGGCGCTCCGCCGCCAATTCCCGGTCGAGGTGAACCAGACCAATCTCGACCGCGTGCTCTAGCGCCCATGCAAGTCGCGCCGGGCTTCGCGGAATTCGCCGAGCGCTACGCGGCGGGCCGCGCGGTCCTGCTCTCGACCTCGCTGGTTTCCGATCTCGAGACGCCGGTCTCGGCCATGCTCAAGCTCGCCGACGGCCGGCCGGTGAGCTTCTTGCTGGAATCCGTCGAGGGCGGCGAGCGGATCGGCCGCTATTCCATGATCGGCCTCAAGCCCGATCTGATCTGGCGCTGTCACGGCGACCGCGCCGAGCTCAACCGCCAGGCCCGCACCGCGCCCGACGCCTTCGAGCCGCAGCCGGGCCCGGCGCTCGCCTCGCTGCGCGCGCTCATCGCGGCGAGCCGGGTCGAGACGCCGCCGCCTTTGCCGCCGATGGCCTCGGGGCTCTTCGGCTATATGGGCTATGGCATGGTCGGGCTGATGGAGCGCATCCCCGACACCAAGCCCGACCGGCTCGGCATTCCCGACGGCTGCTTGTTGCGGCCGAGCGTCGTCTGCATCTTCGACAACATCGCCGACAGCGTCACGGTGGTGACGCCGGCCTGGCCGAATCCGGATCTCTCGGCGCGCGCGGCTTATGATCTCGCGCGCGAGCGGCTCGCCGACGTGCTCGCCGATTTCGAGCGCAACCTGCCGTACCGGCGCGAGGCGCCCGAGGCCATGCAGGAGCTGCCGCCGCCCGGCGCCAACATGACGCGCGCGGAATGCCTGCGCATGGTCGAGACCGCCAAGGAATACATCCGCGCCGGCGAGCTGTTCCAGGTCGTGCCCTCGATGCGCTTCCACGTGCCGTTCCGCCTGCCGCCCTTTGCGCTCTATCGCGCGCTCAGGCGGCTCAACCCCTCGCCTTTCCTCTTCTTCCTCGATTTCGGCGGCTTCTCGGTGGTGGGCTCGAGCCCGGAGATACTCGTGCGTCTCCGGGACGGCACGGTGAGCATCCGTCCCTTGGCGGGAACGCGCCGGCGCGGCGCCACGCCGGACGAGGATGCCCTTCTCGCCGCCGAACTCCTGGCCGATCCCAAGGAGCGCGCCGAGCATCTCATGCTCTTGGATCTCGCGCGCAACGACGTGGGCCGCGTCGCCGAAGTCGGCACGGTGCGCGTCACCGAGCAGATGGTGATCGAGCGCTACAGCCACGTCATGCACATCTGCTCGCATGTCGAGGGCAGGCTCGCGCCCGGCCATGTGGCCTTGGACGCGCTCTGCGCCGGCTTTCCCGCCGGCACGCTGTCGGGCGCGCCCAAGGTCCGGGCGATGGAGATCATCGACGAATTGGAGCCCGAGCGGCGCAATCTCTATGGCGGCGCCATCGGCTATTTCGCCGGCGACGGCAGCATGGACACCTGCATCGTGCTGCGCACCGCCATCGTCAAGGACGGCAGCATGCTGGTCCAGGCCGGCTGCGGCGTCGTCGCCGACAGCGATCCCGCTTCCGAGCACCAGGAAATCCTCGACAAATCCCGCGCCCTCTTCCGCGCCGCCGAGGAAGCGGTCAAGTTCGCCAGGGGATAGGTCTCCAAACTGGCTCCTCTTCCGGCCGCTTTATCGGTCTCGCCAATCCGCGTCCTTATCCTCACTTCGCGCTTCTTCCTCGTAGGACCCGGCGAGGGACCGAAGCAGCTTTCCGGTGAAAGGAAATCGAGCCGTTACTGCGTCCGCGCTCCTACGAAACTCGGCTGCCAATTCCCTCTCCTGAGCGCCACCGTCAAAAACGCCTCGCGAGGTGACACCTCGCAGGTTGCTTTTTCCGATGCGGAAACCGCGGCCCATCGCTTGCGAATTTATCTCGTCTAAGATTTTCCGGACTGGTTCGCACGGCCATATCCCAGAAGCGTCAGCGGGAGCGCTTGCGAGAATTTCGCCGATAACGACGTCCGCCACCTCACCCCGAGCACGTTCAGCGCAGACGCGCCGTGCCTCCACGATCCACGATTGGAGCGTCTTCTGATCGATTGAGCCGTCATCTAGTTGTCCCGGGAGCCGGCGAGTTTGTCCCAAAACGCGCCACGCGAGTCGCGCGCGGTTCGCCCGCTGGTCCTCAGCTAGGGCTTCATCATCAACTTTGCCGTCGTTGCGTTTGTACGCCCACGTCACAAGGTCAGCAAACGTCGTCGCGTTTTCAGCAACTTCACGATGAGCGGCGAGGTTAGGCCGATAATGCTCAAGTATCCCGACAAACGGAATTTCCAGCCGGGCGATAAGCTGCTGCGGAACATCGTTGCTGTCGAGGCGCTCAAAGACCTTCCCCAACTCGTAGCCGGAAATAACCGCGGAACGCTTCCTCAACGCCGCGTCATTTAGCGCCCTGGATGTTGCTTCGAGTGCGCGGATTACAAGGTCAGTTGGTACGACGGTGGTCGAACTCGCTAAGGCGTGAATCACGGCTAGCGGACGATCGGCGTTCAGCAGCCGTTCTAGGCCGTACACGAACTCCGGGCTGCCCTTCGGCACGAGAAACATTCTGTTGCCGAGCGTGGACCAGTAGACAGATTGGACTTCCTCGGGCTCGTTTTCCAAACGGCGCCATGTCTCCATCGTAGTCGGAGCTGCGAGATAAATTTCTGCGCACTTCTCGGTCGCCTCGGGTCCGTTCTTCGCGGCAGCAAGAAAAGCCTCAAGAGCAGTCCAGCCGTCTCGCTGGAACAATGCTTCGCATGCCGCCCGCTCAAAGGCCCTTAATGTGTTCTCTTCGTGATCAAGATATGGTGTAACGAGTTCGATGATTTCATCGCGCCCTGCGATCGCGGATACAGCCGCTCGGCCGACGCTCCATGGCGCAGACACCCTGCGTGCTAACTTGATCGCACCTTCCTTTCCGTGTTCGGCGATAATCGAGCGCAAAGCGTCGGCTTGTAAGCCCTCCACCTTTCGAGCTCGCGCCTGATAGTCCTGGTTGTGATCCCCGTCGAGTAGCCGCGGCCAACTGTCGAACAGCCATTCGGACGCGACGAAAGCGTCTGTTGGGCGCAGACTTTCATAAATAGCTGCAAGCCGGTCAACCGCAACGCGCGGCATTGCCCAATTAGAACCAGGAAAATCGCGGTGATGGCCGACGACCTCACGAATCTTGCACCATAGCTCGATCGCGCCGGATTTTTCTCGCAGACGCGCGACAGTAGCTTCGAGTTTGGTTATCGCCTCATTCTGCTGCGCAGGCGATAAGTTCGCGATGACCTCCATCAAATCTCTCCAGCGGCGGGGGTCTTCGCCTACAAAACGGATGATGCGACTAACGAGCTCCGTGGAAATTGCCTGACGCTCTGCAATGGTCGGCGCTATTGTCGCATCTTGAGCCCACCCACGCCATTCGGGAGGGGTCCGCTGCATGAGCGAATCGTGCGATTGCGGCCCAGCGGCAACTAAGCAGTTCCAGCCGGCGTCAGGCAGCCGGTTGAGCAATTCGTCGAGAACCTGCAAGCGACGTCCGTCTGGCATAGCGGAACATCGGATCCAGGGCAAAAACAGCGCGCGGAGACTTTCGCGAGGGCGATTTGCCCATCGCCCTCCCGGATCGATGGCGGCCAACCTCGCCAGAATGAATGCAGCACGCGAAAAATATTCGGGGCTCCATGCGACCCTTTCGAGCGCCCACAGGAGCCCGGCGTGCAGACATGCGCCCCAGAGACCGTTGCCTTGATCTTTAAGGAGGGCCTCGAATGGATTCGGTGTCTGAGACAGACCCTCTTCAATGCGGTCCAACACCACCTCTGGCGCCGCTTCAGCGAGCGTTGGCAATAACGATCCAACACTCGCCCATGTCTGCCATTTGCCCGGTTCGCCCAGTATGCGACGAACCGCGTCGTTCGTAATGAGCTGTGCGTCGCCGGCGTTTTCCGCCCTCTCGGGGCGACTGCCCATCAACGCGAGCGTATTTGCGAGGCCCTCACGGAGAGCGCCACTGTGTCTCAGGATCTTTCCACGGAGCGCTGCCATATGACGTTCGTCGTCAGGCAAGTCATACTCCGGTGATAGTTCGGAAAGGCCAGCAACCGCTGCGTCCCGCAGTCGCTCGAGATGCTGTTGGGTAAGAGCAGGAGCGAGTAGCTCCCACGCCTCCTCAGGTGAGGTTAAGCGCCAATGGTGTCCTATTTTGCGAAGCGGAGCGTCTGGCTGATTCAGCAACAGGCTGTAATCGCTAACCAGCTCCGCATATGGACGCCCGGCAAGCATTGTGACGACCTGCTGGTCTCCTTCTGTTTCTGACCACTGACCTGCGAGGAGAGCCGGCAATAGCGCACCGGCACTTGGCGGCGATGCCCAAGCAGGTTTTTGTCCGCCGGCTCTTCCAATGAGACGCCGCCGAAGCACCGGCATGCTGCGCGCCGTGGCTCGTGCAAGTTGGCGCGCCACGTCATCGGTGAAACCCATACCGGCAAGCGCGGTAATGATCTCATCGCGACCGAGGCGTGGGAGAACGCATCCACGTCCAACTCCCTTATCACCGTGACCAATCGGAACCACTACATGATGGCCGCCTCGCACTGCGACCGCCGGAGATACGTCCGGGAGATCCATTATAAGGATCAGCGCCGTCGGATGCTGACAGACGCTGCGCCACGCATCCGCGGATCGGACGATGAGTGCGCGTGAGAAGAAACTCAGACCTCCTGAGTCTGCCAGCGCCAGCGCTGCCGCGCACGCGAACGCGACTGCCTCATCCTTCGTTTCGCCCTGAATAAAAAATTGGTCAGCCGGTCCGGCGATCCATTCCGCTAACAATTTCGCGTGCTCGCCTCGGCCCGCAAGGACAAGCGCCGGCGTAATCTCAGGCTTGGTGACGGAAGACCAATCTTCCCAGAATTCATCGGCCGCCAGTATTCCGGTCGGCGGCACCTTTCTCAATTGGCGTGCAAGCCAAGCACCCACAGCCGGCGCTTGCTCGATCCATTGAGCAAGGTTGCTCGCGTCGTATACTCGGACGTCCTTCCAAATCCCTTCCGCCTTTCGGCTCGATTCCCAATCTCGCTTCTCGCCCCAAGGGCGCGGCGTTACGAAGATAAATGTCGTCTCGGCAGGAATTAGTGCGCGTGGCGCTTGCGTTCGTTTCTCATAGTCCTCGTCGGCTTTTTTCCGGATGTCTGTCCGCCGGCTCATCTCCCAGGCGGACACACCGCCGGGAACGAACGCGTTTCCTGTCGAAACGCTTACGACCCCATCCCAACCTCCGAGCGTGACGCTGCTGCCGCTTGGGATATCTACGAAGGACGCAGTCGGGATCGTGGCGCCCACAAGACGCCTTACCAAGGCCGGCAAGGTCGTCTCGCACTCCGGCAGATCGGCCCAATGCTGGAGGTCTTTTGGATCTATCCAATCCATACGCTGCTCGATGCGACGAGTTTACCACGTGTCATGGAATTGGGGCGTTTATACCACCGGTCCGAATGGGCACAAAAATTCCCCTAACCCATTCCGGTTCAGTCCGGCTGCGGCGTCGTCGCCGACATCGATCCCGACACGCTTGACCATCGCCGCGTGCTTCCGCCACCCTCGCCGCCGCGAACAGGGAGGAGCCGCCATGCTCAGAGCTTCAGCCAAAATCGTCCTGCCGACCTCGATCATCGGATCGCTGCCGCGGCCGGCCTGGTACACCGCGGTGCTCGGCCGGCGCAGCTTCCTCGAGGCGATGGTCAATGCGCGCTACCGCGAGCAATACGAGGACGCCGTTTCCGTCCATCTCCGCGCGCAGGAAACCGCCGGCCTCGACATCGTCACCGATGGCGACGCGCATTACGACGAGGAGGTCGGCGGCATGAGTTGGCAAAGCTATGCGCCGGCGCGCATGACCGGCTTCGACAAAGCGCCGCAGCCGACGATCTACAACGTCGCCGCGGCGGGATTTCCGCGCGGCCATATCCTGCACGATTTCCTCGAGGCGCGCGTGCTGCCCAAGATCGTCGGCCCGGTCGGCCGCGGCGATCTGCAATATGCCGCGATGTGGAAGGCGGCGCAGCGCTTGACCAAGCGCCCGGTCAAGTTCGGCACCATCCTGCCCGAATTGCTCGCCGCCTCGGTCGCCGACGATTACTACAAGGATCCGGTCGAGCGCACCATGGCGCTGAGCCAGGCGCTCAATCAGGAGCTCAACGAATTGGCGGATGCCGGCTGCCCCGTCATCCAGATGGAAGAGCCGCAGATCCACATGGTGCCGGTGCGCGGCAAGGCCTTCGGCAAGCTCGGCACGAGCGAGCTGGTCGATGTCTTCAACGCCACGGTGAAGGGGCTCAGGGCCAAGACCGAAGTGTGGTGCCACACCTGCTGGGGCAATCCCTCGCAGCAGCGCATCTTCCGGGAGATCCAGAGCTACCAGCCGACGCTCGAGGCATTGAATCGGGTCGATGCCGACGCGCTGACCTTCGAGACCTGCTCCTCCGGCACTGGCGATCTGAAGGCGATCGGCGCGGCGATCACCGACAAGAAGATCGTCATCGGCGTCATCGACCATCACACTCTGCAGGTCGAGCGGCCAGACGAAGTCGCCGCCCTCATCCGCGAGGCGCTCAAATACATTCCGCCGGAACGGCTGGTCATCTCCTCCGATTGCGGCATGGGCCGCGAGGGCATGAGCCGGCGCCACGCGACCTACAAAATGGTGGCGATGGTGCTCGGCACCAACATCGTGCGAAAGGAGCTGGGCTTGGCCGAGGCCGAATGCCTCGCCGCCGATGCCCGCTACTCCCTCACCCTGTCAAAGTAGCCCATCGCCCTGCCGCTCACTCCGGCTTCGCCGCCTCGATCACGGCGCTGATCGGCGCGAGCGCAATCCCCTTCGCCGGCAGGGTCGGCAGCCATTGCGCCAGCGCCGCCAAGGTCGCGTCCTGGGGATGGCCGATGGCGATCGCGACGCCGCGGCGGCGCGCCAATTCCTCGAGCGCGCGCAGATTGGCGGCGATCGCCGCAGCATCGAGCTTGTCGTCGAGGAAGAGGTCGCGCGCGGCATGCGGCACGCCCAGGCGCTGCGCGATCTGGGCGACCGGGCTCCGCGCCGCTATGCGCGATTCCAGGAGCAACAGACCCTGCGCCTTCAGCTCATCGAGCAGGGTCTCGCTGGCGCCGCCGGAATCGGCGAAGGTCAGATCCATGTGGTCGTAGACGCCGACATATCCCGAAAAGCGCGTCAAGTCCCAGCGCAAGCGGCGCAGCAGCTCGTCGCGCTGCACTGCGACGGCGGCGCTGCCGCCATCGCTGCGCTGGCTCAGCGCCGCGATCGGCACGTGCACCAGAAGCTCGTGGCCGGCGCGCCGCGCCGCCTCGGCCTCGCGCGCGAGATCGTCGGCATAGGCGACGAAGCTCAATTCGAGCGGCGCGTTCAGCGCAATCGCCCGCTCGGTCCGCGCCCGGTCGATGCCGAGCCCATCGAGCACGATGACGACGCGCGGTCGGCCGTCCGCCGCGGGCGACGGGGCGGCGAAGCGCTGCCACGTCGCGAGCGCCGCCGGCGCGGGTTCGGCTTGCGGCGGCGGCGCGGGTTCGGCAGCCATCGCCGTCTCGGGCGCCGGCGCCGGCTTCTCCGGCGCAGGCGGAGCAGGCGCGGCGGGTTCCACCGCCGGGCTCGGCGAGGGCGCGGTCGCTTCCGGCGCTGGCGGCGGCGTCGGGAGCGGCGGGGGAATCGGCGCGACCGCCATGGGCGGCGGGGGCGGCGGCTCGAGCGGCGCGCTCACCACCAGCGCCAGCAGCAGCAAGATGAAGGTCAGGGCGCTCCAGAGCGCCGCATGCAAACCCGGCCGCGTCATCGCCGCCGCGCTCCCCTCCGCGAGACCCGTTCCGTGCCGTGACGCGTCATGCCTCGTGCCTGGAAGGAGTGTAGCATCGAATTCGCCGGTCGGGGCCTCGCCTTCGGCACGGCGCCCGATGCCGCCGCCGTTTCGGCCCGCCCGGCGACCTGATATAACCTCGCGGGAGGCGGCATTCCCGTGACCAGATAGCGACGCGATGTTCCTGCTCATCGATAATTACGACAGCTTCACCTACAACCTCTGGCACTATCTCTCCGAGCTCGGGGCCGAGGTCGTCGTGCGCAGGAACGATGCGCTCGGCGTCGATGAGGCGTTGGCGATGCGGCCGCAAGGCATCGTGCTCTCGCCGGGTCCGAGCGATCCCGACCATGCCGGCATTTGCCTCGATCTCGTCCGGCGCGCCCCGGTGCCGCTCCTCGGCGTCTGCCTCGGCCACCAGGCCGTCGGCCAGGCCTTCGGCGGCAAGGTCGTGCGCGCGCCGGAGCCGATGCACGGCAAGCTCAGCGCCATCCATCACGACGGCAGCGGCGTCTTCGCGGGCTTGCCGAATCCCTTCGCCGCGACGCGCTACCACTCTCTCGTCGTTGAGCGCGCCGGCCTGCCAGCGGGCTTGCGCGTCACCGCCGAGACCGCGGACGGGATCGTCATGGGCCTCGCGCATCGCGAGCGGCCGATACATGGCGTCCAGTTCCATCCCGAAAGCATCGCCTCGGAAGCCGGCCACGCGCTGCTCAAGAACTTTCTTGCGCGCGCCGCCGAGGCCGTCGCGGCATGACCGAAATCGGCGAGTTCAAGACATTGTTGGGGCGCGTCGCTGCCGGCGAGCGGCTCGGCGAGGCGGATGCCGCCGCCGCCTTCGAGACGATGATGTCGGGCAATGCCACGCCCTCGCAGATGGGCGGGTTCCTCATGGCGCTGAGGGTGCGCGGCGAGACCGTCGAGGAGATCACCGGCGCCGCCCGCACGATGCGCGCGAAGGCGCTGCATGTCGAAGCGCCGCCCGACGCCATCGACACCGTCGGAACCGGCGGCGACGCTCAGGGCACCTTCAACATCTCGACTGCCGCGGCGCTGGTCGTCGCCGGATGCGGCGTGCCCGTGGCGAAGCACGGCAATCGCAATTTCTCGTCGAAGTCGGGCTCGGCCGATCTGCTCGCGGCGCTGGGCGTCAATCTCGACGCCGATATGAGCCTCATCGCCCGCGCCATCCGCGAGGCCGGGATCGGCTTCATGATGGCGCCGCGCCATCACAGCGCGACGCGCCACGTCGCGCCGACCCGGGTCGAGCTGGGCACGCGCACGATCTTCAACCTGCTCGGGCCGCTCTCCAATCCGGCGGGCGTGCGGCGCCAGCTCGTCGGCGTCTTCGCGCCCCAATGGGTCAAGCCCGTCGCCGAGGTGCTGGGCAAGCTCGGCAGCGTCAGGGCCTGGGTGGTGCATGGCGACGGGCTAGACGAGATCACCACCACCGGCGCGACCCTCGTCGCCGCGCTCGAGGGCGGCCGCGTCACGACCTTCGAAGTGACGCCGGAAGATGCCGGGTTGCCGCGGGCGCAGCTCGCCGATCTCAAGGGCGGCGAGCCGCAGGAGAATGCGGCACGGCTCGAGGCCATCCTCGCGGGCGCGACCGGGCCGTTGCGCGATATCGTGCTCTTCAACAGCGCCGCGGCGCTCATCGTCGCCGGCAAGGCGCGCGACCTGCGCGAAGGCGTGGCCCGCGCGGCGGCTTCGATCGACTCGGGCAAGGCCCGCACCGCTCTCGACCGGCTCGTCGCCATCACCAACGAGCCGCCGCCGCAGGCGCCGCCATGAGCGACGTGCTCGAGCGCATCTGCGCGGGAAAGCGCAGCGAGATCGCCCGCGCCAAAGCAACGCGGCCGCAGAGCGCGGTCGAGCGCGACGCCGCCGCGGCGCCGGCGCCGCGCGGCTTCCTTGCGGCGCTCGAGCGCGCAATCGCGGCCGGCGGTTATGGCCTCATCGCCGAGATCAAGCAGGCCAGTCCAAGCGCCGGGCTCATCCGCGCCGATTTCGATCCGGCGGCGTTGGCGCTCGCCTATGCCAAGGGCGGCGCCGCTTGCCTTTCGGTGCTGACGGACGGCGCCAATTTCCAAGGCGAGCCCTGGCATCTCGTCGCGGCGCGCGCGGCTTCAGCGCTGCCGGTGCTGCGCAAGGACTTCATGCTCGACCCCTATCAGATCCCCGAGGCGCGTGCCATGGGAGCCGACTGCATCCTCCTGATCCTGGCGGCGCTCACCGATGCGGAAGCGCAGGCGCTCGAGGCGGCGGCCGCGGCGTGGAGCATGGATGTGCTCGTCGAGGTGCACGACCGCGACGAACTCGCGCGCGCGCTGCAGTTGAAGGCGCGGCTCATCGGCATCAACAACCGCAATCTCAAAACGCTCAAGACCGACATCGCCACGACCGAGCGCTTGGCTGGGGCGGTGCCGCGCGAACGTCTCCTGGTGAGCGAGAGCGGCCTCACGCGGCCCGAGGATCTCGCGCGCATGGCGCGGGCCGGCGCGCGCTCATTCCTCATCGGCGAGGCGCTGATGCGGCAGCAGGATGTCGAGGCGGCAACCCGCGCGCTCCTCGCGCCCGCCGCGGCGAGGGCGGAGGCATGAGCCGCCAGCGGTCGCAATTGGCTTCGGGAGTTCGCCCCTCGTCGTCATGGCCGGGCTTGTCCCGGCCATCCACGCGGTCAGGCGAGCCGGTCGTACAGATCATCCCAGTTCGGATTTTCCGCGAGAATGAGATGGACTTTCCACGCGCGCGGCCAATGCTTCATGTTGCGCTCGCGCTGGATCGCCACGCAGATGTCGTCGTGCCGTTCGGCGAAGACGAGCCGTTTCAGGCCGTATCGTTTGGTAAATCCATCCGCCACGCCCTCGCGATGCTCCCAAGAGCGGCGCGCGAGATCGCTGGTAACGCCGAGGTAGAGCGTGCCGTTCGGCCGATTGGTCATGATGTAGACCCACCCAGCCCGCATGGGTCAGTCATTGCACGCGCTGGCGCCGGCAACAATCGATACGTGGATGGCCGGGACAAGCCCGGCCATGACGGAACCAACCGGGCCGCAGCGATGGCGTCATCCCGATGAGCAAGCTCACCCATCTCGATGACGAGGGCCGGGCGCGCATGGTCGATGTCGGCGGCAAGCCCGAGACCGAGCGGATCGCCGTCGCCGCCGGCAGCGTGCTCATGCAGCGCGCGACGCTCGATCTCATCCGCGCCGGCGGCATCAAGAAGGGCGATGTCATCCCGGTCGCGCGGCTCGCCGGCATCATGGGCGCCAAGCGCACGCCCGAGCTCATTCCGCTGTGCCATCCGCTGGTGCTCACGTCGATCGAGGTCGAACTCGCCTGCGACGAAGTGCGCGCGGCCATCGACATCACCGCCACCTGCAAACTGACGGGCCGCACCGGCGTCGAAATGGAGGCGCTCACCGCGGTCGCGGTCGCGGCGCTCACGGTCTATGACATGGTCAAGGCGGTCGATCGCGGCACGCGCATCACCGATATTCGCCTCGTGCGGAAATCGGGCGGCAAGTCCGGCGCCTACGAGGCGCCATGATCTCGGTCGCGGAAGCGCTCGCGCGCCTCATCGCGCCGCTCGAGCCCTTGGGCGCGGAACAGGTCTCGCTTGCCGAAGCCGTCGGCCGCGTCCTCGCCGAGGATGTAGTCTCGCGCCGCACCCAGCCGCCTTTCGCGGTCTCGGCGATGGACGGCTATGCCGTGCGCGCGGCCGATGTCGCGACCGTTCCGGCGCGGCTCAGAGTGGTGGGCTCGGTCCCGGCGGGACAGGCCTATGCCGGCAGCTTGGGCAAGGGCGAAGCGGTGCGCATCTTCACCGGCGCCCCAGTGCCCGACGGCGCCGACTGCATCGTCATCCAGGAGGACACCGCACGCGAGGGCGACATCGTCGTCGTGCGCGAGGGCTCAGCCCCGGGCCGCTATGTCCGGCCGGCCGGACTGGATTTCCGCGCCGGCGAGGTCGGCCTCACGGCAGGGCGCCGCCTGACCGCGCGCGACGTCGGTCTCGCCGCCGCCATGAACCGGCCATGGCTCCTGGTGCATCGCCGGCCGCGCGTCGCGATTCTGCCGACCGGCGACGAGGTGGTCATGCCCGGCGATCCCGTCGGGCCGCATCAGATCGTCAGCTCCAACGGCCTGGCGCTGGGCGCGCTGGTCAGCGAGGCCGGCGGCCTGCCGGTGCAATTGGCGATCGCGCCGGACGACAGCGCCGGGCTGCAGCGCATCGCCGCGGCAGCCGCGGGGTCGGATCTCCTGGTCACCACCGGCGGCGCTTCGGTCGGCGAGCACGATCTGATTCGTGACGCCTTGGGCGCAACCGGCCTCACCCTCGATTTCTGGACCGTGGCGATGCGGCCGGGCAAGCCGCTGATGGTCGGCCGCTACCGCGACACGCCGATGATCGGGCTCCCCGGCAATCCGGTCTCGTCGCTGGTCTGCGGCCTGCTCTTCGTCAAGCCCGCGATCGAGCGGCTCCAGGGCCTTGCCTCGGAAGCCGCGGCGCCGGCCAGGGCCAGGCTCGCGGTCGCCCTCGGCGCCAACGACCGGCGCCAAGACTACCTCCGTGCCAAGCTCCGCCGCGCCGCCGACGGCACGCTCGAGGTCGAGCCCTTCGCCAAGCAGGACAGCTCCATGCTGTCGCTGCTGGCGCAATCCGACTGCCTGGTGGTCCGCCCGCCCGACGCGCCGGCGGCGGCAAAGGGCGCCTGGGTCGAGATCATCCCGCTCGGCGGGCCGCTTCCCTTGGTGTAGCGCCGGCCCACGCAGGCCTTGACGACGCGCGCGAACTAAACTAGAACATCCGCCGGGGTTTTGGTTTTGTTCCGACCTGGCGGGCCGAAGTTCCGGTCCCACAGAGATGGTGGCGGGGACGCGATGTTGACCAAAAAGCAATACGAGCTGCTCATCTACATCAATCGCCGGCTGACCGAGACCGGCGTCTCGCCCTCCTTCGAGGAGATGAAGGAGGCGCTGGGTCTGCGCTCGAAATCGGGCATCCACCGCCTGATCAGCGGGCTCGAGGAGCGCGGCTTCATCAAGCGGCTGGCGCATCGCGCCCGGGCGCTCGAGGTCGTCCGCCTGCCCGAGGACACGGCCGCCGCCGGACGGGTGCGCGCCGCCGCCGAGCGCAACCGCTTCTCGCCCAACGTCATCCATGGCGACTTCAAGACGGCGCTGCCCGGCGCCGTCGTCGCCGAAGGGGGCGAGTCGGTGCAGTTGCCGCTTTATGGCCGGATCGCCGCCGGCACGCCGATCGAGGCGCTGCGCGACCAGACGAACACGGTGGGCGTGCCCGCGGGGATGCTGGGCGCGGGCGAGCATTATGCGCTCGAAGTCGCCGGCGACAGCATGGTCGACGCCGGCATCTTCGACGGCGACACCGTGTTGATTCAGCGCTGCGACACCGCCGACAACGGCGCCATCGTCGTGGCCTTGGTCGACAGCAACGAGGTGACGTTGAAGCGCCTGCGCCGGCGCGGCGATTCGATCGCGCTCGAGCCCGCCAACAAGGCCTACGAGACCCGCATCTTCGGCCCCGACCGGGTCAAGGTGCAGGGCAAGCTGGTGGCGCTGCTGCGGCGCTACTGAGGGCGCTTTGGCACCCAGGGCCGGTTGCCCTGCCATTGTTTGACCGTCTCGACGCGGATGTCGTCGCTATCGAGCCACACCGCATAGCCGCCGTTGCGCCAGGTGTCGAAGCGGTCGATGATCCGCGGCCCGCGGCAGAGGCGATGCGTCGGCTCGGGGCTCACGACCAGATCTGCATCGCGGCAGGCCGCGGCGAGCGCGGTGGGATTGCGCAACAGCGCCACAACACGGCCGCGCGCGCGATAGAGGCAGCGCGCGGCATCGCAGCTCAAGAGGCCGTCGCCGCTCTCGCCTGCCGCAGGCCAGACCGGCCCCAGGCTTGCGGCGGCACGGCGCGTCCAAGTCTCTTCGGCGAGTTGCGCGCGCGACGTTGACGGCAGATAGGCGCCATCGGCCGCGCGCACCGCGACCAGGCGCGAATCGCCGGAGATCAGCAGATCGGGCGGGCGGTCCACGGCAAGGGTGAGCGCGCCGGCCGCCATCGGCAACACGCCGAGCCAACGCCACGGCGTCAGCCAAATGCAGAGCCACAACCCGCCCAAGCCGAGCAGCATGAGGCCCGGCGCCGGCATGCTCGGGACATGCAGCACTGCCCCCGGCCAGGCCGTGACCTCGTGCGCGATCGCCGCCACGAGGTCGATCCCCCAACTCATCGGCGCCAGCGCCAGATGCTCGAGCCCGAACGGCATCAGCAAGCACGCGACGATCGCCCAGGGCATGATCCAAAAGCCGGTAATCGGCACGGCGACCGCATTCGCCGCCACCGAATAGAGCGGGAAGCGGTTGAAGTGAAAGATCGTCGCTTCATTAACGACACAGCCTGCGCTACGATGAAACGTCTTGGAACAACGGACATCGCGATTCTCTCGATGCCGCAGGGGCTTTTAGCATCTCGCCGTTTTACACGCGGTTCCACGCTGTTTCGTGTATCTTGGTCCAAACTTGGTCCAAACAGGACATTACCCCCATGCCGCAGGTCAAGCTGACCGTCCGCAACGCCCCTACCCTCCCCGCTCCCGCCGAGGGCTTCATCGAATACTTCGACCTCGGACTGCCCGGCTTCGGGATACGCGTCTCGTCGAAGGGCCGGCGGACGTGGCTCGTGCGCTATCGCATCAAGGGGCGCAAGGGAAAGGGCAGCATGAGCCTCGGCACAGTCGGCAGCACCGAGTTCGCCGACGCGCGAGGCGCTGCCAAGGACGCGCTCCGTGCGGCCGAGAAGGGGATCGACCCGGCTGAGCCGGTGCGCCGAGAACGGCATGCCGAGACCTTCAAGGAGCTCGCCGATCGCTACATCGAGGAATACGCGAAGGGCCCCGATTACAAGGACGGCAAGGGCAAGCCGCGGAAGCGCTCATGGAAGACCGACCAGCGTATCATCAAGCGCGACCTCGTCCCGGTCATCGGCAACATGAAGGCGCTGACGGTCAAGCGCGCCGACCTCCGCCCGATCTTGCGTGCCGTCATCGCGCGCGGCGCACCGATCATGGCAAACCGGGTGCACGAGGTGCTCCGGATGATCTTCGCATGGGCAATCAGCGAGGAGATCGGCGGCATAGAGCACAATCCCTGTGACGGCTTGGCTCGGCCCTCCGAGGAGCACAGCCGGGACCGCGTGCTGAGCACCGGCGAGATCAAGACGCTATGGAAGGCTCTGAGCAACCCGCCTGCCGGAATGCCTCGGCGGTGCGCCCTGGCGCTCAAGCTGCAGCTTGTCACAGCGCAGCGCAAAGGCGAGGTCGTCGGCGCCGAATGGTCCGAGATTGATCGCAAAGCCGAGAAGGTCTGGACCATCCCGGCCGAGAAGGCGAAGAACCGCCTCGCCCATCGCGTGCCGCTCACCGATTCGGCGCTCGATGTGCTGGGAGAGATCGAGAAGCTGGCCGGCAAGTCCCGATGGCTGTTCCCCTCCCCTTCCGGAGACAAGCCCATGACGGCGCGTGCGATCAACCATGCCGTGCTGCGCGTGGTCGACAAGCTCGGCGTCGGCGATGACATGCGACCCCACGACTTGCGCCGTTCAGCCGCCTCGCACATGGCGAGCATTGGGATAAGCCGCTTCATCATCGCTCGCATTCTCAATCACGTGGAGCGAGGCGTCACAGCCGTCTACGACCGTCACAGCTACGATCGCGAGAAGCTACAGGCGCTCGACGCGTGGGGCCGCCGACTCGAGCAGATCGTTTCCAGCACGGCGCCACCTTCCAACGTGACGGAGCTGCGGCGCGCCTGAACCGAATCGCGGCGGATAGGGTAGCACCGATAAGGCCGGAATCCGCACCGACCTATCCGCCGCGACAACCATGCGGAGCGCTTGCGGAGGTGCGCGGTGCGGATTGCGGACGAGCGGTTTGATGCTGCAATTCTCAGCGGAGACGCGATCGCGAGGCGCTGGGCGCGAGCGAGTGGCCAGCCCGTCGAGATCATGCAGCAAGCAGTCGTGGGAGCGTATTTTCAAAACCTCCTGCCACTGCGCTCGGACCAAGGTGTCCCGATCAGCCCCGTCGAGCTTCTCCGCATTCGCAGGAATGTGCCCGATCTTCTGCCTATACCGTTGGATCTCGACGATGACAGCGATACCGAGATATCAGACGAGTTGCTCCTGGCATCATATGCTAAGGAGCCACCGTTCACCGCTAAAGCATGGAAGTTGTGGTACGGGTGTTGGCTCGTCTCGCGCGATGATTTCTCCACGTGGTACGCGGGATCGTCTTTATCCATCGGCGTTCCTTTGACGAACTTCTGGTCCAGAGTGGAACGTGATGGGGTTGCGTCAAGCCTGAAGCGAACTGCGGCGGATTGGGAAGTTCCCGAACGGCCGGCACCGCACCTGCTTTCCGCCGCGGCACCGCATGCGGGCGCCGGCGGGGGCGCAGTAATGCCGTTCGCTTCTGAGGATGAGCGCACGCCAGCTCGTCAAATGACGTGGAGCGAATTGCTCAAATGCGTTCGAAGCATAGAACAATGTGACGAGCGAGAAGCGCAATGCCAGATCGGGCTTGCGAATGCCGATGATTGGCTAATTGCGCAGCGGGACGACGGGCTGCCAGTTCCGGATGGCGCATTGACGGCCGACTACTGGGCTCGATGTCAAACCGATCTCGCCGATCCTGATCGCGTGCTCGACCCTCCCTTGCGCGAGGCGGGGTTCGGAACCGCGAAGCGTCTCGAGAGGCGGCGGTGTTCCTGGAAGCCGCTCTTCGCTCGCGCGCGGGTGATAAAGTTCTGGCAGCACGTCTGGGGTCTCGATAAGGCCCGCCGTTGGGTGACGTGGCGGGATGAGGACGGTCCGGCCGCCCCGGCAGACCGGCGCTTTGGCACTCTCGCGAAGATCGACGATGATTCAGCGCTTCTGAGCATCCTGCAAAGGGGGCGCATCGTAGCGTGCGGTTATCGCGACAATGGCGTGTGGCAGGAGATACCGGTCGACGCATGGCGAGCGTGCGCTTGGACCCCGGCCGGCTTCACTAGCATCGTGGTCGATGCGAAGAGCGTGCGAGCCGAGTTTGGGGCCGATCATGCAACGGAGATCGTGAATCGGAACCGCCGAGAGTTCCGTCAGCGCCAGATCGACCGCTTTGAAATATGCCAGCACCGGAAGCGACAGTGGATTCGCTTTTCAGAAATTGCAGACTGGTGTGCGCGAGAACCGCAAACAATGCGAAGTGACGGATCCTGGCAGGCGGTAGCATATCAGAAATTGCGCAAGGCGCTTCTCGCGGGCGAGTTCGGGAGGGGTGATCAGGCACGCGTGTTGTACCTGCAAGCCGACTTGCCGAAGAATTTACCGGAGTCGAGGCGAATGACCCCGGCTTCGTTGCGAAAGGTCGTGATGCCGAATGATCCGACCACCCTTAGCGAAGTGCTCGCGAATTGTTGGTTGCAACGAGACCAATGCCAAGTGTGGCTGCGGGCAGAGGGCATAGAGCCGAAGCCCGGTTGGTGCTTCGACACACCCACACCGGCTAACCAGCGCATCTCAAGCCCTGAGCTGCGACCGCGCAATGACAAAGTAAATGCGCGAAAGCCCGCTCGCGAGAAGCCATTCTGGCCCGACGCGGAACGCGAGGCGAAGGCCTGGCTCGTTGACAATGGATTTCCCGAAAAGGGCGACGGCGGCCAAGCAAAACTTGAAAGTCACATCGCAAGCTGGCTCTCCGACCGTGGCCACATCGCAGGTGAGTCAACGATCCGTCTCCACATCGCCCACTGGATCGACGAATACCGAAAGGCCCTTGAGGCCGAATAGGCCAGATGGGCCCAATCGGCCCAATCGGCCGACCCGCGCCACCGCTTGGCCTCAGAATGGCGTGCAATACGACGGCACGTCATGAGGTACAGCCATGTTCGAGCCAGATCGGCTCTACACGAACGACGACCTCGACAAGAAAGGCGTTGGGTCGCGGCCAACGCGCTGGCGCTGGGTCCGCCAAGCGTCATTTCCGCCGCCAGTCCAACTTTCGAAGAACAAGGTCGCGTGGCGCGGTAGCGACCTCTTGATTTGGTGGGAGGCCCGTCAGCCGGTCGCCTGGGCGGTCCCCGCTTCTAAATCCAACGGCACGATGGTGACCTGATGCGCGGTACCTCAGAGTACGCGATGCGGGCGCGTGACGACCGCAACAGCCAATTCCATGGCGCGTCGCTACCGCCCCCCCTAAAGCGAGAACGCCGTCCTAGCAAGGGGGCGGTGCCCAAACTCATACCCAACCACTGCGGCGCGGAATACAACACACAGACCCCCCTCGCACAAGCGCGGGCGACGCGGTGTCGACCTGTTCGATTGAGCGGAGGAACGCCCCCCGACCTGTCCTCTATCGGCGTGATCGAAAGCCTCTGCACCATGAAAAAAATCATCGCCGACATCAGCAAGAACTGGCGGGAAACCGTTCGCGTCGAACTCGACGAATACAACGATGTCCAACTCGTCTCGGCCCGCGTGTGGTTCGCAGGCGAGAATAACGAGCTTAAGCCCACTCGCAAAGGCCTGTCCGTCGCGGTAAAGCATCTGCCAGCGCTCGCCGCGGCTTTTGCAGATGCCGAGCGCGAGGCGCGCGCCGCCGGATTGCTAGCAGGGGGCTCCAAGGGCGCCCAACGCGCTCGGCGATACCGGCAACGCAAGCGTGAGCGCGTCACGAATAACGAGCGGGTTAACCACGCCGATAACCCTGGGAGGCGTGACGCCGCTCCTGACCCTGAGCGTGACGCTCGTGTGACGGTGCGTCACGGCGAGCGCGAGGGCGCGCCGGTCGCGCCGCTGTTCGAGGGCGATCTCTTCAAGCACAACGCGGGATGAGCCGATGTCGAAGAAGAAGGCCTCCTTCGACAAGAGCAAGGTGCACGGCCCCCCCGAGGGACAGCCATGGTGTCAATTCGCTTCCAACCGTGACCCCCATTTCGCGTCCAATCGCGACCCCTCTGGGACGATGAGTTTTGTCGGC
>Ga0209415_10005699_pt1 | contig 22323 bp, 21 predicted proteins | sample PeaSoiSIISIP2007_FD_187696 | JGI IMG/M metagenome (GOLD analysis project Ga0209415, IMG submission 187696) | Peat soil microbial communities from Weissenstadt, Germany - SII-SIP-2007 (SPAdes) (version 2) | ecosystem: Environmental > Terrestrial > Soil > Wetlands > Peat | place: Germany... | reverse complement strand
CTCGTCGCGCTCGGGCGTCTTACACCCGGCGACGCCGATCGCGCCGACGATTTCGTTGCCGCGGAAGATTGGGATACCCCCGGGGAGCGGAAGGAACGGAAAGCGCAAGAGCGTCGCCAACTGCGGCGATTCACGCGCCCAGTTGCGCACGGCCGCGCTCGGACAGCGAAAGTTCACGGCCGTCGCCGCCTTCGCCTCGGCCAGGTCCGGCGTCATCGGCGCAGCACCGTCCATGCGGTCCTGCTGAATCAGGTCACCGTTGCGGTCGGCGACGACGACCGCGATACGTGCACCGCGCCGGTGCGCTCGCGCGAACGCTGAGTCGACCAGCGCGATCGCTGCGTCCAAGCGTGGTTGCCGGCTTGCCGGCGGCGCCTCGTCGAACCCGTGCCCTTCGGGAAACGAATCGGGGAGGGTCCCGTACGCCTCGCGCCAGCGCGCGGCGTCGTCGCCGTGCTGCGGAGCGTACGCGCTCAGCCCGATCGCGTACGATATGATCAGGTCCTCGGCGTTCGCGGGGCGTCCGTGGACGATGAAATTCTCCGGCGGGACCCCGTCGAACTTGAGGAACGGGCCGAGTTCCGCGCCGGTCGAGATCGCGCCGACGACGCCGCCGCCTTCCCGGATCGGGACGGCGCCGGGTCCCGGAAACGGCTTGTCGCGCAGGATCTCCTGATAAGAGGCGTAGACGCCGGGAGGCCGGCTGTACATCCGTTCGGCGAACTGGGCCGAGGTCTCGTGATTTGCGGCGGCTTCATATGCCTTCGCGCGCGAGATCCCGATGCCGATCGACCCCGCGCCGTCCATCCGGGACGCCGAAATCACGATCCCGCCTTCGTTCACCACGACGAACGAGCCGGTTTGCGCAAGCTCTTCGGCCTTGTCGACGGCACGCCGAATCATCGCGCGAGCTTGCGCAAGGGTGAGGACGGCGCTCCCCGCGTCGAGGGGGACTTGCTTCATCACTTGCAAAGCGACGGGTTCATGGCACGGTTAGTTGCGGACCTTCCGGCGGCGATCGATTTCCACGTCCATATGTTGGAGAAAAGCGTTTTCGAGCGCTGCGCCGCCCATTCGGTCCTCTCCGGCTTCGGAAAGCGGACGGCCGTCGATCCGCGCGCGGTCGAGTTCAACCGCAAGATGATGGATCCCGCGCCGCAGATCGAGGACATGGATGCGCGCGGAATCGGCGCGAGCGTCGTGACATCGGGGACCGTGATCGAAACCACGTCGTGGGCCGAGCCGCGCGAAGAGCTTGCGCTCGTGCAGCGGCTCAACGACACGATCGCGGAGTGGGTGCGGGCGTATCCGGGCCGCTTCGTCGGGTCGTTCACGCTCCCGCTGCAGGACCTCGATGTGGCGCTGGGCGAGCTTACGCGCGCGGTCGACGAACTGGGGCTGCGGGTGGTCAACGCGCCGAGCCGCGTCGGCGACGAGTACCTCGGCGCGCCGCGCTTTCGACCCTTCTGGGAGGCGGTACACGCTCGCGATCTCGTCGTGTTCGTTCATCCCGAAGGCGTGCAGGATCCGTGGTTCCAGCAGTTTGCACTGTGGAATTCCTTGGGTCAGTCGATTGAGGAGGCGAAGGTGATGGCCTCGCTGATCTACGAGGGCACCTTCGACGCCTTCCCCGGGCTCAAAATCGTCATCTCTCACGGAGGCGGGTATTTCCCTCATTACATGGGCCGGATGGATCGCAACGTCAAGATGCAACCGCAGACGATGAAGAACATCTCGCGCAAGCCGAGCGAGTATCTTCGCAGCTTCTTCTATGACACGTGCGTCTACGATTCGACGGCCCTCGACACGCTCGTGCGGATCGTCGGCGCCGATCGAATCGTTCTCGGGAGCGACTATCCCGTCGGAGATGCGGATCCCGTGGGATTCATCGCCGAAAGCGCATCGTTAACCGACGACGACGTGCGCGCGATCGTAGCAGGGAACGCGGCGTCGTTGCTCGGGCTCAGCGACCCGCGGTATACACGAGTTCCGACGCCGGGAAGACCGTAAACTTCGCGTACTTGGCCGTAACGTTGATCCACGGCTGCATCTCTGCCGTGACGAGGCGTTCGAAATAGTAGGGCCGAGCCGCTGCCGCAACGATCGCAGGATCGGCTTTGAGATATTTTGAGAGGAGCGGGACGACGCTCGACGGGTTCGCGTTCGCCCACCGCGCCGCTTCGCTAATTGCGCTCGCGAAGCGCGTCACGTTGTCGGGATGCGCCTTCGCGTACTGCGAGGTCGTGTACCAGACGGTCGCGAGGAAGCGCGGAGCGATCGCATCGTCGCCGGTCGCGAGGATCTTGCCAATGTTCCGTTTCGTGACGATCGTGATGAACGGTTCGACCAGATAGGTCGCATCGATGCGTCCGGTTGCGAGCGCGCCGGGCGCTTCGGGGAACGGGATCTCAATGAACTTCACGGTCGTCGAATCGCCGCCGTGCTTGTCAATCCACGCGCGCGGAGCGTATTCTGCGATCGTGTTGAGTCCGGCCGCGCCGAACGTCTTCCCCTCGAGATCCTTAGCCGTTTTGATCGGCGAATTCAGCGGGACCATGATCGCGCCGGCCATCCTTCCGGGGATGATCCCGCCGTCGGCCGCGATGATGACGAACGGCAAGCCTTTAACGTGCGCGACGGCCAAGGTTGAGATCGTCGCGTAGGCGATATCGTAAGTCCCCGCCGCCGTCGCCGAGACGATAGCCGGCGTCGACGGATTTTGCGTTATGTCGACATCGAGCCCGGCCTTATCGAAGTAGCCGTTCTCTTTCGCATAATAGACGAGGCAAGCCGGCTCGATCGGGGGCATCGCCACCCGAATCGTGGTCGCTTGTGCCGCCGCCTTCGCGAACAGCCAAGGCGATGCGGCCGCGCCGGCGATCGTTTGTGCAGCCCGCATACGTGTGAACTTCATAATACGTCCTTCTTGGAAGCTTCGGGCCGCGCCTATGCGGCTCCAACCACAAGCGTTTGACCGTCGTATTCGATGCGCGCCGTGCCACCGTCGGCGATTTCGCCGCGCAAGATCGAATTCGAGAGGGGCGTCGTGACATAACGTGCGATCGCACGCGCGACGAAGCGCGCGCCGCTCCCGGCTCCGATGCTTTCGTGGGCCAGGAACCGGCGAGCATCGGGACTGAGCACGATGACGATCGAGCGGCCGGCGACTCGCGTGCGCACGTCTTCGAGCTGCAGCTCGACGATCTGCTCGATCTCGTTGAAGCCAAGCGGCTTGAAGCGGACCACTTCGTCGATCCGGTCGATCAGTTCGGGCCGCAAGATCCCGGAAAGATCGTCGGGATCGAGGTTGCTCGTAATGACGATCAGCGCGTGGCGGAAATCGATCATGCGGCCTTTGGCATCGGTTACGCGTCCGTCGTCGAGGATTTGCAAGAGGATTGCGATGACGTCCGGATGCGCTTTTTCGATCTCATCGAAGAGAACGACGCTGTACGGACGACGCCTGACCGGCTCCGTCAACTGACCCGCCTCGTCGTGTCCGGCGTACCCGGGCGGAGCGCCGAGAAGCCGCGAGATCGTATGCGACTCCGTGTATTCGGACATGTCGAGCCGCACGAGCGCATCGTCGCTGCCGAACAGCTCATGCGCCAAGGCGCGAGCGAGCTCGGTCTTCCCGACGCCGCTCGGGCCGACGAAGACGAATCCGCCGACGGGACGGCGTGGATCTTTCAGTCCGGCGCGCGCGCGTCGAATCGCTTCGGAGACGCTGCGCACCGCCTCTTCTTGGCCGATCACCCGCCGTCCGAGCGAGCCTTCGAGCGCGAGCAAACGTTTCGACTGCGCTTCCGTGAGTTCGCCTTGCGGGATTCCGGTCCAGCGCGAGACGACCGCGGCGACATGCGGCGAGCCGACGCGCGTCACGGCGCCGCCTGCGACCAGCGCGGCAGAAGCGGCCGCTTCATCCATCAGATCGATCGCCTTGTCGGGCAGATAACGATCCGCGATGTAGCGAGCCGCGAGCTGTGCCGCGGCCTCGAGCGCTTCGTCGCTGATCTCGACTTTGTGGTGCGCGGCGTAGCGGCCGCGCAGCGCCCGTAAGATCGCGACGGTTTGCTCGATCGTCGGCTCCACGATCATCACCGGCTGAAAGCGCCGTTCGAGCGCCGCGTCCGATTCGATGTGCTTGCGGTACTCCTCGAAGGTCGTCGCGCCGATGCACTGCAATTCGCCGCGCGCGAGTTCGGGCTTGATCATCGAAGAGAGATCGAGGGAGCCTTCGGCGGCGCCCGCACCGACGAGCGTGTGCAGTTCGTCGATGAACAGGATCACGTCGCGGCTGCAGCGCTTGATCTCGTCGAGGATGCGCTTGACCCGGCCTTCGAATTCGCCGCGGTATTTCGTCCCGGCAACGAGCGGCCCGAGGGAGAGCGCAAGGACGCGCTTGTCGCGCAGCGCGACCGGGACCTCGCCGGCCGCGATCCGCTGTGCGAGGCCTTCGACGACCGCGGTCTTGCCGACACCCGGTTCGCCGATCAGGACCGGATTGTTCTTGCTGCGGCGCGCGAGGATCGAGACGACGCGTTCGACCTCGTCGTCGCGTCCGACGACCGGATCGAGCTCGTGTGCGCGCGCAGCTGCGGTCAGGTCGCGCGAGTAGGCGGAGAGCGTCGGCGTCCCGCCGCGCAAACGGCGGGCGAAATCGCCGGGGCTCGTAACGTCGCCTTGCGAACCGCGGCCCATCCGTTCGAGCGCGATCGAGATCCCCGCAAACAAAGCTGCCGCCGAAACGGCGGCGCCCAAATACGGGAGGATCGCACGGCGTCGTGCGCGCGCGCACTGATCGCAGACCTCGGCTTCGGCCCAGTGGCCGCTGCGCATCGAAAAGTCGCGGACCGTTGCGGGACGGCTCCCGCATACTTCACATGTCTTGGTCATGCGCAGACGACTTCAGCAGCGACCGCGAAGGGCCTACGGAGCCGCGTAGTAGGTGACGCTGACGCTCGCGCGCACGTCGAGGGGAGCCGGTGCGATCTCGGTCGGCGTTGCTGCGAGCGCCATGTCGCGCGCGGCAAAAGCGACCGGTGACGGTGCACCCGATACGTCGATCGATTTGATCCCGGCGATGTGCAAGTGCGCGGCTTGCGCGACGGACTCAGCCTGCAGCTGTGCGTCCGCGACCGCAGCCGCCAACGCCGCAGAGACCGCGGCGCGCTGATCGGCGAGCGCGAACCGAATGCCGTTGACATTCGCGCCGACGGCGACCGCTGCGTCGACGACGCGGCCTGCCGCGTCGACTTGCGGCGCCGTTACGGTGAGGCTTCGCGAGGCGATGTATCCGTAGCGTTGCGCCGGCACCGGAATGACCGGCCCTGAGAGCGGTTGCCGGAGTTGCGGCGGACGCGGGACATAGCGCACGCTGAACGAGGTCGTCCGGATCGCGTCGTCACGGACGCCGAGCGCACGCAAGCGGTCACGCAGGGTATTGAAGGCCGCGTTGTTCTGCCCGGTCGCTTTGGCGGCCGAACCGTCGTCGTTGGTGACGACGACAACGTCGACGATTGCGCTATCAGGCGCTTTCGTGATCACGCCCGCTCCGCTGACGGTGAGCGTCGTCGGATCGGCCGCGGATGCGGGGTGGGGCAGCGCTCCAAGGGCGAGAGCGACGAGACAAACGGCTAGCGTTGCATGCTTCATGCCCCGTCAACGCAGCCGCCCCGGCGTTTATCTCGAGCGCAGCCCATGCGAGGGTCGCTCGCCCGGCCCGGCCCTTCTCTAAGACCTACGTCCTATTAACCGACCTGGGTATTGGGTAGGGTATACAGGACGTCACCCCACCCTCCCCCAAATCAAGGGGGGTCATTTCCACAGAGAGGTCCAACGACGGCAGCTCATGGCGTATATCATTACCGAGCCGTGTATCGGGACGAAAGACAAATCTTGTGTCGACGTGTGTCCCGTCGACTGCATCCACGGCGGCGATGAGGATCAGCAGCTTTTTATCGATCCCGAAGTGTGCATCGACTGCGGAGCATGCGTTTCGGCATGTCCGGTAGAGGCGATCTACGCCGATTCGGACGTCCCGGAGAAGTGGCAGAACTACATCAAGATCAACGCCGACTACTACGTGAAGCAGTAGGCGGGTCTATTTCGAATTGCGCCCAGGGGCGATCCGTGGATCGTCCCTTTTTCATGGACCTTCATCGAGTATTCATAAGGAAATGTTATCCCGGGGTCGATGATCGTGGCTGATGGGTTGTTCGCCGGGCGAATTTCCGCGCGCGAGCTGATGGACGATCCGCTCGACTCGCTATGCGAGCTCGAAGGGACCATGCGTGACGTCGAGTTCCAAAACGCGTGGCTGGGCGGCGCGGCGCCGGCGCTGCGCGAGCTCGATCGCATCGGTGCGACGACCGTCCTCGACGTCGCGACCGGGAGCGCCGACATTCCCCATGCGCTTGCCCGTCGCGCCGACCGGCGCCGGTCCGAGCTATCGATCACGTGCCTCGACTGCAGCGCGCAGATGCTCGCGATCGCGCGCAAGCGGACGGCCGAACATCCCCGGCTGCGCTTCGTCCAAGCCGACGGTGGCGCGCTGCCGTTCGATGACGCGTCGTTCGACGTCGCGATGTGCAACTTAGCGCTGCATCACTTCGATCCGCCTGCAGCGCACCAGCTGTTGCGCGAGCTGCGCCGCGTTTCGCGCCGCAGTCCGCTGGTCACGGATGTGCGCCGTTCGCCCGCAGCATTTGCCGGCGCCTGGGCATTCTCGCGGCTGACCACGCGCAATCGAATAACTCGGAACGATGCCCCGCTCTCGGTGCGCCGGGCGTACACGCCGGCCGAAGCTCTCGCACTGGCTCGTGAGGCCGAATGGGCACGGCCGCACGTGCGGTCCTATCCCCTGTTTCGAATGGCGCTGACCGATGGCTGACGTCGTCGTCGTCGGCGCGGGCCCGGCCGGCTCGGCCATCGCGCTGTGCTGCGTGCGAGCCGGGATCGAAGTGATGCTCATCGAGCGCGCCGAGTTTCCGCGCCGCAAAGTCTGCGGCGAATACGTCAATGCCGGCGCCGTGCGCGCGCTCGCGGAACTAGGCGTCCTCGATGCCGTCCGTGCGTATGCCTTCGAGTTGCGCGGCATCAAATTGTTCTCGGGACCCTTGTCGGCCGAAGTGCCGTTCTCCGCGACGGCGCTTGCAATCGAGCGCAGCCGCCTCGACGCGTTGCTGCTTGATGCCGCGATCGACGCGGGCACTCATGTCGTTCGCGGGCGTGTCGAAGGACTGATCGAGGATGCAGGCCGCATCGGCGGCGTGCGCTGGCGCGACGAAGCGGGGAACATGCACGCGACGCGCGCGCGCTTCGTTGTCGGCGCGGACGGGGCCGGCTCGTTGGTGGCCCGCAAAGCCGGTCTCGCGCGGCCGCGCCGGCGCGGCCGCTTCGCCGTCGGCGGGCATTACACGGGCTTTGACGGATTGGATCGCTGGATAGAACTCTATTTGGGTGAAGGGACCTATTTTGCGATCAATCCGCTCGATGATGAGCGCGCGAATGTGATGGTCGTTATCCCGCAACGCGATCTCGCAGCGATGTCGAGCGACGTCGACGACGGTTTACGCGGTCGGGCTGCGCGGCTTGCAGGCGGACATCGCTCGCTGACCGCGACCAGTCGCGTCGGGGCGCGCGTCTCGGTTGGACCGCTGGTCCATGCAACGTCCAGGGCCGCTGCGCCGGGCGTGCTCCTTTGCGGCGATGCCGCCGGGCTGCTTGATCCATTCACCGGCCAAGGCGTCTTGCTCGCGCTTACTTCGGCGACGCGCGCCGGCGCGGCCATCGTCGAGGCGTCTGCGTCGCGCGGGCGCGAGGCGTCCGCGTTCGCGCGGTATGCGCGCGAGACTTCGCGCGAGCTCGCCGTGCGGCGTCGCGTCGGGACGGCGATCGATCTGCTCGTGAACGTTACGCCGATCGCGCGGCGCGCTGCGGCGCGCGCTCGTGCGTTGCCCGACGTGGCCAGCGCGCTACTCGACGCCGTCTCCGGTTTGCGCCCGCCGCAGAGCGCGCTGCGTCCCTCGACGCTGGGGCGGCTGCTCGTATGACGACGAAGACGAATACGGTCATCGTCGACGCGCCGCCGGAGGCGATCTACCGCCTCGCCGCAGCGACCGAGCGCTGGCCGGAGTATCTGCCGCACTACCGGCGCGTGCGGGTCCTCGGCGGCGATGACCTCGTGCGTACGGTCGAAATGGCGGCCTGGCGCGACTTCATCCCGATCCGTTGGATCGCCGAGCAGATCAACGATCCCCAGATCCCGCAAATCCGCTTCCGGCACGTCGCGGGCTGGACGAAGGGGATGGACGTCGAATGGACGTTTACGCCGCGAGGGGATCGAACCGAGGTTCAGATCATCCATCGCTTGGCTTTCCGCTTTCCCTTCGCCGCCGACTGGCTCGGCGAGCACGTCGTCGGAGACTTCTTCATTCATAACGTGGCAAGTAAAACGCTGGCCTGCATGAAACGGCTGGCCGAAGCCGGGACCGCAGACCAGTGAACGAACATCGCGTCGTCGTGACGGGGATCGGGATCATCTCGCCGGTCGGGACCGGCCGCGACAAATTCTGGGACGGCGTGCTGAGCGAGAAAATCGCCGTCGGCCCGATCACACGCTTCGATACGACCGGGTACTCATCGAAGATCGCGGCGCAGGTCAACGATTTCGTCCCCGACGATTACATGGAGCCCAAGCGGCTGCGCTGGACCGAGCGCTACGCTCAGTTCTCGATTGCCGCGACGCGGATGGCGCTCGATGATGCAAACTTTCACATCAACGGCGACGGCGCCGACGTCGGCGTTTATCTTGGCTCGGCGCTCGGCGGCTTAGCGTTTGCCGAAGAACAGCACAACATCTTCAGCGAACAGGGTTTGGGCGCGGTGAAGCCGCTGCTTGCGCTCTCGGCGTTTGCCGGGTCGTCGGTCTGCAACGTCTCGATTGAATTCGGTCTCACCGGGCCGACGGTCGCCAACGGGATGTCGTGCGCCGCCGGGACGATCGCTATCGGCGAAGCGTACCGTGCGATCGCGCGGGGCGACACGCGCGCTGCTATCGCGGGCGGAATCGAGGCGCCGCTCGCGCCGCTCGTTTATGGCGCCTTTACGGTCATTCGCGCGATGTCCACGCGGAACGACGATCCGCAGCATGCCAGCCGTCCGTTCGACCGGGACCGCGACGGTTTCGTCATGGCTGAGGGTGCGGGCGTATTCATGCTCGAGCGCTACGCAGACGCGGTCGCGCGCGACGCGCAGATCTACGGCGAGATCGTCGGCTTCGGACTCGCAAACGACGCGTATCACATGGCGGCGCCGCGTCCCGACGGCCTGCAGACGGCGCGTGCGATCGAGCGAGCGTTGGAAGAGGCCGGCGTCGCGCCCGACGAGGTCGAGCTGATCAACGCGCATGGATCGGGGACGCCGCTCGGCGATAAGGCGGAAGCGGTCGCGTTTGCGCGCGCCTTCGGCCCTGCGATCGAGCGCATCCCGGTGACGGCCACGAAGGGACAGCACGCTCACGCCTTGGGCGCGACGGGGGCCTGGGAGGTTGCGCTTTCGCTGCTCTCGATTGCGCGCAAGCGCGTCCCGCGAGTCGTGAACTTGATCAACGAAGATCCCGAGATTCAGTTGTGCTTTGCCAAGAGCGCGCTCGACTGCGCGCCTCGCCTCGCCGTCTCGAACTCATCGGGATTCGGCGGGATCAACGCCGCGGTCGTATTGAAAGAGGCGAGCTAGAGCCGATAATTGGGTGAGTGACGCACATCGCGGCTCCGGCGACGTTGCAAGCGGCGTTGACCCTCGCCTACCAGCATAAGAAGAAGACGCGCTGGCTCGTCGGCAAGAGCGATCTGCTCCGCCTCGACTACAGCAGAGTCCCGAGCGACGCGTTCATCATCGACGCACGGGGTGTCGCCGATTTCCGGGCCGTCGAGCGCTTTCACGAGGGCTTGTGGGGCGTCGGGGTCTTTACGTCGGTCGCGACCCTCGATCACCACCGTGAGATCGGCAGGCAACTGATCGGCGAGACGGAGATGCCCCTCTTGCGGCTGCTCGGCTTACAGGCCAAACTGACGATCGGTATGCCGGGGACGACCCGGACGGTCCCGCTCGACTCGGTTTTCGCCGACGGGACCCTCTCGATCGAGCCGCACGAGGTTCCCATAACGCTCGAGGTCCCGAGCCGCCCAAGCGGGCTGGCCTTCGCCGAGCGCCGCCGCGCTACGTCGGACGGAGCCGCTTCTTACGAGCTGAGGCTCCTGGTCTGCATGCAGGTCGGATCGTTGCGCAAGATCGAGCGGATCCGGATCGCGGTTGCCCTGGACGAACGTGGCCCCCTCCGTGCCGCCTTGGCCGAGGAGCGGCTCGTGGGCCAGCGGCTCGACGACCGGCGGGCCGAGGCCGAAGCGTTCGGGGAGGCCGCCCGTTTCGTCGCCCAAACCTTTCCATCGGTCAACGCCAAGACCAGTGCCGCCGCCCGCGCCCTCCCCGCCCTCGCGCTTTCAGCCTTTAAGGAAGCATACGGATCGGCTCGCCGATCGCTTTAAAGGCGCTCCGCCCCAGGCTCCGCGCCCCCCAAGCTTCGCTTGGGGCCCCCCAACCAAAGCGGCCATCGAGATTCTGCTCATTTACCGTACCCCGAGGGGCCGCTAAACAACGTTACCTTGACGCGTCAGGTGTCGCCGTGATAGGGTTACTGCGTTATGTTGACCGGTCGACTTCTCGTCCTCGTAGGCCTTATCAGCCGTCCCTTGTGGGATCGGTGCCGGTTGGCGTTCGAGTAGCGAGGTCGTAAAGAACTCACCCGAAGCCCCCCGCCGATCTTAGGCGAGGGGGTTTTTGTTTGTAAGGGACCGCTCTGAAGAGGAGAAGCATGCAAGCCCTGTATGACGCCGATGCCGACCTGAGGAAGATCGCCGACAAGACGATCGCCGTCATCGGTTTCGGCAGCCAAGGAAAAGCCCAAGCCCAGAACCTGCGCGACAGCGGGATGACGGTTATCGTCGGCCTGCGCGAAGGTTCGCGTTCGGCCGATGAGGTGCGCAAAGAAGGGTTCGAAGTCGTGTCGCCGGACGAAGCGGCGAAGCGCGGCGACATCATTCATATGCTGATCCCGGACGAAGAGCAGCCGGCGATGTATATGAAGTCGATCGCGCCGCATTTGAAGCCGGGCAAATACCTGTCGTTTTCCCATGGCTTCGGGATCCACTTCGGGACGATCGTCCCACCCAAAGACGTGAACGTCTTCATGGTTGCGCCGAAGGGTCCGGGGCGGCTCGTGCGGACGGAGTACGTGAACGGGCGCGGCGTCCCGTGCTTGATCGCGATTCATCAGAACCCCAGCGGAGACACGCGCGAGGTCGCGCTCGCTTTCGCCTCGGCGATCGGCGGCGGCAAAGCCGGGATTCTTGAGACCAACTTCCGCGAAGAGACGGAGACCGATCTCTTCGGCGAGCAGGCGGTTCTGTGCGGAGGCGCGAGCGCACTCGTCACGGCGGGCTTCGAAACGCTCGTCGAGGCCGGTTACGCGCCGGAGATGGCGTATTTCGAATGCTTGCATGAGCTCAAGCTGATCGTCGATCTGATGTATGAGCGCGGGATCGAAGGCATGCGCAACGCCATCAGCAACACTGCGAAGTACGGCGACTATACGCGCGGACCGCGGATCGTCAACGACTCGGTGCGCGCGGAGATGAAAAAGCTGCTCGCGGAGATCCAGAGCGGCGAGTTCGCGCAGGAATGGGTTGCCGAACACGCGGCTGGGAAGCCGAAGTTCGCGGAGTACCGCAAGAAGGCCGGAGCGCATCTCGTTGAAGAGGTCGGCCGCAAGCTGCGCGGCTTGATGCCTTGGTTCGAGTCGAACCAAGCCAAGAGCCAGCAGGGCGTGTCGTAAGGACAGCGATGACTTCCCAGCACACGAGCGGCGCGCAGATCGTACTCGACGCCCTCGTCGCCGAGGGTGTCGACGTCGCGTTCGGGTATCCGGGCGGGACGATCATGCCCGTGCACGACGCGTTGTTTACGGATCACCGCATCCGGCACGTCCTCGTGCGCCACGAGCAGGGTGCTGCGTTCGCGGCGGGCGGCTACGCGCGCACGACGGGGAAGGTCGGCGTGTGCATTGCGACCTCGGGCCCCGGTGCAACGAACTTGGTCACCGGGATTTGCGACGCGATGATGGACTCGGTCCCCATCGTTGCGATTACCGGGCAAGTGCGGTCGCCGCTGATGGGAACGGACGGTTTCCAGGAAGCCGACGTCGCCGCGATTACCTCGACGATCACCAAGCGTAACATCATCGTCCGGGACATCGATTCGATCCCTGCGGCGATCCATGCGGCGTTCGAGCTGGCGCGCGGCCCGCGGCCGGGACCGGTGCTGGTCGACATCCCGACCGACGTGCTGCGGACGAAGATCGAAGCCCACGTGGCGCCCAATAGCGCGACGAATGGACATGCCGCCAGCGTGCACACCAACGGCGAGTCCGATCTCGACGACGTTTCGGTCGAGCGCGCGGTCGAGCTGATCTGCGAATCGAAGCGTCCGCTCGTCATCGTCGGTGGCGGCGCACGCATCTCGAACGCCGTCGAGTCGTACCGCGAGTTCATGAGGCTCTTGAACGCGCCGCACACGGCGACGATCAACGGACTCGGGACGGCCGAGCCGCAGGACCCGAGTTTCTTGGGCATGTGCGGCATGCATGGTTGGAAGGCCGCGAACAAAGCCGTCGGCGAGTGCGATCTGATCCTGGCGCTGGGGATGCGGTTCGATGACCGGGTGACCGGCCGGACCGATCGTTTCGCGCGCCAGGCCAAGATCATCCATGCCGACATCGATGCCAGCGAGTTCAACAAAATCATCGCCGTCGATGTCGCGTTGCACGGCGATCTCGATGCGATTCTGCGCGAGTTGACCGGGCGCTTGAGCGACCGGATGGTTCCGGATTTTTCCGCTTGGCGCGAGCGCGTCAAGGAGCTGTACGCGCCGCTCCCGACGGACCGGATCGAGGGCAACAAGCTCTTGGCGACCGAGGTGCTCGATGCGTTCTTCGAGCTGGCACCGTCCAACGTCGTCGTCACCGTCGACGTTGGCCAGCATCAGATGTGGGCCGCGCAGCGCGCCCGCCCGACGCATCCGCGTCACTTCATCTCGTCGTCCGGCTTGGGCGCGATGGGCTTCGGTTTGCCCGCCTCGATCGGCGCGCAGATGGCCCATCCGGAGAAGCCGGTCGTCGCGATCGTCGGAGACGGCGGCTTGCAGATGACGATGAATGAGTTCGCGACGATCATTCGTCACGAGCTGCCGGTCAAGATTCTGCTGATCGACAACCGCAATCTCGGGATGGTTCGCCAGTGGCAGCAGCTCTTTTACGAGAAGCGCTACTCGGCCACGGACCTGTATGATAACCCCGACTTCGTTGCGGTCGCGAAAGCTTACGGTATCGAAGCGATGGCGGTGGATAACGCGGGCGACCTGCGCCCGGCAATCGAAACGCTCCTGCACAGCGAACGCCCGATGCTGCTGCACGCGAAGTGCTTCCCGCTCGAATGCGTCTTCCCGATGATCCCCGCCGGAGCGGCGATCGACGAGATGATCGACGGGGCGCCGGTGTGACGACGATCTCCGTTGAGATGAGCGACGCGCGCCTCGGGGCGCGCATCATCAACATGGCGTACCGCTTCAATTGCCAGACCCACGAAGTCCACATCGAGCCGGCGGCCGGTTCTTACGCCGGCCGTTTCGTTATTGCCGGTGAGCCGGACGCGTTGCGGCGCCTGCTCATGGCCGTTGAAAAAGTTGTTCGCGACGACCGCTGGATGGACGCCGCCGCCGAAAGAAAGGCCGCATATACTTGAAAGGCGCTCCGCCCCAGGCTCCGCGCCCCCCAAGCTTCGCTTGGGGCCCCCGGACCGACGGGCCCATCAAACATTCTGCTAACTTGAAGATTCCCCGAGGGGGCCCGTAACAACATTGAGTAAATCGTTATTAGACAAAGTTTGGGACGCGCACGTCGTCGAGGAGCTGCCCGGCGAGAATGCGTTGCTGTTCATCGATCGCGTCATCGCGCACGAGATCACGACGCCGCAGGGTGCAATCGATATTCAGGAGCGCTTCGGCGACAAGCTCTACGATCCGGACCGGATCATCGCAATGAACGATCATGTCTCGCCGGCCAAGGATCAAGAGACGGCGATTCAAGCGCAAGTCCTGCGTACTTGGGCGAAACGGCACGGGATCAAGCTCTACGACATCGGCGATAACGGGATCTGTCACGTGATGGTCCCGGAGCGCGGGTACGTCGAGCCGGGATTGACGATGGCGTGCGGCGATAGCCACACCTGCACGCTCGGCGCCTTCGGCGCGTTGGCGCTCGGGATCGGGACGACGCTGCAGGCTGGGGCGATGCTCGCACAATGTCTGATCTTGCAGAAACCCAAGGTGATGCGGATCGACATCGAGGGCAAGCTCGGGCACGGCGCGACCGCAAAGGACGTAATCCTCTACGTCATCTCGAAGATCAGCTTCAAGGGCGGGACGGGTTACGTGCTCGAGTACCACGGACCGGTCGTCGACGCGATGTCGATGGACGAGCGGATGACCTTGTGCAACATGGCGATCGAAGCCGGCGCGACCTCGGGGATGTGCGAACCCGACGAGACGACGATCGGTTATCTGCGCGGCCGCGAGGCGCAGCCGACCGGTGAAGCGTTTGAGAAGAAGATCGCGTATTGGCGCAGCCTAAAGGCCGATCCGGGCGCAAGCTATGACAAAGTCGTGAAGATCGACGTGAGCGGGCTGCGCCCGATGGTTACGTGGGGGACGAATCCCGGCGAAGTCGTCCCGGCCGACGGCACCGTGCCGGCCGATGCAAACGCGACGAGCCTCGAGTACATGGGACTGCAGCCGGGGACGTCGCTGCGATCGCTGGAGCTCGACCAAGCCTTCATCGGATCGTGCACGAACTCGCGCCTCTCCGACTTGCGGATCGCGGCCGACGTGTTACGCGGACGCAAAGTGACGATCCCGACGATCGTCACGCCCGGGTCGCAAGCGGTCAAGCGCGCCGCGGAACGCGAGGGCCTGCACGACGTCTTCCAAGACGCGGGCGCATTGTGGACGCACTCCTCGTGCGGTCCATGTTTGGGGATGTCGATGGGCGTCGTCGCGCCGGGATTGCGCTGCGTCTCGTCGACGAACCGGAATTTCCCGGGACGGATGGGCAACGGCGGACGCGTCCATCTCGCCTCGCCCGCAGTCGTCGCGGCGAGCGCCGTATTGGGGCGCATCGGTTCGCCCGAAGATCTCGAAGCGGCTGCGCCGCGCGAGAAGGTGACGGCGTAAGCCATGGCTGCAAGAGTCAAAACGGTCGTCAAAGTCAAGGGGCAGACCCTCTGCGTCGAACGCGCCAACATCGACACCGATCAGATCATCCCGGCGCGCTTTCTCACGGGGATCTCGAAGACCGGGCTCGGCCAATATCTCTTTCTCGGGATGCCGGGTGGCCCCGAGATGCTAGCCGCGCATCCTGACGCGAACGTCATCGTTGCCCGCGAAAACTTCGGCTGCGGAAGCTCGCGCGAGCACGCCGTCTGGGCGCTGACCGATCGCGGGTTCAAAGCCGTGATCGCGCCGAGCTTCGGCCGGATCTTCGAGGAGAACGCCTACGCCAACGGCCTCATCCCGATCGCCCTCGACGGCGAGGGGCTCGAAGCCGCGCTGAAGTCACGCACGATCGAGATCGACGTCGAAGGCCAAAAGCTCACGACCGAAGACGGCAAGACGTACGGATTCGAACTCGATCCGTTGCGAAAGCGCTTCATTCTCGAAGGCGGCTTCATGGAATGGATGGCGACGAAGATCGACGCCGTTCGCGCTTGGGAGGCTGCTCGCCCTACGGTGTAGCCAGCAGCGAGTCGTCGAACAAGACGATCGCAAATTCTTCGCTGTAGCGGCCGAGATCGACGAAGACGTCGCGCGGATGTTCGCGAACGCGAACCCGCGCAGCGACGGGACGATATGTCCCCGGCGTGAGGCGGCCTGAAGGCGTCCCGGCGATGCGATAGGCGCCCGCCTCGTAGTCGTCCGGGCCCGCGCTCAATTCGAATTCGTCGAGCGTGATCACTTCGTCGGCGTTGGGTTCGCGGCAAAAGATGACGCTTGCCGTCACCAGACCTTCGATCGGACGCGTACACACCCAGCGCGTCCAAATCTCGCTGCCGAGCGGAAAGCGCAGCCGCATGGTGCGACGCTTCGCCTTGACGGAGAGGAGGACCGCTGCTGCTCTGCAAAAGGCCGTTTCGGTCCTCGAAAGGAGGGGGCGTCCTGGCAAAGCAGCGCCGGCGGACGGCGTTCGGCCGGCCGACGGTCCAATCGATCGATCGAACGCTTGACGTCCTCGAAGCGCTCTCGAGCCGCCGCGCCCCGACCGGGATCAGCGACCTCGCCCACCAAGTCGGCCTTCACGTCAGCACGGTCCACCGGCTGCTCGCGACCCTCGTCGACCGCGGATACGTCCGCCAGGATCCCGAGACGTCGCGCTACCATCTCGGCTCGCGCGTCTTTGCGCTGGCGAGCGCCGCGGACGTGCATCTCGACGTCCGGCTCGTCGCGCGGCCGTTCTTGGAGCGCCTCATGCGTGCCGCGGCAGAGACCGCAAACCTCGTGATCGCGACGCAAGACGAGGTGGTGTACATCGACCAAGTCGAGAGCGCGCAACTCGTCAAAATGTTCACGCAGCCGGGGATGCGCGCACCGTTGTACTGCACGGGCTGCGGCAAGGTCATCCTCGCCTACCGCTCGCCCGAGGCGATCGAGCCGGTCCTCGAGGGCCCGCTGCCGCGACACACCGCGCACACGATTTCCGCGCGACCGGCGCTCGAGGTCGAGCTCGAACGCATTCGCAAGGACGGCTTCGCCGTCGACAACGAGGAGATGGAAGACGGGGTGCGCTGCATCGCGGTCCCGGTCTTCGACCGCCGGGGCGAGATCGCGGCGGCCCTTTCCGTCTCCGGACCGACGACCCGCATGACGGTGCAGCGCGTGACGTCGCTCGCCCCCACCGCAAAGGGAATCGCACTCGAGCTTTCGCAGGCATTGGGGTACCAAGCGGAGCCGTTGCTGGCAAGCGCAACATCGTAGAGGGTCATGCTGTTCGGTGCGATCGACGTCGGGACGAACTCGATTCACCTGATCGTCGTCGAGTTTGAAGAAGGCCTAGCGAGCGCACGGGTCGTCTACAAAGCGCGCGAGATGGTGCGTTTGGGCAGCGGCGACGCCCTGGCGCGAGGCGAACTCGATCCGCAATCGATCGAACGCGGCGTCGTGGCGATCGCGCGCTTCGTCGATTCGGCGCGCGCGCGCGGTGCCGATCATATCCGCGCGGTCGCGACGTCGGCCGTCCGCGAGGCCTCGAATGCCGAACGATTCGTGCGCGCGGTCGAACAAGTTACGGGCGTGCGCGTCGAGGTGCTCGGCGAACTCGACGAAGCGCGCTTGATCTACGAGGGCGTCGCAGGCGGCTTCCCGATCTACGATCGGGTCGTCTGCATTTTGGACATCGGCGGCGGCTCGACCGAGTTCATCGTCGCCGACGCGCACCGGCCTCATGCTCTCGAAAGCGTGCGGCTCGGAAGCTTGAGGCTCTACGATGCTTTCTTACGAGGCCACGACGACCAACGGGTAGCGGCGGGACCGATGATCGAAGAGATCCGCCGAGTCCTTGCACCCGTGCTCGCGCGCCTGACCGAATACGACTTCGACCTCGTCGTCGGGACGTCGGGGACGGTCATGGGGCTAGCCGCGCTCGACGCCCACGCGCACGGCCAACCGGTTAGCCGCGTCCACGGCTATGAGCTCCGCCTCGACCGGCTGCGCGATATCCAGGCGGAGATGCTCGAAATGACCGAAGCTGAGCGCAAGCGGATGCCCGGGATGAACGTGCGCCGCGCCGACATCATCGTCGCCGGCAATGCCGTCTTGATCGAAGCCCTGTCCGGCTTGCGCGCAAATAGCCTGATCGTCTCGGAACGGGCGTTACGCGACGGCATCGTCGCCGAGTTCATCGAGAGCGAGCGCAAGAGCGACATCCTGGTCGATGCGACGACACTGCGCCGGCGCGCGATCGAGATGCTCGCGAAACGCTATCAAAGCGGCGGCATGCACGAACGGCAAGTCGCTTCGCTCGCGCTCCTGCTGTTCGACCGTCTCTCGGTGCTGCACGGACTCGATTCGTCCGACCGTGAGCTGCTCTATGCGGCGGCGATCGCGCACGACATCGGGCGCTACGTCAACCCGAGCGCACATCACAAGCACGGCGCGTACCTGGTTCGAAACTCACCGCTGGCCGAGTGGCAGCCCCGGGAGCTTGAGATCATCGCCTCGGTCGTTCGCTATCACCGCAAGGCCCTGCCCAAGCCGACGCACTTCGAGGTCGTGACCGCCTCCCCCGAGGAGCGCCGGCGCGTCGAGGCTTTGGCGAGCCTCCTCCGAATTGCCGATGGCCTGGACGCACGGCACCTCGGGGCTGTCTATGGCCTCGAGATCGAATGGCGCGCCCGCACACTTGTCATTTTGGTGCAGGCCGACCAGGACGTCTCGAGCGAACTTGCGGGGGCCACGTTCAAGGCTGACCTTTTCGAGCGGACCTTTGGGACCCGTATCCAATTCGAACCCGCGACCATGCGAGAACGAGTGTGACGACAGCGACAGCTGCACCGGCCGCGACCCGGAAGAAGATCCTCGTCGTCGACGACGAGTCGGCGATCCTGCAAACCCTGCGCTTCAATCTCGAACGAAGCGGCTATACCGTCTGCACGGCCGGCGACGGCCGTTCGGCGATTGCGCTGGCCGCAAGCGAAAAGCCGGATCTGGTGATCTTGGACATCATGCTGCCGATTCTGGACGGGATCGAAGCGTGCAAAGAGATTCGCAAGGCCAGCGGCGTCCCGATCATCATGCTGACGGCGAAGGAGCAAGAGATCGACAAAGTCCTCGCGCTCGAGCTCGGCGCCGACGACTACGTCACCAAACCGTTTTCGCTTGGAGAGTTTCTCGCGCGCATCAAAGCGCGCTTACGGCGCGCCGACGGCGACGGGAACGGGTCGCGCAACGAGGCGATCACGGTCTCGGATCTGACGCTCGATCCGTCGCGGCAGCGGCTGGTCGTCCGAGGGCGTGAAGTTTCCCTTGCCCCCAAGGAATTTCGCCTGCTCCACGTCCTCATGGAAAACCGCGGCCGTATCGTGACGCGCCAGATGCTGCTGGAAAAAGTCTGGGGCTATGATTTCGAGGGCGAGCACCAAACGATCAGCGTGCACATTCGGTGGCTGCGCGAGAAGATCGAAATCGATCCGAACAACCCGCGCCACATCGTCACCGTTCGCAGCCGCGGGTACATGTTCAAGGAATAACGACTCGTGACACTGGTACCGGAGATGTTCGCTCTGCTCGCCCTCGGCGCACTGGGCGGTTTCGGTCTCGCGCGGATCGTCTTCGCCGAGCGCGCACCGTCGCAGCAAGCTGACGAGGCGATTGCCGACATCGATCCGGAACGGCGGGCCGACGGGCGCTTCGAACGGTTGATCCGTAATCTGCCGCTCGCGGCGATGACCTTCGGGCGGCGCGGTACGATCGTTTCCTTCAATCCGACGGCGGCGGCGCTGTTCGGCCTCGATCCGCAGCGGACGATCGGGAAAACGCTTATCGAGGCGATCCCTTCGGTCGAGCTCGAGCGCCAAGTCAATGCGGCGTTGCGGGGTGAGAGTTCGATGCGCTCGATCGTCATTTCGGAGATCGAGTCGGAACGGACGTTCAACATCGCCGCTTTCCCGACCGATGCCGACGGCGACGTCGTCCTGATCGCCAGCGATCAGACCCAGCTCGTCGCGCTCGAAAAAGTCCGGCACGAGTTCATCTCCAACGTTTCGCACGAATTGCGCACGCCGCTCTCGTCGATCAAGCTGATGGTCGAGACGGTCTTGCTGTCGGAAGGGGACACCGAGGCCGGCGCAATGTTCTTGCCTAAGGTGCTGCGCGAAGTCGACCGGATGGTCCAGCTGGTCGAGGATCTCTTGCAAGTGGCGCACTCGGAATCGGGGCGGTTGGCGCTCCGGCGCGAATGGTTTGATTTGAGCGCGTTCGCGAGTTCGAACGTCAACATGTTCACGCAGCGTGCGCAGGCGCTCGACATCCGTCTGCGGATCGAAGCTCCCGCGGGCTTGCAAGTTCAAGGCGACCGCAACCGGCTCACGCAAGTCTTCGTCAATCTGCTCGACAACGCGCTGCGTCACACGCCGGCGGGCGGCAGCGTCACCGTAACGGTGGAGCGGCAAGACGACGAGGCGGTTTTTTCCGTCCACGACACCGGGATCGGGATCCCGTACAACGACCTGCCGCACATCTTCGAACGCTTCTACGTCGTCGAGCGCTCCCGTGCGCGCGAGATCAGCGGGACCGGGCTCGGCTTGTCGATTGCCAAGCAGCTGCTCGAAGCGCACGGCGGCTCGATCAGCGCCGAGTCCGTTCTGGGCTCGGGGGCAACGTTCACCTGCCGCATCCCCGTCGGTGTGCCGGCTGTCGAAACCAAGGTCTCTTAATACGAGAATAAGCTCTTTATAACGTCGGCCTCCCATACTCAGGGCGATGGCTACGACGTCGAAGCGCACGATCAAGCGCCTGTCGCTGTCGCGCGCGGAGCGTCGGCGCAGGGAGTACCTGGAACTGGTTCAGCGCTGCTGGCCGTCGTTGACGCTCCGCGATGCCCACGATCTGCAACCTGAACCCGAGCAGTCGTCGCGCGTCCGTATCTTGGTTAAGGTCTCTTAAGATTTACTTAAGCCTGGCTTAACGTCGCATTGCGACGATGGGCTTCGATTCGCCACGCACGCAGCATGGCGATTTCAGTTCCACGGGCAGCAGGGGTGCGGCGTGCTCGGCAATCCTGAGCCTTTTGCCATTTCTCAAAAAGGCAGACTCATGTCAGACCCGGTAGCCGTTCAAACGCAGGACAAGATCGTAGCGGAGCACGTGGATATCCACTACGGCCCGTTTCACGCGATCAAAGACGCTTCGCTGACGATCCCGGCACGTAGCGTCACGGCGCTCATCGGGCCGTCGGGTTGCGGGAAATCGACGTTTCTCCGCGCGCTCAACCGGATGCACGACCTGACCCCCGAAGCGCGCGTAACGGGGACGATCTCGATGGACGGGATCGACATCTACGGGGCGGTCGTCGATCCGGTCATGATCCGGCACCGCATCGGGATGGTTTTTCAGCGTCCCAACCCATTTCCCAAGACCATTTTTGAGAATGTCGTCTACGGCCCGCGCATCTACGGCGAACGCAATCAAGCAAAGCTCATGGAGATCTGCGAGCGTAGCCTGCGCCGAGCAGCCCTTTGGGACGAAACGAAGGACCGGCTGAATCACTCGGCCATGGGGCTTTCCGGCGGACAGCAGCAGCGGTTGTGCATCGCGCGGGTCATGGCAGTCGAGCCGGAGGTCATCTTGATGGACGAGCCGGCTTCCGCGCTTGATCCGATCGCTACGGCCAAGATCGAAGAGTTGATTGCGCAAATCAAACAGAACTACACCGTCGTCATCGTCACGCATTCGATGCAGCAAGCGGCCCGCGTCTCGGAGTTTACCGCCTTTTTCATGCTCGGAGTGATCGTCGAGCACGGCGAAACGACGCAGATCTTCACGAGACCCCAGGAGAAGCAGACGGAAGACTACATCACCGGGCGTTTCGGGTGACCGCTTTCTTAAGCGTTGTTAATAAAGGGTTAGAGATTCCTTAATGTCCCCTTGATTCAGTTCCGGTAGCGTGAATAGCGAGTGGCTTTGTCTTTTCAGATCCCACTTTTCAACGTTGTTAGGAGAATCCAAGACTTATGAAGATCGCAGTTGCTCGACGGGTACTGGTCGGGCTTTTGGCCCTTACGCTGACGGGGCCGGCCCTGGCTGCGGGTACGCAGCTCACCGGTGCCGGAGCCACGTTCCCGTATCCGTTTTTCTCCAAGGCGTTCTACGAATACAGCCAGACGCATAAGGACGTCACCGTCAACTACCAGTCGATCGGGAGCGGCGGCGGCATCCAGCAATTTACGCAGAAGACGATCGACTTCGGCGCGTCCGACGTCCCGATGAACCCCGACGAGTTGAAGGCTGCAACGGCGGCCGGCGGACCCGTCCTGCAGTTTCCGGATACGCTCGGCGGCGAGGCGATCGCGTACAACATCCCGGGGATCAAGACCGGGATGAAGCTGACGCGTCAGATCGTTGCGGACATTTATCTGGGCAACATCAAGACGTGGAACGATCCTG
>Ga0209415_10005697_pt1 | contig 22326 bp, 19 predicted proteins | sample PeaSoiSIISIP2007_FD_187696 | JGI IMG/M metagenome (GOLD analysis project Ga0209415, IMG submission 187696) | Peat soil microbial communities from Weissenstadt, Germany - SII-SIP-2007 (SPAdes) (version 2) | ecosystem: Environmental > Terrestrial > Soil > Wetlands > Peat | place: Germany... | reverse complement strand
CCAAAAAAAACTTCCAAAAAAAACCTTGCGCTTTTTCTGATACTCTCAGGGTTGGACCGAAGGGACAACCCTGGGTGCCGGTCGTGGGGGGCGTCAACCCCAACGGGGTTGCGGCGGAAGCCAGACAACCAGTCGCCTGCGATCTCCTCCGGCCACAACCCCGTTGGGGTTGACCGGCATCGCCGCGCAAATGACCCAGGGTTGGCGCAACGCCAACCCTGGGCTTTGCGGCGCAACCCCGTTGGGGTTGGAGCGGAGAGGCTTCGTCTCAGCGTGACGCGATTGGGCAAAGCCCGCACCTTACACGGATTTTTGTCACTCGTTAGAAACGGTACTGCAGGCTGGAATAGAGCAGATGCGCCTCGTAGTTGTTGAATCCGCCCGAGGCAAAATCCTCGAAGTGAGTGAAGGCGTACCTTAGGTTCAGGCGCAGATGGTCCGAAAGTCTCCGGGTCAGCATGGCGGTCACCCCATCCTGCTGCGCGGCGGCGCCCAAGGGCAGGCCGGAGCCGGAGTTGTTCTGCAAATTGTCCGGCTGATAATAGAAGTAACCGAGGTTCAAATCCGTTCTGTTGTCCAGGACGATCCCGGCGTTGAAGTTTAAGGTCCAATAGTCGTTCTCCGCCTTGAGGACGGCGGCCGTATAATCGGCGGCCGGGGTGCGAAGATCGCTCAAGACGTAGTTGAACCCGAGCTGCAAACTCAAGCGGTTAAAGGGAAGCCAACTGGCGTTGAGGGCCAGAATGTGGCTCCTCATCCGGGCCGACTCGGTTTCACTCAGCCCGGAAGCGGCATCGGGGCTGGTCTGCACGGTGGACAATTGATATTCGTAACGGCCCACCAGGGTCACATTCTGCGCCGGCCGAAGCGTCGCCCGAAGATTCCCGTCGTACGTTTCGAAGCCCTGCATCACCAGGAACCCCGGATACCCCGTGGGGCTGCTGTCCAAGGTAGCATCGTAGTTATACTTGTTATACTTGTAATACCCGCCGGCATCCAGGGTCAGCCGCCGGGTCGGATACCACCGCGCGCCCAGGACGTATTTCTGGAAAAGACGCGACTGGTCCGTCGCATATTGAATCGGCGGGAACCCGATGCCAAACACCTGGCTCAAGCCGCCGTTCTCCTTCAAGTTGCCGCTGCCTTCCGTCCATTGCGGCCCGGCGTAAAACACCCAGTTGGTGACCCCGGTGTAGCGCAGGTCCACGCGCTCCTGCACATCGATCTCGTCCAGATCGCTGCGGCTGCTGAATTGCTGGGTCGGAAACGCGCCGAGCGTGCCAACCCCGCCCGAATCCGCGCTCCAATCTTCTTTGTCCACCCGGATCGACGGGATGATCGTCAAGGCCTTCGCCGGCACCGTCAACAGGTTCAGGTTGAATACGTAATCGTGCAGGTGCGAACTGCCGTTCAGATCGAAATAACCGAGCCCGCCCAGGGGGTTGTTCTGGTTGAAAACGACGTTGAAGTCATCGCCGTAAACCTGGCTCCCGGAATACTTGCTGTCGAGATTATCGAAAACAAAACCCGAGGAGAGAAACAGGTTCGTCCTAAGCCAGGTTTCCGCAAAGGCATGCACGCTGAACAGGTCGTAATCCGTCCCCTGCTGGTCGGTAACCCGCTGCTGGTCCACTCCGCCCGGCTGCAGCGTGGTCAGCAGGCCGTTGTTCACGTTGCCGCTCTCATAGCGCACCCCTCCGCCGAAATCGACCGAGGCGATGCGGTGCGACACGTCGACCTGGAAGATGTCCGACTTCTCATCGATGTTATAGGTGTTGGGGAATATATCGCGCGTCCCCAAAGAAGTGTTGACCGGCCCCCAAATCGTCGAAGTCTCGTCCCCGTCACGGTACTTGTGCGTGTACTTGAAGGTGACCTTGGGCCCCTTCTTGGGAGTCCAGCCGGCCTCGAACGAGACCTTGCCGTCGTCCAGCGGCAAGCCCTCGCTCGCGGTCGAGAAATGCAGACGGTCCGGACCGAAGAAACCGCCCGAGCTGTCCGACCAGGTGCGGAAGTTCTCAAAACTCAGCCGCACATAACCGGTGTCCTCGCGCTTCACATTCAGGCTCAACTGGTAGTCGTGGTTGTCGAAAATCCCGTGGCCGTCGAGCGTCAGGGTCGTCTTCTTATCGATGTTCCCCTCGACATGCAGGTCCTCGATGCCTCCGTACGCGCCGCGCTTCATTTGCTGCTGTTGCTCGGCCTGTCCCGCATCCCCCTTGACCATGAACCCGCCGCCTCCAACCTCGATCCAATTCTTAAAGGAATTGGTCCCGCCCTCATACCGCTGCTCGGGCGTCAGCGCGGCGGGCGCCTCACTGGATTTGGCCTCCGCCTTCGCGGACTCCTCGGCCTTGGCCGGCGGCGCGTTGGTCGTGGCGGTGCTCGTACCCGTCGGCGCTGCGTTGGTCGCGGCTCCGCCGGTCTTGGCGGGCGGGGCGTTGGTCGTCGCCTCGGCGGCGCCAGCCGGCCTGAGGCCCGCCCATAACGCCACCAGCACACTCTGGCCAAGCCGCATGGCATAAGACCACCTGCCAGCGCGCCTCTTGGGTCCGGATACAGTTGTCATCGCGTCTCAGGATAAAACTAGAATCGAAGGGAAGGGTTGACACGCGAGCCATGCACGGCTTCGTGACAGCCGGCGCTCCAGCAAGCGCCTTGCCGCAGGCGCAACGTGTGGTCGGAATTCCCAATGAGAATGACTCCGCCCTTAACCTGCTGAAAGTGGCACTTGAGACACAAATTCGAGTCCCGCACCGTGAGCTGTTTGGCGTTGATCGAGCCGTGGACGGCATGGCAGGTGGGGCACCCTTCGCGCATGGCCTCGTGCTCGAACGGGTAGGGACCGCGCTGCGCCGGATGACACCCAAAACACATGTTCGCCTGCGAAAGCAGCGCCGTGCCTCCCCCGGCGAAGGCGTTGCCCTTGTGCGGCGGATGACAGTCGATGCACCGCATCCGGCCTTCCGGCACCGGGTGGTGATACATCAGGTTGAACTGGCCCCGCACTTCCCCATGGCATTGGTAACACACCGTCTCCACCGCGCGCGGAGGGGATTCCGCCAGGCGCGTGCCGGCATTGCCCCGCGGCGGCCGGCCGGCGGTGAAGCTGTAGGGCGGTTTGACCTCGCCGCCGGATTCCGAGTGCAGGCTCCCCGGGCCGTGACAGGACTCGCAACCGGCCCCCAGCGCATTGGGCCCCTCGGCGATCAATCGCGCGTGGTCGGCCGTTGCAAAGCCGCGGGTGATCTCTTCATGGCATTGCGCGCACTCTTTGGAGCCGATGTAACTCGCCCCCGGCACGTTCGGCAGCATCACTACCGAGCGGTTCACGCTGCGGCACGAAAGACCGGCCGCGAGCAGGCCGATGGCTCCGGCCGCCAGGGCCGCGGCCCGTCCCCATCGCGAAAAAGACCTTCTTCGTCGGTTCGTTGTGGAAATCATCACGCGCTCCTCCTTAATCATCCAACTCGGCTTGAACCCATTGGCTGGCCTGGTCGAGCAGACTCACCGAGTAAGGACCGTTATGCACGCCGTAACTGCCGTCGTACAAAATCAGGTACAGGTTGAAACGGGCCTTCTGGATGTTTATCGGAATCAGCGCCTGTTCGCTCGCGTTGGGTCCCGAGCTACCGGAAGACAATTGGCCCGGCGTGGTATATTCCCAGGCGCGCTGCTGGTACTTGGCCCAGAGTGACGCCGGCGCCTTGGTGGACGCCCAAAGGTTCAAGTTCTGGGTTACTTGCTGGATTTGGTTCGATATGGCGCCCTGCACAAACTGGACCAAAGGCCCCGGTTCCGAGTGACAGCCGAGGCACACGTTATAGGAGTCTACCGTAAAGGTGTGCCCCGCAGCCGCAGGCTCGGCCGCGCTCTGGTAAGGGCTGGTCTGCATGTGGCAGCCGACGCATTGATTGGTGACCCGTAGCGCGTGGCTGGCCGGCTGGTAAGTCGGAAGGCCCGACCCCAGCTCGCCTACGGTCCCCAGCAGAATGTTGTACTGCGGCGAATGATGCGGCGGCGACGCCGAATTGGTCCAGGACGCCCCTCGGTGATTGTGGCACTGGGCGCACAGGTTGATCGCCGGATTGACCTCGTTGGTATACACCCCGCTCGTCGTCACATAATAATCATTCGTCGAGGCCAGCGGGTAGCGCACCTGTGCAGGGTTGGCGTTGGTCTGGTGCGGGTCGTGGCAGGTCGCGCACACGATCCCCACGTCCGCATCCCCCACGGGCAGCGGCTGGCTTTCCAACAAACTGTAGCGCACTGAACCCGAATGGCAGCGCCCGCAATGGTCGATCAGGTTCGTGGAATTGAAATTAGGGCCCGCTACCACCTGGGCGTGCGCGCTCATGCTCCATTCCTCGAAGAGCGGATGTTGCGGGCCCGTATGGCATCCCCCGCAAACCGTCGCCGCCAGTTCCACCCGCGGCCGGACCGTCGGGTCCATTTCACTGGCGGCATGGTTGCCCGCCGGGCCGTGGCAATTTTCGCATTGCACCCCGGCTAGCTGCGGCGTCGCCGCCAGGCTCTTGAACCCCGTCGGCAACGCGTAACCCACCGTGTGGCCGGCCAGCACGGCGGGATTGGTCTGCTGCTGCGCGCTAAGCGACTGGAAGGCGCGCGCGTGCGCCGTATTGATGACCGTCTCGAGGGCGTTCTCATGGCACCCGGCGCACACATTCGAGCCTGCGTACTGCGGCGCGGGCCCCGACACGCGGAACAAGCTGTTGCCCGCGGGCGCCGGGATCGTCTCCCGCCTCACCAGGTTGGTCGCCGTGCCGACCGCCTCCCAGTCCGAGCCCGCGAGGCCCGGCTTCTGAAACACTTGGTAATAGCCCGACGGTCCGTCCCAGGTCAGGCTCACCCCGTTGGTGGCTCGTTGAATGCCGGTCACCACCGGCCACCCAGGCATGCCGCCCGGCTGGGTGATGCTCAGGTGCTGCACCCCCTGCCCGCGGCCCGCAGGGCCGGCCACGATGAAAAAGGCAGTGGCCAGGAACAAAACCGACGCCCGCCTTAGCAGCCCAGCTTTGGTGCTATTCATAAACTGCAAATTTTCCTGCCCCAGACAATTTGCGTCTAGAGTTGGCGGATGCCGCCTTCCGATGGCCAGCCGAATTCATGCCGCGCATTTTGAGCACTCGGCTTAATCCAGGCAATACCAGAGTTGTCCGCTCATCGTCATGTCTTGTCCAAGGCTAGGTCCCGCTCCCCGGCCAGACAATACCAATATTGTCCGAAATTCACCATCCGTTGTTGCCGCCAAAGCAAATTCATGAACGGGGCGGGGACGGATAGGTGCGCGGTGCCTTTTCCCAAAGCACGGGGGACGACCCGCTGCGCTCGCGCGACCCGCCGCGCCGGAGCGCGAGCGAGGCGAACAAAGAACACCCACCGCTGACAGGCGCCCGGCTGGAGCCCGGCAACGTCGAGGAGATGGGTCGGGTAGTGATCGACCAGGAGGTCGAGCGGTAACTTTGAGGCAATAGCTTTCATTGCCTCATTCTCAAAGATCGCTTTACCACCTATTGAATGGCAAGTGCTTACAAAACCCGCTAGAAACCGCCTTCCGGCCCGTGAATGGCCAAGTTACCTGGCTCCGCCCGCCCCCGTCAGGGGGTAGATTTGCTGAACAGTTACGAATTTTGGTTGCCCATGAAACCCTCACTTGCCTTGTGTCCTCGCAGAGTTCTAAATATCCCGCATGCAAATCAATAAGCGCGAGTTTCTATTCGGAACCACTTTTTTGGGCGTCGCCAGCCTGGCCGGGACCGCCTCCGTGCGGGCAGCCGAAGGGAGTGGGGCGCGGACTACTTCCGTTTTTAACGTAGTGGACTTCGGCGCCAAAGGCGACGGCCAGACCCCGGATTCGGAAGCCATCCAAAAGGCGCTGGATGCAGCCGGGGCCGTGGGCGGCACGGTCTATTTGCCCGCCGGACGCTATCCCTGCCACGACCTGAAAGTTCACCCGCACACGACCGTCCTGGCTGAGCCCCAGTGGGGATACCGCGGCGGCGCCGGCGCCATGCTGCTCCTGGATTCCGACGAGGCGGATTGCCTGCTCAATATCACTGGCGCCTTCGGCGTTCATCTCCACGGCCTTTTCCTGCAGGGACGGCGGCAGGCCAAGAAAGCCATTCACGGCGTCTTCTTGAACAATGCCCAGAAGTATAGTCCGCAGGAGGACGCCATCGTGATCGACGACTGCAAGATCGAGAGGTTTTCAGGACACGGCGTGCATCTCCTGCGCATCTGGCTTTTCATCATCCGGCACAGCATCTTTCAGGGAAACCAAGGGTGTGGCGTCCAGATCACCGGGTGGGACGGCTTTGTGACGGACAACCAGTTTTCCGGCAACGGGAGCCACGGTTTCGCCTGCGAATCGGTCGGGGCCACCGTCATGTTCACGGCCAACCGGGTTGAATGGAACAACGGCTACGGGCTCTACCTGGTCGCGGGCGATGCGTGGAATGTCACCGGGAACTGTTTCGATCGGAACTGGGGTGCGGGCCTCTGCGCCCTGAAAATGCGCACCACCGCCATCACCGGAAACGTATTCCGGCGTTGCGGCAAAGACAGCCGCCGGCTGCCCGAAGGGGAGCGTTCCTGTCACGTGCGGTTGGAGGAATGCAGCGGACTGACCTTCGTCTCCAATGTGTGCGCGGCGGGCCGCGACGACGGCGGCCGGGGCGATTACACCCCCCATTTCGGATTCCTCGTCCGCAAACTCAGCCACTCCGTCATCTCCGCCAACACGCTCTTCAAAGGCTACCTGAAAGAGATGACCGCCGACCTCGGCGAACACGGCCCGGAGTACGTGTTCGCCAATAATGTGGGCTGCCCCATGACCGCTTGAACGCGGGACCTTGATGACAAGGGAAGCTAAGAATGGTAATTTCGCGGAATGAGCACTGCGGAGCAGATTTTTGAGCAGGCGAAGGCCCTGCCGCCGAGGTTGCAGCAGGAGGCGTTGGACTTCGTGCGTTTCCTGGCGGAGCGACGCCAGCCGATTGACCCGAACGCGCGGGAATTCACTTCAGAGCTGATGGCGGCGTTCGCCGAGGCAAAAGCGGATGCGTTGAAGGCGTCCACGGCCGCCTCCTGATTTGCCTGCCACAGGCAACGGCCGACCTTGTTTGGGCTTGACTGCGAGGCTCCGGTAAGAGACTTTTACCGCATGAAAGCAACGACCATGACGTTGTCGGAAAGGCGCCAATCGGTCTTCCCGCAGGACTGGTGCGAGCGCGTGGGCTTGGGGAGAGGCGGCCCGGTCAACGTGTTCGACCTGGGTGAGGCTGGACTGCTGATACGCCCGGTGCGGCCACCCACACGCCAGGAGCTTGAATTGGCCCTGGCGGCTGCGCGGCCCAGGCGGGGTAAGCCTGGCGAGGCGGAGCGAATCGTGGCGGAGGCACTAGCCAAGGTCCGGGAGGAACCCTGACACCCCTGGGGAGGAAAACTCGGGTCGTATGCAAGCGTTTTTACAACCGGCTTTGAGTTGTCAAAAGGTTCAGGTGCGACCTTTACTTTCTTGTCACTTAATCGGCGGCTTCCCCGAGTCCTTGAGCTTCTTGTTCAAAGCATCCTTTCTCTTCTTGGTCAACGCCGGCTGTACGTAGTAAAAGTCAAACAGCGACTCCAAAATATCGAGGTTCCATTCCGCCTCACCTGCCGCCACGGTGACGATTTCCCCGGTGGTTTGGCTCTTGTTCGGGTGTGCGGCGAAATTGCCGATATTGCGCACAGCGTCGAGGGACTCCGCAATGTGGGCTGGGAGCTTCCCGCTGGTCAAGACTTCCTCGATTTCGTTGCTCAAGTTGCCTTGCTTGACCGCTGCGGCCTTGCGGAGGAGGGCTTGCAAACAGCGGCGGCTCAAGGCGGCGCTTGCCTTGGGGCTGTCTGGCAAAACAAGGCAGGATTCCGTGTAATCCTCCGCCAAGTCCTTTGGAACTTCTGGAGGCGGAGGGGGCCGGAGCGACCCCTTGGGCCAGAACATCATTTGAGTTGACTTCTCGTGTCTAAAGTTATTTAGGACGAGAATGAAACGCTTGCAGGCGGGACAGAGCATCTGCGTGATTCTCCAGTGTCCGTCAACGTCTTCGCCAAGCTGATAGGCTTGTTCGCCGGACTGAAAGGCAGTTAGGCAGTGCGGGCACTTCATGGCCGATTTCTGTTGTTATGGAGCATTTGAGCTTTTGCTTTCAGAGAAGCAGAAGCACGCATGTTCGGCAAGCTCAAGCTTATTCGAGAGCAATTCTTATCTGCGCGTCCGGTCCCGAGTCCCCTGGCCTCCCTGGCTCATCGGGCAGGCGCTGTTGGAGCGGCAACGTTGGGGTGGCGTGGAGCGTAACGTCGGCTGAACGTCGCGGTCGTATCTAAACTTTTTGGCTCTGTGGCAGAATCTGTGGGTCAAAATGGCCCTCCGGCCTGGCCAATTCATGCGCCGGCGAAACGTTTCATTAACACCGTGGCTTCAGCCCGGTGTAAAAAGGGGCGCCCGGGGCGCTCCAACCGTTTCAACGGTTTGCCTCGGAGGCAGGAAGCCCCGAAAGCTTTCGGGGCTGGGACGGCTCGCCGCAGGCATACACCGCGCCGAAGCGGCGGTGTTAATGAGCCCCTGCGATGGCCTTGTGCATCGGTCCGCGGGGCGTGGATGACGATGAGTTTTTCCCTTTGGACCATGGATTGCAGGGGTATCCCCGAGAGCGGGATCGAGTGGTCACCGGACGTCGGCAGGCATTTCCAGGCGCTTCTCGGCCGAAAACCGGGCCTTTTCCGAGCTCTGCGGCCACGGTTTACCCACAACTTCTGCTGAGGAGGCCAAATCACGAAGGTATTCGATATTGACACCATGCCAGTTCTGACATAGGCTGGTTTGCAACGATGAATGGGAAACCGTTGCGGTGGCTGCACGGCGAAGTGAAAACACCTCCGCTGTCCGCAGCGGCCCGGCGGGAAATTGGCAAGCTCCTGCGCGACCTGCAGGAGGGGGAGCGGCTTTCGATGCCGCACTCGCGGCCAATGCCGCATATCGGAGCGCGTTGTCATGAATTGCGTGTGAACGACGAGACAAAGACTTGGCGGCTGATTTACCGCACGGACGCCGACGCGGTCGTTATTCTCGAGGTGTTTGAGAAGAAAAGCAACCGAACGCCGGACCAGGTAGTCGAAAACTGCCGGAGGCGGTTGAGGCTTTACGAAGCGAGCAGACCATGAAGAAGCTGGCGAATGGGTGGGTGGAAGGCACAGTCAAGGACTTCCTTGACCTGTCTGAGGCCGACCTCGAGTACATCGAGACGCGGCGCACGTTGAGTCGTTTGCTGAAGGAGAAGCGGGAAGCGCTGCGCCTTTCTCAGGTCCAAGTGGCTGCCCGGCTCCAGACCAGCCAATCGCGCGTGGCGAAGATGGAGAAGGCCGATCCGACGGTCTCGGCTGACTTGCTGCTCCAGTCGCTCTTTCGCCTCGGCCTCAAACGGAAGGATGTGGCTCAGGCCATCTGCGGCCGCTCAAGATTCACTCCCCGATTTTCCACTGCAAAATGCCTCCCGAGAAGTCCGGCTGGAGCCGGACTTCGAGACGGAGCGCGGGGGTCAGGACCGGCTTGAATTGGACGCGGTTGTAGGTGTCCGCGTTGACCGCGAACCCGGAGGCGTCTTCCACCGGTTCCCAGCTCTCGCCCTCTTAGGGGACTGTCCATTCGTGGGCGCCTTCCCCCTCGCCGATGACCGGGAAAGCCGAGATGCGCAGGCGGGCGGCGCCCATCGGGATGAGCGTGACGGTTTCGAGCGGCTGGTCGGATTTCACCGGGCTGGGCTGGAGCTTGCCGACCAGGCCGAGGCTATCCTGCTTCCAGGCGGGGAGCTTTTTCGCCCGCGCGCGGAGCTGGATCGGGGCCGTCTCGGGAGTGAACGGTTGAGCGGGCACCGGACCGGGCTTGGTCACCACCTCGAACGATTCGGCCGGGTCCTGCGCCTCGAGCACGAGGCCGTAATTCCACGGCGTCGTCGGGAAGACCTCGGTTTCGGGCCAGGCGGGCGTGCCGCCGTAACGGGCATACCGCTCGCCAATTTTGAGCGAGAAGGTCAACGGACCATAATCCACCGAAACGGAGTCATGGTTCCTGGCCCATTTGCGGACGGAGAGCTTCATGGGCAGGCGCAAGGAAAGGCGGTCGCCGTCTTTCCAAGTGCGGTCCAGGACGGCGTACGCGAGGGCTTTCGAGTCCAGGGGCACGGTTTCGCCATTGACGGCCAACGAGGCGGCGGCGCACCAGCGCGGGATGCGGAGGTAAAGCGGGAACCTGACGGGCTGCGTCGCGGCGAGCTTGAACTCGACGCGGTCGCTGAAAGGATAATCGGTGTCCTCGGAGATAGTGACGCTGGCGGCGGCGCCGACTTTGGCGGTGACTTGGCTGGCGGCGTAGAGGGAGGCGCAGAGGCCGCGGTCGGCGGTAGCCAGCCATAGTTCTTCGGCGTAATACGGCCAGCCGTGCGAGACGTTGTGTTGGCAGCAGCGATAGACTTCGTAGGGGCTGTAGGAGAACATCGTGCCGCCGTTTTGGACGCCGGGGGACTTGTTCTCCTTATCGAGCTGGACCTGGTTGGGGCAGGTCAGGTAGTGAAGGCCTTTGAGGTCGGGCGTGAGCGCCGCCGGCAGCGAGTTGAAGGCCAGTTCCTCGCAGCGGTCCGCCCAGAGCGGGTTGCCCGAGATCTTGGCGAGCATCTCGAAGCTGTGCATAAACTCGACGATGCCGCAGGTCTCGAATCCCTGCCGGGGATCGACATAGCCGGGGCGGCAATTCTCGTCGCCGGCGAAACCGCCGCCGGGGAACTGGCCGTACACACCCATGACGGCCTGGTAATTGCCCTCCGCGGCCTCGAGGAGTTTTTCATCTCCCGCTTGCTCGTAATAGACGCCGGGCTCACGGAATCCCTGGGAGATATTCACGTTGTGCCAATTGATGACGCCCGTGTCCCAACGGGCCATGTGGTCGTGGATTCTCTTGCCCAGGTCCAGCAGCCAGGCCTCGCCGGTGCGGTTGTAGAGCCAGTGGGCGGATTCCAGGGTGTCCCCGAAGCGGATCTTGGGCCAATAGCCGCGCCCGAAAGTATCGGGTGGCTGGGCGTTGAGCCACTTGAGGTAGCGGGTCATGAAGGGGAGCACGCGGTCATCGCCGCTGAACTCGTAGAACGATTGGAGCACGTTGAGCATGACCATGTGCGGCCAAAGGTCGGGGTGCCCGTCCAGCCCGGTCTTATTGGCGCGCGGGCCGAAGTAGCCGTCGGCTTCCTGGCTCGAGAGCGTGGCGTCGATCCATTTGCGGGCGCCCCGGATGATCCTCGGGTCGTTGAGAACGTAACCGAGATCGCCGTATCCCTTGAGCCAATACGGCAGTTCTTCCCACCCGAACTTGCCTTGACCGGAAGGCGAAGCCCAGGCGCTATCGTCGAACTTGCACCACTGGGAAATCTCCTCGAGATGGCCGGTCATGCCGCCGGCCTCGAGCTCGAGCTGAGCGCGGAGCCAGCCCTTCGGGATGACGCTCCCTATGGGCAGCTTGATGAGCGGGCTGGGAGTCAGCGGCGAGCGGTTGGCCGGGTAGAGCGCATTGCCCCGGGAAGCGGGCGGAACGGCAACCACTTTCGCCGTGACGTTCGCATCCGCCAGACACAAGACCTGGGATTGGACGCAGAGCGCGGCCAGGAAAGCCGCACTGCCAAGCCGGCGGAGTTTTGGATTGAGCTTCATGGGACGGGCGGATGCCTTCGCATTCATCTGATTATTCATCCGATGCCAACGTCTGTCGAGCCCCATCGAGCAGGCCATTTTGGAGTGCGGTGGCAAGCGAAGCGCGACGCCGCTTTGGCTCGGGCAGCGACTGCCGTTGCCGGACGTCCCAGGCGGCCGAAAGCGGCGTCGGCGCTTCGCTCTGCCGCCGCACTCCAGAAGCCCACTTACGGGGCGTTTAGAACACCTCGGCCTTCAACCCGGCCCTTTGGCGGACGGTCTGGGCAATGCGAGACAAGACCCTCAGCGGGAGGTGGCAGCTTTGGGAGTTGGGGGAAGGGCGATTGGCGGAATAGATTTGAACCAGCGAGATCTCGGCCCCTGCATTTTTGAGCTCGAGGAGGCGCCGGGCGTACTGCTCGATCTCTTCGAGGGACGGTTCTTCGGCGTTGATGGCTGGGAAAAGGCTCTGGATGACTACCGGGCGCTGCCGGGCGAGGGTCAGGATATTGGAGAGGATCTTCCCGAGCGGGATGGCCGAGCGGTTGACCTTGTTGACGTAGGCCTGCGTGCCACCGTCGAGCTTGGCCCAGACTTCATCGCTCTTGGTAAAGAGCCTGAGCCCGCGCTGAACGTGAGGCAGATCGAGGCCCGTGCCGTTGGTGACCAGCACCAGCTTGAAGGGATAGCCGCCCAGCGCCCTGACATGTACGATGGCCTGGACCGCCTCGCCGAACTTATGCACCAGGGTCGGTTCGCCGTCGCCGCTCAGGGCCACGTGACGCAGTTGGAGCAATTCATCCGGCAGCGTTCGATACCAGGGACGCTCCCGCAGGCGGCCGCCGCGCACGTAGCTCAGGGTCTTCTTGAGTTCCGCCGCCATCGCCTCCACGTCGAGAGACTCGGGCGGCGCTCCGTTGCGATGCACCTCGCAATAGACACAGTCGAAATTGCATTTCTGATCCGGACAGAGATTGACACCGACTCCCAGGCCCCGAGCGCGAGCCGACACCACCGTATAAACAAAGCGGTTGTCCAGGAAGTCCCGAGGGGAGCCAAAAGCAGATTCGGGCACGCCGTTGCCCCGAACCGGCCCACTCCTCTTCCGGTCCCCCAGTTCGCCCGTTCCCGCCGTATGTGTCGAAAGTTCTGCCACAGTTCGCCCTTTACCATAAGGCCCGGCGCCGCCCCGCACTACACTACGCTTGCCAATTACTGGACATATTTTGACAGGCCCACGCCGTGTAGCGGACCCTCCCCGCGACCCGATCTGGACCCTCTCCCGAAATACCATCGCGTCCGTCGAGCGGAGCGCCGCGTTTACGCGGCAGAACCGGCCAAAACTGCGCGACCGCGCGATCTGCTCGGCTTCTCTGCCGCGTAAACGCGGCGCTCCTATCGCGAATGTCCTCAAAGACGCTTGCTACTGTGAATGGCTCCCGGCATACTAGCGCCGCAAACATCCAAATCCTTGCTATATTATGAGCTTATCACCTGTCCGCGTGGCCATCACCGGCGCTGCCGGCCAAATCGGTTACTCCCTCCTGTTTCGCATTGCGTCGGGCGCGATGTTCGGCCCGAAGCAACCCGTCGTTTTGCACTTGATCGAAATCGAACCTGCCATGACGGCCTTGCAGGGCGTCGTGATGGAGCTGGAAGATTGCGCGTTTCCGTTGCTCGCGGGGGTCGTGCCGACGGCCAGGCTCGAGGAGGGTTTCCGCGGGGTGAATTGGGCGCTCCTGGTCGGCAGCATCCCACGCAAGCCCGGCATGGAACGGAAGGACTTGCTGGGCGTCAACGGGAAGATTTTCGTGGGTCAGGGCCAGGCCATACAGAAGCACGCGGCGCCGGACGCGCGCATCCTGGTGGTGGGCAACCCGTGCAATACCAATTGCCTCATCGCGATGAGCAATGCTCCGGCGATCCCCCGTGACCGGTTTTTCGCCATGACGCGCCTGGACGAGAACCGCGCCAAATCGGGACTGGCGAAAAAGGCCGGCGTCGAGGTCGCGGCCGTCACCAATGTCACCATCTGGGGCAACCACTCGGCGACGCAGTATCCGGACTTTTACAACGCCAGGATCAAGGGGCAGCCGGCCACGCAGGTCATTGCCGATGAGGCCTGGCTGAAAGGGGAGTTCATCACGGTGGTCCAGCAGCGGGGCGCCGCCGTGCTCAAGGCGCGCAACGCTTCGAGCGCCGCCAGCGCGGCCAACGCGGTGGTCGATACCGTCCGTTCGCTCCTCGAGCCCACCGCCCAAGGCGACTGGCATAGCATCGCCCTCTGCTCGGATGGGAGCTACGGGGTTGAAGCGGGGCTCATCAGCTCGTTCCCAACCCGCACCCGGGGCGAGAAGCTCGAGCTCGTTCAGGACCTCGCCATCAACCCCTTCAGCCGCGCCCGCATCGACGCCACCGTCAACGAACTGAAGCAAGAGCGGGCCATGCTGGCCGACTTGATGCCGAAGTAGAGCCCGTGGAATCAAGCCTCGAAGGAACGCCGCTCGAGGCCCTGGATGGCGTGGCGCAGCCGTTGCTCGATGGCGGCGCGCCGGTCCGCCGCCAGCACGCGCTCGCCGTTGGTTTCGCGCACGTAAAAGCTGTCGATGGCCGCGCCTTTTTCGGTGAAGATTTTCGCGGTGGAAACGTCCAGGTCCAACTCGGCGAGCGTCTGGGAAATGACGTAGAGGAGACCGAGGCGGTCTTCGGTTTCGATTTCGATGAGGGTGTGAGTGTCGGAGGCTTCGTCTTCGAAGCGGACCTGAGTGGAGATGTGCTCGCCGGCGTAGGCCTGGTACAAGGGGCGCGAGATCTTCTGGTGGGCGACCAGGGCCGGGAAATCCACCGCGCTCCCGCAGAGGGCCTTGATCAGGACCTCCTGGAATTTCTCGCGCTGCTCGGCGCTGGCGAGGCTGCCGGTGCGGGCATCGGTGATGGAAAAGGTGTCGAGCACGATGCCATCCGAGCGAGTGAAGACACGAGCGCTGAGGATGTTGAGGCCGGCCGCGCTGAAGGAACCGGCGATTTTGCTGAAGAGCCCTTCTCGGTCCCAGGTGCATACTTTCACCACGTTGGCGCCGCGGTCCGGTTCGTCCTGCCAGCTCACTGCTGGGGCCAGGGGATTCTCGTCCTCGATCAGGTGCGAGCGCAGGAACCGGCGGACGAGCCTGAGGTCATCGATGACCTCGCGCGCCGAGTGGATCTGGTAGTAGCGCTGAGGGAGGGTGTTGAAAAGGGCCTGTAATTCTTCGTCGTACGAGGGGTCGGCCAGGAGCCGGCTGACCTCCTGGCGCAGGAGTTCGCGTTGCATGTCTTCCGTGCGGACAAACTCGCTGGCGCCGGTCATCAAGTCCATGGTCTTGTGGTGCAGGGACCAAAGCAGGGAATCTTTGAAACCGTTCCAGAGCTTGTCGCTGGTCGCCAGGGAATCGGCAAAGGTATGCAGCGTGAGCATGTCGAGGGCTTGGGGCGTCTGCGTCTGTTTGGCCACGTGACGGATGACCGCCGGGGCATCGAGGTCGCGCCGTTGGGAGACGCTGGCGAGCAAGAGATGGTTCTCGATGATGACGAGGAGGGTGTGAGTGGCCGCGCCGTCCAGACCCAGGCGCTTGGCCACGCGCAACGCCAGCGCGCCGCTCAGGGCCGGATGGCCGTGGCCGTCGGGCTTGCCGACGTCGTGCAGGAGCAAAGCCAGGTAGAGGACAAAGGGCCGTTCGAGCTGGTGCAGGAGCGCGGCGTAAGCGGCGTAGGGCGGGTCTTTGGCCTCCCAGATGCGATCCAGTTGTTCCAGGCAAACCAAGGTGTGTTCGTCGGCGGTGTATTGGTGATAGAACTCATGCTGCACGAGACAGGTGAGCCGGCCGAACTCGGGAATATAGCGGCCCAGGAGGTCCACCTCGTGCATGGCGCGCAGGATCGGCGCCACGTTGCCGCGCTGGTCGAGGATGGTCAAAAACGTGTCGCGCACGTGCTCGTCCGTCAGGAAGGCCCGATCCACTAGCGCCAGCTCGTGCCGCAGAAGTTGCGCGAGATCCGGATGGAGGCGCAAGCCGCGCTGTTGCGCATAGAGAAAGACGCGCATCAGCCGGCGGGGCTGCTCGCGGAAAACATGGTTGGACACCGCATGGATCTCGCGCTCGTTGAACCCGAACCCATCGACCGGCTCGCGAGCGGGCTTGCGGCTGCGCGGAAGCAGCGAGCGGAAGGAGAGACGCCGCTGGGCCAAGGGTTGGAGGGCGAGACGCTGCTCGATCGTGCGCGTGATGAGGAAGATGCTCCGCGAACGCATATAGAGCGGGCGCATGAATTGCTCGATGCGTTTGCTCGGTGAGCGTTCGCCAAAGCCGAGGTTGTGGGCCACGGCGGGCTGGAGGTTCTTGCTCAACACGTCCATCGCCCGGTTGACGTGATAGTGCATCTCGGTGCGCACCCGCAGGAGAAAATCGTAAGCCTCCTCGAGCTGCTTGCGCTCCTTCTCGCTGATGAGGCCGTGCGCCTGCAAATCTTTGAGCGACCGGGTGCGGTACTTGAAAAAGGCCATCCAGAGCAGGTTCTGAAAATCCCGAAGCCCCCCGCAGCCGTTCTTGAGATTGGGCTCCTGCATGCAGGCCGAGTTGCCAAACTTCTCCCGGCGCTCGGCCTGGTCTGCCAGGCGCATCGTGATGTACTCCTGCTCATGCCGTTCCACGCATCTGTTCAGCAGCGCCTTTTGGAATTTCATGAACAACGCCGCGTCGCCCACAATGAGCCGCGCCTCGATTAACGACGTCTTGGATTGCATGTCGGTGTTGGCTACATGCACGCAATCCTCGACGGTCCGCACCGAGTGCCCCACTTTCAGCCCGATGTCCCAGAGCGGGTAGAGAATTCCGTCAATAATCTTGGATAAATGCGGCAGCGGCCGGTTTGCCGCGATCTGCCGGCTGTGGAGGAACATGAAATCAATGTCGCTGTGCGGGTTAAGCTCCGCGCGCCCAAAACCCCCGATCCCCACCAGCGCCAGCGGCGGAAACTCCTTCTGCGCCTGCTCGGTCAGGTTTGCCTTGGCCGTCTCCCACAAATAGCGCAGCAGCAGGTCAACGATCGCCGCCCGCGCCCGGCACACCTCCAAGCCGCCACCCCCGGCCCGATGCACCAGCTTGAGCCGATGCGTCTCGACCTTCAGAAAGGCCTTGTAACGGGCCAATTCCTGCGTCGGGTCCCGCCCCGCTGGCAGCGGCAACCGCGCCGCCGCGCTGGCTTCGATCTTCTTCAGCAATTCCTGCATTCGAGTCCTAAGTGGTCATGAACATAATTACGATGAGGTCATCGCTCTATTCATGTTCATGACCACTAAGCTTGGGCGAGAACCCCTCCAAAGGCAAGCGGCGTCAAACCCGCCCGACTCGACCGCGCGCCTTTCGCTTATTTAGGCGGCCCCTCCTAATCCTAATCTTAATCCTGCTCCTAATCTCCTTCGTTCACGCCCCATTCTTGGTCAAACCTTGTGAGGTTGGCGGTGTTTGATAAACTGGGCAAGCATGTCCTCCGAGCTGGAACCCGACGCCGCCCTGATGTTACGCGTTAAGCAGGGCGACGGCGCGGCTTTTGCCGAATTGGTGGACCGCTACAAGCAGCCGATCCTCAACCTCGTCTATCGGATGCTGCACGACGCCACCGAAGCGGAGGATCTCGCCCAGAACGTCTTTGTCCAGGTCTTCCGCTCGGCGCACCGGTACGAGGTCTCCGCCAAGTTTTCCACCTGGCTCTTCACCATCGCCCGCAACCTCGCGCTCAACGAGCTGCGCCGTCGCTCCCGCCACCCTTCCGAGTCCATGGACGCCACGCGCCCCGACCAGGACGACCAGCCCTTGCAGCAGTTCGAAGACAAAAAAACGGTCTCGCCCCCCGAGCGCCTCCTCCACGGCGAACTCGAAGAGAAAATCGAACGGGCCCTGGCGGAGCTGCCCGAAAACCAGCGCACCGCCATCCTCCTCTGCCGCCAGGATGAACTCAGCTACGAGGAAATCGCCAAAGTGCTCGGCTGCTCTCTCTCCGCCACCAAATCCCTCATCCACCGCGGCCGCGAGACCCTCAAGTATAAACTCAAACCCTACCTCCGCGCCGGCCTGTGGACCGACTCATGAAGCCCGGCCTCATTCTGTCCAAGTCGTTTTCCGTCGGTTCCGAACGCAACTTTCCTCCCGGTGCGGTTTTGAATGCTATAGAACTTTGTCGAGGCTTATGACAAACGATCGGACGTGGGAGCATTGGCGAGAATGGAGTTGGCGGCGAAAGCTCACGCCGGCCCAAGAAGCCGAATGGCGCGCGTGGTTGGCCAAGCATCCGCAGGCCCTGGCCGACTGGCAAGCCGAAGCGGCTCTTAACCGGGCCTTGGACCAATTGCCTGATGCCGCCCTGCCCACCAATTTCACCGCCCTGGTCATGCAGGCCGTTGGGCGTGAGACTGCCGCCGCCTCACGCCGGCCCCGCTCTCCCTGGCTCGCCTGGCTCGGCTGGCGTCCTCGCCTCCCCTGGTTGCCCAAAATTGCCTTCGTTCCCATTGTCCTGGGCGCCAGCCTCCTCTCCTATCACCAGGTCCTGGCCATTCAGCGCGCCCAGCTCGCCCGCAGCCTCGTGGCCATCTCCGATGTGGCCTCTCTGCCCAGCCCCCAAATCCTCACCAACTTTGAGGCCATCCAGGTGCTCGACCGCACGCCCCCGGCCGATATCGAATTGCTCGAGCGCCTCAACGGCCTCTCTCCCCGCTCGCCCGTGGACAGCTTCCGCGAGTTGCTGGCTATGAACCCTGGCGAGCGCAAACAATCCCTGGCCGGCCGCGCTCCGCAAACCCAAAGCCAAATCCTGGCCAAGATTCGCGAATACGAATCTCTGGGCCCGAACCAGCGCGAATTGCGCCTCAAGGGCACCGAACTCTACTTTTGGCTCGCGCCCCTGATGAACACCGCCGCCTCGAAGCGCCCGCCTCTGCCGGCCTGGGTCCCGCCGAGCGTCCGCAAGGAAATCGAGAGCCGGCTCCAGGCCTGGGACGAATTCTCTCCCAGCAAACAACAGGAACTGCTCACCAATGCCGCCGCCATCCGCTTCTTCACCCAACTCAAGACCGGCCCGCCCCCCCTTCCGCCCGCCTCCTCCGCCCAGCAGGCCAAACTCGATCGCGGTATCCTCCAATGGCAGGCGCTGCCCCGCAGCCAGCAACAGAAGATAACCGCCCGCTTCAAACGTTTCTTCGACCTCACCCCGGAAGAGCAGCAAGAGGCCTGCAACACGCTCAGCGAGCCGGAGCGCCGGCAAATCGAAAGAACCCTGGCCAAGTTCGAGAACCTCTCCCGCGCCGACCGCGGCAAAGCCATCAGTTGCTTCGAGAAGTTTGCCAGCCTCGGCCTCGACGAACGGCGGCAATTCCTGAAAAGCGCCGAGCTATGGAAGCTCATGCCCCCTGACAAGCGCCAGAATTGGCGCGACCTCGTCAATGAGTTCCAAGAGCAACCTCCCTCCCCACCCGGGCTGGAAGCTCCCCCCTTCCCGCCCGAGTGGTCGTTGCGGCCCAGGCCAGCCCCCCACAACTGACTTCCATACGCTCGTGCAAAATGGTTTGATGCGCCTGCTCTGGCAGGGTGGCAAGCGAAGCGCGACACCGGTTCGGTTTTGCAGTGAGCGTCACGGCATTCACGCTTGACTCATCCGGGCACAATTCTAAGCTTCGCTATGACTCCTCGAGAACGAGTCCTGGCGGCCGTGCGGCGGCAACCGCCCGACCGCACGCCCCGGGATTTCTGGGCCGAACCGCCCGCGCTCCGCCGTTTGCTCGACTATACCGGGCTCGCGGATCAGGACCGGCTGCTCGAGGCCCTCGAAGTGGACCTGCGCCACCTGGAAACGCCCGGTCCGCCCGAGCGCCAACTCGGCAACGGCCTGTTCCAAAACTTCTGGGGCGAGCGCTTCATCCAACAACCCACGCCCTGGGGACCGATGCGCCAGGACGTCAAAGGCGCCCTGGCTGGCGCCCGCAGCCTGGCCGACCTCGAGGCCTTCGACTGGCCCAATCCCGATTGCCTGGACCGCTCCGGCCTGCCGGAGCAGGCCCGCCGCTACCCCCAACACGCCCTCCTTTACGGCTTTGCCGATGTCTGGGAACGCCCCGCCCTGGTCCGAGGCTGGGAAGACTTCTTCCTCGACCTCGCCGAGCGGCCCGAATGGACCCATTTTCTTTGCCGGAAATTCACCGATTTTTACCTCGAAGACTACACCCGCGCCGCCGAAATCACTCACGGCCGCATCGACCTCTATCTCCTCATCAGCGACCTCGCCGGCCAGCGCGGCCCCCTGATTTCCACCCCCATGTTCCGCGAGTTCGTCGAGCCCTACCTCAAAGAGATGATCGAGCGCATCCACCAGCTCGGCGGATTGGCCATGTACCACAGTTGCGGAGCCGTCGCGCCGTTTATACCCGAGCTCATACGCCTGGGCGTGGACGTCCTCGACCCGCTCCAGCCGGCCGGCCCCGCCATGCAACCGGAACGCCTCAAGGCCGAGTTCGGCTCCCGCCTCGCCTTCCACGGCGGCATCGATTTGCAGGAACTGTTGCCGCGCGGCACTCCCGCCCAGGTGGCCGCCGAAGCCCGCCGCTACTGTGATGTCCTCGGCGCCGGCGGCGGTTACATCCTCGCCCCCGCCCACCTTTTCCAACCCGACGTCCCTCCCGAAAACATCCTCGCTCTCTATCGGGCCGCCGCCTCTCCCGCCTAATCCTAATATGGACAAAGTCTCTGCACGACAATTCCTCGAAGCGTGGGCCGGCACCGTTCAAGCAAGGAAAGAACATTTGTTAAGCGTCTGGCGAAAGCCGGAGGAACTGGCCTCAAACGTAAACGGTGGCGACGGGTCTATCATCAAGGAGATTGCGGACAACCTGCATTTACTGTGCTATCAAAGCGACTATTACTGGTTGCACACGGTATTGTATAAGGCGGAAGATCTACTGCCTGACATCGCCAAAGGCTTTTATTGGCTTAAAGACATCCGAGTCGCCTTCGAGCATCAGCCTGATTGCCGAAGCGGACTCTATGAACAGATTTCCCACCTGTTGGTTATGAATTGCGACCTCAAAGTGTTGGTAACCTATCCGAACGACGATGGACCACAACAACTTGAATCCCTGCACAAAGTCATCAAGGAAAATAGGCAATCAAAAGCGCTTTCTGACGAGGAGGGCCTTTTAGTGATCTTTGGCTCCGAAGCAGATTTCCGATGGGACGGTTATGTTTACAAAGAAGACCATTGGAAGCAAATCAACTGATTGTCTTCTTTCTGGCTCTGTGGCAGAATCGGTGGGTCAAAATGGCCGTTTGGCCTGGATGTTTCATGCGCCGGCGAGACGTCCCATTAACACCGTGGCTTCAGCCCGGTGTACAGACAGGCCTGGGATGCTACAACCGTTTCAACGGTTTGCCCCGGGGGGCGGAAAGCCCCGAAAGCTTTCGGGGCTGGGATGGCTCGCCGCATGCATACGCCGCGCCCTGCTGGCGCTTCTCTCGATGGGGCTGCTTTCCGGGCGCGCGGCGACCTTCCGCGTTGCCACTTACAACGTGGAAAGCTACCTGGACGCGGCGACCGAGACGCGGCCGGTGAAACCGGCCGAAGAGCGGGCGAAGGTGCGGGAAAGCATCCTGGCCCTCAAACCGGACGTCCTGGCCTTGGAGGAAATGGGCAGCCCCAGCGCCTTGGAAGAGCTTCGCGGGTCCCTCCGGGCCCAGGGCCTGGATTTCCCCTATTGGGAGCACGTGCCTGGTCACGACACCAACATCCACGTCGCGGTCCTGAGCCGCTTCCCCTTCAGCGCCCGCCGGTCGCACACCAATGAGGATTTCCTGTTGGGCGGACGGCGCTTCCGGGTGAGCCGCGGGTTCGCCGAGGTGGACGTCCGGGTCAGCGCGAACTTTGCGTTCACGCTGCTGGCCGCGCATCTCAAGTCCAGGCGCGCGCTGGCTCAGGCCGACGAAGGCGAGTTGCGCCTGGAAGAAGCCAAGCGGCTGCGGGAGAAAGTTGATGCCCGGCTCGCGGCCAATCCCAACCTGAATCTCGTCGTGCTCGGGGACTTCAATGACACCTGCGATTCCCCTTCGATGCGGCTCCTCATCGGACGCGGGAAGCACAAGCTCATCGATAGCCGCCCGGCCGAACGCAACGGCGACAACACCCCGAGCGCCAATCCGGCCCGGGCCCCGCGCAACGTGACCTGGACGCACTTTTTCGGCAGAGACGACACCTATTCGCGGATCGATTACATCCTGCTCAGCCCCACCATGGCGCGCGCCTGGGTGACCAATGAGAGCTATGTGCTCACGATTCCCAATTGGGGGGTCGCGTCCGACCACCGGCCCATCGTGGCGGCGTTCGAGACGGACCCGAGGTGAGGGGCGGGGAGCGTCGGAGCGTGGAGCGTCGGAGCGTGGAGCGTCGGAGCGTGGAGCGTAGAGCGTGGGGACACGTCAGAAGGACGAGCAAGGGCTAAAGGCAATGCCTTTCGGAAATTGCCTTGCCCCGGTCGGCGGTCGTTGTCCCGAAGGGACATTCGAGAATAGCCCAGCGTTT
>Ga0209415_10005696_pt1 | contig 22326 bp, 23 predicted proteins | sample PeaSoiSIISIP2007_FD_187696 | JGI IMG/M metagenome (GOLD analysis project Ga0209415, IMG submission 187696) | Peat soil microbial communities from Weissenstadt, Germany - SII-SIP-2007 (SPAdes) (version 2) | ecosystem: Environmental > Terrestrial > Soil > Wetlands > Peat | place: Germany... | reverse complement strand
CCGACGGCTCCATTGTCAACGCTCAAAATCCCGCGCAGGTGGGCGAGACCATCGCGGTGTTTGTCACTGGGCTGGGCTCGGTGACGCCCGGAGCAATGGCCGATACCGAAGACGTTTTTGATGTGTTGGTCGATGACATTCCAGCCACCGTAACGTTTTCCGGTCTGGCACCAGGCTTTGCGGGCCTCTATCAATTGAACTTCGTGGTTCCGAGCGCTCCTGACGGGGGTCCGCTAGGGTTGGATATCGAAGATACAGTCACTGCCGCGTACAATTCAATTGCGACACTGGCAGTGGCTGCGCCTTCCTCGGCGTCCGCTCCTCGCGCCCTACGTTCAGGGCAGAGGTCGCGAGCCATAAAGCATGCCGCGCAAAGTTGTTACAAATTCGCAACATCTTGCGCGCGATCCCGGCGATAGAATAAGCGCCAGATGGCGAGAAGAGCGAGCGAACCATTGCAAGCCACCCCTGGATCGCCGCAAGCCTACTGGGACAAAGCCGCCGCCACGTACGGTCGCGATTTCACCGGCACCGTGATCGGCCAGACCCGCCGGCATTCCGTCTGGCGCGACCTGGACCGTGTCTTCCAATCGGGCCAGCGCATTCTCGAGCTGAACTGCGGCACCGGCGAAGACGCGATTCATCTCGCCGCTCGAGGAATACAAGTTCTGGCTTGCGATATTTCTCCTGGCATGATTCAGCTCGCACGTGAACATGTGCCCCCCGACCTCGCGAGCAGGCCCGATTTCCGTGTTCTTCCCACCGAGAATCTCGATGATCTGCAATCACAGGAGCCGTTTGATGGCGCCCTCTCCAATTTTTCCGGTTTGAATTGCGTGGAGGATCTGTCGGCGGTCGCGCGGAACCTGGCGCGCCTGCTGAAACCTGGGGCCCCGCTGCTGGTTTGTATGATCGGCCATTTCGTGCCCTGGGAGGTCGCGTGGTTCCTGGCTCACGGAAAACCGGGGAGAGCTTTTGCGAGAGCCCGCGCCAAGGCTGGGATCGTCGCGGCAGGCGACCTGAAAATTCAGCGACCTTCCGTGCGGGAGATGGCTGGCCTGTTTGCGCCGTACTTCGAGCTCGAAAGCTGGCGCGGAGTGGGAATTGCGGTGCCGCCTTCTTATATGGAACCTTGGGCGCGCCGCTTTCCCGGTGTGATTCATCTGCTGGCGCGAGCCGACGATTGGATCGATCGCTGGCCCCTGTTTCGAAACTTGGGCGATTGCGTGTTTATCGAATTCGCGCGCACGGATTCGATCCCGGCATGTTGAAGATCGCGCGTAAGGCGTTGAGGCGAGCCGTCCTGGGCGACGCCGATTTACCGCAACAGTACACTATCGCGATGCGGGATCCGCAATCTGAAGTGGACGTGTGGTTGCACGGATTAGGTCCTGGCCTAAATGTGACAAACAATCACATGATTGCTTGCGCCTCCCCTTCGACGATCGCCGTGGGATTGGATGATCTGCCCATCAAGCCAGGTACACCGCTGCTGCTGAAGTTTCAGGAACGGGGCGGAGGCGGCGCCTTGCTCGGCCAGCTTGGACTTAAGAGTTCAGCAGTGGTCCGAACGGGCGGCGGGGACATACATCTCCTGGAGGTCCGACGTTCCGAAAACTACTGTCTGCCCAGACTGCGGATCTGGGGTTACTCTCTGTTTCACGCCTGGCTGCGGGCCCGGAACAATGCGAATACCGATGTTCGGATGACGGCGCGCGCGGCCAGCGCCATGACCGTGCTATTCAGTTTCCCGCGCCCCGTAGTGCTTGTCAGCTTGGAGTTGAGCGATGGCGGAAATATCTTCCCCATGAACCTGATGGGGCCCGTCGGCGACGGATATTTCGCATTTGCCCTGAACAGCCACAGGCGGGCGTCGTACCTGGTGGAGCGCGCGGGGCGCGTGGCCATCAGCAGCGTCCCTTTCGAACAGGCCGCGGTTGCGCGCCAGTTGGGCAAGAATCATTGGCGCGAAGCCGTGAACTGGAGTGAGCTTTCGTTTGGAACTACACTCTCCGCCGCCCTCGGCATCCCTGTGCCTGTCTTCGCCACGCGCGTGCGGGAGTTGGAGATTGAGGCGACTCGCAAACTGGGAAGTCACACGCTGTTTATCGCCCGGATCATTCGGGATGAACGCCGGTCCGACGATCCGCAATTCTTCATGATTCACGGACTCTATCAAGCCTGGCGTCAAAACATGGGCCGAACGGTTTCGGATTCCGTTGTAGTCTGAGACCTGATGGCGAATTCGATTGTCGTGATCGGCAGCTTGAACATGGACTTCGTTCTCGCGGTGGACCGGCTACCGCTTCCCGGTGAAACCATTCTCGGACGCAACTTCCGCGTCATTCCCGGAGGCAAGGGCGCCAATCAAGCTTATGCCGCGGCAAAACTCGCTGGGAGCGGGACGGCGGTGCGGATGCTCGGGAGAGTGGGAGCCGACTCATTCGGCAAAGCGCTCAAGGCCAATCTGGCGAGCGTGGGCGTGGACACAAAGCCGGTGCTGGAAACGGATTCCGAAGCGACCGGCGTGGCTTGTATTCACGTAGACAGTGCGGGGTAAAATTCGATCACCGTCGCGCCCGGGGCGAACGGCGTTCTTTCACCCGGCGACATCGATTCCCAATGTTGGGCGCTCGACGGCGCCCGCTGCGTGCTGCTGCAGCTTGAGTCCCCGATCGAGACGGTGGCGGAAGGTTTGCGCCAGGCGCGGCAGGTGGGCGCCATCTGCATCTTGGACCCTGCGCCCGCGCGCGCTCTACGCACCGAGATCCTTCAACTGGTGGACATCGCCACGCCGAACGAGAACGAAGCATGTGTGCTCGCTGGTGCGCCACCGAGTCGGGTCAGCACCGCCGACGCGATTACGCTCGGAAACAAGATCAGGGAACTCGGCGTGCGCGCCGTGCTTGTGACACTCGGCGACTGGGGCTGCGTGTACTGTGGACCGGATCGGACCTTCGCGTCGCCGCCCTTCTCCGTGCGAGCGGTGGATTCCACTGCCGCGGGCGACACATTCGACGCCGCGCTGGCGGTGTCGTTGGCGGAAGGCGCGGAGATGGAAGCCGCACTGCGCTTTGCAAACGCCGCGGCTGCGATTTCCGTCACTCGGCCGGGCGCTCAGACATCGGCGCCGGCCAGGGCAGAAGTCGAATCTCTGGTGTCGCAGTTGCGCGGGCCGATTCAGTCCCTCGAAGACTAGGCCGGCAAGCCTCCTATATAGTAAACAGGCATGGATTTCGGCTATTTCACGCTCAGCGACAACCACTACGAAAACAATCATCGGGATCCCAACCAATTTGTTGCCGACATCCTCGATGAGGCGGTCTATGCGGAAGAGGTTGGCCTCCATTCTGCTTGGATCGGCGAACATCATTTCAGCACTCTAGGCGTGCTCTCCTGCCCGGACCTGGTGCTTGCCAATGTCGCCGCCCGGACCAAGCGCATTCGCCTGGCCCCCGCCGTGACGGTGCTGCCGCTGCATCATCCCATTCGTGTGGCGGAGCAATGGGCGACACTCGATCTGCTCAGCGGAGGGCGAGTCGATTTCGCCGCCGGACGCGGTTACGATCGCCGGGAATACTTGCCCTTCCACGTATCCTTTGATGACAACCAGGCTCTGTTTGAAGAAGGGATGGAACTGGTTCGGCGTCTGTGGTCAAGCGACGGGCCGATTTCGCATCACGGCAAGTACTACCAGTTCGACAATGTCGGTATTACGCCCAAGCCAATCCAGCGCCCGATCCCTGCCTATGTCGCGTCATTCTCGAAACCCTCCATCGAGTTGGCGGCCAAGCTCGGCTGCGGCTTGATTGTCGCGCCCTTCGCCGCAGCGATGAGCTTCGGAGGGTTGGAACAAGTGGCTCAGCTCTATAAAGGATCGTGTGCCCGGCATGGAAACACCCCCGGGCGACTGATGTGCAGCTACTTTATTCATTTCGCCGATACCAAGGCGCAAGAGGACGCTGCCCGCGCGCGTCAGATTCGCTATTACAAAGAGTGCGTCATCGCAGCGTTTCCGGGCGATCCGGAGAAAGCGCCGCCCAGCTATCGCTACTTCGTGGGCATGGTGGAGCGCCTGCAAAACGTCCGGCCCGAGGACCTCACTGAGAATTCCGTGCTGCTGGGATCGCCCGAGCAAATCGCCACCACACTCAAGAAGGTCGAGGCGGCCGGTTTCGACGAAGTGATTCTCTATTTCAACGTCGGCCTGAAGTCGCACGCACAGGTAAAGGACGAGATGGCGCGCTTCATGACCCAGGTGGCGCCAGCTTTCCACTAGCCGAGTAATCGCGCTGGTTTATCCTTAGAATTGGCTTGAGAGGAGAGCAGTGGCGCAATCATCGATACAACTTGGTCCCATCGGAATCTGGACGCGGAAACTTGAGGATCACCCCGCCGCAAAAGCGCAGGAGACTGCTCGTGAGCTGGAGGAGCTTGGTTATGGGGCTCTCTGGTTCGGCGAGGCGGCCGGGCGTGAAGCGCTTACCAATGCGGGCTTGCTGCTGGCCGCGACGAAGCGCATGGTCATCGCCACCGGAATCGCAAACATATACGCGCGCGACGCCGTCGCAATGGCCGCCGGGCAGAAAACGCTGGCGGAGGCGTATCCCAATCGATTTCTCCTGGGCCTGGGCGTGAGCCACATTCCGCTGGTGGAGCAGTTGCGCGGACATCGCTATGAGAAACCGGTGGCGACGATGCGCGCATATTTGGATGGGATGGATAAGGCTCCCTATAATTCCGTTCCGCCGGCGACGAATCCTGCGCGCGTGCTCGCGGCCCTGGGGCCGAAGATGTTGCAGCTATCCGGTGAACGCGCCGATGGCGCCCATCCTTACAACACGAATCCGGAGCACACCGCTCAAGCGCGCGCAATCTTGGGCCCGAAACCTTATTTATGTCCCGAGCAAGCCGTGGTGCTGGAAACAGTTCCGGACCGGGCGCGTGAAATCGGCCGAGCGTTCCTGGGCTTCTATCTCACGCTGCCGAATTACGCCAACAATCTCCTACGGCTGGGCTTTGACGAAAACGATTTCAAAGATGGCGGCAGCAACCGGCTCATCGACGCCATCATCGCGTGGGGCGATCTGGACGCGATCCAGAATCGAATTCGCGCCCACCATGCGGCCGGCGCGGACCACGTTTGTATTCAGGTGCTCACCGCAAGTCCGAAGATGTTGCCGTTGGGCGAGTGGCGTGAACTCGCGTCCGCGTTGCTGCGCTAAGCGGGCTAGCGAAATAGATCCTGCTCTGGTTTGCGTAACAGTGAGCGTGCGGAGCCTTCGGCTGGCCGCCATTGGAATCCGCGAATCAGCACCACGGGATACCCGGCCGCTTTTTCCATTAGCAATCCGGAAGCCGCAGCCAGTTGATCCGCTACCGCGATGATCGTGCTGGCGAGCTTCCGGCCGTTGCGGTCCGTGCGTCCGCGAAGATCATCCAACGGATCGAGACCGGCTACGCCGATGGCAACATCCACCAATCCCTCCCGCCAAGGCCGGCCAAAACTATCAGTGACTATCACCGCGCCGCATCGCAAGCCCGCACGCAGCCGTTGCGCCGAAGCGTCGGGATCTTTGGGCAAGAAGGTTGCGAAATCGTCACCCGCGACGTTCGACTGATCCACACCAGCGTTCGCGCAGACCAGGCCGTGCTGCGTTTCTGAGATGATGACGCCGCGATCCATTTTTACGATGCGCCGCGATTGGGCCAGGATCAGTTCGACCAATCGCGCATCCTTGTTCCATTCGGACGCCCAGGATTGAGCCAGTCCTGAAGGCTGGATCTCGCGCAGATCCACCACGGCGCCTTCCGCTTTGGAAACGATCTTTTGCGCCACGGCAAGCACCACTGAACTATCGATGGCTTGCTCCTCCCTTGCTGCAGCCTCGCCAATCAACAATGAGAGGTCGTCACCCCGCTGAACTTCCAGGAGCGTGGAGAGGGCGACTATTTCGAGGCGCATGCGGCTCGCAGGAACGAGGAAACTTCACACTCATGGGGACCCGCTAACAATTCGGCCACATCCTCGGGAGTGTCGATGTCGAACATCAACCCCGGAAGGCGCAGGACGTCCGCGGGCAAGCCTTTGGAGAGCGCTTGATTGAGGTGAGCGCGGAAGCTGCCGGGACCAAAGCGGCTCTGGATGCAATCAGGTGGCGTGCGGACCAAAGCGTTGGTGCCGGTGCCATCCGACGACGGCACGATTGTTAATCCTGGGCTCGCCGAAGCAGCGAGCCGGCTGAAGTCGGCAGGCGTTACGGTCGGGACATCGATCGGGACCAATAATGCCGTCGACGCCCCAATTTCCATCGCGCGCAAACACGCTGCGTCGGCGGATACACTGTGGCTGACCTGTTCGTTCTCTTCAAAGACCAGCACGCCGCAGTGACGCGCGTGTTCGGCCACTTCGGCGTCGCTAGTCGCGACCACCACGCGGTCGATGCCTTCGGCCTGGCACAGTGCGGCCAAGGTTTGCTTGTAGAGCATGCGTGCCAGAGTTTCCCGCTGTTCAGCGGCGAGAAATCCCTTTAGCCGCTGCTTGGCATTTTGCGGACTTTTTACCGGAAGTATTGCGAAGATCAATCTTGAATCTCCAATTCGCGAGCCACCACTCGCGCCAGAGCCTTTCTTTCGCGCAGTCCGCGCATGATGGTGTTGGTGACCACCGGCCGCATATCGAGCGCCGCCACTTGTGACGTTTGCTTGCGATCGATTTCGTCCAAGATGAACATGCCACAGAAATCCACGTAGAGCTTAGCGACCTCAACAGCGGAAGATCGCAGAAGCAGGCTCTTCATCATTTTCGCGGCGGGACCTTTCAGCGCGCGGCCACCCACGATCGGAGAAATCGCCGCCACTTTCTCACGCTTGCGTTGCAATGCCTCGCGAATACCCGGCACCGCGAGAATGGGGCCGATGCTGATGAAGGGATTCGATGGACAAAGAACCACCGCTTCTGCCGTCTCGATCGCGTTCAACAATCCGGGCGTCGGTTTGGCCTCCGATGCGCCTTCAAAGCGCATGGCGGTTACTCGATCGCGCGCCCGGCGCTTCACGAAATAGGTCTGAAACTCCAACTCGCCCGAGGGCGTGCAGATGCGGGTCCGCACAGTCCCATTGGACATGGGAACCAGCGTGGAGCGAATCTTCAGTGCACGAGTGATCTCGGACGTCACATCAGCCAGCGTCGCGCCTTTTCGTAACCGCTCGGTGCGGTAGATGTGAGTCGCCAGATCCAGATCGCCTAGTTGAAACCAGGTGTCGGCGCCCAGCCGTCCCAAAGCGTCGAGACATCGGAAGCTGTCGCCGCGAATGCCCCAACCGTGCTGCGGGTTCGCCAAACCCGCCAGAGTGTAGGTGACGGTATCGAGATCGGGTGAGATGTGGAGCCCATGAATCTCGGCATCGTCGGCGGTGTTGCCGATGATGAAGACGCGCTCCGGAGCAATCACGCGAGTCAATCCGTCCAGGAAACGCGCGGCGCCTACGCCGCCTGCCAGCGCGACCACGCTGCCTCGCTTCACACCCTCGCTCCCAACCCTGTAAAGCGCATACCGGATTCTTTTACCTTGTGACGCAAGTTCAGGGAGATCAGTAAAGCCGCTGCGCCTTCCAGCAGACGTGCATTATCCAGTGGGCCCGCATCAATGGCGCGCACCCCGGGGATCATCGCCGCAAGTTGTGCGACCGCCGCCTTGGCTTCCGCGCTGTCGCCGCAGATCAGCGTGTCGCAGTCCAGAGGATGATCCAGCTTGCCCAACGCCTCCGCACTCAGCGCGTGAAACGCCGCAACCACTGGGACTCCGGGAACAAGCCGCGCCGCCTGCTGGGCAGCCGATCCATCCCACAGCGTGAGGATGCGCGAGATTCGTCCGCCGATGGCGATCTCAAGGGGAACCGTCGTGTCCACGAGGATGGCGCCGGGCGCGAGGCTGTCGCGAATCGACTTGAGCGTCTCCACCTGCGCGGAGAGCGGTACGGTGAGAACGACAATGCTGGCCTTTGCGACAGCATCCGCGTTGGTATGCCCGGTGGCATTCTCTCCGATGCGCAGGGCCGTTTCCCGGGCCTTATCCAAATTCCGCGAGCCAATGAGCACCCGCGCACCGGCCCGCGCAAAGCGAAGCGCCAGCCCGTTGCCCTCCGCTCCGGTCCCGCCCACCACTGCAATGCTTGTCTGCACGTACTCCTAAAATAGCTTGTGCCAAGCGACTCACGCTTGATGTTACCCTCGGAATGAACAGGAGATTACCATGGCAGCAATTCCTGAAAAATACATCGACCTGACCCAAAAGAAGGCGTTGGCGCAACTGGCCACGCTGATGCCGGATGGCAGCCCGCATGTAGCGCCCGTCTGGTTCGAGTACGACGGCAAGCACATTCTCGTCAATTCCGCCAAGGGCCGTGTGAAAGACAAGAACATCCGGCGCGACCCGCGCGTGGGCATCGACATTCTCGATCCTGACAATCCCTATCGCCATGTTTCGATTCGGGGCCGCGTAGTGGAGATTACCGAAAAGGGCGCCGACGACCTCATCGACAAGCTCACGAAGAAGTACATCGGGCAAGACAAATACCCGTACCGGGGAAGCGGCGAAGTTCGCGTGACCTACAGGATTGAGCTCGATCATACCCATGCGATGGGCTGACGCGTGTCCCTGCAACACATCGAAACCGGAATCTCGCGATCTCATGCCAGCCGATTGATCCGCGCCACAGGCGGTGAGCTGCTCGGTCTCCTGAAGGAAGCCAGCGCCATTCGTAACGCTCGAACCGGGCCGGTGATCACGTATTCCCCCAAAGTCTTTATCCCGCTGACGAACCTGTGTCGGGATCGTTGCGGATACTGCACCTTCGCGCGCGAGCCCAGCGATGGCAAAGCGCACACCATGAGCCCGGACGAAGTGCTGGCCGTCGCGCGTGCGGGCCGCGAGGCCGGTTGCAAGGAGGCGCTATTTAGTCTAGGCGACAAGCCGGAGCTGCGTTATGCCGAGTATCGCGAGTGGCTGGAGCAACGCGGGTTCCGCTCCACCATCGAATATTTGCGAGCCATGTGCCAGCTGGTATTCGAAGAGACGGGCTTACTACCGCACGCGAACCCAGGTGTTCTTTCCCGAGAAGAAATGGAGCAACTGAGACCGGTCAACGCAAGCATGGGGATGATGCTGGAGTCGGTGAGTCCGCGCCTGCTCGCGCCGGGCGAGGCGCATCATCGTTGTCCCGATAAGGTTCCTAAGGTCCGTCTGGCGACGCTTGAAGCGGCCGGCGAGTTGCGGATTCCATTTACCACCGGCATCCTGATTGGCATCGGCGAAACGCTCGACGAGCGCGTGGATGCACTCTTTGCGATTCGCGAGTTGAATGAAAAGCACGGGCACATCCAAGAGGTGATCGTTCAGAACTTCCGCGCGAAACCGGACACGCTCTTTGCAGGCCGGCCGGAGCCGACGGCGCTGGATGTGGCGCGAACCGCCGCAGTGGCCCGGCTGATCCTGGGCAACACGGTGAACCTGCAAGTTCCGCCCAATCTGTCACAGGACGCGTATGGATTCTATCTGCTCTCGGGCATCAACGATTGGGGAGGCATATCGCCGGTGACGCGCGATTTCATCAATCCTGAGATGGCTTGGCCGCAGATTGCCACGCTGCGGTCGGTGACCCGCGAAGCCGGGTTCGAACTTCGCGAACGGCTGGCCGTTTATCCGGAGTACCTGAACGACTCGCGCTGGATCGCGGAACCCATACGTCAGCGGGCGTTGGAGTTGGTCGCATGACTATCGAAGCAATTCTCGATAACGCACTCGAAGGCCGCGAGATATCGGTCGAAGATGGAGCAGAGCTATTCTCTGCCGAGGGCGATGATCTCGACCGGCTGCTTTCGGTGGCCGACCAAATGCGGCAGCGCAGGGTAGGCGATCGCGTCGCTTATGTCGTCAACCGCAACGTCAATTTCACCAATGTCTGCGTGAAGCGTTGCGGGTTCTGCGCCTTCAGCCGCGGCCATCGCGCGGAACAAGGCTATTTCCTGCCCACTGAGGAAATTCTTCGGCGTGTTCATGAGGCCTGGGATCTGGGCGCTACCGAGGTCTGCATTCAAGCGGGATTGCCGCCGCGCATTGATGGATCGTTCTACATCGATCTTTGCGACGCCATCAAGCGAGAGCTGCCCGAAATTCACGTGCACGCGTTTTCGCCCGAAGAGATCCTCTACGGCGCAACCCTTTCGAACCGCAGCATCGAGGACTATCTGACGGCTCTCAAAGACGTGGGGCTCGGATCACTGCCCGGAACATCGGCCGAGATTCTGGACGATCGCATTCGCGACATCATCTCTCCGGGCCGCATCTCCACTCGCGATTGGATGACGGTGATCCGCACCGCTCACAAGGTCGGCATCCCCACCACTTCCACCATCATGTACGGGCATATGGAGACTCCGTTGGATCGGGCGCGGCACCTCGAACTGCTGCGCGGCATTCAAATGGAGACTGGCGGCATCACCGAATTTGTTCCACTCAGCTTCATCGCCGCCGAGGCGCCCATGGTGAAGAAGTCGCTGGTGCCCGGCCGTTCCGAAGTCACTCGTGAAGACGTTTTGCGGATGTACGCCGTTGCGCGCCTGATGCTGGGCCGCTGGATCCCGAATATCCAAGGCACCTGGGTAAAGCAAGGACCGCAGCTCGCGCAAGAGTGTCTTCGCGCCGGCGCCAATGACTTTGGCGGCACGTTGATGAATGAAAGTATCTCGACGTCGGCGGGCGCGCAGCACGGTCAATTCCTGCACCCAACAGAACTTCGATCTTGGATTCGCGGGGCAGGCCGGATCCCCGCGCAGCGCTCGACGACCTACAAGACTTTACGAGTCTTCGACCAAGAACCAATCGAACCCGAGCCAAGTTGGAGCGGCGATCGCTTTGGATCGTACGCGACCCTGATCGCCTCTCCTGAGTTCCGATTCCGAGACCGGCGCTAATTGCACCAATGTGAGATATTGAAAAACGCAAGGGAGGGCGCCATGAAAGCAATTGCGATCGCGATTGCGGCAACGTTGGCCTGGGCGGCCGGTCTGTCAGCAGAAGTCCAGAAGAAGGACGTCGATATCAAAGCGCCGGACGGCGTGAACCTGAAGGCAACCTATTTTTCAGCCGGGCGGCCGGGGCCCGCGATGTTGCTCCTGCATCAATGCAACATGGACCGGCATGCGTGGGACGGCCTTGCCGCGGATCTCGCCGGCAACGGATTCAACGTCCTGACCGTCGATTATCGCGGCTTTGGAGAAAGCGGCGGGAGCAAGTCGACCGATCCGGATACGCGCGCGGCCAACCGTCAGAAATGGCCCGCCGACGTGGACGCTGCTTACGCGTATCTCACCAGCCAAAAGGGCGTCGATCAGTCGCGTGTCGCTGTGGGCGGCGCAAGCTGCGGCGTAACCCAGTCGTCGGATCTCGCCACGCGTCATCACGAGATCAGTGCGCTCCTGCTGCTTTCCGGCATGGCGAGCGACGCTGCGAAGACCTATATCGCGGGAAACCCATCGCTCCCGGTGTTTGGCGCGGCCAGCGAAGGCGACACAGGCGCGGCGAAAGGTATCCAAGAAGCGGTGGCTGCATCGAAAGACCCGAAATCGATGGTCAAGATTTACGCGGGGACCGAACACGGCGTCCCCATGTTCACCAAGAACCCCGACCTGGAACCGATGATCGTCCAATGGCTCAAGGCGCAGTTACCGCTGATCGCGGATCCACCGGTAAGCCGCAAGTAGACGCCGGCGGAACTGACTAGAGTACTCCCTCATTCAGCGGGCTGAAGAACCTTGTGCCGGCTGGTGGTCTCGCCGTCCAGGCTTTTCAGTTCGCTAAAGACAATCGTCGACAGGATGGTGATCGCGCCCAGTACGAAAAACGCGTAGTGGATGCCGTGAATCATCTCTGGGGCGCTTGAACGAAAGCGATTGGGAATGAAGAATGCGGCTACGAGTGACGCTGTTGCGACGCCAAAACTCATCGACATCTGCTGCATGGTGCTGGCGATGGTGCTTGCGCCGCTGGTCTGTTCCACAGTGACGTCCGCATACACTAGCGTGTTCATACTGGTGAATTGCAACGAGCTGAAGAATCCAAAGCAGAAGGCCTGCGCCACGATGAGCCAAATCGGGGTGCCCACTCCAATGGTCGCGAAGAGCACAATGAGCAGGCCGAGGATCACCGTGTTGGAAATCAGCACGGCGCGATAGCCAAAGCGGGCCAGAATCCGCGGCATCGTCATCTTCAGGCTCATGGCGGCAATGGCCTGTGGCATCATGAGCAGTCCGGATTGAACCGGCGTGAACCCGAGGCCAACCTGGTAGAGCAGCGGCATGATGAACGGGATTCCGCCGATGCCCAGGCGGGTGAAGAAGCTGCCGCTTACCGACGCGCGAAATGTGCGAATGTGAAACAGGCCCAGGGAAAGCAATGGAAACAGGGTCTTGGTGCTATGCAGGCCGTAGCCTGCCAGCAACAGCATGGACATCGCCAGCAGCCCCAGGATCTCGCGCAGGCTCAGCGTGTGTTCACCGAACACCTCCAGCACATAGGACAACAGCGCGATACCTGAGCCAAACAGGATGAGGCCGACCATATCCAGAGGATTGGACTTCTCGCGGTAGTCAGGCAGATGCAGATAGACCAGGCACAAGCCAATCAGGCCGATCGGAAGGTTCACGAAAAAGATGACGCGCCAGTGAAAATAGCCGACGATCAGGCCGCCGGCGATGGGCCCGAGCATCGGACCAATCAGACCTGGGATAGCGACGAAGCTCATGGCGCGGATCAGCTCGGACTTGGCAAAGGTCCGTACGATGGTCAGGCGTCCCACCGGCACCATCATGGCTCCGCCGCAACCTTGCAGGACCCGGCAACCGACCAGCACATGGATGTTCGTCGATATACCGCACAGCAGCGACCCCAGCGTGAACAAGCCGATCGCGGACGCGAATACGCGGCGTGTGCCGAATCGATCCGCCATCCAGCCGCTGATCGGAATGAACACCGCGAGGCTCAACGTGTAACTGGAGAGCACCGCTTTCATGCTTAGCGGGGCCACTTTGAGCGCCTCCGCAATGGCCGGGACCGCGGTATTGAGAATCGTGGTGTCCAGCGACTCCATGAAGAACGCCACCGCGACGAGCCATGGTAACAGCCGCTTGCTTGACGTGCTCGCCTGAATTATCGCGCTGCTCAACACTTATATGATATGTATTCGGTAGCGGTTAGCTAAAGCTAATGAGGAGGGCCAGTGAGGTCTGATAGAAAGAGCAGCGTGATGCGAACGTGCAAGCAATTGATGTGGGCGCTCGCAATGATGTCGTTCGCAGTAGTAGCGGCGGAGGCCCAAGTCCCCGCCGATATCGAAGCGGGGCTGGTGAAGATGGGGCACATCGTCGATCCCCCCTGCACGGCGAAACTCTACCGGCCACTGATGCCGGCCAACGACATAACGAGCAGCGCCACGCCGTTGTATCCGGGCATCACCGTGGTGCGTGACGCGTCCTTCGGGCCAAATCCGAAAGACGTTGTGGACATTTTTACCGCGGACAAGGGCCCCGCATCGCGCCCGGTTTTGATCTATGTTCCAGGAGGCGGCGGCAATAAAATCGAACTGCAAGACAAGGAAGCGAACGCATTCTACGACAACATCGGGCGATGGGCCACCAAGAACGGAATGGTCGGCGTCAACATGCAGCGGCACGGCGGGCAGGGTTGGGATGCCGGCGCGAAAGACATTTCGAGCATGATCCAGTGGGTGCAAGCGAACATCGCCAAATACCACGGCAATCCGGACCGCATGTTTATCTTGGCGCATTCGGCCGGCAACAATCCGCTCGGCACCTATATCGGGCGTCCTGAGTTGTATGGTTCGAAGGGAGTGGGCGTAAAGGGAGTGATCTTCATGTCGCCGGCGCCGTTCGATATCGCACCATTGCAGGTGCCGCCACCTCCGGCTGGGTCAAACCCATTTGCAGCGCTGGCAGACTCTGGAAAAACGTGCGGCGTCCAGGGAGGAGCATTTTCCTCCAGCGGCGCGCTTCCCGGCCGAACCGAGGGACAGCCCGGTGGCCCCGATGCGCCGCTTGGTCCGCCTCCCGGTGCTCCGCCCGCGGGTGGTGCGGGAGCACGTCCTGCTGGTCCCCCGGCTGGATTTGGCGGCCCTCCCGTGGATGCTGCTACGCAGTTGGCGCGATCCAGTCTTCCCGAGCTGAAGAAGACATCCGTGAAAATAATGCTGGCCAATGCCGAGCTGGATCCAGGAGCCGATCCGGCAGTAAACGGAGGCATCATGCCGTTTAACCAGATGCTGCACGACGAGCTTTGCAAAGAGGGCAAGGATCATTGCCCGACGTTGTTATACGCGAAGGGAGAGTCCCATATGTCGATCGTGTTTTCCATCGACACTCCGGACAAGACGGTTTCAGGGCCAATTCTGGCGTGGATCAAGAAGATCAAGTAACAGAACCGCCGTTCGATCCATGGCGTGCCCTTATCTTCTGATCGATGAAAGCAGCGCGGCCCGGAGCGGCCCGGTCAGACTGGCTGCATATCCATTGGCCACGTGACTGGCGTCCCGATAGACGACCATTCCATTGCGCCACGCCGGGCATGTCGTCTCGTCGCAGAATTCGGAGGTCAGGTCGACCAGGCGAACTCCCGGAATCGCCGCGGCCAATTCGCCCTCAGTGCGGGTCAGCGCGGTATCTACTCCCATCGATCGGGGGATATCACAAGTTTGCGATGCATCTCGCCACCGGGCCCGCTCTAGACAGGTTGCAATGTCCCGATTGGGGGTCGGGCTGTCTCTGAGCAAAATGATCGAGCTGCCCGCGCCACGAAGCTGGCTCAGCGAGCGTTTTAGCCCGGCCGCCCAGGTTGCCATGCTAACTGTCTTGCCGCTGGGATTGATTGGGCCGAGGATATGATTGCTGGAGAACTCGCCGACCACGACCACGTTCGGACGGAGCTGGACAATCGCGCCGATCGTATTGGCTCGCCAGGCCGCACATTCGTCCGACATGCGGTGTAAGCGCACATTGTAAACCGGAATGTCGGCCACGGAGCACCCCGATTTTAAGTACGTCACCAGGCGCCATCCCTCGGCGTTGGCAATCGACACAAGTGGTGTCGACCATTCATCGGCATGCGAATCTCCGAAGAGAACGATTGTGGGGGAATAAGGGGGTGCTCCAAAGATGCACGAAGCAGCCTTGGTTGCCTTGTCGCCGATAATGCAACCTCGACGGCCCGCCGTCGGCGTTTGGAGGATGGCAGCCACAATGGCCTTTTGCGCTGGAGACTCGGCGAAATGCTTGGCGAACACTGCGGCCCCGACCGCGGTGGTGGCGCCGATCAGTGTCAGACAGATGCCCAGGCCAACCGACCGGATGGCGCGTTTCGCCAGCCACGGATTACTTCGTATGGGAGCCTCCAGCCACTGATAACTTGCCGCTGCGAAGATCACTGCTAAAGCGCCGCACGCGAGGCGCCCGGCGATGGATATTGACGGATATTGCGCCACCCCCAAGATAATAATTGGCCAGTGCCAAAGGTACAGGGAATAAGAGCGACGGCCGAGCCACTGAAGCGGCGCCGTTCGTAGAATCCGGGTGGGACCTTCGTTGTTTTGGGGCGCTCCACTGATGAGCACGCATACCGTAGCCGCGACCGGAAGCGTCGCGATCAGGCCGGGGAAGCTCGCCTCCTCGGTAATGAGAGCGAAAGACAGGAGAAGGGCTCCCGCGGCGATCCATCCCACTACTGGCACAACCTTGGACCGGCACGCCCAACGCGTAACCCAAGCCAGCGCCGCCAATCCGCCTATGCCGAATTCCCATGCACGGGCAAGCGATGCATAGAACGCCCATGGCTGACGGAAGCGGGTGAGCCACAGACAGAGGGTGAATGAGATTAGAGTCACGCCCGCGATGGTGGCCGCCAGACGCGGCGAACGAAGCTTGCCACGACTCATCATCAGCAGCAGGGCAGGCCATACCAGATAGAACTGTTCCTCCACCGCAAGAGACCAGGTGTGCAGGAACGGGTTCAACGCGCTCTGCGGTGCAAAATAGTCCAGTGCGTGCCGCAGGAATAAAACATTGCTGGCATAGAGCGAGGAGGCGACCGCAGCCCTGGCGTATCGCAGTTGTTCATGCGGGGAGAGGACAAAAACAGAGACTGCCAGTGTCACAAGAGTCATCAGAAGCACGGCGGGCAACAAGCGGCGGGCTCGCCGCCCGTAGAATTGCAACAGATCGATTTTGCCGCTCTTCTCCAGTTCCTGTATAAGCAGACCGGTGATCAGATAACCGGAAATGACGAAGAAGGTATCGACACCCACGAATCCGCCCGGAATCCCCGGGAGTCCAAAGTGATAGGCCACCACCCCGATAACAGCAACGGCCCTCAGACCTTCAATGTCACCGCGAAACGGAAGTGAGCTTCTGTTCACTGCCGGCATCCTAGCGACAGTAGCATAGGTTTCTCTCATGGGTTCGCGACCAGAGTGACGGATAGTGTTATCTTCGAGTTTTTGGCTTGACCATCGTGGCCTCCCTCTTACAAGGCATTCGCGTACTCGACCTGAGCACTATCGTGGCCGGTCCCACGGCTAGCATGATCCTGAGCGATCTGGGCGCCGACGTGATCAAAGTAGAGCGCATTGGCGCGGGCGAGGACGGTCGCGCCATGGGCCCGCATCGCGGAGAATGGGGCGCGTACTTTGTGGCTCTGAATCGCGGCAAGCGATCCATTACGTTGGATCTCGGGAAGCCGGAGGGACGCGAAGTGGTACTGCGCCTGGCATCGGGTTGCGATGTCTTTCTCGAGAATCTTCGCGGAGGAAAGGCGGCGGCGCTGGGCCTGGATGAACCGGCCATTCGGGCGCGCAAGCCCGAGGTTATTTACGCCTCGCTGTCCGCGTACGGCCCCAGCGGACCGGACTACACCAAGCCAGGCTACGACGCCGTGTTGCAAGCCCGCACTGGGATCATGAGCGTTACTGGCACTGGCCAGGGACATCCGATGCGCACCGGCGTCTCGATCCTCGATGTTACCACCGGTGTCTGGATGGCTCTCGGCGTTCTTGCCGCACTGCTGGAGCGGCAGCGCTCGGGCAAAGGCCAACGCGTGGACGCGTCACTCTTTCAAACCGGCCTGATGTTCATGTCCTACCATCTGGTTTACCGGCAATTCGCAGGAGTGGATCCGCAGCCGCAAGGCGCGAGGCACAAGGCTTTCGCTCCCTATGGATCGCTGCCCACCGGCGACGGGCAGATCATGCTGGGAATTTCGAGCGATCGCCAATTTGAGCGGCTGTGCTCGGCGCTCGGCCATGCGGAATGGGCTAGCGACCCCCGGTTTCGCGCGAATACGGATCGCGTGGCCAACGTCGACGAGTTGGAAACCCTCATCGCAGGAGTATTGATCACTCAGCCGACGCCGCATTGGGTGGCCCTCCTCGATCAAAACGATATCGCTAACGATCCGATTCAAACCCCGGGGCAGGTGTTGCAAGATCCGCAAGCCGCGGCGCTGGATCTGTTCGCTCAGATCAACCTGACCGGCGAGCAACCGGTCGCGCTGCCCCGCTTGCCGATCGGGCTTTCACGCACTCCCGCTGTTCCGCAAGGACCTCCGCCGGGCACCGGCCAACACGGGCGCTCCATCCTGCACGAAGCTGGTTACAACGACTCAGAAATCGAAGAGCTGATCCGTATCGGCGCGGTCGCAATTCAAGGAGAACACGCGTGAAACCGCTCAATGAGGAGCAAGAGCTGATTCTCCGGACGGTCCGGACATTTGTCGAGAAAGAAGTGATCCCGGTAGCTTCCGCGATGGAGCATCGCGACGAATATCCGCACGCGCTGGTTGCCCAAATGAAGGAGATGGGGCTGTTCGGATTGAATATCCCGGAAGAATACGGCGGCGCGGGCGTGGACACCACCACCTTCGCGATGATCTTCGAGGAAATCGCACGGGGCTGGCTGGGATTGGCCGGAGTGATTGGAAGTAATTCCGTGATGTGCGATGTTGTGGCTCACTTTGGCACCGAGGAGCAGAAGCGGCGATTTCTGCCCGGCATGGCGACCGGAGAAAAGCGCGGCGGCATTTGCCTGACGGAATCCAATGCCGGGACCGATCTGCAAGCCATTGCGACCACCGCGACGCGCGATGGCGATGTGTATCGGATTGATGGTTCAAAGATGTGGATCACCAACGCGCGGCACGGGAATACGTTTTTGCTTTTGGCGAAGACCGATCCAGCGGCCAAGCCGGCGCATCGCGGAATGAGCGTCTTCGTGATCGAAAAGGGCGAGCCTGGCATGACGGTGAGCCGCGACATCGACAAGCTTGGCTACAAGGGCGTGGAGACGTGCGAGCTGCATTTTTCCGGCTTCCCGGTGCCCGCCGGAAATCTGATCGGCGGCGTGGAGGGGCAAGGCTTCAAGCACGTGATGACAGGCCTCGAAGCCGAGCGGTTGAACGTTGCCGCCCGAGGCTTGGGCATCGCGCGAGCCGCCTTCGAAGAGGCTATTCGCTATGCCCAGCGGCGTGTCACCTTTGGGAAACCGATCGCCGAGTATCAAACCATCCAAAACAAGCTGGCCGATATGGCGACGCACATCGAGGCGTCCCGGCTTTTGATTTACTCGGCGTGTGAAAAACGCGATCGCGGCGAGCGTTGCGATCTGGAAGCCGGCATGGCCAAGCTCTTCGCCACCGAGACCGCGGCCGAAGTTGCGTTCGAAGCCATGCGCATCATGGGCGCCAACGGATATTCCAAGGATTTTCCGGTGGAGCGCTATTATCGCGATGCGCCTCTGGTGGTGATCGGCGGCGGAACCAACGAGCTGCAGCGGCTGATCATCGCGCGGAATCTATTGAAGAAGTACAAAGAGGACGCGTAGGCGATGGAGTTCGGACGCTATTACGAGGAGTTCGAAACAGGCGCGGTGTATAAGCACTGGCCGGGCCGCACCATCACCGAATACGACAACACATTGTTCGCGCTCCTCTCGATGAACCAGAATCCGCTGTTTATCGACGAGCACTATGCGCGCACTCAGCCGCTCGGACGCAGGCCCGTGCTGGATTCGCTGATCTTCAGCCTCACCGTGGGGATGAGCGTGTCTGACACCAGCGGCAAGACGATCGCGAATCTGGGCTACGAGAGTGTGGTGTTCGAACGGCCCATGTTTGCCGGTGATTCGCTGTACGCCGAGTCCGAGGTCTTGGAGAAACGCGAATCGCAAAGCAAGCCGGATCGCGGCATCGTGGCCGTCGAAACGCGAGGCTACAATCAGAACAAGGAGCGGGTGATAGTGCTGCACCGGCGATTCCTGGCGCCGAAGAAAGCAAGTTCGTTATGAAAGAATACACGCGCGATCTGGTCGAATTTCTGCATGGTCTCGAGCCGGGCGGCCTGCCCGCCGAGGTTCTGGATCGTGCGCGCTATTTCTTGGTCGATTATCTGGCGGTCGCGATTCGCGGCTCACGCGAGGATTCGTCCAAGGCGGTGCGACGCATGGTCGAGCGCATAGGCGCCAACGGATGCTCGACCGTCATTGGCACGCGGATGCGCACCATCCCCGGTTTCGCCGCCCTGGCAAACGGCGCGGCGGCGCATGGGATCGAGCAGGATGACACGCACAGCGGCGGTTCCATCCATCTGGGCGCCACTATGTACTCGGCCGCGCTGGCCCTGGCGGAAACCCTGCCGGACACGGAGCCTCAGGCTGAAATGGAAGCGTTGCTCGCCGCTGTGGTGGCCGGATACGAAGCCGCCGCGCGCATTGCAATGGCGGTGCAGCCGAAGGAACATTACGCCCTCGGCTTCCACATGACGGCGACCTGCGGTGTTTTCGGAGCTGCAATCACGTCCGCGAAGCTGCTGGGGTTGACGCCGGAGCAAACGCTCGCAGCTGTGGGAATCGCTGGAAGCATGGCTGCCGGATCGATGGAATTCCTGGCGGAAGGCGCCTGGACCAAGCGGATTCATCCAGGGTTGGCGGCGCAAAACGGCATTCACGCCGCCTTGCTGGCGGCCGAAGGATTTACCGGCCCTCTGCATATCCTGGAAGGCCGCGACGGTTTTCTGCACGGTTACTCGCGGAACCCGGTTGCGGATCGGCTGACTGCGGATCTCGGTAAGTCGTTCGAGATCCTGCACACTGCCGTTAAGCCACACTCCTGCTGCCGCTATATGCAAGGTCCGGTAGACGCGATCCTCGCGATGATGCGCGAACATCATCTGCAAGCCGGGCAGATCCAGCGGATCGAAGTTGGCGTGCTGGAAGCCGGTTGGGGAATTGTGGCCGAACCGAAGGCCAAGAAATACAATCCCGAATCCGTCGTGGATGCGCAGTTCTCTATGCCCTTTGGAGCAGCGGTCGCGGTGATCGAGGGTGCCGCGGGGCTGGATCAATTCACGCCGGAAAACACGCGTTCGCCCAAGATCCGCGACCTGATGAGTAGGGTTGTGCTGGTCAAAGATGCCCGTCTCGAAGAGACATTTCCCCAGGAGTGGCCGGCGCGCGTCGTGATCGAACTCGAAAACGGCCAGCGCCACGAGAGCTTTGTTCGCTATCCCAAGGGCGATCCCGAGAACCCGCTCTCCTGGGAGGAAATGACGGCAAAGTTCCGCGCGCTCGCGGGCACGGTTGTTTCAGGCAAGCGCTGCGACGAAATCATCGCAGCGATCTCGAGCGCAAAGCCCGCCACGTTACCGGCGCTATGTTACTAAATTAACGCGGGTTGCACCACAGCCCGGGCTAGACCGGCATCCCCATTCGCTCTGGAGTCAGCTCCACAATCCGACGATAGAGAACCGTGGATAGTCCCTCAACCGCGGTTCTCTGTTTCATACTCGCGATCGTGATCGGCTACTTTGCCGGCCGGACCATGGGCATCTTGAAACGGAATCGCTCCCATCGGCAGTGATCACGCCACGCGTCGAATCGCGTGATAAATAAGCAAGACCACCACGGCGCCCACCACTGCGACTAGCAGGCTGTACAGATTGAGCCCGGTCACGCCGCTGGCCCCGAACCTATTGAACAACCATCCGCCGGCGATCGCCCCGACAATCCCAAGCAGAACGTCGAGAATAATCCCCTCGCCTCTTTTGTTCACCAGTTTGCTGCCGATGAAACCTGCGATCAATCCCAAGACGATCCACGCAATAAACGACATGTTCTGTCCTTCTTTCGCCGCTTGTCTCGTCCTCAGGGCCGTCCAATTCGCACCCGAGGCTCCGCCAGTATACAGGAACTGGAAGCACCGTGGGCGCGCAGATCTGCTCGAAGCCAGCCCTAGCGTTTTCCCGCCCCGGACGAAAATTCAGCCTTGAAATTGCCGAGCATGGACCTGGTCTCGATAAACGCCTTTCGTTCGTTCTCGAGGATCGTGTTGTGACTGTGCATACGATAGGCGGTCAAGAAGCGCTGTATGTATGCCACGCGGCCCAGCAGCATGGCCCGCAGCGCGAAATCCCAATCGTGCACATAGCGGTAGTCACGAAACCCTCCTACACGGGCATGCAGGCTCTTCCGAAAAACCATGTTGCTGGTTGTGACCAGATAGTTCTGCTCCAACAACAGTTCGGCAAACCTCCGTTCGGCCGCCATTCTCAGCAAGCCGGAGGACGGCCGGAATCGGGTCCGGGAATCCAGAGGCCCGTTTCTTGAGCCAATCAGCGTGCCGCGTTCATTCATGAACAATATATTGCCGAACGCGAAGTCGCAGTCCGCGAACTGCGGGTCCCCGACGATGGCTTCGAACCGGCCGGACACAAAGGCGTCATCGGAGTTGAGCACCGCAACCCACTCGCACGCGGCCGCTTCCACAAGTTCATTCAGGCGGTGGTGAGCGCCGCGGTTACTGCCGGAAGGAGGTGTCAAATCCCGCACGCGGCCGGGGTGTGCCGCAGCCATGCTGGCGGCAATCTTAGCCGACCCGTCCGATGACCCGTCATCGACCACCAGGATTTCCTTCACCAGGGGACAGCGCAGTGCCGACCAGATTGCCTGCGGCACGAATTTCGCGTGATTGTAGATCGGGATCACGGCTGAGAACATAAGCGTTGATGCGACCACGCCTCGGCTTGATGCACCAAGGGGTTCAGACCGAATGTAGCAACATCAGGGTTTTGCTCCAGATATTCGGTGGTGTCAAACCACGGGTTAGGGTCGCGGCCCTCGGCGATACCAGGCGCTAGATAATGCGCCAAGGGGTTGAGGTGGCCCTCACGGACGTCGGGATTCTGGTCCAGATAGAAGCTGCTGTCGAAATACGG
>Ga0209415_10005695_pt1 | contig 22327 bp, 18 predicted proteins | sample PeaSoiSIISIP2007_FD_187696 | JGI IMG/M metagenome (GOLD analysis project Ga0209415, IMG submission 187696) | Peat soil microbial communities from Weissenstadt, Germany - SII-SIP-2007 (SPAdes) (version 2) | ecosystem: Environmental > Terrestrial > Soil > Wetlands > Peat | place: Germany... | reverse complement strand
GGAGAAGGTTCTTGGTCTGCAAGGCCTGGATGACTGCGCCAAAGTGAATGTCGGGCCGGAACAGGAACAAATTCAACACGTTGCTGATGGAAGCGCTGGCCGAGTAAGGTCCGCTCTGGCCCACCGTCTGGCTGATACTCTGTGTACCGACACCGCCAAACTGGCCCGTGGTGGTGCTTCCCACCGTATTCGCCGCGCCCGTGGAAATGAAGTTTGCACCCATGGTTGCGAGAGCCGAGCGGTCTACTTCGGCAAATTTCACCTGCAGCAGAACTTCCTGGGCGCCCACCGGTCCAAACGTGAGCACGTTGATCACTTTGGGAGAATAGGCGCTGGCCAGTTCGCCGGCCCGCTTGGCGATATCTTCGGTGGTAACATGCCCGGACAAAACGATCGCCGCTCGCGAGGGAGTGACCGCAATCTGCTCGTCGGGGAAAACCCGATGCTCCTCTTCCGCGCAAGCGCTGACGTCCACATCCACCCGCAGGTCGAAGCTCCGCGAGCGCTCCAATTCATCCCAGATGAGCAGGGAGACTTCGCCCGGGGTGCGGCCATGAACCAGAATCTGGGTGGGCGAGATCACCTGGGGGGACGCGATGGAGGAATCGGTAACCGAGATGCGCCTCAATCGTTCCGTGGTGTTGATGAGCAGCGACTTTCCCACCATGACCCGCAGCGGCGCGGACCCTTGCGGCAGTTCGCCCTGCGGAGGCAGCGTCGCGGTCTGTGTGCCCGTTGGCGGTGGGGTTGCGTTCTGCTGTTGCTGCTGGAGCTCCGCGAGAACGGCGCACGGCAGGAAAACCAAAGCCGCGGTTGCCCAAAGCAGGGTCGAACGAACTCTCATCTTCGCAGTCTTCTCCCGGCAAGAATTCCGGCAAGAAAAGGTTGAGTCGATCCTTCTTGTCCACCGCCTTGTCCACCGCAGATCAAGCTGTGCGCCATTCATTTGGTGTCAGAACCCTTCGTGTCGGAACCTTCTGGAAAACTGACTTCCTTTTTCTTGTCGCCTTCGATGACCTCAATACTCAAGATCGAGGGCGTAAAAGGAGCAGACTCGACCTTCTTCTTGTTGATCACAAGGGGATGAACAGACCTGACCGGCGTGGGCGCCGGCGCCGACCCCTTATAAAGCCCTCGGGCGCTGGAAGAGGCTACCTCGTCCTGCTTCGTGTCGAGCGGGCTGCGCAAGGCCAGCTGGATGTGGCCCTGCGAGCTGGCCAGAGTCAGGCGCTGGGCATCATCGGGCGAAACCAGCAGCGTGATCACGGCAGCGGTTTGCGCTTCGCCGTTGGCGCTGTGTTCCAGGGTGTGGCCGGTCGCGATCACCCGCACATTCTGCAGCACCGTAGTAGTTTGCTGATCGTTGCCGCCCTCGGGTGTTCCGGTGAGCAGCACATCCACGCGCGTGCCGGGAGTAACAAATCCGGCGACCGAGACAACTTCGTTCACGCGCACCGAAACCGCCCGCATGCCATTCGGGATGAGCGCCGGCAAGCCGGATCCAGCCTCTTCCGCCGCCAGCTTCGAGGGAAGAATGAACTCGCCTCGGGCAATCGGGACAATCACTCCTCGACCGAGAACTTTAGACCGCTTGTCGTAGATGTTGGCCGGGAGAGACGCAGGCGGCAGTTGGGCGATGCGTACGTCATGCTCTTCGATCTTGGCTCCCACCTGTATATCGTCGGCAGCGACGACCACAGGCACGCCTGGTTCGCCCGGTCCGCTCCTCGATTGCAAGTTCCTGTAGGCAAGCAGGCCGGCGATGGTGCCGACGGCCAGTGCCAGAACTCCAATCATCAACAACCGTGTGCGGTTCATGCTGCTCCCTCGGAAAATTGCGATGCCACCGTGGCTCGAACGCCCGCGCTTTCGCTTCTGCTATTGAATGCTGCTGGCAACCGATGAGAAAACATTGTTGGCGTTGGTGCCGATCAGCCGGACGGTCCCCACCACGATCACTAGAATCACGGCCAGCATGACCGCGTATTCCGCGATATCCTGACCACGCTCGTCAAGGAAAAGCCTGCGTGCAAAGTTCATAGATTGATCCTCGTGACGCTGAACACGAGCAGCGTCTCCTATCCTTGAAAGGCCTGTTCAATACCTGACCGAACACGGCACTTTCCAAACTGAGTGGAAGTTTGCCTTTAACTGCCTCATCATACCCCGCAAAATAGAGCGGAAGAGTAATTTCTTGCATACCCTTTAGGTACTAAGGGAACTGCCTCCAGACGGGTGGGCGGGCGCGGCTAGCTTTCTGTAACTACGTTCCGTAACTAATTGTGCCACAAAAGGCTATCCGATTTCCGGCGGTTCCGGCATCAGGCGCAAAAAGGGAAGGTCCCGGGGCTGGAGTGAAGGATTTGGTACAAGGAGAGTTCCAATATCCAGCCCCCGATAGCCGGGAATGAGCGCACAGGATACAATCTCGTGCCACCGTGCCTGATCGGGAAACTCAACCTCTGCCGGGAGCAAAACCGGGAGTACGCCGGCGCCTGATCCGGATCTTTGTGGCGGGCATGCTGTGTCTGCACTTGCTGTTTTTCGTGAGCCAGAGGGAACGCATCCTCCGTGGTTATCCGGACTTCACGGTTTTCTACACGGCAGGCACCATTCTTCGCCAGGGCTTGCGTCATCAGCTCTACGACCCCCACCTTCAGTACCGGGTGCAGCAGACATTCACCGGCGGCGTGATCGAGTCCCGGCGCGGGCCCCTGCCTTACATCCACCCACCGCTCGAGGCGGTGGTCTTTCTGCCTCTGACCCTGCTGCCTTACCGGCAGGCGTTCGTGACCTGGGATCTGCTGAACATAATCGCGCTATTCGCAGTAGCGACCACGCTGCGGAGGCACTTGAACGGGCTGAGAGCCATCCCGCCCTGGGAGTTTGTTCTGGGCTTTCTGGCATTCTTTCCCGTTTTTCTCTGCCTCCTGCAGGGCCAGGATTCGATTTTGCTTTTATTGCTTTGCACGCTAGGATTCAGCGCGCTCAAACGGGAATCCGATTTTCTGGCCGGCGGCTGGTTCGGCTTGGCTTTGTTCAAGTTTCAGTTAGTGATCCCCCTGGTCTTGTTGATCGCGTTCTGGAAGCGAAAGCGCGCCGCGGGGGGATTCGCCGTGGTCGCCTGCGTGTGGGCGATCTTGTCGCTGGGGCTGGTGGGCTGGGAGGGAATGCTGGCCTATCCCAAATATGTGCTGCAGATTGCGAAGGCGCCCAGTCTCGGGGCGGTGCCGGCCGAGCTAATGCCAAACCTACGCGGACTGCTGGAGGGGTGGTCGTTCCTGCTGCGCCCGTCCGATTCCATTCCGGCGGTGTTGAGCGGCGGTGTGTTGATCGTTTCCGCGCTCCTGCTGGGCTATGCGGCCATCCAGGGAAGCCGAATCCCGCGTGAGCAGGTGGGCCTGGCCTTTTCCCTGGCGGTAGTGGTTGCGGTGTTGACCAGCTGGCACACCAACGCCCACGACCTGTGCCTGCTGGTCTTGCCAATCGTCCTGCTGGCCGATTACGGCTCGACCACGCTGGAGAATGCGCCCGGCCGGCGAGCGGCGCTGTTGATCCCGGCTCTGCCGCTTCTCATCAGCCCGTTGTGGTTCGTGTTGTGGCTGGAGGGCAGCAACATAAATCTCATGGCCATCCCGCTGTTGTGGTCGGTGTGGGTCATCAGCCGGGAAGGTGGCCGCTCTAGGGCGTTGCAAAGCGATGTGCGCGATCGCCTGGTGGCTGGTTGAGCGGGTCGGGTTGCGGTTCTAACCGGCGCCGAGACAGAACCACGACCAACATTGGCAGGTAGAGAAAAATCACCGCCCAACGGCCAACCTCAGTCTCGGTGTAGTGGTAGTGATACCAGCGCCAGATGAACACCCCCCAACTGAGGAAGGCCGTCCCAGTAATCTCGCGGCGCGACTTTGGGATTAGCCAGAGGATCAAAGCGTCAAAGAACCAGCGCTGCGGCATGAGGGCGGTCAACATCAGAAGCACCGCATCGCGATCGCGGTAACGGAACAGAGCCAGCAGCAACAGCGGCCCCGGTAAAATAAATAGAGGGACGAAGAATTGGTAGTTGGTGGCTTGCCGCAGCCAGAGCGCAGGCCAGTTCGGCATCAGCGCGAGGCTCGCAGCGGCCAGCAGGACACAAGCCGCCACGCCCCGGCGGCTGAGATGCGCAAGAAAAACCGGCAGACCGATCTGTGGCTTGGCCATGGTCACGGGCAGGAGCAACGGAAAAAATGCGCTGGCGGCGATGATGGGCGACCACTGCACGGTTAGGATTCCTGCCCAGAACGGATATGCCAGAAACACGCGTAGACGCCCGTAGCCATCACGGGTCAGCCCGAAGGCCAGCAGCGCCGAACTGATTCCCCAGAAGGATCCGGCGGCGACTTCGGGCGTAAGCCGCAAGAACGGCAAGGCAAAAAAAGCCGCGGTGAGTGGATACTGCTCCAGCGGCGTGTCGTAGGGGTTCTGCCTCGCCAGGATGTGACGTGCCAGCCGCAACGCCCAACGAAAATCGGCGGCGTCCTGGTGAAAATGGACCATCAGAAACCAGCAGAAGATCCCGCTGGCGAGCCCGATCGCTGCCGAGACTGCGATGCGCCATCGCATGGAAGAGTGAAGAGTTTGTGACCGATCCATTTTGTCGGATCGTTTTTGTTTCGATCAGTTGTAACATAGGGTGCGCTTTTTTCTGTGGCTCTGTCGCTTCGAGCGGGCGCGAATAATCGCTCCACTAAGTTTTCCCAGAAACACGAACCTTGCAGAAACGTTGGCAACTCGCTTTGTGGCTTGCTCTGGCGCTGCTGGCCGCCACCAGCATGTGGTTTTATGTGGACCGGATTCTAGTGGGTCATCAGCTCGCCGACGCGGCCGCGCACGACCGCCCGCGAGGCAATCTCTCAGACCTCTATCCGCGCTGGCTGGGCGCGCGCGAGTTGCTGCTGCATCAGCGCAATCCCTACAGTGACGAAATCGCGTTGGAAATTCAGAAAGGATATTACGGGCGTGCGCTGGACGCGTCGCGGCCGGATGACCCAAAAGACCGGCAGGGGTTTGCCTATCCCGTCTATGTTGTTTTTTTGCTTGCGCCGCTTATCGGGTTCTCGTTTCATGGCGTGCAGTTGTTTTTCTATTGGCTTCTGATTGCTCTCACCGCGGCGACTGTGCCGCTCTGGCTGCGCGCGCTGGACTGGCGGCCGCCGCCGGTTGCCATCGCGATTGCCTGTGCGCTCACGCTGGGCAGCGTTCCGGCGGTGCAGGGAATCAAGCTGCAGCAGTTGAGCTTGCTGGTGGCTGCTCTGCTGGCGGGCTCGGCGGCCTGCGTGGCCAGCGGATATTTTCTTTGCGGCGGAGCGATTCTGGCGCTGGCTACGATCAAGCCGCAGCTGGCGTGGCCGATGGTGCTCTGGCTGCTCGCTTGGGCAGTGAGCGATTGGAAAGCGCGCCGGCGAATGGTGTTTGGTTTCGCCGCGATCATGGGCGTTCTTCTGATCGGTGCGGAGTTGGTGCTGCCGGGCTGGATGAAGATGTTTCTGGATGCGATCCGACAGTACCATCAATACGCACAGAATGAATCGGTGCTCGATCAACTTGTGAACTGGTTTCTTGGCGGCCATGGCGGACAGATTCTGGCTGTGCTGGCCTGTCTGGCCAGCGGCCTCCTGCTGTGGAGGCTGCGCCGCGAACCCGCGGGATCAGCAGGATTCGCAGGCGCACTCTCGGCGGTGCTGAGTCTGACGGTGCTGGTCGTTCCCATGTACGCGCCCTACAACCAGGTTCTGCTGTTGCCGGCAATCCTCTATCTGGCGAGAGATCAAGCCACGGAGATGGCACAGTCGGGTTCCGTAAGCCCTCTTTGTTGGGCGGTTGGTCTGGCACTGGCTTGGCAGTGGATCGCCAGCCTGGGCCTGAGCGTACTTTGGTTGGTGTCGCAGGACGCATCCCTCGGCGGATGGAAGGCCCCGTTTTACGCGACGTTTGCGCTGCCCGTTCTAGTCTTTGCCCTGACGATGCTCTCGGCGCGGCACCCGCGAAGTGTCTTGCGAGCGCGCGCTTCTACAGGGTAGTCTGTTTCAGGCGAGTTAAGCGCAGTCCTTCCACGAACGCGAAAAGCCGGATGCGCCCCGGCGATCTGACTTTCATGACCCTGAGTTCGATCAGTCACCACGGTTCTGGTTCGGGTGTGTTTCCCGCGCTGGTCTTTGTCCAGGGCAACGATCAAAAAAACATCGTGCTGAACCGCACCCCCTTCAGCGTGGGCCGTAAAGTGGATAAAGATCTGGTCATTGCCGACCCCCGGGTTTCGCGCGACCACGCACAGATTGTGCTGGAAGGCGACGATTTTTACCTCATTGACCAGGGAAGCAAGCATGGCACCTACGTCAACGGGGAGCGAATCCAGCGCCAGAAACTGGAGCGCAACGATCGTTTGGAGTTCGGGGCGCGCGACTCTGCGTACATTATTTTCAACCCGGCCCACGCCACATCCAATACTGCCCGCGAATTTTTGAGCCAGATTTCCGGCATTCAAATTTCGAACGAATCCACCGACCTCGAAAAACTCCGCCTGTTCCTCGAAGCTGCCCGCAAGCTCAACACCGCGGGCGTGCTGGATGAGATTCTGATGACCATGCTCGACGTCACCCTGCGGCTGACGCGAGCCGAGCGCGGCTACGTTTTTCTGAAGGACGACGAAGGCAAGCTGCGCCTGGTTGCGGGACGCAACCTGAAGGGCGATCCGCTGCTGGATGACACGACCATTTCGCACTCGATTCTAGAAGAGTCGATGCAGTCGAACTCGGAATTCCTGCTCACGGATACCAGCCAGTCGGTCGATCTCTCGGGGCGGCAGAGCATCGTGGCCTACGACCTGCGGACCGTGGTTTGCATCCCCTTGCGGAAAATGCAGGTACAGTCCTCGCGAGACGTACAGACCCCGATGCCCGCGCAGACCGCCGTGGAAGTACTCGGCGTTCTCTACGTGGATTCGCGCTTCGCCTCGCGCGACATTACCGGCATCGGCCAGGACATTTTGCACGTGATCGCGACCGAAGCCGCCTCGCTGATCGAAAATGCCAGACTGGTGCAGGCCGAAGAAGCGTCGCGCCGCTACCAGCAGGAATTGAGCATTGCGGCGTCGATGCAGCAGCGGTTGATGCAGGTGAAGATTCCCGAGGTGCCCTTCGCCAAGTTGCGGGGCAAGAACCTGTCCTGCAAAGAAATCGGCGGCGACTTTTTCGATGCAGTGAACACCAAAGAGGGTCTGGTGGTAGTGCTGGCCGACGTCAGCGGCAAGGGAGTTTCCGCGGCGCTGTTGGCGTCAACCCTGCAAGGGATGATTTACTCGCACCTTATTTCCGGCGTGCCGCTCCTGGAGATCGTAAGCGCCGTGAATCAGTTCTTTACCGAAAAGCTGGTGGGCGAAAAATATGCAACTTTATTGCTGGCGCGCCTGCGCCGCGATGGCGATCTGGAATATGTGAACTGCGGGCACGTGCCGCCATTGCTGGTGTGCGGCGGGGAGGTGATTCGGCCGCCGCATGGCAATGTCCCGGTGGGACTGCTGGCCGATGCCACATTTGAGAGTGCCCGCTGCCAGCTGAATTCCGGCGACCGCTTTATCCTGGTGACTGACGGAGTCACCGAGGCGGAGAACGCCATGGGCGAATTTTTCGAAGACTTCCGTCTGGAAGCTGCTGCAGCCAAGTCACCGACGTTAGAGGGAATCTTCTCCGCCGTCTCCACCTTCTGCGCAGGGAACCCCCTCAGTGACGATTGCACCGTGGTTGAATTGCTCTACTCGAGCCCGCCGGAAGCGGACTAGCAACACTCGACAGAATTCATCCGCTCTTGCCCTTGCTTTACGCAGAGAGCATAATTTTCCTGTCCGGCGAACCTCGTGAGGTGATTTATGAGGGTGCGTCGCTTTCTCACCACGGCTGTATTTGCTGCGCTGGTGTTGCCGCCTTCCCTTCCAGCACAGCAATGCGACCCCAGCCACGATCAGGAGCCGTTCCACCTGGTATGGCCGTTCACCATGGAAACTCGTCGGGAACACGAACCTGCCCCCTCAGGGTCCACGCCGAATCCTGCCCGCGAGATCACTCGCTTTGTAGGGGCGCGCGATTCGCAAGGGCGGTATCTCTCGCGTTTGATCTACGCTGACGGCAGCAGCGCCTCCTCGGTGATCGACCCTGTCGCCGGGGAAGAAATCTTCTGGAACACGGCCAGCACGCAAGCAAAGTTGCTTATTGACCCGATGTCTGTGGCGGGCCGGCGTTCCTGCTGGCAAATTCCAGATTCAGAACACCACCCGGTCTCGAATGGGCCGGTGACTGCTGCGCCCCAAGCTTCCTGTGCGCCGACTGGGCAGACTCAGCCTTCAAACTGCCGCGACGCCTGCGACGCACAACGCCGAGCCAAAGCTCTGCCGCCGGTGAATAACATGGGATTTTCACGCTGCGGCGCCGGCCAGCCCGGCCCGATTCACGAGGACCTTGGGGTCGATGTTATTCAAGGCGAAGAGGTTCATGGATGCCGGGAGACGACCACACTTCCTGACGGAAAAAGATTTGTCAGAGAGACTTGGTACGACGACCGCCACTTTTCCCTGCGCTGGTTCGAGGCCAAGCCGGACGGCAACAAGTATTCGAGCGAAGTCGTTCGTCTTAGCTGGGAGGAGCCCGACCCCTCCGCATTTCAGCCTCCGAAGGGCTATCAGGTTGAAACGGTGAAAATGGACGAAGTCCCGTGCGAAGCGCAAGGCCGAGGCGCGCACTAGCGCGAATCGCCGTGCAACCGCCCGGCCTGAACGGCTGATTGGGCCTGAATGGAAACGGTAAGCTCTACTGCACCGTCACCGTATAGTCCTTGCCCTCCCAGCGGTTCTCTCCCGTCCAGAAAAACGTGAAAACCACCTGGGCGCCCACAGGCAGGGAAGCAGTCGGCAGGTCGAGTGTGTAGATGCCCAGCCCGGAGTCGCGCGTCTTCGTATCCTGCGCGCTCTTCCATCCGTCGATGCTCCAGTGCACCACTGCGGGCGAAACCAACACAATGCGCAGCGTCTTGCTGCGCGGGACGGTGTGCGTTTTGTTATTCATCCTCCAGCCGAAGATTCGTCTTGTAGGCTTGTCGACCAGATAGCGTTGTACGGTCTGCGGAGGCTGGTCAAAAACCTTGCCGTCGCGAATCGAGCGCAGCAGTTTTATGTACTCGGAATGGGCCCACACCAGCGGGCACGCGGAGCCGGAGGGCTTGCCGCGAAAAAGTTCCAGCGCGGGGATATCCGCTGCGTCCCAAACCTGCTCCGGCAGCGAGCGGCTTTGGCCGATGGTGGAACCTTCCATGACCGTGAGCAGCGCCCTGGCTTCATCGCCGTGGCCCGCGGCCACCGCATAATGGCCGCGTTCGCCAGCCAGCAGCGGCCATGGACGCCCGATGCCGGTGCCGTCAAACGGCGAGCCGTCCTTGTGTTCGCCGTAGCCGTCGCCGTTGTAGCGGTACCAGCAGGGCCCCTGCGGCAACTCGACGGCGAGCAGGGCATCGATGACGCGCAGCGTATTCAGGATGCGCGGATCGTTGGGAGCGCGCAAGCCGAAACGCACCAGCGCCAGGGCATCCGGACTGATGATGTGCGATGCGCGCTCATGGTCCTGTCCCGGAGGGCGATTCTTGATGGGGACAAAGCCTTGCGTCGGCGATGCCGCACCGTCTGTGTCCGGCGGTGCGATGCGCACGTAGTAGCCCTCCACGCCGAGTTGTTGCGCCAGATCGCCGCCGGTGGCGTAGATCCAGCGCTCGATATTGTCGTTCCAGGCATCGGCAGCGTCGCGCATGATCCCGGCTGCATCGCTGTGTCCGGTGAGTTCGGCAATTTCGGCGGCCGCCAGAAGCGCAGAAATCTCCGCCGCGAGTGTGAAGGGAGAATAACCAGCATCCTCTTCCCAGCGATCCTGCTGCGTGACCGGGCCGTTGCGCAGGATGAAGCCCGCCGCGTTGCGCACCATGGGCCACCAGCGCTCCAGGTTGCCCAGGGCTTTCGGAGCTTCGCGGCGCAGCAGATCGAGCAACAGGATGGGGAAGGCGGTTTCGTCCATCTGGACGCCGCCCCAGTAGGGCCGGCCATCCAGCCACAGATTTTGCGCCCAATTTCCCGCCGCCTCTTGGGTAACTTCGAGATAGCGAAGAACCCGCAAGCTGTCTCCCACCGCGCCCGCGGCTAGCAGGGCACCTGCGGTTTCCACCAGATCGCGAGGCCAGACCACGTGATAACCGCCCAGGTCCTCGTCGCCCTTATTGAATCCCCACGGGATGGAGAGGCTGGCAATGATGCCGCCGAGAAATTCCTTGGACTCATGCGTGCGCAGAACCGCGGTGGAAGCGCGATAAAGACTGTGCTGCCGCGTGGGGTCCTCCAGGTTGAGCAGCGTGTTCTGCCAGTTTTTCCAATGCATCACGTAATGCTGGCGCAGGTCGGCAAAGTCCTCGAGCAGGCTGGAGCGGGCCTGTTGGCCCGCCTCAGCCCACATCCCACCGAAGCCGAGGGCCACCACGAATTCTCCCTTGCACGCCGCCAGATCAACTTCGGCGGTGAACGCGATGTTGCCGTTCTCGGCCCGCGCGTAGTCCCACTGCATCTGAAAATGTTGCGAAAGATCCTGCCAGCCGTCGGAGTCGCCCACGAACCCCACCGACATCTTCGTCCACGGCACCGAGCAGGCCATGGCCAGCGCCGTATCTTTGTGTTCCGCGTAACACATGGGAACGCCCTTGTAGTCCCCGGCCCAGCCGGTATTGCCATAGCCCGCGTTGGCCAGGTGCGGAGAGAGCAGGGCGTAAAGGTGATAATCGGAAAGTTGCCCTTGCAGCGGCTCGAAGCGCACCTTCTGCAGCACTACGTTGCGGTAAGGATCGGTGAGAACTTCCTTGTAGATTTTGTAGCGTCCGCTGTTGCAGGTATTGGTCAACTCGTAGGCGGGAACGCCAGGCTCAAAGGGCCGGTTTTCAAAAGTGCAATGCCGCTTCTCCTCCGAAAAAAACACGCTGCCGTCGGTGACAATGAATCCCATGTCGCGGGTGCAGGCCTGGTCTACGCGGGGAAAATAAATTTCATTCAGAATTCCGTGGCTGAGGGTGAACCAGACTCGGCTGTGCTGGTTGAGTGCCGTGCCCACTCCCGTCTTGGCGCTCGAGGTCCAACGCGGAGGAATGCCAGGCCAGCCAGGTGCATATCTTGTGGTCGAATCAGTCATGAAGATTTCGTCCTTGGGTCGAATGTCAGCAGTCCGGCTCGTGGCCGACATGCATCACAAATTTATGGGAGCCTGAATTCACAAGAACCGAATTTACAAGAAATTGACTGTCTCGCACTGAACCTTTCCGGTGAACAGCATCAGAATATAAGAGCTCGAAACAAATGCCGAAGTTGCAACCATTACCGGCCACTGCGGACCGGCGGGAGCGCAGGCCATGTTCATATTGGTGATAGCCAGATTCCCGCATCTACGGACGCTATGCATGGTAGCAGTCCTGAGTGCTGGTCTCGTAGGCCGTTCGGCGTGCGCCGCCAGCCCGGCGGAGGGTTTGCCGATCGATTCCGCGTTGGATCAGGGGTTCTCTGGTCTTTACAATCTGGATTTCACGGGAGCCCAGGAAGATTTTTCCGCGTGGGAAGCCACCCATCCCGACGATCCGGTGGGACCGGTGAGCGAAGCCGCGGGCTTGTTGTTTTCCGAATTCAACCGGTTGGGCATCCTGGAGGCGCAGTTCTACGAGAACGACGAGACCTTCTATGCACGGCCGAAGCTGGCTGCCGATCCGGCGGTGCGTGACCGCTTCCGGGCAGCCATCGCGCGGGCCGAGAATCTGTCGCGCTCGCGCTTCGCGCAAGACGCAAAAGATCGCGATGCCTTGTTTGCCATGACCCTTTCTTCCGGGTTGCAGGCAGACTATTCGGCGCTAATCGAGAAACGTAATCTGGCGTCGCTGCACTACACGAAGGAATCTTCAACCTGGGCGGCGCAGTTGCTCGCGGTTTGCCCCGACTGCTACGACGTCCTCCTGGCGACCGGCTTCAGCAAATACATTATTGGCAGCATGGTAGCGCCGGTGCGCTGGCTGCTTCGACTCGGCGGACTGCCGGGCGACCGCCAGGGCGGCATCGCCGATCTGCAACTGACGGCCGAGCGCGGCCGCTACCTGGCACCCTTTGCCCGCATCCTGCTGGCGATTGCTTACCTGCGCGATAACGACAGGCCGCGGGCTATCCAATTGCTCATCGGGCTGCGCGCCGAGTTTCCTGCCAATCCGCTGTTCTCGCGCGAAATCGCACGGCTGCAGCCCGCGCCGTAGCCGGAAACTTTCTTCGCTTTCTGTTTTCTTTCCTTCCATTCACCACAAATTCACTCGTTTGTAACAGTCCTGTAACATTGCGCCACTAGAAGTGAAATATCAACATTCAAGGGGGATTTCTCGATGATGCGGAGAATCATTCTGTTCTCGTTGTGCGTTCTCTTGCCCCTGTCCGCATTTGGACAGACCAAACTCAACGGGGCCGGCGCCACATTTCCTTATCCCATGTACTCCAAGTGGTTCAGTGAATACCACAAATTGCACTCCGACATCGAGATTAACTACCAATCGATTGGCAGCGGCGGCGGAATCCGGCAGGTTACCGAGGGGACGGTGGAGTTCGGGGCCAGCGATATGCCCATGACGGATGAGCAGCTCAAGGCGGCAAAGTCCAAGATCCTGAACATTCCGACTGTGTTGGGAGCCGTGGTGCCGGTTTACAACATTCCCGGCGTCAGCGCCGAGCTGAAATTCACTCCGGCGGTTCTGGCGGGTATCTTCCTGGGCCGGGTTACGAAGTGGAATGACAAGGCGATTGCGGAGGCCAATCCCGGAGTGAATTTCCCTGACAAAGACATCATCGTGATACACCGCTCCGATGGCAGCGGCACCAGTTTCATCTGGACCGATTATCTGTCCAAAGTCAGCGCCGATTGGAAGAGTCAGGCCGGCGCCAGTACCTCGGTGAAGTGGCCGCTGGGGCTCGGTGGCAAAGGCAATGAAGGCGTGGCCGGGCTGGTGCGCCAGATGCCGGGAGCCATCGGGTATGTCGAACTCATTTACGCGGTACAGAACAAGATCGACTTCGGCAGCGTACAGAATTCGGCGGGCAATTTCGTGAAGGCATCGCTTAACAGCGTGACTGCCGCAGCGGCTTCAGCTCCGAAGATGCCCCCGGATTTTCGCGTTTCCATCACCAACGCTCCGGGCAAGGACGCCTATCCGATTGCGAGTTTCACGTGGCTGCTGATTCCAGCTCAATCCAAAGATCCGGCGAAGGGAAAAATCCTCTCCGACTTCTTGAATTGGATGGTCACGGATGGCCAGAAAATGACGAACGCTCTCGCCTATGCTCCGCTGCCCGACAACGTAGCCGGGAAGGTGAAAGAGGCTATCAAACAAGTCCGGTAAGCTGAGCCCGGAGTAATGCAGCCGTGTCCAGGGACGCAGCATCGAAGTTGCTACAGACAAATAAAGGCGCCGGGGAGAACCCATCCCGGCGCCGTCTCCGAACTAACTCCGTAACCGATATGGATCGTCCGCCTCCGCTCCCCCCACGGGATGCTTTATACTAGCCGCTCCCTGCCGTAACGGAACGCTTGCATGGCTCGCATTTCACTCGAAGATCCTCAGTACTTACTCAACCGGGATACGTCGTGGATAGCGTTTAACCGTCGTGTGCTCGAAGAGGCCGAGGACGAAAGCAACCCGCTGCTGGAGCGGGTCAAATTCCTGGCAATCTCGGCCAGCAACCTGGACGAGTTCTTCGAGATTCGCGTCGCGGCCATGGTGCAGCAGATCGAGGACGGCTACAACGAAGCCGGCCCCGACGGCGTTACCCTGGTGCAGAGGCGGGAGATTCTCGGAAAACTTTGCCATACCTTTGTCCACGACCAGTATGACTGCTGGAACGAGCAACTGCGTCCCGCTCTTGCCGCCAGCGGCATTCGAGTGCTGGCCCTGCACGAACTGGATGCGGCGGCGCTGAGGTTCGTCGACGACTACTGTCAAAAAGAACTCGATCCGCTGTTGACGCCGGTCACGGTCGATCCCGCGCATCCCTTTCCGCGGGTGATCAACAAAGCGTTATGCCTGGGCTTTCTGCTCCGTCGGCGGCGGCGGTCTGCGCTCACCTATACCGGCGTGGTTTCCGTTCCTCGCGCGTTGCCCCGACTGGTGCGTTTGCCGTCGGAGGGTACGGTCGACTTCATCTTTCTCGCCGACCTGGTCGCGCATCACGCCGTCAACATGTATCACGGATACGACGTGGTTTCGTCCGCACCCTTCCGCGTCACCCGCAACAGCAATCTCTACCTGCAGGAGGAGGAAGCCCGCAGCCTGCTGGAATCAGTGCGCGCGGAACTGCACAACCGGCGCAAAGGCGACGCAGTGCGCATGGAGATCGAGGCCGACGCCGATCCGGAAATTGTCGAGCGCCTGCGAACTGTGTTTGATCTCGATCCCTGGCAGGTTTTCCCGGTCAATGGGCCGGTGAATCTTTCTCGGCTCTTCAACGTGTATGAGCAGGTAGAGCGTCCCGACCTCAAATATCGCCCCTTCGCCCCGCGGGAATTGCGGCTTACTTCGAAGTCGAAAGACCTGTTTGAGGAATTGCGCCGTCACGACATACTGCTTCATCACCCCTACGATTCCTACGACGCAGTCGTGTCCTTCATTGAATCGGCGGCCGAAGACGATCGCGTGCTCTCGATCAAGCAGACCCTCTACCGCACCAACGAGCATTCCCTGATCGTACCGTCGTTGATCGATGCCGCCTCGCGCAAGGAAGTCACCGCGGTGGTCGAACTGAAGGCGCGCTTCGACGAAGCTCACAACATTCGCTGGGCGCGCGACATGGAAGATGCCGGGGTGCAGGTTTTTCACGGACTGGTCGGCCTGAAGACGCACTGCAAACTGTCGCTGCTGGTGCGCCGCGATCCTGACGGCGTGATGCGCAGCTACGCCCACATCGGCACCGGCAATTACAACGCGACCACGGCGCGTATTTATACCGATCTGAGTTTGTTCACCGCGGATCCCAATATCACTCGCGCGGCCCACGATGTGTTCAGCTTCCTCACGGCCTATGCGGAAAATCCGGGTTACGATCCGCTGCTGGTCGCTCCGCTGGATCTCGCTGAGAAGTCCATTGCGCTGATCGACCGCGAAGCCGAGCACGCCCGCCAGGGGCGTGAAGCTCGCATCATTGCCAAGATGAATGCCCTGCTCGACAAGAGCGTGGTGCAGGCTCTGTACCGCGCCTCGCAGGCAGGAGTGGAGATTGATCTGATTGTCCGCGGCATCTGCGCCTTGCGGCCCGGAGTTCGTGGAGTAAGCGACCGCATCCGCGTGCGCAGTATTGTTGGTCGATTCCTCGAACATAGCCGTATTTATTACTTCGCGAACGGCGGCGAGGAAGAAATCTACATGGGCAGCGCCGACTGGATGCCGCGCAATCTCTACGAGCGCGTCGAAATCCTGGTGCCCCTGCGCGACGAACTGCTGCGCGAACGCGTGCGGCATGAGATTCTCGACGCCTATCTGGCGGACAATCGCAAGGCGCGCATTCTGCTCCGCGATGCCACGTATATTCGAGCCTGGCAATCGCCACACGGGAAACACAAGACCAAGCCTCCGGTGGGAGCGGCCGCTTTCAGCGCGCAGGATTTCCTGATCAGCCTTGCAGAAGGCAAACAGCCGGCGACGCTGCCTGTGCCGACCGCGGCGGGAAAGCGTAGAGTAACCGCAGGGAAGGAACAATAGTTCGAGATGATTCTCTACTTCTTGCGTCACGCCAGCGCCGGCGAGCACTTTGCCAACCCAAAGAAAGACGAAAAGCGCGCCCTTGATCCCGAGGGTATCGCGCAATGCGGCTACATCGGCCGCGCTCTGGCTGCGCTGGACGTGCAGGTGGATGTCATTGTCTCCAGCCCTTTGAAGCGCTGCACACAGACTGCTTCTCTCGTGGGAAACGAGTTAGGCTACGAAGGCAAATTGCAGATGGATACCGGCCTTCGCCCCGAGGCTGGCTTCGCCGACTTTCGCAAGCTGCTGGAAAAGTACGCGCGCCAGGAAGCGATCCTGGTGGTCGGACACAACCCCAACCTGAGCCAATTCATGGGAGCGATCATCAGCGACTCCGGGTGCGAAGCCTCGATTGAACTGAAAAAGGGAGCGGTCGCCAAGGTGGAGATGCGCCGCAGTTCTGGCACCCTCAGTTGGTGCGTCACGCCGAAGATTCTACGCACTCTCTACGACACGGCAGTCGAAAGTTCCCGCCCGAATACCTCGCGGAAGTAAGCGCAATCTTTTTCAATCGCCCAGAGTTCCAAATCTACTCCCATGCGCCGGCGGGGAACCAGTGTCAGGCGCACATCGGCGGCATGCAGCGTTACCCGCACCTTCTGCACTGCGCGGCTCCGGCCCAAATTTAGAGCCCGTGCCAGCCGCAGCAGCAGAATCGCTTTTTGCACACCGGGCCGGTCGGCCGGGTCGAGCACCTTCATGGGTGCATCATCCATCGTGGGACGCGAGTTTCCCAGGTAACGGGAGATGGCCGCGATAATGCGCCGCTGCGGAGGCGTGTAGCCGAGAATTTCCGAATTCGAAATGATGTAGTGAGTATGGCGGTGGCGTCCCGCGCGGTTCACAAAGTCTCCTACTTCGTAGAGCATGGCGGCAGCCGAGATCCATTCGCGATACTCCGGGGTCAGACGATGCACGGAACGCAACGCGGAAAAAAGAAGCATGGCCGATTCCCGAACGTCGAGGGCATGTTTGCGGTCGACGTGGTAATGCTCGACGGCCTTGGCGATCGATTCCCAGCGCTCGGATTCGATCTGCTTGCCGGGTCGCGTGGTGCGGTCGTATTCCGCGGCCATCTGGGCCAGAATGCCGTCGCGCAAGCCGAGCGGAGAGTAGCGGAATCCCTTCAGGTGGCAGCGCTCGGCCAGGGCGTGATAAACCATGGCGCCGGCCACCACGATTTCCGCGCGCCGCGGCCCGATGCCTTCGATTTTTCGCCGTTCCGCCATCGGCAACCGGGCCAACCGCTTGGCGATCCGGCTCATCTCCGCGCTCGAGACCATGGGCCGGTGGTTGCGCCGGTTGCTGCTTAAGTTCGCCGCTACCGCCGCCAGGGCCGCAGCCGTTCCCGATGTCGCAATCGCATTCTTCACTCGCGCGGCCACAATGCGCGGCGCAATGCGGTCCACTTCGCGAGCAATAAACCCGGCCAGACGTTTCAGTTCTCCCTTGCGCGGCGGGTCGTGACTCAGAAACTCGTCTGTAAGACGGACCGCTCCCAGAGGAAGGCTGACCGTGTCGCGGATATGACCCTTGGCGGAAACCGTCAACTCGCAGCTGCCGCCGCCGAGGTCGATCATCAGTGTGGGCAGGCGATCCACGCGCGGGCTGGAAACCAGGCCCAGGTGAATGAGGCGGGCTTCTTCTAATCCGGAAATGATCTCGACCCGCCAGCCGGTTGCCGAGCGCACCCACTCCAGAAACGCCTGCGAATTTCGCGCATCGCGCAGGGCACTGGTGGCGACCACACGCACGGTGTCGGTGACCACCTGCTGCGCCGCGCGGTGAAAGCGGCGCAGCACCTTCACCGTCTCCGCCATCGATTCGGGCGTGAGAAATCCGGAGCGGAATACGCCCTCGCCGAGCCGCGTGACTTCACGATCCTCATGAATGGGGCGAAGCCGTCGTCCGGCAAGACGCGCAATCTTCAGCCGAACCGAGTTTGAGCCGATGTCGACCGCAGCGAAGGTAGGCATGGGGGAAGCTTCACAGTGTAACAGCCCTCAGCCGTCAGCCCTCAGCCATCAGAAACCCGGTAGCGGCGAAGAGATGCTCACGTAGGGACAGCCGCCTCGGCTGTCCCGCCGAGCGCAGCGGGCGGATTCTCCGTCGCGCAAGCGGAGCCACCACCGGAAAACCGCCTACGCCGCAGTGGCGGCTGGGGGTTGATTGGTCTGGCGCGACTGGCTCTTCGTTCCCCGGCGCGCCAGGCGAGCGGGCCGGCGTGCGGGCTGATGTGCGAGTTTGCCCGCAATTTCGGATGCCGTCTGAGCGGCACGCAATGCGGAGAGCGCCGTGACCGCATTACGGAACTTCGCCCCCGTGACGTTATGGAGCGCCGCCACCAGCGAAGACTCGTGGACGTCGCCGAGTCGCTTGGCCGCCGTTCGGGTCAAGATGAACCAATCGTGCCAGTCGCCCGCCGCATCCTGCATGCGCTTGAGTTGCGCCATGAACTCGGTCGTCTCCGCGGACTCAGCCCCTAACTCAGCGATGTAGCGGGCGCGCTTGCCGACAATCCGGTAGTGGTGAAGCAGATCCTCGGTCTGAGCGTCACGGGCGCGAGGAGTTGGCGCCGGGCCGAGCATTTTCCTGGCGACCGCGAGCGCATCGTCCGCGGCTACCGACTTGAGATCCTTGGACGCGCGCTTCAGACGTTTTCCGATCTCATGAACCACCTGTTTACTCAATGTCTTGCGCAGCTTCTTCTCATGTTCGGCGCGAAGCTCGATCAAGTTATTCATCAATTGGCTCTTGCGCCGCGGTTCCTGAGGAATCTTCAGGCTGCGAAGCGCGGCCAGCTGCACGTCCAGATCGCGCACTTTGCCGGCTCGCTTGCGAATTCGTCCCAGAACTTTCAGCAGTTTTTTGTGCTGGCGCCCAGCCTCGGGCGCGAGTTCTTCCAGCACGGTTTGCAGTCGCCGGGCATCGCTGCGGAAGTGGTGCACGCTCGCGGCATCCTGTTTCGACCATACCTTTACCAGGTCGCGCTCGACTCGCTGGCAAAGCGACTGCATGTGGTTTTTTTGGCTCGACATGACTCGATATTGGAGAAGTAGATTTTGAAAATCAATTCGCGAAAAGCCATCATCACGTTCAGCAGCAACATCTTCAGCGGCAACCTTGCAACTGCCAGACGGCGCACCCCAGAAAGCAGCATGATTTTAACACCTTTGTAACAAGGGTCTGCTACGGTAGGGTGCGAATGGCCAATCCCGCATTCCGTCGGCCTGATATGCCTGGTCTGCAACCCGTTGGAGAGACAAAGGTTACCGCCGGCCCCGTGCTCCATGTAGAGCCCCTGCTGCGGGCCTCCAGCGGTGAACTGCCCGACCGTATTTTCAAGTACGCCATGGTCGCCTGCGGAATGGCAGTTCTGGGCCTGCTGGGGCTCATCATTTACGAGTTGATGCTGCGTTCGAGCCTTTCCTGGCACGCCTTTGCATTCCACTTCTTCGCCACCAGCAACTGGGACCCGGTCAGCGAGCAGTTTGGCGCTTTCCCATTCATCTACGGGACGGTAGTGTCATCGCTCCTAGCCCTCATCATCGCGGTTCCCCTAGCGATCGGAGTCGCTGTGTTTACCACCGAGATGTGCCCCCCGGCCCTGCGCGGTCCGCTATCGTTCTTCGTCGAGCTACTGGCTGCCATTCCCAGCGTGATTTACGGACTGTGGGCATTTTTTGTGCTGGTCCCCATTCTCAGCGAGCGCGTAGAGCCGTTCCTGGCGAGGACGTTGGGCTGGACCGGACTGTTTTCCGGGCCTCCTTTGGGCGTGGGAATGCTGGCGGCAGGGATCATTCTGGCGGTGATGATTATCCCGATCATTTCGTCCATCGCCCGCGAGGTGCTGATGGTAGTGCCGCAGCACCAGCGGGAAGCGGTACTCGCGTTGGGAGCCACCCGCTGGGAGATGATTCGCATCGGCGTGCTGCGCAACGCGCGAGCGGGAATCGTGGGCGGCATCATCCTTGGACTCGGACGCGCTCTGGGCGAGACCATGGCAGTCACCATGGTGATCGGAAACAGCCCCGACGTTTCGCGTTCGCTTTTCGCTCCGGGTTATAGCATGGCGAGTGTTCTCGCCAACGAGTTCTCTGAGGCTACCGGCAACATGCATCTGTCGGCGCTGGTCGAAATTGGACTGGCGCTGTTCCTGGTGACGATCGTGGTCAACACTTTAGCGCGGCTGCTGGTCTGGACAGTGACGCGCGGCCAACCTGCGAGTACCCATGTCTGAAGCCGCCGCATTCCCCGCCGTGCAACACCTGGTACCGCCCATCAGCCTGCGCCGCCGGGTGACCGATCATGCCATGACCGGAGTCGCGATCCTTACCGTCATCCTGGTCCTGGTGCCGCTGGTCGCCATCTTTGGGTACTTGCTGTATCGCGGCGTCTCCTCCGTCAATTGGGCCTTCCTCACGCAGACCCCGAAACCGCCAGGGGAAGTCGGCGGGGGTGTCGCCAACGGAATCGTAGGCTCGGCGATGATTCTCGGAATCGCAAGCCTGATGGGCGTTCCCCTTGGAATCGGGGCGGGGATCTATCTCGCGGAGTACGGACGCGACCGCTTCGGCGATGTGGTTCGCTTCACGGCCGATGTGCTGAATGGCGTGCCTTCGATCGTAATCGGCATTGTGGCTTACGCCATCGTCGTGTTAGGCCGGCATTTCTCCGCGCTGGCTGGCGGAGTTGCGCTGGCGATTATGATGGTTCCCACCATTGCCCGCACCACCGAAGAAATGCTGTTGCTGGTGCCGCAGGCCCTGCGGGAAGCGGCGTATGGTCTGGGCATTCCGCGCTGGCGGACGACGCTGTCGATCACTTTGCGCAGCGCGACCTCCGGTGTGATTACGGGAGTGATGCTGGCCTTTGCCCGGGTCGCGGGTGAGACGGCTCCGCTGCTTTTCACCACGCTGGGCAACGAATTCTGGAATCTGCGACTGGACCAGCCCACCGCAGCTCTGCCGTTGCAGGTGTATAAATATGCGCAGTCGCCCTATGACGATTGGCATCGCCAGGCTTGGGCGGGTGCGCTGGTATTGATCCTTCTTATCGTGAGCGCAATTGCGGCGGTACGATACGCAGTGCGCCGCGGCAGTTTCGGAACGGCATAATTATGGGTGTTGGAATCCAGGTCGACAACCTGAACGCCTGGTACGGCAAAAGCCAGGCCTTGTACGAAATTAATCTGGCAGTCGCGGCCAACCACGCCACGGCGCTGATCGGACCTTCAGGCTGCGGGAAGTCCACGTTTATCCGCTGCCTGAACCGGATGCACGAGACCATTCCGGATACCAGCGTTACCGGCCGCGTCCGCATTGGCGAGATCGATGCTTACAACGGCACGTCCGCGACGCAGCTCCGCCGCCGCGTGGGCATGGTGTTCCAGAAAGCGAATCCGTTTCCCAGCATGTCGATCTACGACAACGTGGCCTCGGGATTGAAGCTCAACGGGTTTCGCGACCGCCGCAAGCTGGATGAAATCGTAGAACGCTCTCTCGAGGCCGCGGCTCTGTGGAATGAAGTGAAGGACCACATTCACAAAAAGTCGGGAGCCAGCCTGTCCGGCGGCCAGCAGCAGCGCTTGTGCATCGCGCGTGCGCTCGCGGTAGAGCCGGAAGTTCTGCTCATGGACGAGCCCTGTTCGGCCCTCGATCCCATCTCCACCGGAAAAATTGAAGAGTTGATCTTTCAGCTCAAAGAGCGGTATACCATCGTGATCGTGACCCACAACATGCAGCAGGCGGCGCGCGTGGCCGAGTTTACCGGATTCTTCCTGCTGGGTAAGTTGATAGAATTCGACAAGACGGAAAAAATATTCACCAAGCCGTCTGACAAAAAAACGGAAGATTACATCACCGGCCGTTTCGGATAAGTCCGATTCGGATAAGGCTGATTCGGATCAAGCTGATTGGAATAGGGAAGGTTGGGATAATGCGTACCCGTTTTCAACACGGTCTCGACGAGTTGCGGGAGAAACTGCTCCGCATGGGTGGCTTGGCGGAGCAGGCGGTCGATCGCGCCCGCCAGGCCTACGTGGAGCGCGACCTCACCCGCTGCCAGATGGTGCTGGAGGGCGAAGGCCTGATCAACACCGTCGAGCGCGAGGTCGACGAAGCTGCATTCGATCTGCTGGCGATGCAGCAGCCCATGGCCGTGGATCTACGCTTTATTCTCGCGGTTACCAAGATCAATTCCGACCTCGAACGCGTAGGCGATCAGGCCGTCAACATCGCCGAGCGCGTGATGGATATGGTGGAACTGCCGGCAGTGGAATTGCCGGTGGATATCGCGCGCATGGGCTCGGCCGTGAGCGCGATGGTCCGACGCTCGCTCGAATCCTTCATCGAAGCCAAAGTCGAACTGGCGCAAGCCGTGCTCGAAATGGACAGCGTGATCGACCGCATGCGCGACGACGCCTTCATCCAATTAGTGAAGACGATGAACGAGCGCCCCG
>Ga0209415_10005694_pt1 | contig 22328 bp, 25 predicted proteins | sample PeaSoiSIISIP2007_FD_187696 | JGI IMG/M metagenome (GOLD analysis project Ga0209415, IMG submission 187696) | Peat soil microbial communities from Weissenstadt, Germany - SII-SIP-2007 (SPAdes) (version 2) | ecosystem: Environmental > Terrestrial > Soil > Wetlands > Peat | place: Germany... | reverse complement strand
TGCCCCGGCCCAAAGCCTAAACGAAGCGGACAACTCGCGAGCTACATAAACCGGCCAACTTGACGAGCTAGCTACACAATGCTTGAACGCCTAGGGGCTCGAAGCTGCGGTTGCGCGCCCGGTGCATCCACCGCCGGCTTGGCGTATCCTCCTCCCGCCGCGGGGCCGGCCTGGTCCCCGCTCTCCAACTGATGCAAGAGAGGGTTCGCGATGCTGAAGATCTGGGGCCGCAGCACCTCGGCCAATGTGCAGAAGGTTCTCTGGATGGTGGACGAGATCGGGCTCGCCTATGAGCGCATCGACGCCGGGGGACGCTTCGGGGGCCTCGATACGCCGGCCTATCGCGCCCTCAATCCCAACGCCCGGGTACCCACCATCGAGGACGACGGGGTCGTCGTGTGGGAAAGCAACGCGATCCTGCGCTACCTGGCCGCCCGTTATAGCGAGGGCAATCTATGGGACCGGAACCCCGGCGCCCGCGCCCAGGTCGATCAGTGGATGGACTGGATGCAGACCACCCTCGCCCCGGACTACTATGGCCTCTTCTGGGCCGCCGTCAGGACCCCGCCCGAGCGCCGCAACCCGGCCGCGATCAAGCAGCATGCCCGGCAGCTCGGCGAGCATTACCGTCTGCTGGACAGTATGCTCGCCGGTCATGACTTCCTCCTCGGCGATCGCCTGTCGCTCGCCGACATCGCCATCGGGGTCACCCTCTATCGCTATCATGCGATGGAAGTCGAGCGCCCGGCGTTGGCGAATTTCGCCGCCTGGTATGCGAGGCTTGGCCAGCGCCCGGCCTTTCGGAACAATGTCATGACTTCCTTCGAAGAGCTGCGCGGCCGAAGCCAGAATTGATCGGCCCGGAATTCCGTCGGCCAACCCCGGCCAACCAACCCCAACCGTGAGGACAACCGCCATGACCTTGTCGATGTATCAAGCCTCGATCCCCGTGTTCCTCAGAACGCTCGGCAGTCTTTCCCTTTTCCTCGACAAGGGCGCCGCTGAGGCCGCCGAACGCAAAATCGATCCGGCAGCGCTCCTGGCAACGCGTCTTTTCCCCAACATGTTCCCCTTGCTGCGCCAGGTGCAGCTTTCGGCGGATTTCGCCAAGGGGACGGGTGCCCGATTGGCAGGTGTAGAGGTGCCGAAATACGAAGACAACGAAACGAGCTTCGAGGAACTGAAGGCGCGCATCGCCAGGACGAGCGACTACCTCAAGTCCCTGAGGCCGGTTCAGATCGACGGTTCCGAGGATCGCGCGATCACGCTGACCATCGGCGGTCAGGCAGTCGGCTTCAAGGGGCAACCCTATCTGCTGCACTTCGCGCTGCCGAGCTTCTTCTTCCACGTCACGACGGCCTACGCGATTCTCCGCCATTGCGGCCTTGGCGTCGGCAAGCGCGATTTCATCGGTCCGATGGGCGAGGGTTGAGCCGTCACAGATCCCGGCTCCGCCGCGCCATGGCTTCGTCCCACAGCCCGCCCCGGTCGTCGTCGAAGACCAGCTTCGGATCCTCGGGCTCGGTGAACCAGTCGTGGCGCGCGAGCTCGGCCTCGAGCTGGCCCGGGCCCCAGCCGGCATAGCCGAAGGCCAGCAGGCTCTTCTTCGGCCCCTTGTTATGGCCCATGTCGCGAAGGATCTGGGGACTCGAGGTCATCGCCACATGACTGTCGATATCCATGGTCTTGTCGCCGTGATAATCGCTGCTGTGGATCACGAATCCGGCCTGCGGCTCGACCGGACCGCCGGCGAAGATGAGGACGCTGCCCTTCGCGCCGCTGTCCTTGATGCCCACCCCCTCCAGCACGCTGGCGAGCGACCGCTCCTCCAGCGGCTGATTGATGACGATGCCCAAGGCTCCGGTGCTGTCGTGGGACACCATCAGGATCACCGTGTGATAGAAGGGTGGCCCTGCGATCTGGGGCGAGGCGACCAGAAGCTGGCCCGCCAGCGAGCCGTCCGCGGGCCCCGTCGCATCGGTCGTTGCGGCATGAAGCAAGGCTGCCGGCAGAAGCAGCGCCGCCAGGATCAGGGTAATCCGCTTGCACCAAGCCTGGGCCATCGCTCGCCAACCAATCGAGCCCGGGATCGCGTCGCGCGACTATAGCACCCGCTGCCCACGGCGCGAAGCCTCGGCCGGCGCCGCTCCTTGATCTGGGTCAAGGCGAGTGCACCCTAAGCGGCTAGACTGGATCGCAAGGAGGCAAGAGCACGACATCATGATGTTCGCGGATCGAATTGACGCCGGTCGGCGTCTGGCGCGCGAGCTTCAGCGCTTCCGCCATGAAAAACCCGTGGTCCTCGGGCTCGCCCGTGGCGGCGTGCCGATCGGATGCGAGATAGCCTTGGCGCTCCACGCGCCGCTCGACGTCCTGCTGGTTCGCAAGATCGGCGTGCCCTGGCAGCCAGAGCTTGCCGCAGGCGCCATCGTCGACGGCGCGAGGATCGATCGGGTCATAGACCGGAACCTGGTCACCACGCTGTCGATCCCGGAGGACTATCTCGAGACGGAAGTGGCCCGACAGGCCAAGGAGATCGAACGCCGGCGCAAGGTCTATTTCGGCGACCGGCCGCCGATCGAAATCGCCGGGCGGAGCGTCATCGTCACCGACGACGGGATCGCCACTGGTTCCTCCATGCGCGCTGTGCTGCTGGCGCTGCGCCGACGAAGTCCGGCGCGGCTCATCCTGGCCGTTCCCGTGGCGCCACCCGACAGCATCGCCAGTCTCGGCGCAGAGGCCGATGAGATCGTCTGCCTGGCCACGCCTGCGGTGTTCGGCGCCATCAGCCTGTTCTACGAGGACTTCCATCAGGTCGAAGACGCGGAAGTCGTTGCTTGCCTCGACCGCGTGGCGAAAGCGGAAAGCGCGCGCGGGTCGACGCGTGGCGGACCGCCGGCTAGTTGAGGCAGGCCGATGATGGGCGTAAACAGAACACCGTATTTGGCATAGCAGGCAACGGGACGATTTCCATGGAAGACGAGTCGCAACCGGTCGAGCTGACCATCAACCACGAGAAGCTCGGGTTCATCATCATCAAGGCGCGGGAGTTCGATGCGAAGGTCGACCCGGTCGAGCCCGATCCGGGCTCCAACCCGGCCGATGACGACGAGCGCGAGGTCCTCGAAGACTATGCCGACGATCCCACCTACGCCGAGTTGGTCGAGGCCATCGAGGGGCTCAACGAAGATGAGCTGGTCGAACTTGTCGCCCTGGTCTGGCTCGGCCGCGGTGACTATGAGGCGGCCGAATGGGGCCAGGCCCTGGAGGCCGCGCGCGAGGCCCACAACCAACGCACGGCCGACTATCTTGTGGGCACGCCCAATCTCAGCGACGAGCTCGAGGAAGGCCTCGCCAAGCTCGGCCTTTCCATCGAGGACGTCGAGAAGAGTCACCTCTGAGAATGCAACATCATACTTGATATTCAAGTAATTAGAGGGCAATCCCTCGATCGCCTCAAGGCCGGAGGCCGAGCGCAATCGCGCCGAGATCTGCCATCGCAGGCTTGCGTCCGCAGTGAGTCGCCAGTCATCTTGGACGATCACGCGGGCGCCAAGCGCAGGCGGGCCGCTCACGTCAGGGGAGGCGACAATGGACCAGCATGAGTTCCGCCTCTTCGCCCTCGACGCCAGCCGCGGATTCGGCACCAGGGTCGCCGAACGCCTGGGCATCGCGCTTGCCAGCCATGAAGAGCGCGAATTCGAGGGGGGCGAGCACAAGGCACGTCCCCTGGTCAATGTGCGCGGGCGCGACGTCTATGTGGTCCAGTCCCTCGACGGCGACGAGACGGCAAGCGCCAACGACAAGCTCTGCCGTCTGCTGTTCTTCATCGGCGCGCTCAAGGATGCTTCGGCTGGGAAGGTGACGGCGGTCGTTCCCTATCTCTGTTACTCCCGCAAGGACCGGAAGACGCAACCGCGGGACCCGGTGATCACGCGCTACGTCGCGCAATTGTTCGAGGCCGTCGGAACGGATCGGGTCGTCGCCTTCGACGTGCACAACATTGCCGCCTTCCAGAATGCCTTCCGTTGTCCGACGGATCATCTGGAAGCCCTCGGCCTGTTCGCGGATCATTTCAAGAGCCGCCTGCCGTCGGGTGACGTGGTCGTCCTCTCGCCCGATATCGGCGGCATGAAGCGGGCCGAAGCGTTGCGGGAGGCTCTCGCCCGCGCGACCGGGCGGGTCATCTCCATCGGCTTCATGGAAAAACAGCGCATCCGCGGCGAAGTCACCGGAGAAGCCTTGTTCGCCGAGGTCGCCGGACGCAGCGTCGTCATCATCGACGACATGATCAGCAGCGGAACAACCATCGCCCGCGCCGCCCGTGCCTGCCGTAAGCAGGGTGCAGCCAGGATCTATGTCGGCGCGACCCACGGCGCCTTCACTGCGAAAGCCAATGAAACTCTGGCCGATCTGGCCTTGGAGCAGATCGCCGTCACCGATTCCATCGCCTGCAGCGAACTCGCCGCCGGACCGGTCCGCGACAAGCTCGTCACGCTCGACTCCTCGGGCCTGTTCGCGGAGGCGATCAGGCGGATCCACGAAGGCGGGTCGCTGGCCGAGTTGCTGGCGGTTCCGTGACCGCCGGGCGCTCTCACGCGCTCCTGATCCGGTCGCCGCTTTCGGCGTCGAACAGGTGGACGCGCCCCGGCTGAGGCAGCAGGTACACGGTCTCTCCGACCGTCAGCGCCGGGCGCCCGGCGAAGGCGACATGGAGCCTGACCGGACCCGCCGTGACATGGGCGAAGAGCTCATCGCCGGTGGGCTCGATCACTTCGACCTGCGCCTGGATCGATCCGTCGGACTTGCCCGGCGTGAACGCGCCGGGCCGGATGCCGTAAATGACGTTGCGCCCGGCGCCATCGCCGATATCGCGGCCGAGGGGCAAGCGCAGGCCGGAAGCGTCGACGAAGGCGCCGGCGGCGTCGGAACGCAACACGCCCTCGATCAGGTTCATCGGCGGTGAACCGATGAAGCCGCCGACGAAGGCATTGGCGGGATGGTCGTAGACCTCGAGAGGTGCACCCGTCTGCTCGATGGCACCGTCGCGCATGACGACGATGAAGTCGGCGAGCGTCATCGCCTCCACCTGGTCATGGGTAACGTAGATCGTGGTGGTGCGCAGCCGCTGCTGGAGAGCCTTGATCTCGGCCCGCACCTGGATCCGGAGCTTGGCGTCGAGATTCGACAGCGGCTCGTCGAACAGGAACACCTGGGGTTCGCGTACGATGGCCCGGCCCATCGCTACGCGTTGGCGCTGGCCACCAGAGAGGTCGCGCGGGAAGCGGTTCAGGAATTGGGCGATACCCAGATTCTCCGCCACTTTGGCGATGCGCGTGTCGCGCTCCTGCCTCGGCATGCGTGCGATCTTCAGATGGAAACCGAGGTTGTCCGCCACAGTCATGTGGGGATAGAGAGCGTAGCTCTGGAATACCATGGCGATGTCGCGGTCGGCTGGCGATCGGTCGTTCACGACCCGTCCGCCGATGGCAATCTCGCCCGCGGTCAGCTCGTCGAGACCGGCGATCAGCTTGAGCAGAGTCGATTTCCCGCAGCCCGACGGGCCCACCAGCACGGCAAAGGCGTGGTCAGGGATATCCAGGTCGACCTTCCGGATCACCTGCACAGCACCATAGGACTTCGAGACCTTTCGCAGCGAGACCGCGGCCATGCTCTTCCGCTATTTCCCCCGGGTGCGCGTGCGTCGCGACACGCGATAGCGCCGAGGATAGGTGGAGATGACCGCCGATGCGGTTTCAACCCCTTCGACCAGCGCTTCCCCGAGCCCGGCACCCCGCAGCCTTGCCCTCAAATAAGCCGCATCGAACACGTCGCCGGCGCCAATGGTATCGATGACCTTTACCCGCGGCGCCGGAACATCGGCCGTCCGGCCCTCCTGCCAGGCCTTGGCCCCTCGTGGACCTCGCTTAACCACCACGGTCGCGCCCGGCCTGGCCCGGCGCTGGATCCAGCGCGCCGCCTCGGCGAGCCCCGACTGATCGGCTAACCCACAACTCTCGGCCTCGTTCAACAACACATGATCGCAGGCCCAAAGCCAGCCAGCGACCCTGTGGCGCATCCTTTTCGTCCAGCCGCCCGGCGGCCAGCTCGGATCGAGGGCTATGCCGAAACCGCTTTTCGTGAGCCGTTCGAGCAGGCGTTCGTACGATGCCAGCAAGGAAGGGCTGAGGAACCCACCGAGCAACAGCGCGATGTCGCCCGGACCGGCCCGCTTGGGTATCTGGCCTTCCACATCGGCCAGAGAAAGACTCTCGAGATGGCCCTTTGAGGTAAGGAACGTCCGCTCACCGTTGGGGTGGGTGATGCCGACGGAGGTCGTGGTGGGCGTCCTCGCTTTGGGCCAAAGCCGGGACGCGGGCCCGAAGGCCTGCGCGAGCCAGCGCCCGAAGACATCGTCGCCGACATTGCAGACAAGGCGGCAGGGTGCGGCCATGGCAAGAAGCGCGAAGCCCGCATTGCCGGCAGCGCCACCCACCCTGAGCTCGGTTCGCGCCACCATGCTCTCCGTGCCCGGCGACGGCCAGGGTGCCACAGGCCCCATGACCAGATCGATGTTGACGTTGCCGATCACGAAGATCCGCCCCTGGCCCGCCCCGGACCTGCGCCTTCGCAACGGTTCGTTCATTCCCGGCCGGTCACTTTGGCCGACCACAGGGGCTCTCCGACCTGCTTCACGCGATGGCGTGCCACCCGCAGCAGGAGCTGCTGCAAGGACGGCAGAAGCCCAAGAGCCGCTTCAAGTCCGGCCATGGCGGGAAACGACATGGTGATTGCGCCTGCCACCGGCCCGCGCCCGCTGGCGTCCAACACGACAGGTGCGGTACCCGCCGCGATGCAGCTCTCGGCCAGGCGCTGGATGGACTGGGCCCATTCGTTGTCGGCTCGCAGCAGGACGACGCCCACGGCGGGCGACAGCGCTTCCAACGGTCCATGTCGGAACTGGCCGCCTTCCAGGCCGAATGCGGGTATTCGGGCCAGCTCCATGAGAAACAGGGCACCTGCCTCAGCGATGCCTTGAAGCTCGCGCCTTCCGCTCACGATGACTGTGCTTCGATCAGCCAGGCGCTCGTAGGCGGAATCGCTTTGCACCTGCGGCGGCGTCCGCAGCACCGACAGTATCCTCTCGGGCTCGAGGCCGAGAGCCGAAAGTACCGCCCCGTGCAGCGTCAAGGTGAGCAGCAGGCTTCGCGTGGCCGCGAAGGCACGCTCGGGTCCGCCGGCACCGACCAGGCATGGCAGCGCCTTTCCCAACCGGCTGCTGCCGTCGAGAGTGAGGCCGTAGCGCTCCTCCCCCGCGGCCTGACGTTCGAGGAGATCGAGAATCTCGCCGGAGGCCCCTGACTGGGACACGAGAATCGCCGTCCGCGGACCATCCGGGAGGGGCGCTGCCAGCAGCTCTGAAGCGACGGTGGCCGCAGCGTCGATGCCGAACGAGCGATAGGTCGCCTCGACGGCGCGATTGGCGAAATGGGAGGCTCCCATGCCGACCAGCAAGAGCCGCCGGTTGCGGTGCAGGCTTTCAGCGATGCGGGTGGCCATCGGCCGGTTGGCGGCAAAGGACGCGAGGGCATCACCATACTGGCGGCCAAGCTCGCCCTGGAGCAGTTCAAGGCCGGAAGGCGGCGGTGCTGGGCTCATAGCATCAGCCTTTCACGCCGCCATGGGCGAGGCCGACGACCAGCGACTTCTGCAGGACGAAGGCGATGAAGACCGGCGGAAGCGAGGCCAGCACGCCCACGGCCGAGATCAGGCTATAGTCGATGGCTCTGCCGGCCGCGAAGTCGCCGATGGCCACCGGCAGGGTCTTGGCCCGGATGTCGTTCGTATAAAGCAGGGCATAGAAAAACTCGTCCCAGGCCAACAGCATGGCGAAGAGGGCCGCCGTGCCCATGGCCGCCGCCGCGATCGGCAACGTCACATGGCGGATGACCCCGATGAGGCCGGCCCCGTCCAGCCGCGCTGCTTGCTCGATCTCGATGGGCACGGCATCGAAATTGGTTTTCAGAAGCCAGGTGACGAAGGGCAGCAGGATCGTGCAATAGACGATGACCAGTGCTCCGATGGTGTTGAGCAGATGGAGAGCGCTGAACGCCATGTAGAGGGGCAGGATGAAGGCCACCGGTGGCAGCATGTAGGTGCCGAGCACGGCGTAGAGTAAGCCCATCCGTCCGCGAAAGCGCGAGAAACTGTAGGCGGCGGGAATCCCTGCCAGAAGCGCTATCGCGGTGGCCGAGAGCGACACCGCCAAGCTGTTGCGCAGCGCGTAGAGAAACTCCTCGCCGATGGAATGGGAGGCGAGCGACATCAGGCGGGCGTAGTTGGAGAAATCGGCATGGCTAGGCAGCCAACGAAGCGGCAGGGTCGTGAGATCCTCAGTGCTGCTGATGCTCATGATGAACAGCCAGAAGATCGGCGCCAGCGTGCTGATCACGAGGGCGGCGACGGCGGCATAGATGAGCAGGGTCGGGACCAGGCGGCGCCTTCTCATCACGAATGCTCCTGGCGTCGAAGGATCATGAGATAGAGACCGATGAGGATGCCGCAGACGAGGCCGACCAGGACCGCATAGGCAGCGCCGCTCCCCGCCCGCAGATAGCTGAAGGATTCCTGGTAGACATAGAAGCTAACCGTCTTGGTGGCGTCAGCGGGACCGCCCCGGGTCATGACGTAAATGATGTCGAAGACCTTGAAGGCGTCGATCATGCGCAGCATGAGGGCGACGCTGAGCGGGCCAAGGATCTCCGGAAACGTGATCTTCCAGAACTGGCGCCAGGCCCCGGCTCCGTCGATGGCCGCCGCCTGATAGAGTTCGGGAGGGATGATCTGAAGGGCAGCCAGCACGATGAGGGTGACGAGGGGGTAGTTCTTCCAGACATCGGCCAGGATCACCATGTTCATGACCGTTGCCGGGTCGCCCAGCCAGGACCGGTAGGCATCGATCAGGTGCAGCTGGGTCAAGAGCGCGTTCCAGCTGCCGAATTCCGGATTGAAGATGAGCCGCCACATCATCGCGTTGACGATGGTCGGAAGCGCCCAGGGCAACACGACCAAGGCCCGCACGAAGGGTCGGCCGAAGAATTCTTGATTGAGCAGCAGGGCCACCAGGACGCCCAGGATCACCTCGACGCCGACGGAGACGAAGGCAAAATAGAGGCTGCGGAAGAACGCATCGCGGAAGTCGGGATCGGTGAACGCGTAAATGTAGTTTTCCAGCCCGACCCAGCTCATCGGCGCATTGCCCACGAGACTGGCGTCGGTGAAGGAAAGGCGGATGGTGCTGAGAAGAGGGTAGCCGGTCACGGTTACCATGATCGCCAGCATGGGAAACATTAACGCCCATGCCTGGCGATCACGGCTCCGCCACCCCATGACCGGCCCCGTAAGCAGTCGGCTCGCCCGCGTCAGCGCAGCCTGGATGCGTCTTCCACCGCCTGATGCATCGCGTCCTCAGCTGTGGCCTGCCCCAGAAGCACTTGCTGAATCCGCTTCTGCAGGATCGCCGACAGCTCCTGATAGGACACCGTCGATGGCCGCGGGAACATCAGGGCGATCGAGGTTTTCGCAGCGGCGATCAGGCTCTCCTGCCCCTTGGCGACCGTCGGATCGTCATACGACGACTTCCAGATCGGCAGGCTTAGCTGGGCATACTTGTTATGGACAGGCTGAGAAGTGATGTAGGAGATGTACTTCCAAGCTTCATCCGCATGCTGGCTGTTGGAAGGGATTCCAAGCGCCATGGAACCGTTGACGGCCGAGGCCGTGGTCAGACCGGCCACGCCCGGTGCGGGCTCGAGTTCGACCTGTCCGGCGACTTTGCTCTCCTTCGGGTCATTGGCCATGTTGTACATATAGGTCCAGTTGAGGGCGAAGGCGGCATCGCCATTGGAGAATACCCGGCGCACGTCCTCTTCCAGATACTCGCGCGAGTTCGGATTCGTGAGCCCGTCCCGCAGGGAGTCGTTCATGTACTGCATTGCCTTCAAGGCGCCGTCCTGGTCGAAGACGGGCTTGCCGCCGGCGTCGAAGAAGGCACCTTTGTAGGCGGCGACCAAAGTCGCGTAATCGCAGATCAGCGCCTCGGCCTGGGCCCAGCTCCAGACGATCGGGTATTGAACGATGCCCTTGTCCTTGAGGATCTTGGCCTGGGCCGTCAATTCATCCCAGGTCTTGGGCGGTGCGGCGATCCCGGCCCGCTTCAGCATGTCCTTGTTGTAGAATAAATATTTGGTGTCGAGAATCCAGGGCATGCCCCAACGCTTGCCGTCATAGGTGACGGTGGACCAGGCACCGTCGAAGACCTGGGCGGTTTCGCTATCCGGAACCCGGCTGGTCACGTCCATCAGGAAGCCGTGCTTGGCGAACTCCGCCGGCCAGATGACATCGTAGAGAACCACGTCATAGCCCGACCCTCCGGCGCCCTGGGCGGCGACGATCTTGTCGTGGAGAGCCTCGTAGGCGACGAACTCCAGGTTCACTTTGATTCCCGGATTTGCCTGTTCGAAGGCCGTGGTCATATTGCGAATGTCGTCTTCGCTATAAGCCGCCTGTTTCATGAACAGGGCATTCAGCAGAACATCGGCCGAAGCCGGTCTTGGCGCCAGCACTCCCAGCGTCAGCGCCAGACCGACGCCGAAGGCGAGTTTCACGAAGCGATTCATAGAGATCCTCCCAATTTCCAAAATGCACTTTAATATTGTAGCCAAAGAGTCGGCAGGCGCAGATTGAGCTGGATCAACTTTAGCCCAACCGCCCGGCTGCCTGACAAGGCCCCTTGATTGTCCGGTGAACCGTTGTCCCGAGGCCGGATCGTCTGCGGGTGGACAACGCCACATGGAAAGGAACTCAACGATGAACGAAGACGTTCTCAACATGAGCCTGCGCAAATTCCTGAAAAAGGTCGGGATTACAGCCCAGCGCGCCATCGAGGAGGCCGTGCGCGACGCCCTTGCCGCAGGCAATCTGAAGGGCGGCGAAAAGCTCGCGGCTGAAGCGAGATTGTCGCTCAGCGGAACGAATCTCGACCTGGTAATCGAGGGCGAGATCGAGTTGGAGTAGGCACTCGGCCTCGAAATAATGGCGATACTGGCATCGCGGATTAACTCTTCTTTGGCGAAAAGTCTCTAGACGTGGCCGCCTGGCCAGGAAAGCGGCATCAAGGCGGCTCCGGGCCTCGCTTCGCCCATCCGGGCCGAAGTCCTTGACAGTCGAGACTAAGTAACCACTTGTAACCATGCGCTGCGGGCGTCCGGACCGGAATACAGCCCGAAGCAGAGAGCCGAGGCGAAATTGCCGAGGGATAGCGATAACGTTCACGTCATTTGGGAGCGGGCGCTGGAACGCCGCGGCGTTGAGTCGGTTCGCCTCCTGTTGCGCATCGGGTCCGGCCATGACGCCGACGTGGCGTTCCATGGCTTGGTGGCGGAGCCGCCCTACCCACCCCGGTCGTTTGTCGAGCACTGGCTTGCCACTCGGGATTCCTCTTCTGGAAAGATCGGACGCAGCCTGCTTTGGCCGATCCTGCTGTTGGTCGTCGCGGTGGCAATCATGGCTGCCGCCGTCGGCATGGGTGAGTTCGAGCTGCCTCGGCTTGGCTGGTTCTGAAGCCGGCGGCGACGTGATCGGGCGGAGTGGCCTGCGTCATTGCCGGTCGGATTTGGCGCCGGTCGGCTAACGTCCAGCGCAAACGCCAAGGGCGCGTGGCATGGCTCGTGCAATCGTCATGACATTGGCCTCCGTTTCTTTCATGCTGAATCAACTCCGGTCGCGCAGGCCAGGTGCTTTGAGTGGCGCAAGATCGCCCACGCCGATTCTGACACTGAATGGCCTGTCCCGCCGGAGATGGAAGGAGCGCGCAGCATGACCTTGCAGGATCGGCGCGGGGTTCCAGTTTCCACGCCCAACAGGCGCGCCCTTGATCGCTATGAAGACGCGATTGAGCTGTTTCACAGCTATTTCAACGACCCCTTGGCTATCATTGACGAAGCCCTCGCCGAGGATCCCGATTTCGTCCTCGGGCATTGCTTCAGGGCCGGCCTTATGCTGAGCGCCACGGACAAGGCTGCCGAAGCTGCGCTCGAGCATAGCGTGGCCGCGGGCGAGGCCTTATGGAACCGGGCCAATGAGCGCGAGCGCGGCCATATCCTGGCCGGGCGCGCTTGGGCGCAGGGCAGGTTCGACCGCGCGGTCGAGCTCTATGGCGCCATTCTCGCCGACTATCCGCGCGACAGTCTCGCCCTCCAGCTTGCCCATCTCGGCGATTTCTATCTCGGTCAGTCGGGCCAGCTGCGCGACCGCGTCGCGCGGACGCTTTGGGCCTGGGACGAGAGCGTTCCCGGCTATGGCTACGTGCTCGGCATGCATGCCTTTGGCCTGGAAGAAATGGGCGACTACCTGAGAGCCGAGGAACGGGGCCACCAGGCGCTTGCCCTCAATCGGCGCGATCCCTGGGCGATTCACGCCGTGGCCCATGTCATGGAAATGCAGGCGCGGCTGGAAGACGGCATCGACTGGCTGACGGGACGCAGCCAGGATTGGGCGCATGACAACGGCTTCGCATTTCACAACTGGTGGCATCTCGCCCTCTACCATTTCGACCTGGGTGATTGGGATCGGGTGCTGGCCATCTACGACCGGCAAATCAGGCCCCGGCCTTCCGAAATCGCGCTGGAGATGGTCGACGCATCGGCCCTGCTCTGGCGCCTGCATCTTAGCGGCGCGCCGGTCGGCCAGCGCTGGCAGGAGCTGGCCGATGCGTGGGCGGGCAAGGCCGAGGACGCCTACTATGCCTTCAACGATGCCCACGCGATGATGGCCTTCGTAGGCGACGGCCGGGACAGCGCGGCTGCGGCGCTACTTGCGAGGCTCGAAAGGCGGGCCCGCGAGGCCGGCACCAACGCCTTACTCGTGGCAGAAGTCGGGCTGCCGTTGTGCCGCGCGCTCCATGCCTTCGGCCATGCAGACTATCGTGCGGCGGTCGAGATTCTGCTGCCGCTGAGGCCGATCGCCCACCGCTTCGGCGGCAGCCATGCACAACGGGATGTGCTGAGTCTCACTCTGTTGGAGGCTGCGATCCGGGCCGGGCTTGGCGGAACTGCCCGCGGCCTCGCCAGCGAACGCATGGAACTGAAACCCAGGAGCCCGCTTGCCAGTCGCTTCGCGGCCAGGGCTCGAGAGCTGGCGGGCGATCATGCCGGCGCCGCAGCAAGCGAAGCGAGCACCCGTGCGGCCTTACTACCCAAGGGCCAATGTTAGCCCAGGGCCTTGCCTTGGCCGGGAACCGATTTCACAGACAAACCGTTGTAATATCATGCGAATTCCAGACCTGCAGGCGCATACCTGGAGCTGTAAGAACGCGGGGCCGCACGCCGGCGGTTGACGAAAATGGTATTTCTCAATGCTATGCAATAGTGTGATCAATTAATCGTTTCCTATGCGCCGGCATTGCGGGACGTAGGTCGAGGCGATTTCTCGAGGAGGGATAGCGAGGCTTGATGCGTCTGGAGGAGTTGCTCGTCGCCAAGGGCGTTGTGGAGCAAGCCGACCTCGAACGCGCGGTTGAACGCCGTCGTTCGCGCGGCGGCGAACTGGCCGAGAACCTGGTCGCTTTGAACCTCGTGACGCCAGAGCAGATCGTCGCACTGCAGCCTCTATCCCGGCCGGCCATGCCGGCCACGGCCGAAGGCACGGGCGTCGCCCGCTCGACGCTGATCTCCCTGGTCCTGAAGGCGCTCCACCGCGCCGGGGCCGACAACACGCCGGCGCTGGCCCAGCTGCTCTGCCTGCCAGGCAATGTGGTCCAGGATCTGGTGGAGGAGGCGGTGGAGCGCAAGCTCCTCAGAGTGACGGGCTCGAACCGGGGCGGTGCTATTCCGGTCTTGACCTATTCCCTGGCCAACGCCGGGCGGAACGCCGTCGCCGACGCACTCGACCGCAATCAATACATCGGTCCGGTGCCGGTCAGCCTTCAGGCCTATCGCGATCGCGTGGCCATGCAACGACTGAGCAACGAACAGGTCGAAGCATCGAGCCTGGGCGAGGCCTTCGAGGACATGGTGCTGACCGACGACCTGAAGCAACGGATCGGGCCTGCGGTCAACGCCGGCCGTTCGATCCTGCTCTACGGTCCGCCGGGAAACGGCAAGAGCTCCATCGCGCGGCGGGTCAACCGGGTCTTCTCGGACGTCATCTATATTCCCCATTGCATCGAGGTCAGCGGTCAGATCGTCAAGATTTTCGATCCGAAGATCCACGAGGAGGTCGGCCGGGTCGAACCGCAAAGCGCCCCGGACATGGTCATCCGCCGGGAGGATTTCGACCGGCGCTGGGTTGCTTGCCGACGTCCGCTGGTGATCACCGGCGGCGAATTCACCCTCGACATGCTGGATCTGCGCTACAGCGAGCAGGCGAACTTTTATGAAGCGCCCCTGCACATCAAGGCCGTGGGCGGCGTCTTCGTCATCGACGATTTCGGCCGCCAGTATGTGCGCCCGAAGGACCTGCTGAACCGCTGGATGATCCCGCTCGAAGAGAAGATCGACTATCTCAAGCTGAACAGCGGCGCGACGTTCTCCGTCCCCTTTGACGAGCTGGTGATCTTCTGCACCAACTTGGCGCCGGAAGACCTGACCGACGCGGCTTTCCTGCGCCGCATTCCGTACAAGATCAGGCTTGGCGCTCCCTCGCTGGAGCGCTACCGCGAGATCTTCATCCGGGCGGCGGCGGCGCGCCGGCTTCCCTTCGACGAAAGGGTGTTCGCCTGGCTGGTGGAGGAGCTGCAGGGCCGGCGCCACTCGCCGCTCGCCTGCTATCAGCCGCGCTTCATCGTCGACCACGTGGTCGACGCCTGCAATTTCACCAAGCGGAACCCGGAGATGAGCGAGGCGCTCGTGGCGACCGCCCTCGACAATCTCTATACCAACGCGCCGGAAGCCTGAGCGCGGTTGTGAGGACCGACCCATGAGGCTCGCACGCATGGTATTGGCTCTCGTCTTCGTGGCGGTTGCGGGCGTGTTCGCCTACGACGCGGTTGAAATGGGCTTCAGCGACCTCGCCAACGGCCCGGTGCGCTTCCTGATGCTTCCGGCGCTCGGATTCCTCGGCGCCGCATGGGCCGTCTGGCCGGGCGATTGAGCTCACAGGGGATCGAACCGCCAGGCCGGATGCATGAGCACGCTCGGCGCCAGCGTCGCCGCCAGGCTCCAGTCTTCCAATTCGATTGCCTTGTCGACCTTCACGCCATCTGCGGATAGCGGGAAGATGCCGGCGTCGACGTATTGGGTCTGCACATAATCGGAGCTGAGGCTGTAGCGCCCGTAAACCGGGAGGCGCTCTCTCACCACGCTGGCATAGAGCCCGAGCCACAGATCGACGCCCCCTGTCGGTTCAAGAGACCTGAGATTCCTGCCCATGAAATCTTCGCCATAGGCTTCGACGATCATGGTGCCGATGAGGCGGAATCTGACATCGAAAGGATCGTCGAGAAATTCCGTCACGATGATATGGGGAAGCAACGCCTTGATCGCGGCCGGGTCGATCTCGGACCAGGCGGGGGCGATACGACCGGCCCTGAGCCTGTTCCAGTAGGCGAATAGTTGACGCAGACCTTCAGAAACGATCTGCAGGGGCGGCTCGTTCAACGGCTCTCTCCGTGGCAGAGCGTGGGAGCGCTTCCGACAAGCTTACTCCCGGAAGGGAATCGGGCTCTATGGCATTGAACGAAGGGCAGGCCAATTCCTCTGTCCGGATCGCAGAACTTCGCGACTTGGGCATCATCCCGGATTTATGCGTGAATCCGGTACCGAGACGAAAAAACGGTGTACCGACTTTCTGCGAAAGCCGGTACTAGGGGGGCCATGACGGCGCCGGTGTACGTAGCCACGCATCTGCTGGGTGGCCTGGGAAACCAGTTGTTCCAATATGCGGCGGGTCGAGCGCTCGCCGACAGGCTGGGCGCCAGCCTCGTCCTCGATGCCACGGCCTTCCGCACCGGCTATTGTCAACGGCCGTTCGAGCTCGATCGCTATCCGATCCAGGCAACGGTGGCATGGCGCGGATTCCGCAAGGGGCCGCGCAAAGGCCCGGTTCCGCTTCCGGACAGCGCTGGTCCGGTCGAACACGCGCTGCGCCTCGCCGGATCCATCATGGGCGGACAGGGTCATCGTGGCAATCGCCGCCCACGCCTCGACGTCTTTATCCAGAGAGGATTCGACTACGACCCCCGGTTCGAGACCATCGCCGGCTCGACCTACCTCGCCGGCTATTGGCAGTCTTATCGGTATTTCGAGTCCTCAGCTGAGACCATCCGGCGCGAGCTGCTGCGGCCGACGCCGCCGCCTGGCGCCAACCGCGACTGGCTCTCGCGGATCGGCGCGACCAATGCCGTGTGCGTCCACGTTCGGCGGGGCGACTACCTGCTCGCCCGAGAGCTTCGGGTTCACGGGCTCTGCTCACAGGATTACTACGAGAAGGCCATGCACCGGATGGCGGAGCAACTGCAAGGCGCCGAATTCTTCCTGTTCAGCGATGATCATCAATGGTGCCGGGAGAACTTTCACGGACCCGGCATCCATCTTGTGGACGCGAATGGCCCTGATGCGGCCGTGGAAGACCTGCGTCTGATGGCGGCCTGCCGGCATCATGTCATCGCCAATTCCTCGCTAAGCTGGTGGGCGGCTTGGCTGGCCGACCATCCCGATCAGATGACGATCGCGCCTGAACCGTGGTTTGCCCATCTCGCTTCGACCCCGGACCTGTTGCCCAGGCGCTGGCAGACTTTGCCGAGGCTCTGACGGCCAGATGGCTTCAGTGCCATCTGGACTGCAGGCCGGCGTCGGGCTACCAGAATCCGTTATGACGGAAATCGAGATCAAACCCGGCACTGCAGGTGCGTTGAGCGGCATGCTGTCTCATGCGGCGGTCCATTCGCCCTACTATCGGGAGCAGGAATGGGCCAGACGCCTCAGCGCGGGCTCGAAGATCGAATTTCACGAGATTCCGATAACGGGCAAGCGGCTGGTGCGGGAACAGACCGAGCGATTTTTCCCGACCCATGTACCGCCAAGCGAAGGCAGGGTCCAGACCCGGCATACTTCAGGATCGACCGGCCAGCCGTTGCTGATTCGCAAGACCAAACGCCACTTCCAAATCAACCTCGCGGAAAACCGCCGGCTCATGAATGGCTGGGATCTCGCCCGCCATCGACGCATCGCCGAAATCGACTTCCCGGATGAAGATAATCCCATCGGCACGCTGGAACAGCAGGTCCTGAAGAACGGCGCGGAGCACTGGAAGCTTGCCACTCTCGAGGGCGCTGCCGCCTTCGATCTCTTTCGTCGTACATCCGCCACCTTGGCCGTGGCTTTTCCCTCCATCATGCAAGCGGCGCTGCAGCATCTCGCCGCAAGCGCGCAACCCCTATCGCTGCGGCTCATTTCGACCATCTCCGAAGTGGTTTCGGACGAGTTGCGCCAGCTCGTCGGGCAGATTCCCGATTGTCGGCTGGTGGATGGTTACGGCTGCGTCGAAGCGGGACTGATAGCCATGCAATGCCCGCTCTGCGACGCCTATCACCCGGCCGACCGGCATTTGGTGCTCGAGCTTGTCGGCGATGACGGCCGGCCGGTCGGGCCTGGACAGATGGGCCGGGTCGTCGTCACCCCCCTCTTTAACCGAGCCATGCCGCTGATCCGCTACGAAACAGGCGACTATGCCGTCGCCGGCGACAACAGCGGCTGTCCGCGCTCGGCCCGGGCTATCCAACGCGTGATCGGCCGGGAGTCGGGCTTGTTCAAGCTGCCGGATGGATCGAAAGTGGCGGCCATGCTCCCCCCTGACGCATCCCTGCTTATGGGCGTACGGCAATTCAAGCTGTTCCAGACCGGTTTCACCGACGTGGAACTCCACTATGTGCCTAAAGCCGACGGGATGGAGATCGTCGAAGCCGCCGCTCAGGACGTCGTCGACAAGTATCTCTCCCCTCGCTTTCGGATCCGGTGCCGGCGCGTGGCCGAAATCCCGAGAGCGCCCGGCGGCAAATACATGATGCATGAATGCCTGATCTGAGCTGGAGCGATCAATGAGGCCGTGGCAGAGGGGGTACGCAATCCCATGAAAGGGCCCGCCGCAATGGAAGCCGCCGAGATCCTCTGGCTGGCTCGCCTCGAAAGCCGCCGGCTGGCGGAGCTTCCCGTCCATTGCCGGCCCGCATCGCTGGACGAAGGCTACGTCGTGCAGGATGCCATGACGGTGCTCGCTCGCCAGCCGGCGTTCGGCTGGAAGATCGCGGCGACGAGCGCGGCGGGCCAGCGCCATATCGGCGTCAGCGAACCGCTTGCCGGCCGGCTCTTCGCCGACTTCGTGCTGAATGACGGCGCAGTGCTTAGTGCCGGTCCCATGTTGATGCGGGTGGCCGAAGCGGAGTTCGCCTTCCGCCTGGGACGGGACCTTCCCTCCCGATCCGATGCCTACCAGGTCGGGGAGGTCATGAAGGCCGTGGCCGGCCTCCATCTCGCGATCGAGGTTCCCGACGCCCGGTTCGAGCACTTCGCCAAAGTAGGTCCGGCGCAGATCGCCGCCGACGATGCCTTCGCAGCCTGGTTCGTCTTGGGGCCGGAGGTCGCCGATTGGCCCCGGATCGACCTGCCTCGCCAGCCCGTGCGCATGATGCGCAACGGCGCTATCGCCGGAGAAGGCCATGGCGCCGATGCCCTAGGCGATCCACGGATCGCCCTCACTTGGCTCGCCAACGAGCGATCGAAACGGGGTGGGGGGCTGAAGGCCGGCGAAATCGTGACCACGGGGACCTGCCTCACGCCCGTTGCCGTCGCTTCCGGCGATCGTCTCATCGCCGACTTCCCGGGGTTGGGCAAGGTCAGTGTCGCCTTCGATTGACCCTGCCGGATCAAGTCGGTGCATCCGGAAAGTGCGACCGGCCGTGGGGGATTGTCAGGAAAGAATTGACTAAGTCGCTAGCTATGTCATTAGCTTGGCCCCGAAGATTTGCTTGGGTTTTCTACAGATAGAGCGAAGGTCCTGCGATGCGAATCGGCGAACTTCTGATCAGGGCGGAGCTGGCGACGCCCCAGGACATCGAGGCCGCCTTGCAGCGGCAAAACACCGAGGGCGGACGGCTCGGCGAGAACTTGATCGCCATGGGAATCGTCGACCGCAAGCGGCTCGAACGCCTGTTGCGGATCTCCCCGGCCAAGCCGGCCAGCATCGCCGAGCTTCAGATCAAGGAGAATGACCTTCTTGACCTGCTGATGAAGCTCATCTTCGTCAACGGGCTCGACACGACGTCGCAATTCGTCGAGGGCCTGAAGCTGCCGCACCCGCTGGTAGCACAGCTGGGGGAACTCGCAGCCAGCCGGCAGCTCCTCAACGTCAGTAGCGCGCGCGGCTCCGGCATGCTCGCCGAAAAGCGCTATGACATTACCGAGGCAGGCCGCCAGTGGGCGGCGGGGGCAATGTCGCGCTCGCAGTATATCGGCCCGGCACCGGTGTCGCTCGATGCCTTCAAGAAGCGCATCGTGAGCCAGCGAATCTCAGGCGAGCGGGTGACCCTGCCGGAGATCAAGGCGGCTCTCTCGGGACTCTTCCTCGAGGAGACGCTGATGCAGAAGATGGGCCCGGCGATCAACTCGGGCAAACCCATCCTGCTCTACGGACCCCCGGGCAATGGCAAGACGTCGATCGCCCTCAAGCTCGGGCGAACCCTGACGGACCTCATTTATGTTCCCTATTCGGTCATGATCGAAGGACAGATCATGCGCGTCTACGATCCGAAGTTGCATTCGGCGCTGCTCGACGAGGAAGGGAATCGCGATACTTCCGTCAGGGCCATTCGCGACGAGGAATTCGACGGACGCTGGGTTCCCTGCCGCCAACCTTTCGCCGTGGCCGGCGGCGAGCTGACGCTGGAAATGCTCGAGCTCGGCTATGATCCCATTTCGAAATGCTATGAAGCGCCTCTGCACGTGAAGGCGCTGGGCGGATCGATCCTGATCGACGACTTCGGCCGGCAGCTCGTCTCGCCAGCCGACCTGCTGAATCGTTGGATCGTGCCCCTGGAGAACGGCGTCGATTATTTGAAGCTGCAGACAGGCAAGAGCTTCGACCTGCCATTCGAGGCGCGGCTCATGTTTTCGACCAATCTTGAGCCCGAGGACCTCATGGACCCGGCCTTCCTTCGCCGCCTTCCCTTCAAGCTGGAGATCGGGCCGCCTTCGCGCAAGCGGTTCCGGCGGATTTTCGACCATGTCGCCAAGTCGCGGGACATCCCGCTCAGCGAAGAGATGTTCGAATTCATCATCCAGGAACTGACCGAGAAGCGGGACATAGAGCTGGCGGCCTATCAGCCCGGCTTCATCACCGATCAGGTCGTCGCGACCTGCGAGTTCGAGGGCGTGAAGCCCCATTTCGAACAGCGTCTGATCGAAGCCGCGATCAGCAACATCCGGGTGAAACGCTACCACCCCCCGAAGTCGTCGGCCCAACAGGCCTGAGGGCATCCAGCGTCGCCCGGCCGTTCAAGATCTGCCCGCCGCTATCATGGCCATCGAGACCACTGCCCGCCCCTTCACCGCCTACCGGAGCGAGGCAGAGATACTGGGGATCGTCGAGGGCTTTCGCCGACGGACTCTCCCGCAGCCGTGCTGGACTCACCAGGCCCATCTCACCGTCGGACTCTGGCATGTCCTGAACCTGCCTGCGGATTCTGTCCTGGCGGAGCTGCGCCGGGGGATCATCGCCTACAACGAGGCCGTGGGGACGGTTAACGACGACGCCGGCGGCTATCATGAAACGATCACCGCCTTCTATGTTTGGGCGATACGACGCTTCGTCGAGGAAACGGCCGAGGCCCGGCCTCTTCTCCTCCTGACCAACGCGCTGCTTGCCAGCCCCTATGCGACCAAGGCCTTCCCATTTCAGTACTACAGCCGCGCGCGCCTTCTTTCGCCCGCCGCCCGGCGCGCCTGGCTCGAGCCCGATCTCAAGCCGCTTCGCTAGCTCCTGGCGATCGGCGCGCTCGGCCTGTCCGCCTGCGGTGAAACCCCGGATGGCGCGCCGCGACCGGTGCCGGCATCGGCGCTGCAGACGGCGCGGTGATAGGTGCTTGCTGGCCGAGGGCGCCGGTCATAGAGTGGGCATGCCGCTCTGTTGGGGACCGGACGCGATGCGGCTATCGGCTAAGTTGCGTATTGGCGTTGAACGGTACTGAATCCGTGGATCCCAACCCCGACGGCCGCATGTTCACGCCGTGAACATCGCAAAAAAGAAGGGGGAGCGACCATGCTTGAATTTCTCGTTCCGCTGCTGCTGATCGTCATTGCCGTCGAACTCGGCATCGTCGTCACCAAATTGGACGCGCTTGCGAAGAGACCCTAGGCGCGGCTACGAAGCTCCTTACGCTGGCCACCAGGCGCGATTGCCGCCAGCCGCGAGTCTGCGCTATTCCGGCTCCGCCGGCGGGGGTTTGCCTTCCGCCCGATCGAGAGCGCATTGCAGAATGTAGGCCCTGCGGTTGGCATAGCTGAGCTTGAGCCGAGCCTTGCCCTTGGCGGTGACGAGACTGAGCCGTGAGTTCAACCACTCCTTGAGGTTGGCGGCATCCTGGGGGCCCGCCTTGGCGAGGAACATGGCGGTCATATCCGCCGCGCGCTTTCCCAATGTGACGGTCAAATCCGGGTCTTCCGCCATGTCGCTGAGTGCTTCTTGAAGTGCGTGAAGATCGGACACGGGCTCGGTCGACCTTTCTCTTGAAAGCGGCGCTTCCCCCGCCAGCGAGTTCTCCCGAATACTACATTGCGAACCGGAATGGCATCAACGTCCGCCATCGCCGGGCATTGGGTCCGAAAGATCGAGGCACGGTTGAAGCAAGTCGAAAGTGGTTAACCGTCGTCGCATTATGACTCAATCCGACCCACTACCCACGGCGAACAACTGACCTGTCCGCGCGCGGATAGCGCTCAGGCGGCCCGGTCGCTCCCGAGCGCAGGCACGCGGGGCTGGCGGTCCGCGGCGAGGAACCGGCGCCCGATCTCCCGCACCTCCGCGAGGTAGCGTTCCCGCAAGTCCGGGTTCTGCTCCACGTCATAGAGGATGCGCATCTCGACATCCCGAAGGCCGCAATAGCCGAGGATGCCGGTATCGATCTGGACGCCCATGGCGTCGGCGTAGCCGTATTTGCGGTACGTCGATTCCCGGGAGCCGGCTGTGCCGAGGAGCAGGGTTGGGCGGTCGCGCAAGCGGCCGCGCGACAGGCCGGGGGTGAAGCTGTAGGCCCAGCCCTCGCTGAAGACGCGGTCGAT
>Ga0209415_10005693_pt1 | contig 22329 bp, 12 predicted proteins | sample PeaSoiSIISIP2007_FD_187696 | JGI IMG/M metagenome (GOLD analysis project Ga0209415, IMG submission 187696) | Peat soil microbial communities from Weissenstadt, Germany - SII-SIP-2007 (SPAdes) (version 2) | ecosystem: Environmental > Terrestrial > Soil > Wetlands > Peat | place: Germany... | reverse complement strand
GATACGGGCCGTACAACGAATTCAATCGCAACTACAACGTTTTTGACAGCGTGACATGGATCAAGGGCCCGCACATCTTCAAGTTCGGCGTTTCAGTAAACCGGTATAACAAGACGGAAAACGCCGCCAACCAGGAGGGTTCCTTCGGGTTCACCAATACGGGCGCGCCCAGCGGGACCACCAGTTTTATGCAGTCGTGGGCGAATTTCCTGCTGGGCAACGTCGCCAGCTTTTCGATGCCATCGACCGACATCACACCCAACATCTGGACCTGGCAGGACGAAGCGTGGGCGCAGGACGATTTCCGCATCAGCCCGCGGCTGACGCTCTACATGGGCGTGCGGTGGTCGTACTTTGCCCAGCCGACCGATACCAGGCAGTTGCTCGACAACTTCGATCCGGCTCTATACAACGCGTCCAACGCGCCGCAGATCAACACCGCGAACGGCAACCTCGTGCCTGGGACCGGCAGCAATCCATCCACCAACGGGATCATCGTCGGCGGAAAAGGCTCGCCGTTCGGTTCCAAGGTCGGGAACGACGTCTATAAGAATTTCGCTCCCCGGTTGGGCGTGGCGTGGGATCCGTTCGGCGGCGGCAAGACATCCATCCGCGCGGGTTACGGCATCTACTACGATTCCGGGCTGTTCGGCACGTACGAGCAGAATACGTTTGCCAATCCGCCCTACGTTCAGTCGGTGAGTATTTCGAATGCCCCGTTCGCGAACGTCTCGAGCGGGACGGTGAATATATCGGCGGCTCCGCTGGTGCTCCACGCCACCCAGATTCCGGCGCTGGTGCCCTACGTGCAGCAGTGGACGCTGGACATCCAGCGCGAGCTTCCCAAAGGCATCGTGCTCGATGTCGGCTACGTCGGTTCCAAGGGAACGCATCTACAGGGGATCGTGGATATCAACCAGGCGGCCCCGGGGGTGGCGCTGGCGGCGGGCCTGCATGCCGCCAACGGCAATACCATCTTCACTTCGGCCGACGATCCGCGCATCAATGCCGTGCGTCCGTATCTTGGCTTCAACGCCATCAACACCATCGAGACCGCCTTCGATTCGAACTACAACTCGCTGCAGGTGATGGCGCACAAAGAATTTGGCGCCGCGGGGTTGTTGGCGGTGGCCTACACATATTCCAAGAACCTGACCGACAACGCTTCCGACCGTTCCAACGCGCCGCAGAACAGCTACAACTGGCATGAAGGCGAATATGGCCCGGCCACGCTGGACCGCTCGCAGGTGCTGACCTTGAACTACGTCTACAACCTCCCGTTCTTCAAGGACAACCACAGCGCTCTCGGGTACGCCTTGGGCGGGTGGGAACTGTCGGGCATCGCCAGTTTCTATACCGGTTCGCCGTTCACAGTCACGACTTCGAACGCCGATCCCGCTGGCCTCGGCCTGCTGGGATCGAGCGCAGCCAGCTCGCGTCCGGATATGGTTTGCAACAGCCCGAATCTCAACGCGCCGCAGCAATACACCGGATTCACCGGCGCGGGCCAGCCTACCTGGTTCAACAAAGCTTGCTTCGCGGCGGTTCCGCAAGGCGCCGTGCGGCCCGGGAATGCGGGTCGCGGCACGGTACGCGGTCCGGGCTTTTCGAATCTGGATGTTGCGTTGATGAAGAACTTTGGCTTGACCAAGGGCGAACGGGTGAAGCTGCAGCTTCGCGGCGAAGCCTACAACGCTCTGAACCTGGTGAACCCGAATGGCTTCGCCAGCACCAACATCACGAGTACCTCATTTGGCGAGATCAGCACGTTCCGCGAGGCGCGAGTCCTCCAGATCGGCGCCAAGCTGATGTTCTGACGGGCAGGTGCCGGGCCTGAAAAGCGCGGGCCCGGTACTTTCCACACCTCACCCGGCCGTCCACGCCCATCATGGCTGCTCTTTCTGTCGCCCCGTTCCGGGGCTGGATGATCTCGCGACGAATCCCAGCGCTCACGCACTGGGCTATCACTCTGTCGCGCCTGCCGGGGCTCGCTGCACTCGTTTCAGAGAGGATCGGGCGTATGATGCGCTCAGGAAGTCGTGGCTTTCCGGCGAACCAGCGATGCCACAACTTTCATGTAACGCGCACCACCAGGACTTAGATGCGCGACAAAGTTCTAGCAGTTGTATACTACGGGTTTAGCCTCCAGGCGAGGAGATAGTGATCGAGGACCTCCGGTTTGCGCTGCGGACGCTAACCAAACACCACACTTTTGCAGTTGCCGCCCTGTTATCTGTGGCACTGGGAATCGGCGCTAACACCACCATCTTCAGCCTGATGGATGCGCTGTTGCTCCAGCCGCTTCCGATCCGGGAACCGGCGCGGCTGCTGGCTCTCACCACGGTGGATCCGCGTAATCCGGGGCTGTGGTTCTGCTCCTACCCCAACTACAAGGATTACCGGGACCGGAACACGGTCTTCTCTTCCCTGCTGGTGTCGTCCTTGATGTCGGTTAACTTGACCGGCCACGGCGACGCGCAACGGCTGGTGGGTGAGATCGCTTCGGCGAATTACTTTTCCACGCTCGGCGTGCAGCCCGTGGTCGGACGCGGGTTCCTTCCCGAAGAGGACCAGGTGCCGGGCGCGCGGCCGGTGGCGGTGATCGGCTACGCCTTGTGGAAGCGCGGCTTTGGCGGCGATCCGCACGTGACTTCGCGCACGATCGGATTGAACCGGCGCCAATACCAGATTGTAGGCGTGGCGCCGGAAGGTTTCCACGGCATCGATTCGCTGTACGCGGCGGAGGTCTGGGTGCCGATGATGATGTACGAACAAGTGCTGCCATACCCGAAATGGTTCCACTTGCGGCGTGCGTTCGTATTCACCTCGGTGGGACGGCTGCGGCCGGGCGTGAGCCAGGCGCAGGCAGACGCGGGGATGCTCGCCATTTCGCGCGACCTGGAGCGGGAATATCCGGACGACAACGCGGGTCTGCGGGTGAAGTTGACCTCGCTGGCCGAAGCGTCGCGGGATCCACAGGCGAAATCCAGCATCGAACACGCGGGCAGACTGCTGCTGATTGTCTCCGGGCTGGTGCTGATGATTGCCTGTGCCAACGTGGCGAACCTGTTGCTGGCGCGTGGCGCGGCGCGGAGCAAGGAAATCGCGGTCCGCCTGGCGCTGGGGGCGAGCCGGTGGCGGCTGGCGCGGCAACTGTTCACCGAAAGCCTGGTGCTGGCGGCGCTCGGAGGCGGAATGGGATTGCTGCTGGCGCATTGGGCGGGCGAAGCTCTGTGGGCGTTCAGGCCGGTGCAGTTCCGGCATTTCTATGCCCGGCCGGCGGCCGACGCCGCCGTGCTGCTGTATGCGGTGGGGGCTTCCGCTCTCACGGGGCTATTGTTCGGTTTGCTCCCCGCGTGGCGGGCTTCGCGGGCCGACCTGGCGGTCGACCTGAAAGAGCGCGGATCGCAGCCTGCAGGCGGGCGGCACCGGTCCGAATTGCGGTTTGTGCTGGTGGCCGGAGAAGTGGCGTTTTCGGTGGTGGCGCTGATCGGGGCGTCGCTGTTCCTGCGAAGCCTCAACGCGGCGACGCACGCGAACCCGGGATTTGACGCCGCGGAACTCGGCATCGTCATCTTCAACGCGGCGGATGCGGGATACGACGAAGCGCGGGGACGCGCGTTCCAGCGGCGCGCAGTGGAGGTGGCGGCGGCTACGCCCGGCGTCGACGCGGCGTCGCTCGCCAAGGACCAGCCACTGCTGGTCTCCAGTGCGCGTCACTTGCTGCGCCCGGGCCTGGACAGCGGCCAAGGAAGAGTGACGCTGACCGGCGTCATCTGGCCCGGCTATTTCAACACGCTGCGCATACCGGTGCTGGAGGGACGGGATTTCAGCCGCCAGGATGGGGCGGACAGTCCTCGCGCCGCTATCGTCAACCAGGCCGCGGCGCGCCTGTTCTGGCCCGGCGGCCGTGCGGTGGGCAAGGTGATCGAGTTCGGCGGTGAGAATCTGCCGGTGGAGATCGTCGGCGTGGTGCGCAACGCCCATTACCAGGGCCTGAACGACGCGCCGGCGCCGCTCGTCTATCTTTCGCTCGAACAATATTACTTTCCCACCACGGTTGTGTACGTTCACACAGCGGGCAACCCCGACGCGGTGGCGGCGGAGGTGCGCCGCCGGCTGCAGGCGATGGACCGGAACCTGCTGCTGGAATCGGAAGGCGTCCGCACCACGATTCGCGATACGCTGTGGGAGCAGACTCTATCGGCGACGCTGCTGGCCGCCTTCGGCGCGTTGGCGCTGCTGATGGCCACCATTGGAATTTACGGCGTGGTGGCTTACTCGGTGGAGCAGCGTGTGCGGGAGTTCGGCATCCGCATGGCGGTGGGCGCTACGCCGCGGAACATCCAGGGAATGATCCTGCGGGAGTGCTCGCGACTGGTGGTGGCGGGAGTGGCGGCGGGCCTGCTGATTTCGCTGGCCGCGTCCCGGGCCATTCGCAGCATGTTGTTCGGCGTGAGCCCGGCCGACGGCTTCACCTTCATCCTGGTCCCATCCGTTCTTGCTGTCGTGGCGATGCTGGCGTGCTGGATCCCCGGCCTGCGCGTGGTGCGGATTTCGCCGTCGCGGGCGCTGCGCGAGGAGTGAGGCAAACTCCTATTGAGCACCGGGTCGATTGTGGCTCGTGATGTTTTGGTGCGGCGCTCGCCATGCTCCGCGGCTGGCCGCTCCGGCACACGCTAGAATCAGATTTGGTTCTGGTTCAGAACGTCTCCAAACTATATCGATTGTACCGGCGGCCGGCGGACCGGCTGCTCGAGCTGCTGCCGGGGACGGCGCCGGCCCATCGCGATTTCTGGGCGCTGCGCGACATCAGCTTCGAGGTCGAGCGCGGCGAGACGCTGGGGCTGGTGGGGCCGAACGGTTGCGGCAAGAGCACGCTGTTGCAGTTGGTGAGCGGAATTCTGCAGCCGACCACGGGGCGGGTGGTGACGCGCGGGCGGATCGCAGCGCTGCTCGAATTGGGCGCCGGCTTCAACCCGGAATTCACCGGCCGGGAAAATGTCTATCTGAACGGCGAAATCCTGGGCCTGAGCCGCGCCGAGATCGACCGGGCGATGCCGTCGATCGAAGCCTTCGCCGAAATCGGCGAGTTCATCGAGCGGCCAGTGAAGGAATACTCGAGCGGCATGTATGTGCGGCTGGCGTTTTCGACGGCGATCCACGTGGACCCGGAGATCCTGATTGTGGACGAAGCGCTGGCGGTGGGCGATGCGGTCTTCGCTAACCGCTGCGTGCGCAAGTTCCAGGAGCTGCGCGAGCGCAGGGTGACGGTGCTGTTCGTCTCGCATGACCTCGGGCTGGTCAAGCAGCTTTCCGACCGCGCGATCCTGTTGCTGAACGGGCACATCGAGGCCGCTGGAACGCCCAACGACGTGATCAACCGCTACATCGGGCTGGTGCTCGAAAAGCAGGCTCCGGAGACCCGTCAGGAGCGCCTGCGCTCCAGCTTCCGCCACGGCGACGGAACCAGCGAGATTGTGAGCATTCAGATGTTGAACGCGCGCGGCCAGGAAACGGCGTCGATTGCCAGCGGCGAGCCGGTGACGGTGCGGGTGCGGGCCCGCTTCCACCGCGCGGTCTCGGACCCGATGGTGGGGATCCTGGTGCGCACGCGAATCGGCATGGATGTTTACGGCACCAACACGCGCATCGAGCACGCGGACCTTGGCGACTTCGAGCCCGGCCAGTTGCTGGAGGTGGATTTTGGCATCGAATGCTGGCTGACGCCGCAGCAGTACACGCTGACCGCCGCGACGCAGAATGCCGATGGATCGAGCCACGACTGGCTCGACGACGCCCTCGCATTCGATGTGGTGGACACACGCCTGGCGGCCGGCGTCGCCAACTTGCAGGCGAAAATCGAATGGCGCGCATCACGATAAAGGCGCATCCGCGGGCGAAGCGATCGGCCGTAGCCGGGAGATTGGGTGAGGCGTGGAAGCTGGACCTGGCGGCGCCGCCCGCGGAAGGCAAGGCCAACGAAGAATGCGTGCGATTCCTGGCGGAGCTGGCGGGCGTGGCGCGCTCCCGGGTGAGCGTGATCACCGGCGCGACGGCGCGCACCAAAATCGTGGAAGTGGAAGGCGTGGCGCAGGAAGAGTTGGAAGCCCGCCTGGTGCGCGGCGCAGGGTGATCTGGAATGAGAGGACTGATATGAAGATCGGAAGTGCAGTTGCCGGCTTGGCAATGCTTTGTTTCGCCGGAGCCGTTGCGCTCGCTCAGCCGTCGGTGTATGCGGGTAAGCCGTATCAGGGCATGGCCCAGGTGATTCCGGGTCGGATTCAAGCGGAGTTCTACGATGTGGGTGGCGAAGGCGTCGCTTATCACGACTCAGATCCAGGCAACAACGGCAGCGGAACGCTGAACAAGGGCACCGCCTATGTCGATCAGTTCCGTAAAGATGAAGGCGTAGACATCTCGTACACAAAAAGGGAATTCGACAAAAACGTCGACGGCCGCGACGAAACTTACGGCGAACTATACGTAGGTTGGACAGCGCCAGGCGAATGGATCAAATATACGGTAGACGTCAAGCAACCGGGCGTCTATGCGGTCAACGCCCACCTATCATCGAACAACCAGAATGCCGAAATCAGCCTGGATTTCGATGGCGTCGATGTTACCGGGCCGATCGTCATCCCGACCACCGGCCACTGGCACAAGTGGCGGATCTGCAACGGCCTCGCGGAGGTCAAGCTCGACAAGGGCCTCCATGTGATGACATTGAAGTTCGTGAAGGAAGGAAACATGAACGTGGATTACCTGGAGTTCCTTCCAAAAGGCGAAGCGAAGTAGTCGAGCGAAGTGGGGCAGGTCCCCGACCTGCCAACAGCCCGCCATCACCTCTGGGCCTCGCGCCGAGCCTGTCGGACCCGGGGGTCCGACGCGGGCGAGGGCGCCCGCCCCACTTTCAACCCTTCCACAACAACTCGGCGTCCGAGCGGCGGACGTAGTTGGCGTCCAGCGCGGCGGGGTCCGAGGTTTCGCCAGCTTGCCAGCGGCGCCAGGCGATGCGGGCAATGGCGGCGGCCAGGGCGGGCGGAGCCGTGGTGCGCGGCGCAGCGTGAAAGCGCGAAGCGGCGATGGCATCGGCGAATGCGCTGAAATCCGGCGAGACCAATTCGACGCCGGCCGGTACCGTCTCGAGCCAGCGCGCCGGTGGGGCAACGGTTTCGGGGCACACCAGACGGCCGGCACTATCGTAGACCGCCGCGTAGACCTCGCTGCGGCGGGCATCGAGCAGAACCGCGCGCAACGGCGCGGCGCCGAAGGAGGCGATGGCTTCGAGATTCGAAACCGCGACCGCCGGTTTTCCTTCCGCTTCCGCCAGCCCCTTGACGCAAGCCAGACAAACCCGCACGCCGGTGAAGGCGCCCGGGCCGGATGCCGCGGCGAAGCACTCCACATCGCCGACGGAGACGCCGTTCCGGCCGAGCAGCGCTTCGAGGTGGCCGTAGATCACGTGGGCGAAGCCGGAGGGCGATTCCAGCCCAACCTCCTCGAGCAGATCGCCGCCGCGCGCCAGCGCCAGGCTGCCATGTGCGTGCGTGGTATCGACGGCAAGAATGAGAGGCGTCACCGGTTCAGATCGTATCCTTTGGGCGCCATGTAGACGGTGCCGTAGCCGTTCATGGCGTAGAGTCGCACCAGCGCGATGGCGGGATAGTTGACGGCCAGGCTGGCGGGCAGCATGTAATCGCCTTGTTGCCCCATGCCAAGCACGCGATACCCTTCGTGGTCCGCGGTAACTTCAGCGGTCCACATCCAAAGCATGGCGCGGGCGGCGCGGCTGGTGCGCTTGAGTTTGGCCGAGAAGTGGGCCGTACGGCCGGCGGCAAGCGTGCCCGTCGGCTGCTCGATTTGGCAGATCACCTTTTCCGGATCGATGACGATCTCCTGCACCGGCACGTCGCGCGATTCGAATTTGTAACTGCGGTTCATGCTTTCGAGAGTACCTTCCCGGACCACGTGCAATACCCAGTCGTGATAGCGGTCGGGAGGCTCGCCGGTGAAGTGCTCGCCGCCCCACTTGCGGCGCGCAGTGAGGGAGCCGTCGGCTGGATCCAGCCAGTAGACGTCGTATCCGTGGTGCTCCACAGTGAGCTCGATCGGGCCGGGCTTGTCGACATAAACGATGTACTCGACCCCGGGCAAAGCCAGCGCGCGGCCGCCATCGACGTCGAAGTAGGGCTCGAGGTCCCAATGGCGCGCGCCGGCCATGAGGTTGAACCAAACCGTCATCGCCTTGGCGCCGGGCGAGTCGATGGAGCGTGCATTGGAGGCGGTGTTGGTGTAGGTCGGATACTGACCGTTCATGGCGGCCGTCCAGAGCCGGTGGCGCAACTCCGCGGCGTCCACGTCATTGGGGCCGGACTTCCCTGCCCCCGTGTCTTCGCGCCCGATCTCGAGGGCCACTCCCGGCACCTGGTAGAGCTGGTGTTCGATGGCTCCCACGGCTGCGTCCGCCGTTCCGTACCCGGCGAAATCCATCCAGCCATCATCGAGCAGCGGCGCCGAGGTGACGTGCGCGCCGGTGGTGCGCGGATGTCGGTAGGGATCGAACTCCTTGAGCAGCGCACCGGTCTCCGCCAGCAGCGCGCGCGTGCCGGCCTGGCTTTCGAATTCCAGCAGGCCCTGCCAGGTGACGTTACGGGCGGCGTAACGTCCCACCAGAAAACGGATGAACCGGCGCCGCGCAGCAGGGTCCGGGAGCAGGCGCAGCAGCGCCGCGGGGCTCGGAGCCAGCACCAGGTCCGCAATCATGCCCTTGGAATTGATGTAGGCGATGCGCTGGTCGAGACGCTGGAAATGAGCGAGGTCGGGACTGCCGGGGCTGAGGAAACCGAGGGCCGCACCTTCGCCCAGCACCAGGCCGCGCAGGTGATTGAACTTTTGCGCGGCGCGGGCGTCCACCAGGGCGCGGAAGTCTGCGTCGTCCAGCCAGGCGAAGTGCATCTCGTTCGCGCCCATCCACAGGTGCGGCTGATTGGCGGCAATGGTCGCCCAATGATGGACGTTCGCCACGCGGAGAAAACCGGGCGCGTCGGAAGCGGCAGCGGTGAAAGCTGCCTTGAGCCCGTCCCACTCGGGCACGTTGCTGGTGAGGCGGTATTCCCAGTGGCCCGCCTCGGTCGGCACGAAGCGCAACACCATGCGGCCGCCGCCATCCCAGTAAGCCGGTAAGGCGTAGGTGCGCATCGTGGGCGATCGGAACTCGGCCCGCAACTCAACGCTCGTGTAAGGATCGGGGTGCGCCGCGACAGCCTTGGCACCAAGTTCGAACACCAGTTCGCAAGGCGACCACGCCGCCGTGTTGTCGCAACTCGAAGCAGCCTGGGGAGTGGCTTGCGGCGATAGCGCCCCGGGCAGCAACAAGAGCAGCGGGACGGCGCGGAGTGCGCCAGCGGCCAGCGCGACGCGTCGAGGTGAATTCACATTACCAGTGTAGTGCGACGGGCTCTCGCGGAGCTTGCAGGTGAGTGCGGGACATCAGAGTTGTAGCACCGCTGGTTCGCCAGAGAACGGTGAGTTTCTGAGCGTACCATGTACGCCTGACCTTCTAAAGGGCGTGGAGTGAGCCCCGGCAGGGGCGGCAGAGAGTAGCCCAGCGCGCGAGCGCTGGGCACTGGCATCGGATCGCCGAGCCCCGGAACGGGGCGGCAGAGAACGGCCGGACTGGCAAGCCGGTCCCAGCGCTGACGCGCCGGGCTATTCTCTTTCGCCCTGGCGGGCTCGTCCGGATGTGTCCTCGCGTCCGATTCTCTGTCAAACTCTTATGTCCCGCACCCCTTGCCGGTTATCCGCCGCGGCTGCGGCGCCGCGGGGCCGGCAGTGCGCTACACTCGATCCTTGCTTCATGCACGATCGCGGTAAACCTACCGACCTCAACCATCGCCGCTCCTGGAGCGTGCTGATTAGTTCGCTCGTTTTGTTTGGCCTGAACGCGCTGATTTGCGCGCCGCTGTTTCACATCGAGTACCTCGATCACATGGGCTCGGCCGAAGGCGTGTTCATCGCCCTGGCGCGCTACATGCGCGACCACGCGGGGGATCTTTACTGGTGCCCGCTCTGGTTCGGCGGCATGCCTTTTCCGGATACTTATCCGCCGCTGCTGCATGCCCTGGTGGCGATTGTATCGGCTGGGGTCCACATTTCGCCGGCGCTGGCGTACCACGCGGTCACGGCGTTCTTCTATTGTCTGGGACCGGTCGCGCTTTTCTGGTTTCTCGCCAAGCGCACGGGCAACATGGCGGCGAGCATTGCGGCAGCGCTGTTGTACTCCCTGTTTTCCCCGTCCGCGGCGTTGCTGCCGGAACTGCGCGCCGATATCGGCGGTGTGCTGCACGCCCGCAGACTGCAATGTGCCGTCCACTATGGCGAGGGTCCGCATGTGGCCGCACTGGCACTGATCCCACTGGCGATCCTGGCGCTGGAACTGACCTTCACCAGCCGCAGGCCGATCTACTTCTTACTGGCTGTCCTCGCTTGCATGGCGGTTGTACTGACTAACTGGCCGGGAGCAGTGGACTTACTAATGGTTCTCATCGCCTGGATCTGGTCCAAGGAACGATTCGACTTACTCCGCGCCTCCGGGTTGGTGGTGCTGGTTGGAGTCGTGGGTTACGCGATCGCTTCGCCCTGGTGCCCACCCTCGACGGTCAACGTGGTTTTGTCGAACGCGCAACACGCCGGTGGAGCATATGGCATCGGGTTCGCGCAGTTAGTCTGGGTTTCGACGCTGGCCATGGCCTGCTGGGCGTTGCGTTACCTGCTACGGCGCTGGCAGGCGTCCGCGCTGATTCGATTTTCGGCGCTGCTGACGCTGATCTCGGGCGTGGTTATCGTCGCCGCCTCCAATAGCATCTATCTTCTGCCGCAGCCGCACCGCTTTCATTTGTTATTCGAGTTAGCCGTCACCATCCTGGCGGTATTCGCCTTGTGGCCCGCACTGTCCCGCTTGCCGCGATTCTGGATGAGGGTTGCCGCCGGCGTGGCCTGCCTGCTGGTGTGTATGCAGGTTTGGAACTACGGAAGATATGGCCGCCAGTTGATTCGCCCTGTCGAGATCCGCCAGACGGTCGAATACCAGGTCGCGGAATGGCTGGAGCGGAACGGGCCATTCGCGCGCGTCTTCGTCCCCGGTTCCATGTCTCTGTGGCTGAACGCCTTCACGGATACGCCGCAGCTCGCTGGCTGCTGCGACCAGAGCCCGCCCAATTTTTCCAGCCGCGTCGCCGAGTACACCATCTATACCGGGCGCAACGCGGGAAGCCTCGACGCGTATTATTCGCTGATCTGGCTGAAGGCGTTCGGAGTGCAGGTGATCGCGATGGACGGTCCGGCCAGCGCGGAGGCGTATCACCCTTATGCGAACCCGCGAAAATTCGACGGCACGCTGCGGCCGCTGTGGCACTCAGGCGACAACGAGATTCTGGAAGTTCCTCATCGCACCAACGGTCTGGCGCACGTAATTCCGCAAGACGCCTTGGTGCGACGCACGCCGGTCCATGGCCTGGATGTCGCGCCCCTTCTGCCGTACATTGCGGCGTTGGACGATCCGGCGCTGCCGGCAGCGGCGATTACGTGGCGGAATCAGCATGACGCCACCATCCAAGCGCGGCTGAGCAAACAACAGCTCGTGTCAGTACAACTGACTTACACCAAGGGATGGCACGCGACGATCGACGGCCGGCCCCAGGAAGTGATGAAGGATGGCATCGGCCTGCTGGCAATTCGTCCCCGTTGCGAAGGCGATTGCGTCATCCGGCTCACTTACGACGGTGGCACGGAGATGGCCGCCGTGCGGATCGCGTCCTGGTCGATGGGGGGGCTGCTGCTGGTTGGCGTATTGGTTGCGGAGTGGAAGCGGGCCGGACGAGTGGTGTAGCGGCCGCCAGCCGGCTAAGGCGGTGTGGCCGCCGGGCTGAGAACTCCGGTGGACGGCCAGGGGGCTGATTCGTGGGATAATCCTCGGTCGAGGATGCGAACCAGGATTTCCATTGGTCTCCCGACGGTCCTTGGGGCCGTCTTGTCGATTCTTGCTCCGCAAAGTTTGTGCGCCGATAACCTGGTTGCCGATCCATCGTTCGAGATCGTCCGAAGCCGCGACCAGTTCGGACGCGTGTTTGCGAAGTGGGAGGGATGGAAATACGAAGGCGACTGCTCGTTCGAGGTGGGCGAGGTGCCGCACACGGGCAAAACCTCCGCGCTGCTCTTCTGCTCTTCTGCCGGTAAGATTCGGATCGCACAGACGCAGGAACTGGAGCCGGGCCGCTACCGGATCACGGCCTACATTCGCGGGCTGGACATCGGCACGGGCGCATGGAATCAGACCACCGAGTTCATGTTCAATGAGAAGTATTTCCCGCTGGCCAGAAACGGGGTGTTCGGCTGGACCCTCCTCACCTACGTCGCCGATCTCTCCACGCGGACGAAGACCGGCCCTTCTTTCGGATTGTGGGCGCCAGGCTATCTTTGGATCGACGACGTGTCGATGGAACGGGTGGGCGGCGAGGTCAAGCTCACGGACGCTCCAGTACTGGGCCGCGAGGAAGCACCGATCGCGCCGCCGGGCCCGCTCCGGGCCGGCGTGGCACTTTGCCCGCGTTGCCGCTACCGCAACATGCCGGAGTGGAAGAAGTGCTATGCCTGCGGCAGCCCCCTGACAGCGACCACCGAGAAACCTGCCGGGCCGCCGACCAAGCCCATTACTTCTTTCGAGGAGGGCAATCCGTTCGAGGGGGGAGTTGTGGTCGCGGCACATGCCACCGACGGCGCCGAGGCGCTGCGCATCGACAGGGGCTACGCGGTGATGCGCGCCGCCCAGAACTGGGCGGGCTACGACTATCTGAAAGCCGACACGTACGTAGAGGGAACCCGCCCGGTTGCCGTAACGGTGGAGATCCACGACACGGGGACGGACGGCTACTGGACGCGCGTCAATTACAACACTGTGGTGCCTCCCGGCGCGAGCACGCTGATTCTTTCCTTGCGCCAGTTGTATGTCGGAGAGAAGTCGCGTCCGGGCCGGAATCTGATTCTGAGCGGCATCACGCGCCTGGTTTTTGCGGCGGAGGATACGGGGCCGCTGTTTCTCGACAATATCCGCCTGGAGCGTGATCCGACGGCGCAGAGCGCCTTCTTCGACGGTCTTTATGCCTTCGATTTCGGCACCGGCAGCAGCCCGGTGATGGACGGCTTCACGCCGATTACGGCGGCCACGTTGTACGCCCCCGGCCGCGGCTATGGTCTGAAGAACGCCAAGGTCTGGCGGGAGTTCGACGCACTGCAGCCGGATCCGCTCTACCAGGATTTCATCTGCATCGAATCGGGCGGCCTGGCGGTGGACGTGCCCAACGGCAAATATCGCGTCTTCGTGAATATCGACAGTCCTTCCGGTTTCTGGGGCGAGTACCAGGTTTACAATGCCCGCTCCATCCTGGCGCAGGGCAAAAAGGTGTTCTCGGAGCGGATGGATTTCAAAGGCTTCCAGAAGAAATACTTTCGGTTTTGGGACACGGAAGATCTGCCCTCTGACAACACATTCGACAAATACCAGAGCGCTCATTTCTCGGAGAAGGTCTTCGATGCAGACGTAAAGAACGGACAGCTCTATATCGAGTTCCAGGGAGAGAATTGGGCGTGCAGTGTGTCGGCGGTAATCCTGTTTCCCGTAGAGAAAGCGGCGGAGGGCGCGCGCTTTCTGGAGTATGTGAAGGAGAAGCGGCGTTTCTATTTCGATAATTCCTTCAAGCGCGTGCTGCACACTCCTTCGGGCGACCCGCTTCAGCCGGCGGCGGACGATGCCGCGCGGGGTTACCTGCTCTTCCACCGCGACTTCATGAAGGACGTCTATTACAACGATACGCCGTACCGCGGGGAAATCGGCCAGCCGCTCGCGGCCGATGGATTCGCCGGTCAGTTGGTTCCGGTGACGACATCGGTTCTCCCCCTGAAAGACCTGGGCACGGGAACACTGACGGTCGGCGCGCTCACCGGGCCGCAAGGCGCGATACCGGCAAGCGCCATTGACGTGGGCTACGTTTCGTACCGGCTTGCCCGGGTGACCTCCGACGGCGGCGTGTACACCATCATCCCGCGGCTGATCGTGCCGAAGAATAGCGTGGAGTTGCCGAAAGGCGTGACGCGCCGGTTCTGGCTGACGGTGCACGTTCCCGCTGGCGCCGCGCCGGGTGTCTACACGAGCCAGGTGAGTTTCACGGCGCAGCAGGGCGCTGCGCAGCCGATTCCACTGCGATTCACGGTACGCAAGGGTGCTCTCGATGCGGTGGATATCCCGGTGGGACCGTGGGGCGGGCGCATCGGCACGCCATGGCTCGACAGCGATCCGGCAACCGCGAATTTTGGCGCGGAAATGACGGAAAAGAGCCTGCTGCTGTTGCGCGCGTATGGATTCACCATGTTCACCGGGGTTCCGTACGTGCCCTACCAGGGATTCAAGGACGGGAAGGCGGCACTGGACTTCAGTATCGCCGACCGCCAGATGGCGGACGCCAGAAGGTACGGATTCCGCGCCGTGAATTCATATGGCGCCGGCGTGATGGGGATCGATGCCTACCACCAGGACCTCGATAAGATGAAAGAAGCCGGTTTCACCGACTACAGCGCCTTCGTCAAAGCCGTCTACTCGGCCATCGAGCGGCACGCCCAGGAGAAGGAATGGCTGCCGGTTTACTGGAACCTGGGCGATGAGCCGATCGGCGATTGGCTCAAAGCGGCGATCGAAAACGCCAAGGCTTACCGGGAGGCCTTCCCCAACGGGCCGCCCTTCTTCACCGCCGCCACGAGCCTCTACAAGAACGATACCAGCGATCCGAATTTCGAACTGGCCAAAACCCTGCACGTGGCCACACTCAACAGGCACGACGAGGCTGGCTTAAGGCTGCTGGCTTCGGCCGGAAGCGCCTGGGCTTATTACAACGGCGGCAGCCGCTGGACCTTTGGCATCTACCTTTACAAAGCCGTCAAGGAATTCGGGCTCAAGTTCCGCTTGTCCTGGCACTGGAATCTCGTGGCCGGCGATCCCTACTATGCCCTGGATTGCCGCGAAGACGACTTCGCGTGGGCGAATGCAAATTCGAACCGGCAGCTTGTGCCTTCGGTGGAGTTCCTGCGCATCGCGGCCGGACTGGACGACTACCGGCATCTGCTGACGCTGGCGCGGCTGGCCAAAGCGAAAGAGGGTACGCCCGACGCGAAACAGGCGGAGGCGCTGATCCACGACCGCATGGCCGCCTTCCACCTGGGCCAATTCGATCCCGATGCCCATTTCGGAGTGGACGACTGGGTGGCCTACCGGCGCCAGTTGGCGGACGCGATCGAGGCACTGCAGTAGGAGAGAGCCAGGATCCCTTCAGCGCACCGCCTCCTCGGTTCTGGCGGCGGCCAAGCAGTCAGGTGCGGCGGCGGAAGGTTCAGCCGCAGGCAGCCATCGTCTGCCGGCTGCGGACACCAGCGGTACGAAATTCGTGGCTGGCGATGCAGACGAAAATCCAACCGGGCGCGCGCCACGCGGGCCTGGCTTTGACGGACCACTGTAAAGGTGTGACGCCGTTGAGCAGCACCGGCCAGGCAATCGCGAGCTGCATTTCGGTAAGCTGCGCCGGCAGCTCTTCGGGAATGCGCAGCCGCAAGCCTCGGCTGCTGATTTCGATGGTCTCTCCGACGCCGGATTGCACCAGGCGCTCATCCGAATACGCCCTGTACTGAAATACGAGGGCGATTGGATACCACTTGCCGACGGAGATGTCCCGGGAAACCGCGAATCGGGTGCTCTTGTGGGTGATCGCCGGCCGCTCGCCATTACCACGTAGGTTCATGGTGAATAGTGGAAGCCCGGTGCCGATCGTTACAAGAGACGGGAGTTGGCCGGTGCCTGTCCGTGTGCGCCGGCGGAGCCGCTGCGCCGCGGACGATCTTCGCTTCGCCGTGTGGAAGCCGCGCGGCGCCAACCTCAGCGGTAACTGCGCCGCCTGGCGCACGGGTTTGGGTTCGGCGCAATCGTCCACTATAATGAACAGGATACAGGCGGACCAAGGGTGGATTTTCATATCTTCGATGCGGCTTACGTCGACCGGTTGACGCAAGGTGATCCGGCCACGGAGCTGCATTTCAGTAGCTACTTCGGGCGATTGCTCACCTCGAAGCTCAGGGCCCGCAGAATCGCGCCCCAAGTGGCCGAAGATGTGCGCCAGGAAACCTTCCTGCGCGTGCTGCGATCCCTGCGGCGGGGCCAGGGCGTGAAGCAGCCGGAGGCGTTCGGCGCGTACGTCAGCGCGGTGTGCAATAACGTGCTGCTGGAGACGATCACCAAAGAGTCGAAGCACCCGGCGATCCCGGAAAATGCGCCCGAACCGGCCGATGAACGAGTGGATCTGGACGCTTCGCTCATTACCGAACAACGGAAGCGGGTGGTGGCACGGATCCTGGATTCGCTCCCGGCCAAGGACCGCGAGATCCTGCGCCTGGTTTTTCTGGAAGAGACCGATCGCCAGGAAATTTCCAGGCGCCTCGGCGTGAGCGCGGAGTATCTGCGGGTTTTGCTGCATCGCGCCAAGAGCAGATTCGAAGAAGAGTTCACGCGCACGCGCGGGGAGTTCCTCCGGACGCTCTCTCTTTTTGCCTGTTTCGCCACGGCGTAAAACGCGCGCATCTACCTGGTATCGTTCCCCACCGAAGCGCGCTCCCCTCCTTCCGCGTGGCGGCGGCAGAAGAGGATCGACTCATCCCAACGGCGCACCATCGCCCCGGGAGCGGCGTGATGAAACGTTTGGACACTGTGTCTCACTACCTGAAGAAGGCTCGCAGGAGACTTCGAGTTACACCAGGCAATTGGGGATAGGCAGCGGCGGCCCTACCGCCGCCGCTCAGGCGCTCTCCTCGCCGAGGGGCAGGGCTGCCTGGTCTGGTGCCAACCAGTTTCGAAGCGTTCCGGCCGTGACGGGAGGGTTACGGCCTGGAACGATCGAAGGGCGGAGGACGAGGCCGCGTTCGCGGCGCGGAGGACCGGCCAACCGGCTGGGACGCCCGACGCGGCCTCTCCGCCATCAACTACTCGCTGCGCAGAACTGTCATGGGATCTGTGCGAATCGCCCGCAGCGCCGGCGTCTGGATAGCCAGCAACGTCACCACCGCGATGGCCAGCGCGGCCTCGATCAGCGCCAACGGGTCCGCCGGGCTTACCCGATAGAGGCCCGCCGAGACGACTCGCGCTGCCGCTATCGCGACAGCCGCGCCGATCACCGCACCAAGGGCCACCATCGAAAGACCCTGTCGCAGGACCAGTCTTAGCACGTCGGCTGGGCGCGCTCCCATCGCCATGCGCACGCCGATTTCATGGGCGCGGTGAGTGACCCCATACGACACCACACCGTACAGCCCCACGCCGGAGAGGAAAATCCCCAGCATCGCTGAAATGCCGAACAAGCTCGCGCCGGCTCGCCACCCGAAAAACGCCAGGCCAAGCTCCTGGCGCAGCGTGACAAGCGAAATCAGGGAAACGTCCGGGAGTTGGTCGCGAAACGTCTTGCGGACGGAGCCCGCCACTGCCGCAGGATCGCCGGCCGTCTCGATCAGCAGGGTCGGCGTGCCGCGCGAGAAGAGAAAAAAGTACGGCTCCGGTTCGTCGGTCAGCCATCGGTACTTGCCGGTCTCAACTACACCGACGATCTGGCGGTCCTTGCCATCCACGCGGAAAAACTGGCCGATGGCGCGGCCGGCATCGCCCCAGAAACGGCGCGCCATCTGCTCGTTCACGATGGCCGTTCCGTCCGAATCGGCCGCGGTGAAATCGCGGCCGCGAAGGATCGCCGTACCCATCGCGGTGAAATACTCCGGGCCCACTGAATTGCCGCGAATTCCCACCGGATCGGCGGTGATGCCGGGAAGAGACACTTGCCGGACAGCATCGCCCGAACCGCTGAGCGGAGGATTGGCGACGAAACAGACACGCCGCACGCCGGGAATGGCACGCACCCTCCGGGCCCAATCGTCGACGTTGAGGTTGGAGGTCTTTGCGTTCGGAATCGCGGTGGCGAAGAGCACGTGCCGGTCGATGTCGAAGCCTGGCCGAATGTGCTGCACCTGGAGGTAGCTCGCCATCAGCAAACCGGTCCCGACCAGCAGGAATTGCGAACACGCGATCTGCGCCACGATCAGCGAGCTTCGGAACCATGACCGCGACTTTCCGCCGGGAGCCCCGCCTTTGAGTAACGGCGCCAGGTCCGGGCGGGAAGCACGCAGCGCCGGAACCACGCCGGCGGCCAGAGTGGTGAACATCGCCAGGGCAAGGCTGTAAGCCAGCAGACGGCCGTCCACGCGCAGACCGAAGTCCATCGTGATGGGGAACGGCGGCAGAGCCGCGGGCAGCGCCTGCATCATGACACGCGCGAGCAGCAGGCCGAGCCCGGCGCCAGCCAGCGCCAGGAGCGCCGTTTCAACGAGCAGCTGCCGCAGCAGCCGCGAACGCCCGGCACCGAGCGCCAGGCGCGTCGCGAACTCGCGGCGCCGCGCCTCGCCTTGGGCCAACCGGATTCCCGCGATATTCGCGCAGGCTATCAGCAGCACCAGACTAACCAGGCACAACATGATGGCGCCGAACACCGCCCGGCCAGGATCGTCGACAGGATTCAGGTTGACGGCCCTGCCCCTGTGTATGGCGGGATAGTCTCTGGCAAGCCCAGCCGCGATGGCGCTCAATGTGGCTTCGGCCTGCTCTCGCTTGGCACCATCGTGCAACCGGACGGTGATATCCACCGGCCATTTGCCTCGCTGCATGATGGCTTGACGAAAGTTCTTATCCCATGAGGAGCCCGCGCTAAATAGCATCCACACATCGTTCGGAGTCAGGTGCTGCGCTGGCTCGCGAAAGTCGCGCGCAGCCACTCCGACGACGAGCGCCGGCTGGGACCAAAGCATGATGGTCTTGCCAACGATATCCGCGGCCCCGCCAAACTTCCGCTGCCACAGCGAATAACTCAGCATCACCGGCAGCGCCCTTTGAACGCGAGCATCGTTTTCCAGCAGGGTTCGCCCCATCGCGGCATGAGCTCCCAACACCCCGAAATAGTTCTCGGCTACCATTTCCATGCCCACCAACTCGGTCGCGCCGTTCATTCTGAGCGGCACACCACCACCGCCCGTTGAGGCTGTGATATCAGCCACACCACGACCGCCCGCCTGGTAATCCAGATAGTCGGGATAGGACGGATTGTCCCACACGCCCTGCCGGTCGCCCTTGACCGACAGGTAGAACATCCGGGAACTGCCCTGGACGGTGACCGGCCTGAGGAATATGCGGTCCACCACGCTGAACAGCGTGGCGTTGGGACCGATGGCAAGGGCCAGCGAAACCACAGCGACCGTCGTGGTCCCCGGATTCTTGGCGAACATCCGGAGGGCGTAGCGGGCGTCCTGCCAGAGGTCTTCCAGCCAGCGCGTGCCACGGGCATCTCGACACTCCTCCTTCACCTGCTCGGGGCCGCCGAGCGCCATCCGGGCTTGCCGGCGCGCCTCGCCGGCAGGGAGGCCGCGCGCCGTCAGATCGGCGGCATGCTGTTCGAGATGGAAGGCAAGCTCCTTTTCGAGCTGCTCATCGAGCTGGCCGCGGCGCCGAAGACGATTCCACCAGGTCATTCGGCGCCTCCCTCGGAAAGGCGGAGGATCAGTCCGACAGCTTCTGTCAGCCGCTGCCAACTCGCGGATTCACTGTCCAATTGCGCGCGGCCCTTGCGCGTGAGCCGATAGAACTTGGCTTCACGGCCGGTCTCGGTCTCCTTCCAATCGGCGGCCATCAGGCCGCGATTTTCTAACCGGTGCAAGGCCGGGTAGAGTGAGCCTTGCGGCACCTGGACGACGTCGCGCGAGACCTGCTGGAGGCGCAGCGCAATGGCGTAACCGTGAACCGGGCCAAGGGCTACGATCTTGAGAATCAGCAGGTCCAGGGTGCCCTGCGGAAGGTCGGATCTGAGCTGCAAAGTGTACACCTCGATCTTCTACTACAACTTAGCACTGGACATGTAGAAGTACAAGGTATCCGCACGAAGGCCCTCAACACCTGTCTCACTCTTCCCGCATGAGTTTGGATGGATCGACGGCGAGCGCTCGCCAGGCCGGGATGGCGGACGCTGCAATGCCCAGCAGCGCCATCGTCAGCGCCGCGCCGCCCACGACCATGGGATCCCGCGGATTCGCCTGATACACGATCTGCCCCAGCAGGCGGCTCGCGAAGATTCCCGACAGCAGACCCACCGCCGATCCCACGCCGAGCAGCACGATGGGCCGCCCCACCGCCGCGCTCATCACGTGCATCCTGCGCGCGCCCAATGCCACGCGGATGCCCAGCTCCTTCTTCCGCCGGCTCACGCTGTAGGCCGCCATACCGAAGATGCCCGTAACCGCCAGCATCGCCGCCAGCAGGCCCATCACGCCCAGTGCCACTGTCGCCGCCCTTGCCGGGAACAGCTCATCCCCCAGCGCATCGGGCCAGCTCTCGACCGTGATTGGCACATTCGGCGCGATGCCGCTCAGCGTGCGCGCGAGCGCCGCCGCCATCTCGCTCGGCGCCCGCCATGACCGCACCACGAAAGCCGTATCGCTCTGCTCGCTTTGCGATAGCGGCACATACAACACAGGTTGGGGCGACTCTTGCATGTCGTGATACTTGCCGTCCTCCGCCACGCCCACCACTTCCGTCAAGTTGCCCGAGACAATAAAGTGCTGTCCAATGGCCGCCGTTTCGCTCCACGGCGTTTCACCAAACATCTTCCGCGCGAAGGTTTCGTTCACGATCGCCACATACGGCGTCTTTGTGGTGTCATGCCATGAGACATCCCGCCCGCCCAGTAGCCGGGTGCCGGCGGCCTCGAGGTATCCCGGCGACATGGTAAACACGTACGGCGCCAGCACGGAATTGTTCAACTTGAACTCGGTCGTGCCCGGCCGGAAAATCGGAATCCCATGCATCCCGCCGGTAAAGGGCGTGCGGCTCACCGTACCCGCGGCCGTCACACCGGGGATGCTCCGCACCGCCTCAATCACCGCTTTCTTCTTCTCCACCGTCACGTCGCCTGCCTGTCCCACCTGGCTCAGGTCCAAATCGGCCAGCATCGCGCCCTGCGGCTGGATGCCCAGCGGCGCGTCGAGCGCGCGCACCAGGCCGCGCACCGCCACCAGCGAGGCCGTTACCAGCAGCGTGCAGATTGCAATTTGCGCCCCCAACAACAAGTCACGCGGGGCAAACCGGCCGAGGTGCATTCGATCCGCCGGTCCGTTCTTCATCATCTGCAACGGACTGCTCTGCCACGTCTGCCACGCCGGAGCCATCCCAAACAACAGCGCGCTTCCCAGTGTCAATGCCAGGCCCGCCAGGTATACACGCGCATCCAGGCTTACTGTCAGTTGGCCAACGAACGGCTGCGACCGGTTCAACACGCCCAACAGCAGGTTCGCGCTCACCAGCCCCGCTGCGCCGCCCATCAGCGACACGAGCACCGCCTCGGTCAGCAGTTGCCTCACCAGCCGCCCCCGGCTCGATCCCAGGGCCACGCGCAGCGCCAGTTCCCGGCTGCGATCCGCCGCGCGCGCCGCAAACAGAGTTGCCAGGTTCGCGCATGCCGCCGCCAGCACCAGTAGCGCCAGCGCGGTCACGCTATAAAGAAATCCGCGAATGACGTCACCCTCGTCCCCAATGAGTCCCGGATGGATCAGCCGCAACGGCTGTCCGTCGTCAGTCTCCGGATATTCCTTCGCCAGCTCGGCCGAAATCGCATTCAGATTTTCCATTGCCTGCCGCGGCGTCACGCCCGGCTTCAGCCGGCCAAGCACCGTAACCGCGATGGATGTCCGGCTATGCAGGTAATCCCACCCCTCCACCTGTTCCTCGTTTGCCATGGGCATCCAGTAGTCCGGCCACACAAACCGCTCCGCGCCGTGGAACTGCGCCGGCGCCACGCCGACCACCGTAAACGGATGCTTGTTGAGCTCGACGGTTGTCCCCACTACGCCCCGGTCGGCATGAAACGCGTTTCGCCACAGAGCATTGCTCAACACCACATACGGCGCTGACCCCGGGCCATGCTCGTCCGTCGCGTGGAAGAACCTTCCTACCTCCGGCTGCACCCCCAGTACATCGAAATAATTCCCGCTGACTTCATCGCCGTGGACCCTCAGCACCGCGTCATGCCAGCTCAGTCTCGCATAGGAATATCCAAAAACCCCGATCATTCCGCTGAAGGTGGTGTTGCGCTGCCGAAAATCCTCCAACGCGGGATACGACGTAGTCAGTAGGCGTCCGATCATCCACTGTTT